>Ga0302347_1000035_pt1 | contig 335250 bp, 290 predicted proteins | sample PhyWR1_FD_202178 | JGI IMG/M metagenome (GOLD analysis project Ga0302347, IMG submission 202178) | Leaf surface microbial communities from wheat plants in UC Gill Tract Community Farm, Albany, California, United States - DLSL W.R1 (v2)... | ecosystem: Host-associated > Plants > Phyllosphere >... | reverse complement strand
ACTTGACTGACAACAGATAATTTAAAAGCTAGGCTATAATCTCGCTGACTCCGTCGTAAATTGTTCTTTAGTTCTTTTTTCATAATAAGCTGAGTTAGATGTCAACTTATTTCAGGACGGGACAATACAAATAAAAAAGCCTCTTTCATTAGAAAGAGGCTTTTAATTTTATAAGATGATTTTTACAAATTGACCACTTGGATCGAACAATAAATCGATATCATTTGTTAGTTCGACTTCAAATCCAGCAGTAACTTTATCGATGGCACTGATTTGTGCTGTTTTATAATTTGTATCCACATAGCTGACTATCGTAGATGAGATAAAACCTGTTGGAATAGCGGTATCATTGTCGGATTCTACCTCTTTCCAATTACCTTCTTGATCAAAATCAACTTCGATTCCATTGGCTAAAACTAAACTGTAAGCGGTTTTATTTGTTGCAGTAGGAGTCTTTTTCTCAACTTTTCGAATAGTTACATCTTTGAAGAAGGTGTTAAGAAATGTTGATGCTGATGCTGGTAAAGAGGTAGCAGGGACTTGATGATCATCATCTTTATCACATGATACCACAATGATTGCAAATGCAAGTAGAGCTGTGAATGTTAAAATTAGCTTTTTCATATTTTAGTTCTATTAATCATCTATTTTAGTAAACTGCCCCTTTTTATTAAACTCCAACTCAAGTCCATTCGAAATCTCTACTTCATATTTACGTAATGATTTTTTTATTTTTACGATCTGTGTATTTGGAAAACTTTTTGCCACATAATTTTGAATATTCCTAGGTACTATTTTTAAAGGAATGGCAGTTTTTTGACCATCTACTTCCTCCCAATTTCCAGATTTATCAAATTCTATTTCCGTACCATTGTTAAGAATAACTTTATATTCCTTTGAAAATAAATTTTCTTGTTCTTCAATTGTACTGCTGATTTGATTAATCGCAAAATTATTCTTAATAAATGTTTGCGCATTTGCAGGCAATTGGTTACTGTTGATTACTTTTTTTTGTGCACATACTATCGTCGATAACGCTACTAGTGCGGTGATAGCTATTGTTTTGATTTTGTTCATAATAAATCCTCCTTTTATTTATAACAAAGTTCCTGTACAATTTGGTAAACAATTGGGAATTATAGTTTCTGTATTTTGAAAATATGAAAACTATCTGAATATGAGTAGTTTATTTTTAAATTTTTATTTGTTTCTATAATTGTTTTGACGATTGAAAGTCCTAATCCATTCGAGTTTACAGCACTAGTTTCTTTATGAAAACGGTCAAAGATATGGTCTGCGGATAATCCTCTGCCTTTACCCGTATTTGCAATTGTAAAGTGATGCTGATCAATCTTAATTTCAATAAGCCCATCAAGTGATTTGTTATAATTGATGGCATTTCTCAGTAAATTTGATAATAGTATTTTTGCTAGGTCAACGTTAAAATCTATTGTAAATGTACCATGCTCATTAATCTTAATCTTAATCCCTTTAAAATCTATCAAATCTGCAAATTCCTCACAGACCTCAAAAATCAGTGAATTAAAGTTTATTTTTTCAATAGCTTCAAATTGATTATTTTCAATGCGGGATAGCATTAATAAGGCTTTATTTAATTTGATCATACGTTCCAGTGATTCTTTGGTTTCACTGATGGTGATTAAGTGATGCTCTGCCAATTCCTCATCTTCTAATAATAATTCTAGTTTATTAGTACTTATAGCTAATGGGGTTTGTAGCTCATGCGAAGCATTTTCAATAAATAGCTTTTGTTGTTTAAATATTTTTTCATTACGATCGAGCATCTTATCAATCTCTGTATCCAATTGGGTAAATTCTCGGACATTGCTTTTTATCGGTTCGGATTCTCTAATCTTTCCAAATTGGTATTGTTCAAGTTTGTTGAGTATTTGATAAAAAGGTTTAAAAGCTCGGTAAAACACCCATGTATTGAGTAAAAATATACTGATTATAATCAAGAAATAAAGGATGATCAATGCGGTTGCGAGATCATATTTTAACTCATCTTCTTCCACAGTAGACGTACGAATTTCCAAACGATACATTTGCTTATCCTTACCGTAGAAGTAAGTTGTTAATATCCGATATGGCTCCATATCTTCATCATATGGCATGTAAATGAGTTCATTCCTGAAGGTGCTTTTTTCGATATGTTTTATTTTGACGTTTGATTTTGTAATCTTAAACTGATTGATTCCGAAAGTATCTGTTTTTAAAATAGATTCATCTTGGTACGCTGCACGTATAATTTCAATTTTTTGATTTTTTAAACCATCATCTACATTATCATACACCTCTTCAGTTATGTAGGCATAGAATAACGTAGCCCATACCGCAATTACGATCAAAATGATGATCGTGATATAGCTTAAAGTGTAATTTTTGAGTGATTTTTTCATCAAAATGAATTGTTGTAATATGGAGTGCTAATTGATACTATATCATTACGTTTGTTTCACTCAGCTTCATTAAATCAATTTATATCCAATGCCATATACCGCTTGAATGTCCATATCAGCATGATTATCCTTTAACTTTTTTCTTAAATTTTTAATTTGGGAATAGATAAAGTCTAAACTATCAGCTTGATCAATATGATCTCCCCAAATTGATTCTGCTAAACTATTTTTCTGAATAAGTTTAGTCGGTCTGATGATAAAATAGTAAAGTAGATCAAACTCCTTCCGATTCAGGTTCACAGGTTTACAATTAACCTGTATACTTCTATCAGTGGTGTTTACTGCAACATTTTTATAAACAATCACATCATCGCCATTTTGATTTTTTCTACGTATGATCGATTTTATCCTGGCATGGAGCTCAGCTAGATGAAAAGGTTTAGCGAGATAATCATCAGCTCCTAGTTCTAGACCTCTTACTTTATCATCTACTGAATCTTTAGCAGATAGGATAATCACTGATTCATCTTTTCCCAGTTCTTTTATTTTCTCCAAAAGTTGGAGACCGGAGCCTCCTGGTAGCATGATATCTAATAAAATACAATCATAGGTATAAATAGATATTTTTTCGAGCGCACCAGGATAGTCAAATGCTTGTTCTACTAGATATCTTTCGACAAGTAGGGATTGCATAATGACTTGACTTAAAGCTGCTTCATCTTCAATCAATAATATTTTCATAAACACGAATTATGGAACAAGAGTAATACCCAAATTGGGAAACAATTAGGAATTAAAGCCCGATAACTACGACCACGATATCTTCATTATGGTAAGCTGGATGATAATGCGATATGACTCTTTGATCTTTATAAATCCTGAGTTCATCATAGATCATTTTTTTCAAAATTCCTTTACCTTTGCCATGTACAAATTTTATTTCTGGCATATCCCAATATATAGCAGCATCTAACATGTCACGCATATAGATCAATGATTCGTTTGCTAATTCATCTGCTGTGTAATCTTGCCAATCAGAAAGGAAGGCTTCGGCATGTAAATCAATTTGTACAGGTGGTTTTCTCATGTAGCTCTCTTTGTATTGAAAACAAAAGTACGATTAACGCACTAACAAATAAAGTTAATAGCCTGTTTACTTTATATAACCTGTTTACTTTATATAAATAGCAATATAAAGCAGGTCATACCATTTTTTTATAGTGGCAGCTTCTTCATAAAATTCCTTTTCAGCATATGCTAACATGATTTCCTGTACTTGAACTATCATATCATTCTGATCTTGGAAAATGCCATTACAATCTCGATAATCATTAATAATTTCCAACAAATAATGAAGTGATTTCATCTTATGATATAAAGAATGGTGCTTTTCGCCAATTAGATCTGCAATTTTCTCATGTTGCACTTCACACTCACCAATTTGGTTACGTGTCTTATTGTACAATTGGCTGTAATCAGCAATACGATCTCTTAGATCATAAATGTTATTTTGAAGATCTTCAATGAGTACAATGAGATTTTCTTGTATTTCAAAATCTTTTGATACAATTGACATATTACACCTTTTTGCAATGAATATAACTAAAATTTATATCATTTTTTAATACAATATAAACAAACAAATAAATATTGTAAATGTTTTGTTGTCTCATAATTAGTGTATTATGATGTTATCGTGCCTCTCTCTTTAACCTGTCACCTATATAATAAATAATATTTATCGTACATTTGTGACGTAAATAAAATGGAGGAATTGTATTAAACCAAAGACTCTACATCTACTACTTAAGCATATTTGGGATTTTGTGCTTAAATAAAAAAAGGGAGAAAGTTCAATTGAATTTTCTCCCTTTTTATGCAACTATTTTGAGATTAATATATTTTATAAAGTTTATGGGAAAAGAAATCAGTATAAACGGCTATCAATTAGAAATATGCTCAAACTCACCACAATCTGCACTTTATGCAGCACAAGGAGGAGCAACAAGAGTGGAATTTTGTCAAAACCTCGAAAATGGTGGAACGACTCCTTCTTATGGTCAGATTGTTCAAGTTAGAAAACTAATTGATATTGGCATACACGTCCTTATTCGTCCTCGAGCAGGTGATTTTGTGTACTCTGATTTAGAGTTCGAAGAAATGTTAGTTGATATTCAGTTTTGTAAAGATGCTGGCTGTGATGGGGTGGTAATCGGAATATTGAATATAGACGGTACAGTTGATGTGGAGCGTACTAAAGCACTTATTGAAGCAGCTCGGCCAATGCAGGTAACCTTTCATCGTGCTTTTGATAAATGCGCTTCTCCAATCACTTCATTAGCTGTATTGATAGAATTGGGTATTGATCGCTTATTAACTTCAGGAATGCAAGATAAAGCCGTGGACGGAATTGAATTGCTTAAACAATTAGTGGAATATGCAGAAAGAAAAATTGTCATTATGCCAGGCGCTGCAGTGGATAGTAGTAATATCGCGATGATCTTAAATACAACTGGTGCAATAGCTATACATAGTTCGGCTAAAGAAACTATAGTATCTAGTATGTCTTATGATCGTACTGAGGTGACAAGTATGAATGAATCAATCTATAGTACATCAAAAGAAAAAGTCCACCAGCTGGTAGACATCTTAAAAAAACAATAGCGTTGTAAATTACAACGCTATTGTTTTTTTAAATATTTTTTTAACCTACTTAGCTTCTGAAACTAATTGGTTTAAGATAGCATCGTTTTTAACGATTTGATTTGATTTCTTCATTTTAGATCTTGAACCAAGTTCAACATTTGTACCTAAACTTAAGAACTGAACTTCAACACGTGAAGTAGTTTTATTTCTTCTATCTTTTCTTTTTAAACGTGTAACTCCCATTTTGATAAATTTTTTTATTGTTCAATAAAACGAGGTCGGAAGCGGATTCGAACCGCTGTAGGAGGTTTTGCAGACCTCAGCCTAGCCACTCGGCCATCCGACCCTATTTGTTCCCCTGAGGGAATGCAAAAGTAAAATTAATATTTGGATTAAAAAAGACTATTGTGCAATTATTTTTTAAATAAATCATTATCAAGCTGTTTTGTTTAAGATTTATTTTGTGTTCTTAGTCTTTGATGATAATACTGTATAAATGAATAAATACTTGTCTATTTTTTTATACAGTAGATACATGACGTGATATTTAATTATCCTCTTGTAAATGAATACTTTAATGATTTGGCTTGTAACTTGCAATATTCAAGATAACACTAATAATATAATAGAGCGATGAAAAAAATATTACTAACATTAGGCGCAGCATTTTTATTAACTGCTGGAGCTTATGCACAAGGAGGATTAGGATATGGTCTTAAAGCAGGGGTTAATATTCCTTCTTACAGTTATGGAGGAAGTGATCTTTCTGATTCCAAGTCAACAGTTAACTTTCATGTTACCGGTTATTTAGATGCGCCTGTAACAAGCAATTTTTATATTCAACCGGGAGTCTCTTTACAAGGCAAAGGTGCTAAGTTTGCTGATTATAAAGTAGGAGAAAGTACTTATGAATTGAAACAAAATACGATGTGGTTAGAGGTTCCAGTGAATTTTGTTTTGAAATTCCCGACAGCTGGCGAAGGTAAATTTTTTGTTGGAGCAGGTCCTTATGTATCTTTTGGTCTAAGTGGAAAAAATAAGTTTGATAGAACAAATGGAGATGGTACAACTACTTTAAGTGACAGAGAATTTAAATTTGGTAAAGATGAAACGTTAAAAGGTACTGATTTTGGAGTTAACTTTTTAGCTGGATATCAATTAGGAAGTGGAATTTCGATTAATGCTGGTTATGGTTTAGGTCTAACAAATATCGCTGGATCTAAATTTATTGGATCGGGAGATGTTAAAAACCGTGTTTGGTCAGTAGGTCTTGGATTTGGAATTTAATATCCAATTCATAAGGTCAAATTAAATGATTAAAACTAAACCCTTGCTTTTTAGCAAGGGTTTTTTTATTTTCCTTTAAAACTTTACTTTAGTAGGGTTGTTTGAGATTTATAAATATATGATACTATGACAAAGTTTTTAGGCCTACCATTTTATATAAAATTAGCCTGTACATTAATTTCTATTTTAGTTTTAGGTTATCTTGCTAAAATAGGAGATACAATTCTAGTTCCATTTATATTGGGTTTACTTTTAGCTTTACTGCTTGTTCCAGTCAGTAATTTCTTTGAAAACAAACTGAAATTTCCAAGGACAATTGCAGGAATTGTGACCGTTTTACTTTTTTTCGGTCTAGTAGGTTTTGGGTTCTATATGCTCGCTTCCCAATTATCAATGATTAAAGATGATTGGCCAGCATTTAAAGAACAAATCTTAGTTGGCTTTCATAATGTGCAAATTTGGGTTACAGACCGTTTTGGTGTGATGCATAATGAACAAATGGATATCATTAATAAAACAGCTACAAAATCTCTTGATAGTGGAACATTATTATTAGGAACAGCATTACTGTCTTTATCTTCTCTTTTTATACTTTTAGTCTTTACATTTCTATACACTTTTTTTCTACTGATCTACCGCAGTCATATTGTTAAATTTCTATTAATGCTCAATCATCAGGACCATCATGATATTGTATTGGATGTTGTGGGACAGATACAATACGTAGTGAAAAAATATTTGATTGGATTGCTTTTACAGATGTTGATTGTATCCACCTTAGTATTTGCAGCCTTGAGTATAATAGGAGTGAAGTACAGTTTGTTGTTGGCCATTATTACAGGTGTATTTAATGTGCTACCCTATATCGGGATTTTTACCTCTATATTAATTATTGCGTTACTTACTTTTGCTACCACTTCATTTACCCATGTGCTCATTGTGATCGGTGCACTTATTATTATACATCTTATCGATAGTAATTTTATTGTGCCTAAAGTTGTTGGATCCAAAGTAAAAGTTAACTCTTTGTTTGCCATGATGGCCATTATTGTAGGAGAAATGATATGGGGAATTTCAGGAATGTTTCTAGCCATCCCTATCCTTGCGATCTGTAAGATCGTGATGGATCGCGTCAAAGAATTAAAACCTTGGGGATTTTTGCTTGGAGAAGAAGATAGTAAACGTGATAAAGATTTGAATAAAGTTAAAACAATAAGTCTTAAAAAGAATCAATAAACAATATATTGATACTTATTTGGTATTAATGTATTTTGAAAATTAACATAGTTTAAACCTCAGTTATGTAGATAATTATGGCGCATTTAAAGCTTATCTAACGTTTTGTTTATAGATCTAGCTATTATCTAGTTTTTATATAAATATTTCAATGTAGCGCTTAATATGAATTGATAATCAGGCATAGATAACTAACTCTAATAAAAAAGGCTTCTAATTTAACATTAGAAGCCTTTCTTGTTTTTTAATCAGTGCAATTCTATCACACTTTGATTTCTACTTCAACACCTGAAGGTAATTCAAGTTTCATCAATGCATCAACAGTTTTAGAGTTAGATGAATAAATATCTAACAATCTCTTGTATGAACATAATTGGAATTGCTCACGCGCTTTTTTGTTAACGTGTGGAGAACGTAAAACTGTATAGATTTTTTTCTCAGTAGGTAATGGAATAGGACCACTAACAACTGCGCCTGTAGGCTTTACTGTTTTTACGATCTTCTCAGCTGATTTGTCAACTAAATTGTAATCGTATGATTTCAATTTGATTCTGATTCTTTGGCTCATTTTTGTTTTTGTTTAAATTGATCTCCCGTTAGAGCTATTATCAACAGGAGATCGGTTTACTTTATATTAGAAAGGATTATTCTCCTTTTAATTTACCTTTTGCTTTTGCAACAACTTCTTCAGTAACGTTGCGTGGAGCTTCTTCGAAGTGATCAAATTCCATAGTGGAAGTTGCACGACCTGAAGTGATCGTACGTAATTGTGTTACGTAACCGAACATTTCTGAAAGTGGAACTAATGCTTTAATTACTTGAGCACCATTACGGCTATCTAAACCTTGCATCAAACCACGACGACGGTTTAAATCTCCCATTACATCACCCATATTTTCTTCTGGTGTTAAAACCTCTATTTTCATAATTGGTTCCATCAACACTGGAGAACATTTTGGTAATGCTTCACGGTATGCCGAACGAGCAGCTAATTCGAAAGATAATGAATCTGAATCGACAGCGTGGAATGAACCATCAATCAAACGAACTTTCATTCCTGATAATGGGAATCCTGCTAACACACCATTTTTCATTGATGTCTCGAATCCTTTTTGAACTGAAGGGATAAACTCTTTTGGAATTTTACCACCAACGATTTCATTTACGAATTGAAGAGGTGATTTCGTTAAATCTGCATCTTCATCTGCTGGAGAAATAACAACTTTGATATCCGCAAATTTACCACGACCACCTGATTGTTTTTTGAATACCTCACGGTGTTCAGTAGTTCCGTTGATAGACTCTTTGTATGATACTTGAGGAGCGCCTTGGTTAACCTCAACTTTGAATTCACGTTTCAAACGGTCGATCAAGATCTCTAAGTGAAGCTCACCCATACCAGAGATAACAGTTTGACCAGTTTCTTCGTCAGTTTTTACTACGAATGTAGGATCTTCTTCAGCTAATTTACCAAGACCGATACCTAATCTATCAATGTCAGCTTGAGTTTTTGGCTCAATAGCTAAACCAATAACTGGCTCAGGGAAATTCATTGACTCTAACACGATAGGGTGCTTTTCATCACATAAAGTATCACCAGTTTTGATATCTTTGAAACCAACAACAGCACCGATATCACCAGCCTCGATGAAAGGGATAGGGTTTTGTTTGTTAGCGTGCATTTGGAAGATACGAGAGATACGCTCTTTGTTACCTGAACGTGTGTTCAATACATAAGAACCCGCATCTAATTTACCTGAATAAGCACGGATGAAACACAAACGACCTACGAAAGGGTCAGTTGCAATTTTGAATCCTAATGCTGCGAAAGGCTCGTTAACATCTGGTTTACGTATTAATTCTGCACCTGTATCAGGATGAGTACCTTTAACACCTTCTGAATCCATTGGAGAAGGCAATAATTCCATTACTAAATCCAACATAGTTTGAACACCTTTGTTTTTGAAAGATGAACCACAAACCATAGGAACGATAGAGTTATCCAATACTGCTGCACGTAAAGCATTTAAAATTTCACGCTCAGTTAATGAATTAGGATCTTCGAAGAATTTCTCCATCAAAGATTCATCATAGCCAGCAACAGCTTCTAATAAACGCTCACGGTATTCAGCAACCTCTTCCAACATATCTTCTGGAATAGGAACTTCTGTAAAAGTCATACCTTTATCATGCTCATTCCAAACGATACCACGGTTGTTAATTAAATCAACAACACCAGTGAAAGTATCTTCAGAACCAATAGGAAGTTGTAAAGCTACTGCTTCAGAACCTAACATTGATTTTACTTGACCAACAACTTTTAAGAAGTCAGCACCTGAACGGTCCATTTTGTTTACGAAACCAATACGTGGAACAGCGTAGTTATCCGCTAATCTCCAGTTAGTCTCTGATTGAGGCTCAACACCATCAACTGCAGAGAATAAGAATACTAATCCGTCTAATACACGTAACGAACGGTTTACCTCAACCGTGAAATCTACGTGACCTGGAGTATCGATAACGTTTACTTGGTATTTGTTACCACGGTACTGCCAGAAAACTGTAGTAGCAGCAGAAGTAATTGTGATACCACGCTCAGCTTCTTGCTCCATCCAGTCCATTGTCGAAGCACCTTCGTGTACTTCTCCAAGTTTATGGTTAACACCTGAGTAGTAAAGAATACGCTCAGTTGTAGTTGTTTTACCAGCATCGATGTGAGCAGCGATACCAATATTTCTAGTGAATTTTAAATCTCTTGCCATAATATTTTTAAGCATTAGCCCAGATAAGGCCGTATGTTTTTTTGTCTAAATAAGTACACCGATCCTGATAAAAGAATAAACGTTTACCTAAGATCGGTGTAATCATATTTGTGTGTGTAAGTTCAAAACTAGAATCTGAAGTGTGAGAACGCTTTGTTAGCTTCAGCCATTTTGTGCGTATCTTCTTTCTTCTTAACAGCAGCACCTTCACCTTTAGAAGCTGAAATGATTTCTCCTGCTAATTTTTCGAACATTGTTTTTTCACCACGTTTACGTGAATATGAAATTAACCATTTCATACCCAAAGCAATTTTGCGTTCAGGACGAACTTCCATAGGAACTTGGAAGTTAGCACCACCAACACGACGAGATTTAACCTCTACAGCTGGCATAACGTTGTTTAAAGCTTTTTTCCAAGCTTCTAAACCGCTTTCGCTAGTTTTTTGCTCTACTAATTCAATCGCGTTGTAAAAAATATCATATGCTGTAGATTTTTTACCATCATACATCATATTGTTTACAAAACGAGTTACCTGAGTGTCGTTAAACTTTGGATCAGGTAAAATGATTCTCTTTTTTGGTTTTGATTTTCTCATTTTTCTTTCCTCCGTTTAATTATTTCTTTTTACCTTTTGCTGGCGCAGCCGCTGCTTGTCCTGGTTTAGGACGCTTAGTTCCGTATTTAGAACGACGTTGGTTACGACCTGCTACACCTGAAGTATCTAATGCACCGCGGATAATGTGGTAACGTACACCTGGTAAATCTTTAACACGACCACCACGAATCAAAACGATTGAGTGCTCTTGTAAATTGTGACCTTCTCCAGGGATGTAAGCGTTGACCTCTTTACCGTTTGTTAAACGTACACGAGCTACTTTACGCATTGCTGAGTTTGGTTTTTTAGGGGTAGTAGTATATACACGTGTACATACACCTCTTCGCTGTGGACATGAGTCCAACGCTGGTGACTTACTCTTGTCAACCAGAGCTACTCTACCTTTTCTAACTAATTGTTGAATAGTAGGCATTTACCTGATTTTGTTATTTAATTTAATTCTTAAATTATTATAAGTTCGCAAAGATAACGATTTTATTGTTAAATCGTAGCACCTCGCCAATTAGTTTTCCACATTTTGCTTGAATATCTTTGACTTAGCTCTTAGATAAGTCTATTCTTAAGTAAATATTTAATAATTTGATCTGCGCCATATTTTGACAAATGGTCGTCATCGTGCATATAAGGGTCTTGACCATTATATTTATTAACTTCTGGTAAAGTATAGATATCAATATAAATATCTTTAGGAATAAAGGTTTTAAGATAATGATTGATGTGGACGGAACTCGGATTAATATAGTTTTCTTCTTTTACCGTGCTATTCTTAATTTTTAAAGCCAATATGTTAGGAAAAATGATGGAATAGCTAGGGGTTTGTCCAATCATTTTAAGTGTAATGTTTTTTTCTTTAAAATACTGTATTACCTTTTGAAGTTTGAGCTTTAAAGTTTCATCTGGATACTGTTGTGAACCCCAAAAACCAACAAGAATGACCTCGTCTATATGTTTTGCATTTTCAGGGATAAACTTCTGATACATATAGTCTATAAGTTCGCAAGAAGCTTTAGGACCTTTTGTATCTAATAAGGGGTAACTTGTAGATACGGTCGCTTGCAAAAGATTGATATCTTGTTTTTCAAGTTGCTCTTTTAGACTTTGTGCGAAAACGCCAGCATGGCTGTCACCAAGTAGAAGAATGTTTTTTTTACTAGGAGCTATGTTGGCACAAATGTCAAAATCATATTGACTAAATGTATTGTCTATATCTAAATGACAGACTCCCTTTCTAAATTGAAAGGGCAGATGATGTTTTCTATAATTTGTATTGTAATTGGTGAGGTGTTCAATTTCCTTGTTAATTTTTAATTGATCATAAGGGAATAGCATCATGATTGCGGCTAGTATAGCAATGCTTATTGCTGTAACTAAAGTAAATCGTATTTGATTAAATTTTTTATTAGACTCAATGGTATAAAACGAGATGCAAGCGCAGATAAAGGAAACAATAAGTATACTAATAGTAGTGTAAGACTGATTTAGTCCCAAGTAGATCGCAAATACATAAATTGGCCAATGCCATAAATATAGCGAATATGAAATCTTACCAACCCATTGAAGTGGTTTAAAAGACAGAGTTTTAAAGTCATATTGTACTAGGAGGATGATAAATGTAGACACTACCGGAATAAGCGTGTAGTACGATGGCCAGCTGATATCGTCCTCTTTGAGTAAAAGGATGCATCCTATTAGTGTGCTATATCCAAAAAGCGCAAATAATTTTCTCCACAATTTTGGTAATGTTTTTTTTACATCTGCTTCCCATAGACATGCAAGTCCACCGAGTAGCATTTCCCAAGCCCGTGTTGGGAACATATAAAAGCTGAGCGATTGATCCCTATGATTGAAAAATAAATTCAGACCCAAGGAAAGAATGATCAAGCTTATGAAGAAACAAATGAACTGTCTTTTATTGCTCAAATAGCAATTTCGAAATGGATATAGGAGCGCAGGATACAATAAATAAAACTGCCATTCTACAGATAGTGACCAAGTATGTAACAGTATATTATTTTGTGAAGCCACATCAAAGTAACCACTATGGATGTAGTAATCGATATTAGAAATAAAAAGAATACTAAAAAAGGAATTGTTGCCAAGTTGTTGCAAATCGTTAGGTAATAGAATTAAATTACCCATGATAGCTGTACCTACAATTAGAAAAACAAGTGCAGGGATGATGCGTACAACTCGTTTAATGTAAAACTGCTTGAAAGAAAATATGTTGTTTTCAAATCCTTTAAGAATAATATGGGTCATTAAATATCCGGATATGACAAAGAAGATATCTACACCACTGAATCCGCCGTCAAAGTATGGGATCTTGAAATGAAAAAAAAGTACTGCTAACACAGCTAATGCACGTAGTGCTCCAATATCATTTCTAAATTTCATTCTTAAATATGAATAGTAGTAAGCTGCAAATCTGAGCAAAATAATTTATTTGACCTATTAATTTTTTTTCATTTATTCTTGAATCAGTATAGAAAATTCTAAACAATGCTTTTTAATAATATACATTTTTTCAATGAATTGTCAATTTTTATGATTTAGCGCAGGAAAGATGATTTTTTCTAACTAAATTTAAGCATCTGTCATAGAAGATTATATAGAAGGAGTTTTTAAAATGTAAATAGAGGTGTTATGAATTATTTAGAAGATGTTCAAAAATTGTTTTTGTACTATAAACATTTAGTTGATAGCACTTTAAATCAACTTACTGATAGTCAGTTGTTTTGGCGATATAATGAAGAGAGTAATAGTGTTGCGGTGCTGATTCAGCACATATCTGGAAATATGAAATCAAGATTTACAGATTTTCTGACTTCAGATGGTGAAAAAGAGTGGCGTAACCGGGATGCAGAGTTTGAACTTGTTAATGAAGATAAAATGAGACTTTTGCAGGAGTGGGATGAAGCCTGGAAAAGCTTATTTGCTACGTTGAAAAATTTGGAATTTGAAGACTTGAGTAAGACTATCTATATTAGAAATCAAGGACATACTGTCGTAGAAGCTATCAATAGGCAATTGTCACATTATCCCTATCATGTAGGACAGATTGTGATGTTAGGAAAGATGATGAAAGGAAATGATTGGCGATCGCTATCTATCCCTAGAGGAGAGTCTGGAGTATATAATTCAGTGAGATTTATACAGTCAAAGCGAACAGAACATTTTACAGATGAAATATTACGTCATTTAGATGGTTAGTTAGTTAGTTAGTTAGTTAGTTAGTTAGTTAGTTAGTTAGTTAGTTAGTTAGTTAGTTAGTTAGTTAAAAAAATGCCCCCAAAAAAGAATGAACTCGATTGGAGGCTATAGTTGTGAATGTTTTTGGATTAGCTGATTAAAGTAAAGTCAATTTGACGTTTGTCAAGATCCACTTTCTTAACTTTGATCTGCACTTCGTCACCTAATTGATATTTCTTTTTCTTGCGTTGACCAATAATCGCAAAATTCTTTTCATCTAATACATAAAAGTCATCGTTAATATCCCGCAATCTAACCATACCCTCACATTTGTTAGTTTCGATTTCGACATACATACCCCATTCAGTTACGCCAGATATAATTCCTGTATATTCAGTTCCAATTTGTTCTTGTAAAAATTCAGCCTGTTTATATTTGATCGATGCACGTTCTGCCTCTGCAGCTTTCTTTTCCATCTGTGAAGTGTGCTCACACATTTTCTCATAATGGTCTGCATTAATTTTATTACCACCATCTAAGTAATAAGCCAATAATCGATGAACCATTACATCAGGGTATCGACGTATGGGAGAGGTGAAGTGAGTGTAATAATCGAAGGCAAGTCCATAGTGGCTTGTTCCTTTAGTCGTGTAGATCGCTTTTGCCATAGACCTTATTGCAAGTGATGTAAGCATATTTTGCTCTTTGCTACCTTCAATTTTTGTCATTAACGCGTTTAAGGATTTTGCAGTCTCTTTATCGGATTTGATTGTTAGCTTATGTCCAAATCGAGATGCAAATTGAGAAAACGTGGCCAATGTTTCTGGGTTTGGTACATCGTGAAAACGATATACAAATGGTAATTTATTTTTACCCTTACCTTGTTTGCCAATATATTCTGCCACTTTTCTATTTGCAAGAAGCATAAAATCTTCAATGAGTTTATGTGCATCTTTTCTAACCTTGGTGTAGACTCCTGTCGGCTTACCGTTTTCATCTAATGTGAATTTTACTTCTTCACTTTCAAAAGCAATTGCGCCATTCTTAAATTTGCGTTCCCGAAGAATGTAGGCAAGCTCATTTAATTTAAGTATTTCTGTCGTAAAATCTCCTGATTTTGTTTCGATAACCTCTTGAGCTTCTTCATAAGAAAATCTTCGGTTGGAGTGAATGATAGTTCTTCCAAACCATTGATCTAAAACATTAGCTTTTTCATCGAGCTCAAAGACAGCGGAGAAACAAAGTTTATCTTCATGCGGACGAAGTGAACACACACCGTTGGAAAGTCTTTCAGGAAGCATGGGAATCACGCGATCAACCAGATATACCGAAGTCCCCCTTTCGTATGCCTCTTTGTCTAATTCAGTGTCTGGGATGACAAAATGTGAAACATCTGCGATGTGTACACCAATTTCATAATTTCCATTCTCAAGTTGTTGAAAAGAGATCGCGTCATCAAAGTCTTTTGCATCAACAGGATCAATAGTAAAAGTGGTGATATTTCTAAAATCTCTTCTTTTAGAAATTTCTTCTTTCGAGTAGGTGTCAGGCAATGCATTTGCCTCTTCTTCTACTTTTTTTGGAAATTTTAACGGAAATCCATAGTCTGCCAAGATGGCATTCATCTCCGTGTTGTTTTCTCCTTTTTTTCCAAGAATTGTCTTTACTTTACCAATCGGATTTTTTGCTCCCTGCGGCCAATCAACAATAGATACGACTACCTTTTCTCCATCTTTAGCACCTTCGAGGTTATCTAATGGAATGAAGATGTCATGTAACATTTTTCGATCATCTGCAATGAAAAATGCAAAGTTCTGAGAAAGGTTGATAATACCTGTGAAATCTGTTTTTGCACGTTGGATGATCTCTACTACTTCACCTTCTTTTTTACGTCCTCTGCTCTTTTCAAAAGTGTGTACTTTAACGATATCACCATGAAGAGCCTGACGCAATTTTCTAGGTGCCACAAAGATGTCATTCTCGAATTCATCTTCAGGTATAATATAAGCAGATCCTTCAGCGGTCATATCTACTTTTCCAGTTACGTAAACTTTGAGTTGACGTAGCTTGAATTTTCCTTTTTCAACCTCTAAAAATGGGCTGTTTTTTGGATGTTCAGTCAGGATATTGGCAATAGCTATTTTGGAATCGGAATCTTGAACGTTCAATTTTGATGCGACTTGTTTGTAGTTGAGCGGTTTGTTATTTGACTTCTCAAAGATGTCGATGATGAGCTGAGTCAAAACCTCTTGATATGGGTTTTCTTTTTTTGTCGTCATACGTATTTTATTTACTTTTTATTATGTTGTGAATAGGGGAGGACCAATACATAATCATGATATAACATGATCGTGATTTACCTCTATTTTCCAGCCCTTGTCACCAACAATATACACATATTAATCTGAAAAATGAGACACTATCATCTTCTTTGTTTTATATTTTTTTTTAATTGTATTTCTTATTCTCTTTAGCCTAATTATATATTTGATAAACAGTATTTTGTGTTTATCATTGCTTAATGAATCTGATGAAAGAGAAGTTTCAAAGGTTTGTACGGAGGTCTTACCTCCATTTTACTCTATTTTGCTAAATATAATAAATGATATGATTATTGATTATGAAGTTTTTAATTATCTTTATTTCAATTAATTAGCTTTTAAAAGCTAAAATTTAGCATATAGAAAATATATTTAATTAGCTTGGGTTGATGCTTTAAATTAGATGGAAATGATGGTTTCATTAAAAAAAGAGAAACCATCAAATGTCGTCGATTTGGAAGATGTATTGAATTTAGTTTTCAGGGCATTGATCACAAAGTCCAAGAGCATTTATAGCTATTGTTTCCAGTTTGTAACCTTGAGGAAGATTAAATTTTGGAAGAGTGATTTCTTCCATACAATAGACCGAATTGCAGCACCTACAGATGAAATGAACATGTTGATCATGATGATTATGTTCTGAGCAATTTGTGGAACATAGTGCATAAGTTGCCGTTCCGTTGAGATCAAAAATTTTATGCAGTATACCCTTCTCTTCAAAAGAAGCTAGTACTCGATATAGCGTTACACGATCAATTTCATTACCAATTAATTTTTCCAACTCTGGTTGTGAAATTGCTGATTTCTTAGTCGATATAGTTTCTAAAGTTCGGAGTCTAGGTTGCGTTACTTTTAGATGATATTGCTTTAGCAAAGCTGTAAAATCTACAGGCTCACGTACTGCTTTTTCATGTTGTTGATCTTTACTCATATTACAAAAATACATCATTATTCCTATAAAAAAAAACGGTCAAAAAGAAGTATAAATTACTAGCTTTTTGACCGTTCCTTTAAAGACGTTTTATTTAAAATTATTTACCTGCCGCTTTAGCGTGATCAGCTAAGAAAGTAGCTAGACCACTATCCGTCAAAGGGTGTTTCAATAAAGCAGTAATAGCTGATAATGGACCCGTCATAACATCAGCTCCGATTTTAGCACAACCTAAGATATGTGCACTATTACGTACCGATGCAGCTAAGATCTGTGTAGGGAAACTATAGTTATCATAGATCAAACGGATCTCTTCGATAAGACCTAGACCGTCTGTCGATATGTCATCTAAACGTCCGATGAAAGGTGAAACATAAGTGGCTCCAGCTTTCGCAGCAAGTAAGGCTTGACCAGCTGAAAAAACCAAAGTACAATTTGTTTTGATTCCTTTTTTGCTGAAATATTTAATTGCTTTAATACCATCTTTGATCATTGGAACTTTAACAACAATCTTGTCATCTAGTTTTGCAAGTGCCTCTCCTTCTGTGATCATTTCTTCGTAATTTGTAGAAATTACCTCTGCGCTTACATCCCCATCTACGATAGCACATATGGCTTTGTAATGATTAATTACATTTTCGTCACCACTAATTCCTTCTTTGGCCATTAAACTTGGATTTGTTGTTACCCCGTCTAATACACCTAAATCTTGTGCTTCTTTGATTTGTTCTAAGTTTGCTGTGTCAATAAAAAATTTCATCTCGTATTGAATTGATTGTTAATTGTTTGGTTTATTTACCTTTAAGTGGTAAAGTTATCGATTAAAATTCACTAATCTCGTGATGAATTGAAATTACTGCACAAATATTGCTTGCTATGTACTGTTCATTATAGATTACTACTTTCATTTACTTCTATTACGTGTTGATATGCAGATATTTCGTTCTCTTGAATACCCCAATTTTCGATTACATATAATTGGACAAGCAATTTCATTGATGGGAACGTGGATGCAGCGAGTTGCCATTAGTTGGCTGGTATATAAATTAACGGACTCCGTATTTTGGCTAGGTTTTGTTTCTTTTATATCATTGCTTCCTTCTTTAGTGCTATCTCCATTTATAGGAAGCTTTGTAGATAAACACAAGAAGTATAAACTTGTCTTTATGACACAGATAGGTTTGATGATCCAAGCAGGGATTCTCACGTTACTGGTATATCTAAAAATGGAGACGGTGTTATGGCTATCTATATTGGGATTTGCACAAGGTGTTATCAATGCATTTGATGTATTGGGAAGACAATCTTTAATGGTACATCTAGTTGATAATAGAAAAGATTTACCTAATGCTATAGCACTCAACTCTTCTATATTCAATGCAGCACGGATGGTCGGTCCAGCGATAGGAGGGATCCTTTTGAGTACTTATGGAGAAATGATGTGTTTTAGTAGCAATTTTTTGAGCTTTATACCTGTTTTGATTACACTTTGGATGATGAACGTCAGCGAAAGTACAGCTAGCTTAAGTAAAGGAAGCAATTGGCAAGGATTAGTTGAAGGTTTTTTCTATTTGAAACGATCTCCACATATTTTTTCACTCATTATTGTAATGACTTTTTCTAGTCTATTGGTCATTCCGTATACCTCGTTATTGCCGGCTGTAGCTAAAGAAATGTTTCATGGTGATGCAGGTACCTTTTCTTGGTTCGAGAGCGCTGCAGGTCTAGGGGCAATGGTTGGTGCAATCAATATGGCACGTCTGAAGTCAGGTACAAATATGCGCTATCAAGTAATGGGAGCAGCTTTGTTAATGGGGGCGGCTTTATTCTTACTAGGTCATTCTTCTGTTCTGGCTCTGGCTTTAGTCTATACAGCTGTTGTATCTTTTGCGATGATGATGCAGAATTCAAGTATCAATACTTATATACAGACGCATGCGATGCCGATGTATCGCGCTCGAGCGATATCATATTACGTTATGGCATTCCAAGGTGTTTTTCCAATTGGGAGCTTACTAATCGGAGCATTGGCAAGCTATTTTGGACTGCGAAGTGTATTGTATTTTATGGGTGGAGCAGGAATATTGATCGCCTTATCTTATTATTTGTATTTAAGGATGCATATCCATAAAAGACTATTTAAGTTTTAACTTTCTTTTGAGTAATTTAAGTGTTTTCTTTTTGTAGTCAATCACAGCACCATAACGACCTAAAATATCTCCTCCTATCACGCCAATTACAGGTTGTAAGTTCATCTGCTCATAGGCATAGTTGATAGAGCTCAGATCCAGTACTGCAGCTCTGTAGTTTTTTATTGTCCAGTTCTGCATACTAAGAAGCGGTATATGGATCAAAAAACTTTGCATGGTATTAGTGCCCAACCCAGATGAAAGTGTATCTGTATTTTCCAATTGGAATTGGTCCGAATGAATTTTTTCCAATTGATTTTTATCAAATACAGTCTTTGAAGCTCCAGTATCGAGAACCATGAGATGAACAGTATTGAATAATGTAACTTCAACTAGAATATGAGTACCTTGTTCTTGTAATTGTAAAAGCTTAAGTGGGATGATTGCCATATTTCAAACATAGAAAAAATATATGCTTACCGAAAGGATAAAATATATTTTTGACCTCAATGATTATACCTGATCTAAGGTTTGCCTAAGTGAGGTCGGGTTATTTAGATTTTTAAATTGCGTAGGAGTAAGACCTGTGTTTTTTTTAAATTGGTTGCTGAGATAAGCAGTACTTGAATAATTGAGCTTTTCCGCTATCTGTGCCAAAGATAATTCATCATAAATTAACAATTCTTTGATATATTCTATTTTTTGGAAAATAGCATATTTTTCAATACTGGTGCCACTCACAGATGAAAATAATGAAGTCAGAGTACTATATTCTAGATGTAAGTTATCACATAATATCTCCGAAAGGTTTTTATTTAAATATTGGTATGGCTGACGTGTGTAATCAATGATCACTAGTTTTATTTTCTCAATAACACGTGTGTTTTTATCATCTATCAATTCAAATCCAATAGCCTGCAAGCTTTCTTGTATGCGTTTTCGCTGTGCTGGTTTCAAAGTTTCTTTTAAACTAACAACCCCTAGTTGAAGATCACGATAAGAGATATGCAACTCTTTAAATATATTTTCTACAGCCATTTTACATCTATTGCAGACCATATTTTTAATAAAGAGTTGCATATAATTTTTTATAAAACGTTAATTTCTTTTAACACATTATTCATGTTACGGACTGCTTCAGCACTTTTATGTAATTTTTGCTTTTCCTCTTCCGACAGGTTCAAAGGTACAATTTTATCCCAACCATTTTTATTAATGATAACAGGGACACCTAAAGTGATATCTGATAGTCCAAATTCTCCATCTAAAAATACACTAGCTGTGAAGAGTTTATTTTGATCACGGACAATACTCTCCACGACTGCTGCGGTTGCGGCTCCTGGAGCATACCAAGCCGATGTACCAATTAAAGCGGTCAGGGTAGCACCACCCACCATTGTTTTATGTACGATCTCATCTTGTTCCTCCTCGTTCAAAAAATCAGTTACAGGAATGCTATTCCAAGTAGCATGTTTGATCAGAGGAATCATAGTAGTATCTCCATGACCGCCAATAACAATTGCATTAAGGTCTCCTGCAGATGCATTTAATTTATCACTTAATTGATATTTGAATCGAGCAGAATCTAATGTTCCTCCCATACCAATAATTCTATTCTTCGGAAGACCAGAACTTTGAAGGGCAAGATAAGTCATTGTATCCATAGGGTTAGATACAATGACAATAATGATATCTGGTGAATGTTTTACCAAATTATCGACTACCGTTTTAACAATATTAGCATTCGTACCAATTAATTCTTCTCTAGTCATTCCAGGTTTTCTAGGAATCCCTGATGTAATAACGGCCACTGTCGAGCCAGCTGTAGCACTGTAGTCATTGGTTACACCTTTAATTTTGGAATCGAAACCTAATAAAGCAGCAGTCTGTGACATATCTTGTGCTTTACCCTCTGCAAAACCTTCTTTAATATCTAAAAGTATGATTTCTTCAGCAACTTCTCTTCTCATTAAATTATCTGCAGTGGTCGCTCCAACTGCTCCTGCACCAACTATTGTAACTTTCATAAGCTTATTAATTTTGGTCCTTAGACATTAATTTTTCTTTGAATTTACTCATTAAATGGTAGGAATACAATTAAGTTTTATAAAAAGTAATTCTAAATAAAAGGGAGAAACTTTCGTTCTCCCTTTTATTTAGAATGGATAGCCGATAGCTAAATTAAACATCAAATTGTTTTTTCGCCATTGGCTACTTCCCAAATCGATATCTTTAAATACCCAACGATCTCCTTTTTCTAAGTAGGGGATACGGAATGGAATTGAAAAATCTGTTCTTAAAATTAAAAAAGTAAAGTCAAATCTTAAACCTAGTCCACCGCCAACAGCCAATTCTGTTAGGAAATCTTTACTAAACTTTGCTCCAGGTTTTTCATCATCCGTATTTTGCAACCACACATTACCCGCGTCAATAAACGCTGCCCAGTGTACAAATCCTGCAAGTTTAGCACGATATTCAGTATTGAGCTCCAATTTGATATCACCGGTTTGATCCGCATAAAATTTGTCCGTACCAATATTCTGAGGTTTCAAAGTTCCAGGACCGATTGCACGTGCTGCAAATGCTCGGATACTATTAGGACCACCCACATAATATTGTTTTAAATAGGGGAGTGCACGTGAGTTTCCATAGGAATAACTTAAACCCACACTAACGCGAGAAGCCAATTGAGAATTCTCACTCAATTTGAGATAGTGTCTACCATCACCACTTACTTTAATATATTGAGAAAAGTAAGCGTTAAATAGTTTAAAAGTCTTGCCTTCATTATAGTTCGCACCCTTAAGAAGTCCCAAAACATTGCCCGATAAATCTAAATTTCCTTTAAAATAAAAAGTGTTTTTTAGAGTTTTATTCATCGTATTTGACAAGGTGAAATTGTAGTTTGGACCTATGGTGAATTGCGGCTCAATAGCATGTCTTAGCGTAGGCACAGTATCCAGTTGAGCTTTATATTCATCAGACACACGACTAGGTTGTACATAAGTGATTTCTAATAATCCTAGATCATGTTGTTTTTCTTGTGATTCTTGCCAAATATAACCGTAGTCGAGTTTGAGAGAACGTAAAGTATAAGCTTTGGTTCTATTCAAGAATTCAAACCCTGTTTTAATATATGTTTTTGGTATGTACCTACGACTCGGATCTATTTTAAAAGGTGACAGAATACGGGGTAGTGTCAAGGTAAGATCAGCTCCATAGCGATAATAGCTTGAATTTAAGCTAACACTTCCCCCCGTCTGCGTTTCGTAACCACCAAATACATTGAGACTAAGTAATTCAGCTCCTTTAAATGCATTGTGCAGTTGCCAGTTTACATTAAGCTCCGTACCATTATAGACGGATGCCATTTTACCTAAAAGCTCCACCCGAATTGATTTTTTAGGAAGAGGAGTAAGGTAGTAGTAAACATCTAATCCATTTTTAATATCCTTACTATCTACAAAATTGTTTTTAACAAATTTGAAACTGTTTAAATTGACAAGATGACTAATCGTCTTGTTATGTGCATCACGGTTATAAAGATCCCCTTTTTTGAAGAAAATATGATTGGCAAGAACGGGTTTTCTGAAGGTGTTTTGCCTATCTATAAAATAATACGAACTATCAAATAGTTCGGCATTACGAGGGGTACGCTGATAACCTGTTCCGGCATCTGTATAATTTGGATAGATGTATATATTATTGATTTTAGATGGCACTTTAGCAATCTCTGGTGTTTCAGGTTTAAGGGTTACATACAAATTTACTTTATTGTTTCCAATGGTGCTATCCACTTGTACCAATAAATAATCAGGGCTAAAATAATAATAACCAATCTTTTTGAGTTCATTGTCTATTCGGTCGCGTTCATTTAATATATCATCGAGATCATAATGTTTACCCACTATTAAGAGTGATTTTTCACGTGATTGCAATATATCTTGACCAAGCTGGGTGGCGCTATCCACGTCAAATTTGACTGATTTTATTCGGTAGATTAAATTGGTTGTAGCAATATAGTGAATAGTCGCTTCTTTATCTTTAATGGTTGTATCAGATTTAACCTCAGCATTAAAAAAACCGATATTTTCTAGTCGATTCCGAAGTAAGTTCTCATTGTATTCTCGGTTAACATCACTTAACAGAACAGGCTCTTCCCCCATTTTTTTCAATTGCTTCTTTATGAAATTTCTTCCAACTGAATCACCAGCCATATTATTGAAAGCTAGTTTATAACGCCATCCAAATAATGATTTATTTGGTTTTGGCATAAGCACTTGTTCCAAATGTGTCGCTAATATCTTTTTTTGTTCTTTAGGAATCGTATCTGACTCAATGTCAACATGACCGTCAACGTATAAGGATTGACCTTCTTTTAAATTTTTAGTTGTTGAACAAGAAGCAATGAAAAGCCCCAATAATAAAACTAAAGCTATAAATTGATTACTATTTTTCATTCTTCTCCCTTTCTTCATTTCTAATCACTTTTTCTCCTATTGTATCTACTTTCTGATTTGTCGAATCAGTTTTATTATTTGAATCTGTCTTTTGTATTTTTGGTTTTTGATTATCATAGCGTTCCTTGTATTTTTTAGGATCGTTACGCATTATGCTATCACGTATCACATACCTGACGCTATCACGATAAACCGAATCTGTTTCCATTCGCTCTACATCAAAACGTTTTCTAAAACTTTTGCTGCCAGAATTATATTCGTTTAGCTTTTTAGAATTCATCCAAATTTCTTTAAATTTATTGTAGCTCATATTGATGATAAATCCAATACCCGTTTCTACATATTGTCCCTGAAGAGTTACTTGATACTGATTTTTACGGTACACACGTGCAAAATAGCGTCCATCTGGTGACAATTGATAATCTAGACTGATATCGCCAGCGATATTAGCAGCCTGTTCCCCAGGTCTTGAATTACCTTCAACCTCAAAATTAGAACCAATCGTTATCTTTAAACGATCATTGAATAACATTTTTGAAACCCCAATATTTAAATCAGTACGCGTCTCTCCAACTCCAGTCGTAAAATCTTGTTCCGATTGTAAGTCAAAATCTAATTCAACTCCTTTAATAAGGTCAGATGCCAAGCGATTTAATTGCGAAGTGAGTAACGAACTTACGCTATTTCGTGCCATCGATTCAACGCCACCACCACCGGATAAGCTTTCAAATGGGTTGGAAGCCATAAATCGGCCTAAAACGATCAAAGAGAAAACTTGTTTATTGATTTCTGAGGGATCTGTACGAAGCTGCGAAAGGGCATTGTTAACCTTACTTACAACATCTTGAGAGGCGATTGCATTATTTTCATCCAAGTCAATATCAAATCCCAATTTAGGTTCAAAAAGTTGTTCTGTTATCAATAGATTCACATTAAAAGGAACACGTTGTTTGTAAAGATTGGAGTTCTCTGCACCCAGTTGAGTTTGTACAAGTTCTAGCGTAGGAGCTTTTACTTTATATACTGCAGTAATATCCAATCGTGCGTCTAATGGATCGCCTGCCCAAGTAATTGTGCTGCCTTCTTTAAATAAGAATTCACGTTTTACAGGTCCAAATGAGAAGGAATAGCTTCCTTTTTCTACGGTATAAGTACCTGACATGGTAATTTTATTACTCGCATCGATTCCGGCATTTAATTCAGCCTCACCTTGAATATTCAACGCGTCTTGAGAACCTTCATCCAAGATGACTTTAAATTTAGCATTTTTATCTGTTTGTAAATTTAAAGTAACATCTATCCCTGTAAGTTTAGTTGTCGTTAGTGAATCTAATTTAGCAAAAACATTAGTCCTTGTTGTATCGCTTTTATCCACAAATTCTACTACACCTTTTCTTTCCACCATTCCAGGCTCATCATTTGGCATAATGAAGACAAAATCAGTTTTATCTTGAACCTTGATATTTCCATCAACAACAGGCTTATCAAGCGTGCCTCGTATTCGTAAATCTGAAGAAACGTACATCTTACCGAAAAATAGATCATTATCTTGTCGAGTAGAGTTCACAACCTCAAAATTATCTGTTTTAAGATTTAAATTAAAATCATAATCTATGTAGTTTTGAGTCAAAATAGTACCATTCATATCGCCACTATTTCCTTTTTTATCTTTAATGTTGAAGTCGGATAATGTAATGCCTCTATTATTAAAGGTAATTTTTTCATTATCAATGAAAAATGCTGCATTCAGCATAGACACATTAAATTCTGCCTTATTGAAATTTAAATCACCATTGATTACAGGCTTATCAGTCGTTCCTGATATTTTTAATTGTCCCTCAACATCTCCCTTAGATTCTTTTAAATAACCAAAGCTAAATGCCTGGATGGTTTTCATCTTTAATGGGGCGATGTTTAGAATAGCATCAAATGTTGCCACCCCTTTTGGAGGACTTATAAATTCACCGATTAAACTTACGTTATTACCATTTTCAGTAATACTCACATTTGCTGCATAAGTATTTTCTTTTTCATTATTGACTTTAATGTTGACATTACCAATGGTATCTGTCCCTAAGTAAAACTTGTCAATTCCGATATCAGATACAAAAACAGGATTGCTTTCCAGACGCGAAATGGTTGCTTGTCCATTAATACCACCTCCTAAATTCATATCATCTGCAGCGATCATTTTACTTAAGGTTTCAATTCTGAAATTTTTGAAAACGAGGTCGATAGGAGAGTTTAAGACACTATCTTGTGATTTAATTTCTAATAATTGTCCGTTGTTTTCAAGAATGAAGTTATGTGCCTGAATACCTGCATTTCCAAACGAAATAACATTCGTGCTATCGACATTCCATTTTTCATAATTTAGCATTAATCCGTTTTCGAGTAAGCTAAAGAGAAAGTTTCCACGGTCGACTTTCATATTAGCACCTAAATGATATTGTTCTTTATCTTGTTTATCTTTAATCCATAGGCCAAAATCAAGATTATTTTTAATGACCTTACCGCTAAAAACAGTATTGATCAATTCAATGTTACTTACTTTAATTTTATTGATAAGAGCTGAATAGTACATCGTACTATCAACAGTTGTGAGATCAAGAGATACACTATTGATATCCGTACCTGCATAAACAATTTTTGGAGCGTTGAGTTTAGCTTGAATCAATTTACTCTTACTGTTAAACATACCATCCAACGTAATGTCTTTCATCTCAGTAAGATCAGGTAAAAATTCTTTGATAAATTTGGTTCTGGTCAACTGCGCTGAAAATTCGAATTGCTGATCCTCATATTTTGGAAGGACAACTGGTGCCCCGGGTTGGTAATATACATATACAATATCCTGGATAGCAGTACCCAATTCCATCAATTTATATTTACCAACTAAATGGGCGTTCAAAAATGCCGATTTTAACATTAAAAGATTAGAGCTACTATCTGATCTAGCAATTAGTGAAATACTATCAACACTATAACGGTCATTATTATAAGCAATAGACGAATTAATGACATGTGCTTCCCCATTCAAATAATTTGGATCTGCAGTTTCAAAATGTCCAACCAATTTACCATGATAGCGAAAGTCATCCTCCATCAATTTTAAATTTTGCAGATTGACACTATCCACCATCAATTCAAAATTAACTTTTGGATACTTTTGACTCATATCAGCATCAGCATTTAAATTAAATTTGATATTAGGATCAACACTGCTGACATTCGCTTCAATATCACCTGCATTGGCACTCATGTTCATGTCTATATCATGGTAACGGTATCCAAGTGCCTCCAGTTGAATCAGTTTGCCATCTACGTTAGCTATTGCTTTCTTAGGATCAAGTCCGTGACCTTTTACATTGGCTTCAAAAGATAAAATACCTAATACAGAATCCTGTTTTAGGATCTTGCCAATATCAAAGTCCTTAATGGATACAAAAGCATCATATGTTGTATCACGCTTTGACATATCAAATTTACCATTCACTTTGGCAGTTCCTTTTTCTGTAACCAGTGCCAAGTTGGTATTGAATGATTGCATTCCACCCTTAAATGTTCCCGTTAGCCCAATAGCATTTGGAAGTTCAAGGTTTTTGGGGAACAGGGATTTAGCAACGAGCTGTTCAATATCAGATCGTCCAGTAGTGAATTTTTTGAGCGTAAGGTCGATGGACATCTTGTCAACATCAGGAAGTCCCTTGATTCTGGCGCTGGCAATTACTTTTGTATTCGATAATGTACTGAAGTCCAGGTGGGGGATATTGAGGTCATTCAATTTCCCAATTACTTTTCCGTCGATGTTGAATTTTTTATTCATTAACGGATGCATGATCTCCATCGTATCCAAGAAAGGTGCGAAATAATAAATATCGCGCATATCAACGTGACTCTTTTTTATATTGGCATTGACAGTTAGTAGTTCCGGTTTTTCCGATATGGCTTCCAAAGATGGATAGGATATCTTAATATAATCTTGTAATAATGTTTTAGCTGTTGCTGCATATAGATTTTTGATTTCAGCACCCGTATTGGTATAGATGAAATCACCTTTTAAGCTTTTAATTTCGAAACCAGAATGATCTTTTGCTGTTAGAGACTTTAACGATCCACTGATAGAGTCTGCACTGTAGAACAAGTCCGTCATCGCTGTATTGATCGCGGGGATTTTAATATTGAAATAATCAAATCCCTTCATGCGAGCCTGATTGTCATCTTTATACCAAACGTTGGTATTGTTGATGTTGATATCAGAAACAGAAACAACCCAATTTACTTTACTAGGAGTTGATGCTGTAGTGTTACTTTCAGTTTTAGGTAGAGTTGCTTTTGCTATTTTATCAAAAAACACTTGTGAATCAGATCCTTCTAAACTTATTTTTTTTATATCAACAACTTCTTTATTAAGATCGATACTATTAATATCAGCATATAGTTTTTGAATAGAAAATTTTGTTCTCAGTTTGGATGATTTATCCTCATAGTGAACATTTATATTTCTCAGGTCTGCGATGTTGATACCAATATCAGGTAAAAGAGAAGTAGCAATAGTAGTGGGATCTGTAATTCCAAAATCTTCAACACTAGGACCGTCGCCTTCGTCTGTAGGATTCCATTGTGTTATGATAGCACCCAAACCATCAATATTAATTTTTGGCATATCAAATGCCATATTTTTTGTTAGGTCAAATTTCTTGATCCGCGTATCAAAATGTTTTAAATAGACATCGGCATTTGTACCGATAACATCATCTGCATAAACAACGTGAAAACGGTCAAATATGACTTTATCCATATTGAATACCATTGCCGAAGTAGTGTCGGTTTTGGCTTTAGTAGTTTCGGGACTGGCAAATGCCTTAATTATATAATCAAAATTGAAACTGCTATCGGGCATGGACCTACGAATTTTTGCTGTTATACCCGTAGCTTCCAATTGTTGAATCTCGACTGTACTTTTAAGCAATTTTATCATATTGATATCTACCTTTATTGCTTCTCCCGCAACTAGGGTGTCCTTGGATTGATCTTCAAGATAGATATTCTCTAAAACAAGTTTTTTAGGAAATTCTATATTAACACGTCCAATGCGGACGGGTGTTCCTATTTTTCCCTCCACATAAGTCGTTACTTTTCCTGCAATATAAGTTTGCACAGAAGGAAGTCGAATTAAAAAAATAACGAGAAGTATGAGTCCAATTACAGATCCAATGATCCATAATAGGGTCTTTAATGCGATACGGCTAAATTTATTCAAAATATATTCTAGTCTTTTGTAAACCCCTAATTTAATATTATAACGTAAAACAGGTAATTATGTTTATACTTTGCTCATTATTTTATAAACTTTTTAAGGTTGAATGATATGTTAATATAACCCCATTTAATTGTATATTGGAGGTTAATTTTTCAATCTTAGCGATGTTAATCAAAAATAATGCCTTAATTCCACAAAAATAGCATACTATTATCTAGGTTTTGGCAAGATTGATAATTTATTTTTTTCTGTGTATATTCGTTAAAATCAACATTAAACAAATGGAAAGAAAAAAATTTTTAAGTTCATTGGCGCTAGCAGGCGTTGGGGGTACTATATTCACTTCATGCTTAAATTCTGAAGACAAATCACAAATGAAAAATACACACGCAGGCTTTTCTCCAGGATTTATTTTTCATAGTGTTTATTTTTGGCTAAAAGATGGAATCAATAAAGAAGAAGAAAAGGATTTTTTAAATTTTTTTGAAATTTTAAAGAAAGTGCCAGGAATAGAATCTTGTCATATCGGGAAACCAGCAGCGACAAATCCACGACCAGTTGTAGATAATACATTTTCATACCATATTATGTTGACATTTGCCAATATAGAAGCAATAACGAAATATGAGACCCACCCGGATCATCTGGCAGGTATTGATCAGTATAGTAAGTATTGGAAGAAAGTAGAAGTAAAAGATACCCTACTAGGCGAGTAGAGAGTTAACTAATATAGTGAGAACCATAAGTTCTCACTATATTAGTTAACCTCAATATGTTGAGAAGTATCAGGATTGTCTTGATCATTCTCATCTTTATCCTTCCTTTCGACCGTTATTTTACACTCGGTCAGTAGTGCAGCCATAGCTCCAACTGCCGCAAATATGGGGGCAAATATAAGCCCTATAGCACCCACTGTAACAGGAAAACTCATTATTTCTTTCCCTGATTTATCAGAAATACTAATCTTAGTTACGTTTCCATCAGCAATGAGTTCTTTAATCTTCTTTAATAGATTTTCACCAGTAATCGAAAATGTTTCTTTAATACTCATAATGTTTTGATTTTTAATTGATAACTTTTAAATATAACCATTTTTCATCAGTAATTATAGAGAAAATTTTAAAAGCGGTGTTCGCGCTTAAATTCATTAAATCTGGATTTATTTTTACCATCTACCCTTGATGCTACCGCCCATATTGCTGCGGGCAACCAACCGATAAGCGTACACTGCAAAATCAAACATAAAATTCCAGAAAAAATTTTCCCTCTTAAAAAAAAGGACAACCAAGGAAATAATACAGCTATTAAAATCATATCTTTTATTTTTAAAACTTGTTCAAATATAAATTCTATTTTACTGGACATTAGCTTGTTTTAGGTAAGACTATTGAAAATATCGGCGAATAGATGCTATTAAAAGGTAAAAGAAGTGTGCGATCATAGGGCTTGATTTACTTCAATTCAATCAGCTCGCTTAAAATATAACCATCCCACCTATACTTAATCTGACTTTTAGTTTCTTTATAATTAGGTTCATCCAAATTGTCATCGGTATTCTCAGCCTCTACTATTTTTTTATAAATCATCGTCGGATCACCTTTATGTTCTGAAGGAAATAATATGGTTTCTTCACGATAAAATACTCCTGCGTCAGAAATGGTCATTTTACTTGGAAAATGAATGAGTTCTTGACCATTCCATGCAAAATAGTAATATTGGGTAGCTATTCCACATGCTTCACCTAAAAAAGCTGAACGATGAATATTTTTAATGTTTTTTAATCCCATTGCTCCTAAGATCTTAGTATCGGTACCAGTTTGATCGTTTACTTCTGCTTGATATGAAGCGCGCGCAATGACTTTTTTTTCTCGATCAAAGACTTTGATTTCAGCATCATAGTAAGATGCTGAATTTTCTGTAGATGGTCTAAATTTTTTGAAACCATATAGAAACTGTTCCCCATCTTGATTATGTACACTATTAAGAGCTAACAAACCTAGCCAAATGAAACCTTCTTTTTTAACATTATCTTTTACATAGCTTATTTTATGCCATGGAGCATAAAATCCTCTTATGGTACTACCATTGTATCCGTCGCTTTTAATAATAACCATTTTACCTTCTTGAAGAGAATCTACTAGTTTAGATTTTGTATCTGCATTTTCTCGAATATAAGCCATTTCAGCAAATACATAAGTTGTGTCACCTTTTTGAAGATTCCATAAGTTATACTCTTCGTTCAAAGCATAAGCAGCAGGTTGCTCCTGTGCATGAATCAATAAAATGGTCAAGGAGAATATCAATAGCGTGATTGTTTTTTTCATTTTTTTAGTGACTTATTTTTAAAACTTCATTTAGCGTGTAAACTCCAATTTTGGTTACAAATCTTAGTCCAAAAATAGTTACGGTTTTGACTATTTATTTTTCCATGATAATTTTTGTTAACCACTAAGATTGTTATTGCAATTGGTCGACAGGGCATAAAAAATGCCCCAAAAAGTGTATAGCTTTTTGGGGCAAATTATATTTTTAATAAATGAATTAGGATAAACTTGCCAAGCTTTCTGCTAATATTTTCATCTTGGATTCAGCATCAGCTTTTTTATTTTGTTCATTTTGAATAATTTCAGGTTTCGCATTTTGAACGAACCTTTCATTCGATAACTTCTTGTCTACAGAAAACAAGAAGCCTTTTAAATAGTCAATTTCTTTTGTTATCCTTTCGCGTTCAGCGTCCACATCTATGTTTTCTTCAAGAGCGACATAACATTCTTCTTTACCTGCCAAGAAACTAACTGCTCCAGCGACTTTCTCTTGAACAAAAGTTAATTGCTCAATATTGGCCAATTTGATGATGCTTTCTTGATAATTCGTAAAGTCAATCTCTGTGGCATTGATGGCTAGAGGCAAGGCAATCTTAGGAGAGATTTGTTTGGTATTGCGGATATTCCGAACTTCAGATATGATCTGTTGTACAAAAGTGAATTCTTTAATAATTTTTTGATCGATATTACCTCCCTTTGGATATTCAGCAACGATAATACAATCTTTCACATCGCGTTCTCCGAATAATTCATCATGCCATAATTCTTCAGATAAGAAAGGCATAAATGGATGTACCAATGTCAGTATACGTTTGAAAAATCCTTTTACGACTTCAAAAGTTTCCATCTCAATAGGAGCTTGATATGCTGGTTTTACCAATTCTAAGTACCAGGCACAGAAATCATCCCATACCAATTTATAAGTTGACATTAAGGCATCCGATAAGCGGTAATGGTTAAAATGATCTTCTATCTCTATTAGTGTAGCATTAAATTTACTTTCAAACCATTTTGCAGCAGTTTTCTGAGCTTCAGTTGCAGGAGTATTTGCGGTCTCCCATCCTTTAACTAAGCGAAATGCATTCCAGATTTTATTCGCAAAATTACGACCTTGTTCACAATACGACACATCAAACATTAAGTCATTTCCAGCAGGAGAAGATAGCAACATACCTACACGTACACCATCTGTTCCGTATTGTGCCATTAATTCGATAGGATCAGGAGAGTTACCCAACGATTTAGACATTTTACGTCCTAGTTTATCACGAACGATACCAGTTAAATATACATTTTTGAAAGGAGCTTTACCAGTATATTCATGTCCCATAATCATCATACGTGCTACCCAGAAAAATAGAATTTCAGGAGCTGTAACCAGATCATTGGTAGGATAGTAATAATTAAATTCTTCATTTTCAGGATTGCGAACGCCATCAAAAACCGACATTGGCCATAAACCAGATGAAAACCAAGTATCAAGAACATCTTCTTCCTGACGGATATTTGATGAAACTTTTCCTTGTGATTCAAATTCTGTAATAGCTTCAGCTTCAGTTTTGGCAACCACCCATTCATTTTTCTCATTATACCAAGCTGGTATACGTTGTCCCCACCATAATTGGCGGGAAATACACCAATCTTTGACATTTTCCATCCAATGTTTATAGCTGGATGTAAATTTATCAGGAATTAGATTAACCTCTCCACTGACAACATAATCAAGTGCTGGTTGTGCCAATTTATCCATTTTGCACCACCATTGCATCGATAGCTTTGGTTCAATTGCAGCATCTGTACGTTCGGAGAAACCTACTTGAGACTTGTAATCTTCGATTTTTTCGATTTGGTCCACTTCTTCTAAAAGTTTTGCAATCTTTTTACGAGCGATAAAACGGTCTTCACCTACTAATATTTGAGCATGAGCATTTAATGTTCCATCATCGTTTAATAAATCGATAATCTCTAAATTATGCTTTTGACCTAAAGCATAATCATTTAAATCGTGAGCAGGAGTTACTTTAAGGCAACCCGTTCCAAACTCTATGTCCACATATTCATCTTCTATGATTGGAATTTCCCGATTTATTAAAGGGATGATTACCGTTTTACCTTTTAGATGTGTATAGCGTTCATCACTAGGATTGATACAGATGGCAGCATCTGCCATGATCGTCTCTGGACGAGTCGTTGCAATGATGATGAATTCATTCGAATCCTTTATATTATAGCGGATGTAATATAATTTTTGATTCACTTCCCGACGGATTACCTCCTCATCAGATAAAGCTGTTTTTCCTTGAGGATCCCAGTTTACCATACGGACACCACGGTAGATATAACCTTCTTTATAGAATTTAATAAAGGTATCGATAACCGATTCGGAAAGATCAGCATCCATGGTGAATTTCGTGCGCTCCCAATCACAAGAAGCACCTAATTTTTCCAATTGTTTTAGTATAATACCACCGTATTTTTCTTTCCACTCCCATGCATGCTTAAGAAAATCTTCGCGAGATAATGATTTTTTATCAATTCCTTGTTCTTTTAACATAGCTACAACTTTAGCTTCAGTAGCAATCGATGCATGGTCGGTACCAGGGACCCAACATGCATTTTTACCTTGCATACGTGCGCGACGAATCAATACATCTTGAATAGTATTGTTCAGCATATGTCCCATGTGCAATACGCCAGTGACGTTTGGAGGAGGCATTACGATAGTATACGGTTCACGCTCATCGGGTGTAGAACGGAAAAATCCATTCTCCATCCAATAGCTGTACCATTTGTCTTCAGCTTCTTTAGGATTGTAAGTTTTTGCTATACTCATGATAATTTTTTTTCAAAATCGTTTGCAAATTTAACGATTTTAGTTGTTTTATTGAAGTTTAATATTGCTATTTCAAAAAATGGTGTTTGGACTGTTTTTCAAGATTTCTGGGAAGAGTAAATTAGGTGAATTGGAGGTATTATCGTACGATTTCGTATTGGCTGTTGAATAGAGGTTTAACTTATTGATAACTTGGTTTTTATTTTATAATCTAATCTTAAAGCATCATGTTATGAAATTATTGATGATATCGTAATATTTTTATAACATAATCTTCACAATCCAATCAATTATTATTGAAATAGCGTACATTTGCGTGTTTTAATTAAATACTAAAAATGAACAAAATTGCCAGTGAGTTGAAGGCCTTGACTCAGTATTTTTTATTTTGGCTTATCATATGCTTTATTGATCGATTACTTTTTATAAGTGCTTTTTATGGTAAAATTGGATCCAAGCACTTTTTTGATGTTTTTAAAATCTATTATCATGGTCTTAGTTTAGATTTTTCAGCAGTAGCATACATCTGTGTTATTCCTTTTGTTATTTATTGTATCTTATCTTTTATACCACATAAACGCTTTAAAAGGAAGGTTTTAGATATTTATACCATTAGTTTATTGGTCATTTACTTTGTTGTATCTTTTATTAATATCAACATTTACAGAGAGTGGGGAGATAAGATTTCAAAGCGGGCCATTGACGCCTTTTTGGCATCGCCTTCTGGAGCTGTAGCTTCTGCTGAATCGACACCTGTTTTTTTTCCTGTTTTTGGCATGATCATAGGTATTGTAGTAGGCTATTTTTTATATAGATGGATGTTCAAAAAAGTTCATTTTTATAATATTATATTGCCACGTCAGAATACGATCAAATTAATTTTGGGAGCCCTTTTATTATTTACCTTCATAAGAGGTGGATATGGAAGAGCTACTCTAAACCCTAGTAAAGCTTATTTCTCTGAACAAAGTTTTTATAATCATGCAGCTGTAAATACACAATGGGCATTATTACGTGATTATTTCTCTAAAAGTACCCGTTTAAAGAGTCCTTATCATTTTTATGATGATGAGTCACAGGTACATGCTGTATTAAAACCAGCATTCCTATCAAATCCAGATTCATCTGTTTCCATATTAACCACAAAGCGACCAAATATTGTTGTCATTATGTTGGAAAGTTTTGTGGGTGGTTTGATTGAATCCATGGGCGGAGAAAAAGGAATCACCCCTAATTTCGAAAAGCTCATTAATCAGGGTGTATTTTTTGATCATGTTTATGCCGCTGCAGATCGATCAGATAAAGGTATGATTGGTATCTTTAGTGCTTTTCCTGCCCAAGGACCGGAAAGTATTATTAAGTATATCGATAAACATGAAAACTTACCCGCAGTTGGTCAAGAACTTAGCACCGCAGGTTATCATGGATCATTTTATCACGGTGGGCAAAGTGAATTTTATAATTTTAAGTCATACATGCTCATGCATGGCGTTTCGAAAGTTGTTGATAATGCTAACTTTGGAGTAGATGCGGCAAGAGCATCATGGGGAGTTTATGATCATGTTGTTTTCAATCGAATGTTGCATGATTTTGATACTGAAAAAACACCCTTTTTCTCCACTATTTTTACATTAATCAATCACGAGCCCTTTAACTTACCAGATGGTTATAAATTCGGAACTAAAACCAATGCTGATAAATTTAGAAGTACAGCTTTTTATACAGATTCTGTCGTGTATGACTTTATCAATCAAGCAAAAAGTAAAAGCTGGTACAAAAATACGTTATTTGTTGTCGTTGCAGATCATGGACATCGACTTCCTGCTGAAAAATGGGAGTTGTCAAATCCGCATCGCTTTCATATTCCACTTTTATTTTTTGGCGACGTTATTAAACCTGAGTTTAGAGGTAAGAAAATTGAACAAATTGGTAACCAGACTGATATAGTGTCTACTTTATTGCATCAGTTAAACCTTCCTTCGGAAAGATACCATTGGAGTCGAAATTTATTAAATCCTACAACACCGCAAATTGCATTTTACAATTCAAAAGATGCTTTTGGTGTGATTACACCAGAACAGGTTGTCAGTTTCGATAATGTAGGAAAAATCATCAATTATAAACAACATAGTGATTATTCCCAATCTAAAACAGATAGTTTGCTGAATATCGGAAAAGCTTATTATCAGGAAGTGTACAAAGAGTTTTTAAAATATTAGTCAGAAAATATGATAAAGTTGAAAGGTTCATTTGCACCATATTTGGGTTTGTTGATTCGATTCCTGATGTTGCTGTTGATTTACGCTTTTTTAAGATTTGGATTTTATTGGTTTAATTATTCGTTATTTCCGAATATCAGTGCTGATCAATTGTTATACATGTTTTGGGGAGGAGTCAAATTTGATATTGTAGCATTATTATATTTAAATGTGCTGTATTTATTGATGCAGATTATACCAGCTCCATTTAAATATAGTACAGTTTATCAAAATATCGCGAAAAAGATTTTTATCATCACCAATTCAATAGGCATTGCCTTAAACTTAGTTGATTTCGCATATTATCCTTTTACTTTGAAGAGAACTACTGGTACAGTATTCGATCAGTTTTCACATGAACAAAATCTAGGATCTTTAGCTCTTGATTTTTGTCTGGACTATTGGTACCTGATCGTGCTACTTGTCGTATTGATTTATATCTTAGTAAAGATCTATGATCTAGTATATATAGTTAGACCGCTATCCTTTAAGTGGGCTGCCTATGGTATTCAATCCGCTTGTTTTTTACTTGCTATTTTTCTATTTATAGGTGGAGTTCGCGGTGGATGGGCACATAGTACTAGACCCATTACATTGAGTAATGCAGGGGACTATGTAACAAATCCTGAAGAGATGAATATTGTGCTGAATACACCTTTCAGCTTAATGAAAACATTGAAAGCTGTTAATCTGAAACCAATTCATACTTATACTGATCAAGAATTAACAGCCCTATATAATCCGATTCATTACCCACAAGGTAAAGCATCATTTAGAAAGATGAATGTGGTCTTTTTAATTTTAGAAAGCTTTGCGAAAGAACATTTTGGAGAACTAAATAAAGATATTCAAGGCGGTAAGTATAAGGGATATACACCATTTTTAGATTCATTGATACGTCAAGGTTATACATTTGAACATACCTATGCAAATGGACGTAAATCAATTGATGCACTACCATCTGTTATAACAGGCATTCCTTCGATAGGAGAACCCTTTGTACTTTCGGTATATTCAGGTAATAAAACGACCAGTATTGCTAAATTATTGGGAGATGAAGGCTATGAGACAGCATTCTTTCATGGAGCTCCAAATGGTAGTATGGGATTTTCAGCTTATATGAAATTAGCAGGTATCCAACATTACTATGGTAAAAATGAATATAATAATGATGCAGATTTTGATGGTATATGGGGCATTTGGGATGAACCTTTTATGCAATATATGGCAAAGGAAATCAATACCTTTAAGCAACCATTTTTTGCCAGTTTCTTTTCACTATCTTCGCATCATCCTTTTAAAGTTCCAGCAAAGTATGAAGGAGTTTTTCCAAAAGGACCCTTACCTGTTCAGGAACCAATTGGATATACGGATAATGCCTTACGTCAATTTTTTAAAACAGCAGCTACCATGCCTTGGTACAGAAATACCCTGTTTGTCATCTGTGCCGATCATGCAACTGTAAGTGCTTTGCCAGAATATCAAACAGCTGCCAATAGCTTTGCTATTCCTATTATCCTATATACTCCAGGAGGGGAATTAAAAGGCAGAAGTGATAAGTTAGCACAGCAAATTGATATTATGCCAACCGTTTTGAATTATTTACATTACGATAAACCTTATTTTGCTTTTGGGTTTGATGCATTGAACCCTACAAAAGAAAATTTTGTAGTGAATAATAATGCAGGAATTTATAATTTTTACTACAAAGATTATCTGTTGATTAATGATGGGAGGAAAAATCTATCATTACATAATCTTAAAGAAGATCGTTTCATGAAACAAGATTTATTAAAACAACCACCACTTGTTCTAGATACGATGCAAACCAAGTTCAAAGCTTTTGAACAACAGTATAACAATAGGATGATTGAAAATAAACTTATTTACGAAATTAAATAATCGATCATAAGTCCTTAAAATATAAAAGCATCTCCGTGCCAGAGATGCTTTTATATTTTAAGGACTAGTTATCAGTGTTGGGTTGTTTGATTTGGGGTTAGTATAATCAAATATTAACGTCTATATCTATTTTGAATTCACGAGTTATTCAAATAGCGAACCGGTATTTACCCTAATGAGCTTATAGAATGACTATAATTTGAAACTTATTCTCATAGTGATTCATCAGGTTTTAATACAGAACTTTAGAAAAAGTGTAAATTATAGACATAGACTTATATCATTTTAGAACCTCAAAAGAGCTATTTGATATCTATTCACTATTCATGATCACAAATGTATCAATTTGTAATCATTAGCCCATGAACTACAGCAGTAATCCTTATCTTTGCAACATGTCTGAACACCCTATTTTGGAACAAGAAACAATTGTGGCATTAGCCACAGCAAGTGGTAATGGTGCTATTGCAGTAATTCGTCTTTCAGGAAAAGATGCTATTGTGATTACCAATCAGGTATTTAGAGGAAAAGATTTATTGAAACAACCCTCACATACCCTTCATTTTGGTACGATACGTGACGGTCAGGAGATCATTGATGAAGTGTTGGTTTCACTATTTGTTGGCCCCAATTCCTATACTAAAGAAAATGTGGTAGAAATTTCTACACATAATTCAAAGTATATTATTGAAAGAGTCATGAGCTTACTGATTAAAAAGGGAGCTCGCGCTGCTAAAGCTGGAGAGTTTACACTTCGTGCTTTTTTGAATGGTGGGATGGACCTTTCTCAAGCAGAAGCTGTTGCAGATTTGATTGCATCAAACTCTGCAGCTTCTCATCAGATTGCGATGCAGCAGATGCGGGGAGGTTTCTCTAATCAATTGAAAAAGTTACGGGACGACTTGATCCATTTCGCATCCTTAATCGAATTGGAATTAGATTTTTCTGAAGAAGATGTTGAATTTGCAAACCGTGATCAATTGAAAAGTTTGATAAAAGAGATTAATCAAGTGGTGAGCAAATTGATTTCGTCATTTGAACAAGGAAACGTACTGAAGAATGGAGTACCAGTAGTAATTGCGGGTAAGCCTAATGTGGGTAAATCGACTTTATTGAATGCTTTATTAAATGAAGAGCGCGCCATTGTATCCGATATTGCTGGTACCACAAGAGATACGATTGAAGATGAAATAAATATCAAAGGGATTACATTTCGATTTATTGATACAGCTGGTATTCGCGAAACAATAGATGTGATCGAAGCCAAAGGCGTTGAGCGCACGCGCGAGAAAATGAAGCAGGCACGTTTGATCATCTATCTATTTGATCCGACCCAAGATCAAGTGCAAGATATTCAAAATCAGATCACCGAAGTTTCGGTATTAAATATCCCGTTTGTTACGATAATTAATAAAGCAGATTTGCTTACACAAGAACAAAAACTACACTATGAGCTCCTTAAACCGTTGTATATATCTGCAAAAGAGCAAATAGGTGTGGAAGAACTTAAAGATGAGCTATTGGCACAAGTAAATCTGGCCAATTTAAATACGGATGACGTTTTAGTGACCAACATTCGACATGTAGAAGCCCTGCAACATACACGTTCATCCTTAGAACGTGTGCTTTATGGTATTGATAATCCTGTAACATCCGACTTTTTAGCCATGGATATCCGTCAATCTTTATATCACTTAGGAGAAATTACAGGATCGGTATCAACAGATGATTTACTTGATAATATATTTTCAAAATTTTGTATCGGGAAGTAATTTTAGAGTTCAATAAGAAAACTTATTATTATTCAGTATACCTGTTCTTTGATGAAAGTTTATCGAAGTAATGGAGTATCTTTCCAAGAATAGATCAAGATACAAAAAAGGCCGTTTAAGATTAATCTTAAACGGCCTTTTTTGTATAAAATTAGTAATAAAAAGATTCTTTTGATCATGCAATTTACATATTCAATGATATGAATTTACCCCATACTTCTTGTACCTGATCATCCAATTTGAACAAGTTATAATTTATATTAGCTTAAAGATAAGTTGATGTTTACCTGAACCCAGTTGTATAGTTGCTTGGTCTTTTATATTCGTTGGAGGATAAAATGTAGCTGTAGCATTAGCCGGTATCACAACATCATAGGTTATGGTCTTCTTGTTTTTTTTCCACTTGGAGACAATTGTACCATAGGCTGATCGGTGCGTCACTTCAGATTGATCGAGTGTACGCGGGAATATCGGCTTTAATAAAATATGTTTAAATCCCGGTTGATCAGCGTCAGGTAAAATACCTCCCAGAGACTTAAAGAACCAGCCACCTATTTCACCAAACATCATATGGTTATCCGAGATATCTCTTTCAGATGCCAGGTCCCAATTTTCCAACAATGTAGTAGCTCCATTCACAACCCACCAGCCCCATGAAGGGTAAGTGTCTTGTACAGCAACTTGATATGCAGTTTCTTCATAACCATTGTTTTTTAAAGCATTTAATAGAGCTTTTGCTCCCAAAACACCAACATCCAGATGGAAATTTGTTTCTTCAACTTTCTTGTTCAGATTGAACGCAACCTTAGACCTCATGTCTTCAGGGACTACGTCCCAATGCAACGGCATACTTAATTCTGTTTGCGTTCCGCTTGCATAAATTCCAGTTGATACATCTAAAAATTTATTATTGATGGCACTTTTGATTTTTTTACTTAAAGCTTTATATTTCACATAATCATCCTGTTTGCCAAATAGCTTTGCTGCAGATGCCAATATGGTCGCATCAACGTAGAAATAGATAGAAGAGGTAAGCTCAAGATTGGATGTTGATTTAACAGGTACCCAATCTCCTCTACCAAAAGTAGTTAGTCCCTCTGGACTAATGCGCGACACGTAGTTAACATAGCGTTTTATATTTTCATAACAATCCTCCAAAAGCCTACTATCTCCGTAAAATAGATATATTTGCCATGGGATAATGGCGATTGTACTAGTCCAGTCCAACCCATTTGCAGTGCCATATCCCCATCCTCCTGTGGGAATAATATCGGGCAGTACCCCATTTGGTTGTTGTTCATCACGATGATCAGCTAACCACTTTTCATAAACTGTAATGCCATCAAAATTGTATAAAGCAGTTTCAATAGCGAGATGTCCATCGCCTGTCCAACCATTTTTTTCTCTTTGTGGACAATCTGTTGGATACCCCATTAAATTAGAAAGATAAGCGTTATTGGTTACTTTCCAAAGGTCATTGACCAGTTTCGAAGATGTTTTGACTTCCCCAAGTGCATCAACATCACTATGCATGAAATAAGAAGTAATTTTTAAATCTTGAAGCGAAATAGGTTCCGTACTATTTATCTCAACATAGCGAAATCCTTTATAATTAAATTTAGGAATAAATTCATCCTCTTTTTTACCACTTAATGTGAAGATATCCGTTTGGAAGGGATCTATAGACTTATCTCCGCGAAAATAAACATCGATATTAGATAAATTAATTCGGCCATGATCATTCAGACGTTCCCCATGTTTTATTTTCAGTACTGTTCCAGCAGCTCCCTTTGCTTTCACTTCCGTTACACCTGCCATATTTTGCCCCATGTCAAAGACATAAGTTTTATCATCTATTTTTTTGATGGAAATTGGTGAATAGGGGGTGATCAATCGAATTGGTACCGTTTGTTGTGAAATAATAAGTTCTGCAGGAGCACTCCGATATTTCACACCTTTCCATTTTGAGTCATTAAAATGAGCTTTATTCCAATCTTCTTGTTCTAATCTTGCATCATAGTGCTCGCCAGTATAAATACTATTATAAGTAATTGGTCCAGAAGAAGTCTTCCAATCTTGTTCAGATACAATCGTTTCTTCGGTACCATCTGTGTAGACAATACGCAAATCCATACAAAATGCAGGACGATTTCTCCACGGTGCTTTATCGAAATCCCATACTGCGAGAGATTGGTGATTGTACCAACCATTTCCCAGAATAACTCCAATAGCATTTTTACCCGATTGCAATTGTTTTGTAACATCATGTACAACGTATAGTGTGCGTTTGTCGAAACGCGTATACATCGGATCAAGCCAATTTTTACCCACCTTTTCTCCATTTAAAGACAGCTCATATAATCCTGCCGCCGCAATATATGCTCGTGCAGATTGAATTGTTTTTTTTATTTCAAATGCCTTTCTGAAATAAGGTGCTTGTTTGTGATGAATATCATGATGATCGCTTATCCATGAACCTTTCCAATTCGATCGTCCCATCATCCCTGTTTCAAAAGTTGAAATTTCCGAAGAACTTGGTTTTCCGTTTTTGTCCCATACATTGACCTTCCAATAAAACTTCGTTAATGGATCTAGCCTTTTACCCTTATATGAAACAATAATGTCAGATTTAGACTGCCTACCTGTATCCCAGCGCTCACCTATATTATTACTAACAGCAATTGAATCTGTACCGACTAAGAGCTGGTATGCTGTCTGCATAGCGCCTTGTCGTGTATCTTTAAGCATCCATGTCAATCTGGGATTCGGGATATCTACACCCATAGGATTGTTTAAATGTTCGCATTTGAGACTGATTGGTTCACAAATGCTTACATTCTCTTGGGCATGAAGATGAGTATGTATGGCTAGGAATGTAATAAATAAGGCTATCTTCATTCTAAATTATTTGTTATCCTCTCTTACGCAATATACAATCAAGTCATAGCGTATTTGAGGTGGTTATTTTGGTTTATATATATCGTAAAATTACAATTTTCCTCATGTATTTACTAATGCTAATGCGTTTTAGTAATTTAAATAAATCCTTTCTGCAAATTTTAATAATTGTCATGCTGTGACCCTGAAATTATAAAACCCATAAATCGAGTTTAAGAGACGTTAGTTTTGTAACTTATTTAATATATTAAGAACACATACATCGAATAATAGGTCTCTTTGTTTTCTTTAAAAAGAGCACTCACTATCAATAAAATCAAGATTTATGAGGTCATGATGATGTTGTTTAATTATCATGATCTATGTTTTTATGAAATAGGCTAATCTTCAGTAGTTTGAGTCAAGCATTATTTTTTCTATATTAGAAATTATAAACTAAACAAAAACCTGAAATCAGCTGATTTTTAATTAAGGATACCATGAACTGGAAAGTTATAAGCTTTTCAATTAATGATAAATTTATAGCATTTTCATGTGCCTTTTAAAAATTAGTTATTCTATATGATCATGAATAGACAAAAATTTCTTAAAGCGTCAACATTATTAGCTGCATTCTTATTTCAAGGAACTCATGGACTTGCTGAAACAAAAAAAATCCGTGTTGCTGTGATCGGTGTGAATGGAATGGGGTGGTCTAATTTAATGGCAATATTGAAAAATAAAAATGTGATTTGTACAGCACTGTGTGATGTTGATGAAAACGTGCTTAATCAGCGTGTTGCTGAATTGGATAAACGTAATATAAAGGTTCAATCTTACATTGATTACAGGGACTTATTAAAAGATAAAAATGTGGATGCAGTTATTATTGCGACACCCGATCATTGGCATTGCTTGATGATGGTAGATGCTGTAAAAGCAGGTAAACATGTTTATATAGAAAAACCAATAGGCAATTCAATCAAAGAATGTGAGGTCATGGTGACTGCTGCTCAAAAACACAATGCAATTGTTCAGGTAGGGCAGTGGCAACGCAGCCAACAGCATTTTGAAGATGCAATGAAATTTTTACATGGTGGTAGTCTAGGTAAAGTGCGGATGGTTAAAGTTTGGGCATACCTAGGTTGGAAGAAAGATGTTCCAATTTTACCAGATACTGCAATTCCATCTGGAGTACACTATTACAGATGGCTAGGTCCCGCTCCTAAAAGACCATTTAATCGGAATCGATTTCATTTTAATTTTCGTTGGTTTTGGGATTATGCAGGTGGCTTGATGACAGATTGGGGAGTACATATGTTAGATTTTGCACTCATCGGGATGAATGTTTCTGATCCACGTTCAATAATGGCAGCAGGAGGTAAATTTGCCTACCCTGATGATGTAGAGGAGACTCCAGATACCTTGACTACTTTATATGAATTCGATGGTTTTAACGTGCAGTGGGAGCATGCTATTGGAATTGACCAGGGCCCCTATAACAAAGGACATGGAGTCGCTTTTATAGGTAACAACGGAACTTTAGTGCTCAATAGACAAGGTTGGGAAGTATTGCCAGAAGGTAATCGAATGGAAGCAGTTCCACTACAAAAAGCAAAAGACGATGGATTGGAAAGACATATGAACAATTTTGTGGAAGCGATCTTTACACAAAACAGAACTATACTCAAAGCACCAATTGAAGCTGGTGCCCATATTGCCATTTTATCACAAATGGGAAATATTGCTTATAGAACAGGTAAAAAGTTGTATTGGAATAAAGAGAAACAACAATTTTCAGATAAAGAGGCCAATAGATATTTAGCTGCAGCTTACCATAACGGCTATACATACCCTAAAATTTAGATTTAGTAATCTTAAGGTATGCTTATTTAAACTAAACCTATAGCGGAAAACCGTCATTATTAAAAAGTTTAATGACATAAATAAAAATCATATAGATCAAAAATATTAAAATATAAACCTAAAAAGGACTTAACCAAGTATATACTAATTATGAATAGGAGAGATTTTATAGATAAAAGTGTGAAAGCTAGTTTGGCTTTTACAATTGTTCCCCGATCGGTATTGGGAGGAGCAAATTTTATAGCACCTAGTGATCGGATCAATCTGGCATATATCGGAGTAGGTAAACAATCTTATACCCTTATGAATGGTTTAGCGAATTGCAAAGAGGTATTGATACATGCGGCATCTGATGTCGATTCTAAAAAGTTGAACAATTTCATTTTAGAGACGACCAAAACGCAAACAACTTTGAGAAAACCATCCATTCAAATGAAAGGTTATGGGTTATATCGCGAGCTATTGGAACGAAAAGATATTGATGCTGTGGTCATTGCTACTCCCGATCATTGGCATGCACAAGTTGCCGTAGATGCAGCTCGTGCAGGAAAGGATATCTATTGCGAAAAACCACTCGCATTGACCATTGCTGAAGGCCGAGCGATGGTTAATGCGAGTAGAAAGTATGATCGAGTTTTTCAAACAGGAAGCATGCAAAGATCTTCTTACAATTTTAGACAAGCAGTGAATCTGATACGAAATGGGTATATAGGGCAGGTGAAGGAAGTAAATGTAGCTATTGGAGAACCGGTGAAACAATGTGATTTACCAACGATGCCAGTTCCAAAGGAACTAGACTGGGATATGTGGGTAGGACCATCTATGTATCGTGGATATCATCCGATATTAGCCCCAAGGTTAGAAGATCCAGAGTGGGCTGGTTGGAGATGGTATCGTGATTTTGGTGGTGGTTATATTACAGATTGGGGTGCGCATATGTTTGATATCGTACAATGGGCTTTGGATATGGATCGAAGCGGACCAGAGTTATTTCTCCCACCTAAAAAACCGATGGCTCAACATGGCCTTTCATTTATTTATAAAAATGGAGTAAAAGTCAATCATACGCCTTGGGGAGAGCACAATGCTATACAGTTTATTGGTACAGAAGGTAAGATCGAAGTGAGCCGTTCCTTTTTACGAACAAGTCCAGAGCGTTTAGCCTCTTTAAAGTTGACTGCACAAGATAAACTTGTTTATCACAGTGATAACCATTATCAAGACTGGATAGATGCAATTAAGAAAAGGTCAAAACCCATATGTGACGTTGAGATCGGGCATCGAACAAGTTCGGTTTGTAATGCCGTGAATATCGCATATGAATTGCAAAAGGATTTAAAATGGAATCCAGAAAAAGAAGAGTTTAATAATTATTCCGCTAATTTGATGAGGAGTAGATCATATCGGGGAGAATGGGATTTTAATGCATTTTAAACAAACCAAGTGATTTTCCGTGCATCCCAAGATCGCAGTTGCTTCTTTGGGATAGATCATAGATGATATTTATTTTTCATTGTAAGTTTACTTTGAGGCATGATCTTTTGACCAGATCATCCTCTGAATGAATATGGTTGGTGGGTTACCATAGACAGACATTCCCTATCAAAGCATTTGCTAGGCAAGTATCAAGCTATCATAATGTATGGGTAAGGCTTGTTTGCCTATGTGCGGTATTGACATCGGATAAGTGCATGGTAAGTGTATCAAACACCCTGTTTTAATACTGTATCTATGCACTATCTATGCTTTACATATGCTTATGCCATGCTTTATCGATGCATAGCATCTACTTGACCGATGCGGCATTGCACTTTAATTTTTGCAAATCAGGTTTAATTCCTCTCCAGAAAAATGCTGTTATTGGTTATTCATTTACTAAAATAAGTTTTCCCTATAGAAATAAGTTTTATTCCTGATCGTTTAGATTTTTATCGCCTGAAATGAAGTAAAACGGTATCATTATTCCCCATATTTCCGCCTATCTCCACTTTTGGACCTACTGCTCTTGGATGGATGGTCACCTTCGTAGTGTCAAAACAATAAAGTCATGGCAAGAGTATAAAGTTTAATCAAATTAAATGGAACGATCGGGTATCTTTTCTTTTACAAATCAAAAAGTGTGGGTTACCAAGCACGGATGAAAACACGACATGGCCAACAGATCGGCATTCCCGTTCTACTGGGACGCGAAGCCATCTTGATTCATGAGCCCTATTTTTAATGATGGGCATGTTTTTTTTGAGTATGATTGAAAAAAAAGATATCATCCAATCACTGTGGGATATCTTTTTTTGGACTTTAATTTTTGGAACGATAGGTCATGGTACTATTGGAAATTAATTTGAAACAGCGATAATGCTTTCAAAAACTTTGTCCATAAAGAGTACCGTATCCATATTCTTTTCATACTTCCTATGCTCAAAGAGAAGCTCAAAATTGCCGTTATATTTCATTGCAACGAGTTCAAATTTGCGTAGTTCTAACCAGGTTGGAATCTCCGCGATACTGGGTACTGCACAGGTGATGGTTTTAAAATTTCCTTGTTGAATAATGCTATAATGAACATGGACTGGAGTAGAGGTCTTCTTCGGGTAGCTGACCATAATGTTTAGTTTCATACTGAATATAAAAATGTAATAAATCGTTGATCCTGCTCACTACGAAGAGCAAGAATCGCTAAGTGCAGACGATCTGCCTAAAGCCAGAAAGATAGAAGAAGAGATGTCGTTATCAATGAACGAGGACGTAGCGTAATCTCAGTTTTTTAATCACATTTCTGTAAGATACTGAAATTAAGTTGAATAAACAAATTCCGGAAATTGACTCTCTATAAATAAGATGTTTTTATAGAGCTAAAAAAATACTCGAATTGTTAGATTGGAAATCTTGGAAACAGAAAAATATGTTTTATTTATAGGAGATGAGGCTATTTAATTTGATATGGTTAAGGATAGGCCTAAAGCTTGGTTGTAGATCTAATGATTTTCACGCCAAATACAGATATGGTGATTGGGGCATGATATATCCCTTTGTTAAGGACTAGCCTATACATCATATCGGCTTAGATCTGGTCTGTAAGAGTTAAAAATAAGAGAAAAAAATTGATCAGCTAATGATAGCGGATCAATTTTATATATCATCACTTATTAAAATAGTTTATTATATCATCCAACGGAATATACTTGCTCCCCAAGAAAATCCAGCACCAAAAGCCGTGAGCATAACTAAATCTCCAGTTTTCATCAACTTGACATTTTCCCAAATACATAACGGAATTGTGGCTGCTATTGTATTACCTAGATATTCGATATTGCTTAAGGTACGCCCCTCAGGAATATTCAATGATCGACCTACAGCATCAATAATACGTTGGTTTGCTTGATGGGGTACTACCCAGTTTACATCCTCAACCGTTATATTATTACGTTCCATAACTTTTGTACAAGCATCGCTCATGGATTGAACTGCTTTTTTAAAGACCGTTTTACCATCTTGACGAAGGTATCTTTTTTGTGTATCGTTGTCCGCTAAACAGATCGGATATTGCGTTCCGCCAGCTTCAATATTTAAAAATGCACGTCCATCTCCATTACTTTGAAGATATGCATCCATGATCCCACCTTCTGTAGAAGGTTGCAAAAGCACGACTCCAGCACCATCACCAAATAGAATATTCGTTGATCGATCATGGATATCAACATAGGTACTGATATTATCAGCGCCAACAATCAGTACATTTTTGTATCGACCAGTCTCTACAAGTGAAGCACCCATATCCAAAGCATACAAAAATCCTGAACACGCTGCATTGATATCAAACGCCCAAACATGAGTAAGACCTAGTTTTTCAGCAATAATGTTGGCAGTTGCAGGCATGGGCATATCTGGAGTGGATGTAGCTACCAAAATAGCATCTACTTCATCCAAGTTTTTACCGTACTTAGCAACAAGATCCTCAATAGCACGAACAGCCATATCCGAAGTCGCCAATTCATCTTCTAATATGCGACGTTCTTTGATACCGGTTCTTTTGATGATCCATTCATCATTCGTATCACATAATTTTTCTAAGTCAGAATTTGTTCGTTTATTTTGAGGGATATAACCTCCAATTGCGGTAATTGCAGCGTAAAGTTTATTCGGGAGAGTTGTATTCATATATTATGGTTATCATATTCAAGTATGATCTGCCTGTTGTAATTTTAGTTTAAATTTATTTTATAGCCAATGAGCCTATCTTATTGTAATAACCTTTACTTATTTTCCAAAAAAGACTTCTAAAGGAGGTGTAAAAATAGAATAATTTATACAACAGTATGAAAAATATTAAGATTGTGACAAAATCATTACGATGAGGCTCTTTTTTTGAACCGAATCGCAAAACGGTCTAGTATTGATACCGTCTGAATTTTATTGTTTAGAATTTAATTTTGATAATGATGATGTTTGCAAAATATATGAAATTATTGTAATCGGATGAATACATACTTTAAAACAGGTAGTTAGTTTCCTAACTTTTTAGTAAAAAGATAAATTAAAACCTTTAGCATTTATTCTACTTGAAAAATATTTATTTTACCCCTTTAATATTAGAAACAGTTTCCTTAAATTGTTGTGACTATCCTCATCTTACTGGTCATAAGATTATGATAGTTGCATTCTCATTATTATATAAACATGATAACACCATTTTCTATTCAAATACAGCTTGAAAATAATCAAGTCAGATTAATTCCAGTTCAGCAAGAGGACTTAGAGACACTTTATGCTGTTGCTCAAGATCCTAAAGTGTGGGAACAGCACCCTAATAAAAATAGATTTGAGCGAGCAGTATTTGAAAATTTCTTCGAAGGTGCATTGCTCAGTAGGGGAGCATATTTGATACAGGATAAAAACTCAAATGAAATACTGGGAAGTACACGCTTTTACAATTATAATTCAGATGAAAAAAGTATTTTCATTGGATATACATTTTATGCAACAAAAACATGGGGTACAGGGATCAATCCACAAGTAAAAAATATGATGCTTGATTATATCTTCGATCATGTGGATATTGTTTACTTCCATGTTGGAAATGATAATGAGCGATCTAAAAAAGCAATGGAAAAATTAGGAGCAAAAAAAATTAGGTTGGAGGAAATAGCATATCATGGTGAACCAAATCGGATCAATATCCTTTATTCAATTAGAAAAGAAGACTATTGTTATAAATAGGCAGATTTTTGAAGTGAATAAATTTGTTTATTCAGGAAGTATTTTTTTGTTTACCCTTTGATCATGAATCCAATATAATTTTTTGTCTTTCCAGTGAGCAATTAATAACATCTTCAAATGCTTCTAATAGCACAATAGTATTCATCATGCTGAAATGATGTTCAGTTTTTGTCTAAAATCTGGTATGCTTTTAAAATTATAAACTTAATAATGATTAAAAAATTATTTATTTTTTATAAAAATTGACAGCACTTGGTATTATTTTTAGGTGATTGGTAAGAGAGATTCAATAAGATTGTCAAAAACACAAAAAATACCTCTATTGATTATTATTATCACTGTTAGAATGGTAGATAATTCTGTAACTGTTTCATATGCTAGTGCTTAGGTGTGGGAAAATAAGTTAAATTTGTATATAGCTTAATATATAAATGGAAACTTACGGCAACCCAGCATTAATTCACCTACCTCAACATTTAAAACGTTACATTGTGCCACAGCATTATGAACGTTACACTGCGATTGATCAAGCGGTATGGCGATATGTCATGCGACAAAATTATGCTTATCTCCGAGATATTGCCTATTATCCCTACATTCCCGGGCTTCGTAAAGCAGGATTGACCATTGAAGAGATTCCTAATTTGCAAGCGATGAATGATAGCCTCAAAAAAATGGGATGGGGAGCAGCCACTGTTGATGGATTTATACCTCCAGCAGCCTTTATGGAATTTCAAGCTAATCGCGTACTTGTCGTGGCAGCAGATATACGTCAGATTGAGCACATTGAATATACACCAGCACCAGATATTATTCATGAGTCATCTGGTCATGCTCCAATTATTGGCGAACCAGAATATGCCGCATATTTACAGTATTTTGGAGAGATTGGTACAAAAGCGATGTTTTCAGAAAAAGATTTTGAATTATATGAGGCTATTAGAAATCTATCTATTCTCAAAGAAAGTAGCGGTACCACAATAAAACAAATTGAAATGGCTGAGGCGACGCTTGCTGATATTCAAGCCAATATGGGGGAACCTTCTGAAATGGCACTCTTGAGTAGATTGCATTGGTGGACTGTTGAATATGGATTAATTGGGACTGTTGAAGATCCCAAAATTTATGGTGCAGGATTGTTATCATCCATAGGTGAAAGTGCATCATGTATGCATAAAGAAATTCCCAAATTGCCTTATTCTCTTAAAGCATTAGACTACTCATATGATATCACTAAGCCACAGCCCCAATTATTCGTTACTTCAGATTTTAATCAATTGCGTGAGGTATTGGATCAATTTGCAAATACGATGTCATTTCGGAGAGGGGGAAAAGAGGGTTTAGAAAAAGCTATTGCCTGCAAAAATTTATGCACAATTGTATATAGTTCAGGCTTACAGGTATCTGGATTATTTCAGTCAGGTATTGGTGATGAAACCATATCCTATATTAAAACTGTAGGACATACTGCATTGGCATATCAAGATAAACAACTCCTAGGACATGGAAAGACTTACCATGCTGATGGATTTAGTTCACCAGTTGGGCGTCTATCGGCAGTCGAGAAGGCACTTGAAGATTTTGATGAATCAGATATGAAACGGTATAACATTGAGGTAGACCAACACGCTACATTTATATTTGAGTCAGGTATTGAGGTAAGAGGAATAATTCGTTCCATAGTGAAGCAAGATCTTAAAATTCAATTAATTACCTTGGCGCCTTGTCAAGTTGTCGATAGATTATCCTGTCAGATTTTATTTGATCCAGAATGGGGAACTTATGATATGGCAGTAGGTCAGCAAATCGTCTCTGTTTTCTGTGGTGCAGCAGATAAAGAAGCCTATGAGCAGGGAGTTGCAGTATCAGCAAATAAAACAATTATTCAGCAACAAGATGAAATTGGACAAGCTAAAAATAATTTATATAGTTTGATTCGTCAACGTAGAATAGGTGAATCACCTATTTCATTAACAGAAATTTATGAAATGATTGTAAAGGATTTTCCAATGGATTGGCTGGCTTATATTGAAACACTAGAGTTAGCCATACATGATCAAGAAAACCGTTTAGCAAAGCAAATTGAAAATCATTTACAAGAAATTATCAGTGATCATAAGCATTTGAGTAAATTAGTTTTGGATGGCATCCAATTAGCTAAAAATGATCAAATAGCCCTAATTCCTACTGAATAAGACATTCACTTGTTATTTAAGTTCGGTTTAAGATATATTCTTCAAAATACACTTTTAAATTACAATGCTATGTTGTTAAATAGTATTGAACTTAATTGGTTTTTTAAATATATTAACGATTATGTAACATTAGGTTAGCATTAGCATCATGTCAGACTTATAGTTTTGCGACAATATAATTAACGCAAACTATGAGAATTTTTTACACAATGATTTTGTTGATCGTTACTGTGAGTACCTATGCACAGTCTACGTTATTGACAGGTAAAGTAATGGATGATACCGACAATCTATCCTTACCAGGAGCAACGATAAAACTGCTTGAAGGAAATCGGTATACCGTATCGGATCAAAATGGTCACTTTGAGTTTTTAAATTTACCGACAGGTAGTTACACCGTTTCTGTTGTTTATATTGGTTATCAACCGATACAGAAAAATATAGTAGTAAAAAATGGCCAAAAGAATTATATAACGATTCAACTTTCATCGTCTTCTTTATCGCTATCAGAAGCAGTTGTCCTTGGAGATATGGCTAGGGGACAAGCTAAAGCATTGAATCAACAGAAAAATAATCAAAATATTACTAATATTATTTCTTCTGACCAAGTCGGTCGCTTCCCAGATGCAAATATTGGGGATGCTTTAAAACGTGTTCCAGGTATCACCATGCAGAATGATCAAGGAGAGGCGCGTAATATTATCATTAGAGGTTTAGCTCCACATCTTAATTCAGTCACCCTAAATGGAGATCGTATACCTTCTGCAGAAGGAGATAATCGTAATGTGCAGATGGATCTGATTCCATCGGATATGATTTCTACCATTGAAGTTAATAAAACACTGACGCCAGATATGGATGCAGATGCAATCGGGGGGTCGGTAAACCTGATTACACGAGCTTCACCAAATGGAAAGCGATTATCAGCAACAATAGCTGGTGGTTATGGTCCTATTCGTGAAAAAGGTAACTATACTGCAGGTTTGGTATATGGTAATCGTTTTGCAAACAATAAAATAGGCATTGTATGGAGTGGTTCTTTTAACAATAACCGTTTTGGATCTGATAACGTGGAAGGAGTATGGACTGAAGGAAAGAAAGATCAGGTATTTATGAAAGAAATGGATATTCGTAAATACGATGTTCAACGCATTCGTAGAAGCACAGCATTGGCATTTGATTATAAGATCAATGATAAGCATATGTTATATGCCAACGGAATGTACAATTGGCGTGATGATCGCGAAAACCGCTATCGTGTTCGATACCGTGATATCGAAGCTATTTATGATGCACAAGATAATATTACAGGGTATAAGGGAAATATCCGCAGGGAGACAAAAGGAGGCATAGACGACAGTAAAAATAAAAATAGTCGTCTGGAAACCCAAAAGGTACAGAATTATTCGATTGGTGGAGAACACCTATTAAATCCAAAAGTGGCATTAGATTGGTCGGCCAACTATGCATCAGCAAGTGAAGATAGACCGCATGAGCGCTATATAGACTTTCGTGCAAAAGATGTTGTGATCACAGAAGAGTTATCTGACAGCCGATTTCCTTTGGTAACATCGGTAGGAGATGTACCCGAAAATTTTAAACTCGGTACAATCTCTGAAAATGATAATTATACTGAAGAAACTGAATTTGGAGCAAAGCTTAATATTCGTTTTCCTTTTACGATGATTAAAGATCAGAAAGGTCGTATTAGAACAGGACTCCGTATGCGTCTAAAAGATAAGTCTCGCGATAATATCTTTTATGAGTATACACCCGTCAATGCGCTTGGCAAGCTGGATGCTGTACCTAATAACTTCTATTCGGGAGAAGATTATCAAGCAGGAAATAAATATGTACCTGGATATTTTATAGATCGTGAATACTTAGGGAAGTTTGACCTTAAAAATGCTGCTCTTTTTAAGGAAAAGGCCAAACCAAGTGAATATCTGACCCAAAATTATGAAGCAAAAGAGAAAATATTTGCAGGTTATATGCGATGGGATCAGGATATCAATACAAAATTATCTATGATAGTCGGTGCTCGAGTTGAACATACAAAGATTGACTATACCGGTAATTATGTGATGGATGAAGAAGATTTGGAAGGTAGTGTTCAGCATAAAAATAATTACACCAATGTACTTCCGAGTTTATCTTTCAAGTACAATGTAGATGAAACATTCATTTTACGTACTGCATTTACGACAGCCTTAGCTAGACCCAATTATTATGCTTTAGCCCCTTACGTAAGTGCACTATCTGAAGATGCAGAAGTATTCGCGGGTAATCCAAGTTTGAAAGCAACCTTCTCTTATAATTTTGATCTAATGGCAGAAAAATATTACAAATCTATTGGTTTAATATCTGCTGGACTATTTTATAAAAATTTAAATGATTTCATCTACACCTATGTAGACAAACAATTTACAAATGACAAATTTTCATCCAACTTTCCAGGACAGAAAAATCCGATTCCTAATGATCAAAACTGGAAGTTTGTGCAACAACGGAATGGCGATAATGTCGATGTGTATGGATTTGAAGTTGCATTTCAACGTCAATTAGATTTCTTACCTGGTGCATTTTTAAAAGGGTTCGGTGTATATGTCAATTATACCCATACCAATTCCAAAGCTAAAGGCATCACCAACGAAGATGGTGAGGAACGTACGGGTGTTAAGTTACCAGGTACTGCTCCACATATGTTCAATGGATCATTATCTTGGGAAAACAACAGGTTTTCTTCTAGAGTATCACTCAATTATACTGCTGGCTACATCGATGGACTAGGTGGAAGTGATTTTGAAGATTTATTTTATGGAAAGCAACTTTTTGTAGATGCCAATGCAGCATATAGATTCACAAAGAAGTTACGCATATTTGCTGAAGCCAATAACTTGACAAATCAACCTTTACGTTATTACCAAGGTATTTCATCTCGTACAAGTCAAATGGAGTATTACCAAGCACGGTATAATTTAGGGCTGAAATTTGACTTATAAATATGATCAGGATCTAACCATAACATCCTGCATGGCGCATTAATCGCTATGCAGGATTTTTAAGCAATGCGATAACAAGATCAATGTATTGAAATGGTGCTATTTCAGATCCATATTTAATTTCAGTAATTTAAAATTTTTCAATATCATTTTCCTGATGGAAGATAAAAGCACAATCAAGTGAATGGGTTCGGTAATTCAAACACCTGTATAGATTAAAATAGATGAAAAAAAAAATATTCTTAACCCTGCTTACGGTATTAGTGCTGCAACAATCATTTGCACAGATTGCGCTACAAAAAGAAGAAAGGCAATCTGGATATAAAGGTGGATTTACTCCAGAGGTGACCTTGCTAAAGGATGGTTTTACTTTTCTAGCATTAGGAGATTTTGGACGAGTTGGTGAATATTATCAAAAAGATGTGGCGGCAGAATTAGGGCGTACGGCGATCACCCTCAATGCTAAGTTTGTGGTATCTGTAGGGGATAATTTTTATCCATCTGGAGTAGCAAGTACACAAGATCAACATTGGAAATCTTCTTTTGAAGAGATTTATACACATCCCAATCTATACCAGGATTGGTATGTCATTTTAGGAAATCATGATTATAGTGGCAGTACTAAGGCGCAGATTGATTACAGTCAGATTAGCCGTAGATGGAATATGCCAAGTCCTTATTTTAAGAAAAAATTTAAGTTGGAGGATGGTAGTACACTATTGATGATTTTTATGGATACCAATCCTTTTATTGATAGTTATCATCATAATAGTGAAAAATATCCAGATTTAGCACAGCAAGATACGATTACTCAGAAAAAATGGTTAATTGAAACCTTATCCGATACTGATCCAAATATTAAGTGGAAAGTCGTGGTAGGACATCATCCATTATATAGTGGCGGTAAGCGAAAAGAAAATAAAGATACCAAATCTTTTGAAGCAAAATTTGCAGCTCTTTTTGATCAATATGGCGTGCAGGCATACATTTGTGGACATGAGCATGACCTGCAGGTCATTCGTCCCAAGGATCGTTTCACAACACAGTTTCTAACAGGGGCAGGAAGTGAAGTCAGGCCTACCGGGCAACGAGAAGGTACGCTTTTTGCAGCAGCAGAACCTGGTTTCATGGCATTCACGATAGCAGGAGAGACGATGCTTATGCAAACCATTCAAGCCAAAAATGGTACTACCAAATTATTAAAGAGTATCACGATTAAATCAAAATAATTATATTTTATAGCATAAGAAAAATGAAATCAAGATCTATTTTATACGGATTAGCAGCTTTGACACTCGCAATGTCATGTAGTGATCAACTTGCTCCAGTATCATCCAATGCATTAAAACCAATAATAATAACTGAACAAACCGAGTACGATACAGACGATCCCGCAATTTGGATCAATCCACAAGACCCTAGCAAAAGTTTGATCGTTGGTACAGATAAAGAGATAAATGGTGGTTTATATCTTTATGATCTAAAAGGGAAGATTGTTAACAAAGTAACAGGATTGCAACGCCCTAATAATGTAGATATCGCTTATGGTATGACGATCAATGGTAAAAAGATAGATGTTGCTATAACCACCGAACGTAAATCCAATAAAATTCGGATATACACTATTCCAGATCTCAAACCAGTAGATGGGGGAGGTATCGAAGTATTTATTGGTGAAAAAGGTGAAGATGAACGGGATGGTATGGGTATAGCAGTTTATACCAAAAAAATCGATTCGTTAACAAATGAGATTTACGCTATTGTTGGTCGGAAAACTGGTCCTTCAGGTAGTTATTTATGGCAGTATAGATTAAGTGGAAAACCTGACGGCACCATTCAGGCAGAAGTCGTGCGCAAATTTGGTGCTTATAGCGGAGCAAAAGAGATTGAAGCGATTGCTGTAGACAATGAGTTAGGCTATGTATATTATTCTGATGAAACAGTAGGTGTGCGTAAGTATTTTGCTGATCCCAAATTAAATAATAATGAAGAATTAGCTCTTTTTGCTAAAGGAGAAGCTAAACGTGATCATGAAGGTATTGCTATTTACAAAACAGGGGATAAAACGGGTTATATTCTAGTTTCTAATCAGCAGAATAATTCTTTTTTAGTTTATCCAAGAGAAGGTGAAGCTGCCAATCCCAATGCTTACAAATTACTAGCTGATATTCCTGTTTCTGCTATAGAATGCGACGGTGCAGATGCTACACATGTCAATCTAGGTCCCGAATTCCCGAATGGCATATTGGTAGCCATGAGTAATGGTCAGGTATTCCATATCTATGACTGGAATGAAGTTCAAAAACGTATCCAAGCAGGAAAGTAGTCCTTATTATAAAAACCAGTTGCCCACCCATATCCTTTCAATGTGGTGGATATGGATGGGCAACTTGAGTTTAAATCAACCTGATATTTATTCGATTTCCAGTAAAAGAACCTGCCAGGCCATATTCAATTTACCCTCATCCAATAGTTTAGCAGCATATATCTGTAGAAGTTTACTTCTTAATGTTAGTTGATCTTGCGATTGATCCCATATTGCTTTGATATTTGGATCCAGACTCAATCTGTTTTCATCAGTCAATACTGGTAATTGCTCTACATTCGCAAGTCTACCCAGATGATTACCTGTTAGGATTTCCGAAAAGCGAATGTGCTCCGGCAGTGCGTCAACTCCAATTCCTAAATTGCGGAGTGGTTTTGGAACCTCAAATAACGACTCTTGAGTTACACGACAATACCAATTACCACCTAAACGAGCAACAAGATCGAGTGATTCCTGTGTGATCTGGTAGTTCTCATTCAGTAAAATTTCGTGAATGTGCATCCTAACAATTTCGGCGATGACCAAGTTTCCACCTCCAGGGCCATCCCCAAGACTGATGATTTCTTTAACTTTACATTCCAACTGTATGGGTGATTCTGCAACCCGAGGTGGTTTGATGAGATCTGATGCAATTGCTGTAAAACCCGATTTCTCAAATTCATTGATACCTTTTCCATATTCGGTACTCGCTAGGGACTGTTGCTGTACCATAGCATAATTCACAATATTGATTACCACTTCAGGGACTTCTTCGATATTATCTAAGGTATGTTTTGTTGAACCATCTCGCATTCTTAATAATGGAGAAAAAACACAGATAGGTGGTTGTTGAGACATGAAATTAAAATAGCTAAAGGGACTCAGGTTGACCTCACCTGCAGCATCTATCGTGCTTGCAAAACAGATAGGGCGCGGTGCAACGGCATATTTGATGAGGTCATCAAAGATAGCTTGTTGTGCTACAGGATCAATTACTGTTGTTTTTTCTGATATCATAAGCTATATTTCCTTATTTGATTTATTATTCTTAATTTTTTAATTTCACAATGTGATTTTCCAGCTTACCTAGACCAGTTACTTCCAAAGTGATTTGATCACCTTCCCTTAGCCACTGTTCTTCGTAAGATGGGTCATTTAGTTTTCCAGTTCCGTTAAGCTCCAGGAAACAGCCAGTGCCTACAGTTCCTGAGCCAATTAGATCGCCAGGGAATATATCCACACCATAAGAAATACGTTCGATGATTTCGGCAAAAGTCCAGTCCATATCCCGAAGATTGCCTTTAGAAACCAATTTTTCATTTACTGTGCATGTCATTTCAAGATCATAAGTAGCACCGATATGGCCTGCTGGAGGATCTACTCGATATTTTTCCAATTCATCTGCCGTTACTAGGCAAGGCCCTATAGCTGTAGCAAAGTCTTTTCCTTTGGCAGGACCTAAATTGAGCTTCATCTCTTCCATTTGGAGTGTTCGAGCACTGATGTCGTTCATGATCATATAACCAGCGATATAGTCATCAGCTTCCGAAGCCGGTATATTCCGCCCCTGCTTCTGTATGACAATAGCAACTTCCAGTTCAAAATCAAGTTTATCAAAATGTTTCGGCATACAAGCCACTGCTCCAGGGCCACAGATGGCTCTATGATTTGAAAAATAAAAGACAGGAAACTGGTCAAATTCGGCAATCATTTCCAATCCACGATTGCGACGAGAGGTGGCTACATGCTGACGAAAGGCATAGGCATCACGCAGTGAACCTGGACGAGGGACAGGTGCTTTTAAGGTTGTATTATCCAGAGTAAATGTTGTAGCAATAGTAGTTGCATGGCATAGTGAAAGGTATGCCTCACCCATAGCTGTCTTTACCGCATCATTTGTATGTAGGTAAAGATCCATCGTATTCGGAAAGGATTTATCAATTTCGTGACAAGCATAGATATGTGTGCCAATTAAAAAAGCCAAACATTCATTTTCTTCCAAAACGCAGGTAATCAGTTTCATAATCTGATGTATATAAAATTAAAATTGGTTTCGTAATTTATGCTCTATAATGCATTAAAAAAGATTATTGTTGCATGCACTCAGTTATGCAATTGGGTTAAATATAGGAAGTTCGCTAATCATTTTCTGTATTTATTTGAAATATTAAAAAATAAAATATTATATTTGATTAAATAAAAAATCCAATTATGAACACCAGTAGACTCATATATAAAAGAGTCAATTTAGGATTGAGTGCTTTCTTGAAGGCATTGATCGCTGATGTGGTGTTTGCTCAATATTAAATAATCTTCCCCTTCATTATTTATTTGTGCTAGAGTTACTTGTTTAACCCCTGCCGCAACATATATCATTTCACCTTTTTAATTTAGTTACTTATGCCACTTTATCATCAATTGGGAAAAGTTCCTCCTAAAAGACATACCGTATTTCGGAAGCCTAATGGTGAGCTGTATTCCGAAGAACTGGTTTCTACACATGGTTTTTCGAGTACTTATTCATTAGTTTATCATTGTCATCCACCAACATTGGTGAAGCAGATTGGAGAAGCCTACGATGTCTCACCAAAAATAGCGCGTAGCAAGCATCTTAAGCACACGAGCTTAAAAGGTTTTGCGGTACAAAAAAAAGACGATTACTTAGAAAGTCGAGTTCCCGTTCTGGTCAATGATGATCTGCATATTTCACTCGCTTCACCTCAGACATCCATGACGGATTATTTCTATAAGAACAGTCAAGCCGATGAAATCATCTTTATACATGAAGGATCAGGAGTCGTTAAAACAGGTTATGGACAGATCCCTTTTGCTTATGGTGACTATATTGTTATTCCGAGGGGAGTGATTTATCAAATTCATTTTGATCATGCTGACAATCGCTTGTTTATCATCGAATCATTTTCTCCAATTCGTACCCCAAAACGCTATCGAAACGAATTTGGACAATTGATGGAGCATGCTCCTTTTTATGAACGTGATATCCGAAGACCTGCTGCTTTAGAAACCAATGATGAAATTGGTGAATTTAAAGTTAAAATTAAGAAACAAGGATTAATATATCCCTACGTGTATGGTAGTCACCCATTTGATTTTATCGGCTGGGATGGTTATCATTATCCTTGGGCATTTTCGATCCATGATTTTATGCCTATCACAGGAAAACTGCATCAACCACCTCCAGTACATCAGACTTTCGAAACGGATAGTTTTGTCGTTTGCAGTTTTTGTCCTCGTCTTTATGATTATCACCCAGACTCCATTCCTGCCCCTTATAGTCATAGTAATGTTGATTCTGATGAAGTCTTATATTACGTTGATGGTGATTTTATGAGTCGTAAAAGTGTGGAACGTGGACAAATTACCTTACATCCTGGAGGAATACCGCACGGACCACATCCCGGTACCGTGGAGAAAAGCATCGGACAGAAGCAGACAGAGGAATTGGCGGTTATGATTGACCCATTTAGACCATTAATGTTGACAGAAGAAGCACTAGCCATTGAAGATCCAGATTATTACAAATCGTGGTTGAGTGAATAATATTAAATATACTCTTAAAAATATAAGATAATGAAACAGACTTTTGCCGAAAAAATAGCTTTAGCGCAAGATTTTCTGCCCATCAATGGCACAGATTATATCGAATTTTATGTGGGCAATGCCAAGCAGGCTGCTCACTTTTATAAAACGGCTTTTGGATTTCAGTCCGAAGCCTATGCAGGACCAGAAACGGGAGTCCGGGATCGTGCTTCCTATGTGTTAAGACAGGGTAAGATCCGATTGGTATTGACTACTGCTCTACGATCGGATCATCCCATATCAGAACATGTGAAACAGCATGGCGATGGAGTCAAGATTCTTGCTCTTTGGGTTGATGATGCGACTAAAGCTTTTGAAGAAACCACCAAAAGAGGAGCTCGCGTATATCAGCAACCCAAGGTGCTCAGTGATGAACACGGTGAAGCAGTTACCTCAGGCATATATACCTATGGCGAAACCGTGCATCTCTTTGTCGAACGTAAGCATTATAATGGGGTATTTTTACCAGGATATCAAGCATGGAATTGTGATTATCAGCCAGAAGAAGTCGGATTATTATACATTGATCATTGTGTAGGTAATGTGGGGTGGAATAAAATGAATGAAACAGTAGACTGGTATCAACGTGTTATGGGATTTGTCAATGTCCTTTCTTTTGATGATAAGCAAATCAATACCGAGTATTCGGCATTGATGAGTAAGGTGATGAGCAATGGGAATGGGTACGTTAAATTTCCAATCAATGAGCCTGCAGAAGGACAAAAAAAGTCACAAATTGAAGAATATCTCGAATTTTACGAAGGAGAAGGAGTACAGCACGCCGCTTTAGCAACACATGATATTGTAAAGACAGTCAAAGCCTTAAAGGCACGAGGTGTAGAGTTTTTAGGTGCTCCGCCCGAAGCATATTACGACATGTTGCCCGAACGCGTAGGTCAGATTGACGAAGAGATAAAAATTATTCAAGATCTCGGTATTTTAGTTGATCGTGACGATGAAGGTTACCTTTTACAGATCTTCACAAAACCAATAGAAGATCGTCCAACATTATTCTTTGAAATTATACAACGCAAGGGAGCACAAAGTTTCGGCGCTGGTAATTTTAAAGCTTTATTTGAAGCTATCGAACGGGAACAAGAGAAAAGAGGTAATTTATAATCATCAGATCTATAGCTTAAATAAGCTAAAAAAGAATCTACATACTATGGAAAATATGAAAGAGCTGCTGCAAGCTTTTGAACAGAAAAGGCCGGAGATCATTTTTGAATGGAAAGATACAGAAACTGAGGCGGAAGGATGGGTAGTCATTAATTCTTTACGAGGTGGAGCAGCTGGAGGAGGGACTCGGATGCGGTTGGGATTGGATAAAAATGAAGTTGAATCATTAGCCAAAACCATGGAAGTAAAATTCACCGTTTCTGGACCACCTATCGGTGGAGCCAAATCAGGAATTAATTTTGATCCATCGGATCCTCGAAAAAGAGGTGTACTGGACAGGTGGTTTAAAGTCGTGACTCCCTTACTTAAGAATTATTACGGTACAGGTGGAGACCTCAATGTCGATGAAATTCACGATGTCATACCTTTAACAGAGCAATATGGTCTTTGGCATCCACAAGAAGGTGTGTTGAATGGTCATTTCAATGTACGTGAAAATGAGCGCATCCACCAGATTGGGCAACTTCGCTATGGCGTTTCTAAAGTTTTGGAAGACCCAGCATATAGTCCCGATCTGAAACGAAAATATAAGATAGCGGATATGATTACAGGTTATGGGGTGGCAGAAGCTGTTAAACATTTCTACAGATGCTATGAGAGTAATTGTGCGGGTAAGAGTGCTATCATTCAAGGTTGGGGCAATGTTGCTGCAGCAGCAGCATTTTATCTCAGTAAGATAGGGGTAAAGATTGTCGGTATTATAGACCGTGCTGGCGGATTGATTAATCCTTTAGGTTTTACCGAAGGAGAAATCACAACGCTGTTTCTCAATCGTAAAGGAAACGAATTGTCCAGTCCTGATTTACTTTCTTTTGAAGAAGTGAACAAGGAAATTTGGCATATGGGAGCCTCCATTTTTATTCCTGCTGCAGCCTCACGTTTAGTTTCTAAGGAACAGGTAGGTGAATTGGTCACACATGGACTTGAACTGATTGCTTCAGGAGCCAATGTGCCTTTTTCAGATCGTGAAATATTTTATGGACCTGTCATGGAATATGCCGATACACAAGTATCCGTAATACCCGATTTTATAGCAAATTGTGGTATGGCACGTGTTTTTGCATACCTCATGCAACCCAATGTAGAAATCAGTGATGATGCATTATTTTCAGATGTATCACGTATCATCGGACAAGCAATAGATCAAATTAGAGCAGTATCCGATTCAAAAATACATCTTTCATCAAAAGCATATGAAATTGCGCTAAAGCAATTGGTTTAATCATCCCCTAGGATGGATATATGAAAAAGCATTTGCAGTAAAGATCTGCAAATGCTTTTTATAGCGATGATAATATTTCTTATTCTCCAGTCTTTAGATCCTCTTCTTTTAAACCGTTTTTTATTTCTTGTTCCAACTTCAGTTCTTCAGCTTTTAGCTCGTCCAATACTTTTTTCAATTGGTTGACATAAGGACCGTAGTAATATCGTGTCCAAGCAAGAATGGATAGGATAAAACTTAAACTAACCACTAGCGTGAGTACAATAAGTGTTAATCTGAATTCAGATGATAAAGATGAGAAATCTTTTCCTTTTTCTAATAAAGTATTATATGCATATAACGTAATCACAATTAGCGCAGTAGGAAGTAAAAGAAAACCAAAAGCGTGATAACGTTCTATATTTAATTTAAAATCATAGTATATTTCGGTCAAGCTATCTTTCGTATCAGCAGTGTAGTGATTAATCCTGTTATAAAATAATCGAAACAAGTTCAAATAATATGCTGAAATAACAACCAGTAAGGTATAAGAAGCATAATAAATGACATGCAATGAAGGGTGGATTGGGAACAGTTGTGGGAAAAATCCCAAAAATAGGATAGTCACAATCTGTATATACCATTCCTTATTCATGTTTTGCTTGAGTTTATCCAAGGGGTGTTTAGCTTGTCTAAGTTGTTTTATTTGTGATGGAATATGGACATCGTCCGTGTTTTCATTATTCCAAGCCGATTTTAATTTATCAAGATTCATAACCTGTTTTTTTTATGATTTGTTGTAATTTTTCTTTAGTTCTATTGAGTTTTACACGTACATTTCCTTCACTTATACCGAGCTGAAATCCCGTTTCACGATGCGATAGTCCTTCCATGAAGTAAAATATCAAAGCTTTTTCTACGGAATTTAGTTGTTGCACAGCAAGATAAAATATCTCCAGTTGTCGATCCTTTTCTGGATTGTAATCTTCATTTTCAGGTTCTTTTGCACTAGAGTAATCATAAACATCACTTCTTCGTTTTTCCTTTTTAAAATAAGAAATAGCCGTATTGATTGCTACTCGATACATCCATGAAGAAAAAGCACTATCTCCTTTAAAGTTTTGATAAGATTTCCACAATTGGATCATGATTTCCTGTTGTAAATCTTCTCGGTCTTCTGGACTGTCCATATATAATCGAGCTACCTTATGTAGGATACCTTTGTGAGCCTGCATCAGATTCAGAAATGTTTTTTCGCTAGAATAATCTGTTAACATATGATATTACTACAAAGATTTTAATTGAAATGAACAAGATTTTGAACATATCATGCTTAAAAAATGAATTTCCTTTTTGTTATTTGATTAGTAAGTACGAGCACTTCTCCTTTCGTTACACTTTTTTTTAAATGAATATTCCAGATAGATTGTTAGATGCTGTTTATGAGATAGGTAAATGAGATGTTTCAGTTTCAAATGCTATCAATAAGGTACCATATCAATAGTGCACTAACTAATATAAGACCAAAAGTAGCGAACACAATGAGGGGATTAGAGCTTCCATAAGTATCTTTATCAATCTCTTTTTCAACTTTTTTATAATTGAGATAGGCAAATAGTGCTGTCATAGCGCCAAGTGCTACTAATGTGACACCGATTGCGGCGGAGTAACCTTTTTGTATAGTATGCTGTTGGTTATGTAAAATTAAACTCACTTGTTTGACAAATAATGAAAATTTTACCACTACAAAACCAAATCCCATAATTCCTATACTGGTACGTATCCATGCTAAGAATGTACGTTCATTGGCCAAATGATCACTTGTTTTCTTTTGAGGTTGATTATTCATAATGTTCATGATATAGGATATAACAATAAAAAAGCAAGATTGATTTCCATTGTTTTGGGTTTAAAATAACTATTACCCTATTTTAAGGATTTCTATTTTAAAAATTACAGTATAATTTCACTGTTATATCAAAAGAGGGGTAAATATTTTCATATGTGCAGATTAAAAAGTGGTACTAATGAAAATGCCTAAAGCTGGGAACTTCAGGCATTTTCTAACCAATTATTAATCTAAATTATGAATAAAAGTTATTTCAAATGTTGTGCCAAGAAATAAACTTATCGTTATTTTATGGTATTGCGTTAATAAAATTACAAAACTTATAGTAATTTTAGTTACTTTCTTTGCTTATTTTGTCTAATTGATAGGAGTTGTCTCCCAATTTTACCAACTTAACTGATGTGTCAGCCTCAAGTTCAAGTTCCTCTGCAGCATGTTGTCCCAAACTCAGGACATGAGAACGATCTCTTCTGTAAGAAAAAGCACACTCGTATTCATTTTTAATCAGTATTCTAATCTTTTTAGTTTTATTTGGAAATAAAGGTTTAAGATCTTTCGTAATTCTGATTTGATTTTTAGTTACATCTTCTGCTGTAATTTGGTTTCCTTTCGAAGGAATAATTGCATGTTCCAACTCTGTGATATGCGTTTTTACTTTAGAAAGGGAAGACGTCGCTGAACTTAAGGAAGTCGTTGCTGTATGCTCAGATTGTGAAGGTGGGTGGAGTTTTGTTTGATTAGAATTTGTATTTGATCGTTCCGTATCAGCCGATTCAGTAGCAGGTATGACTTTTGCCTGTTGGTTAGCTGTATTGGTTTCGGATATCGTTACAGTAGGATTTGTATTTTTTGGCTTTCCCTTTGATTTTCCTTGTTTTGGTGTTATGTTTTTCCGCTCTGTAGGAGCAGATACCGACTGCGTTATAGATTTTGCTTGTTGCGTAGCTGAATTTGCAGCTTGAGAAGCAGTTGTGTTTGGTTTTGAATGATGAGCAGTATTATTTATTGGAGTTGTTTGACTAATGGTTGTACTTCCTGTTGCCGTCAGAGCAGGATTTGTTTGTACGGGTTTATTAATGATATTTCTGATGTAATAATTTTTTATTCGAGATTTCTCTGTATTACGCTCTTCAATTTCAAAATCTTCTTTATAAGCCTTAAAAAGGTGGGAGATTTTTTCATAGCCGTAGTTTCTAGCATCAAAATCTGGTTTTCGTTTATTAAATAAGCTGCCTATTTCACCTAAAAATGCCCATCCACTTTCATCTGCAGTATCATCTACGGTATCTTTTAGTAGCTCAAGTGTCTCTTCATCCAAAGCAGAAATTTGATTTCTGTCAACAACAGGGGTGGGAGTGGAACTGGAATTATTATTTTTCTTTTTTACAGCTTTTTTAGAAACCTCCTTCTCTAAGATTTCGACATAAATAAATTTATCACAAGAAGAAATAAAAGGTTTCGGAGTTTTACGTTCTCCTATACCAATTACTAGTTTACCTGATTCGCGAAGCCTGGTAGCTAGACGGGTAAAATCGCTGTCACTGGAGACAATACAAAATCCATCTACACGATCCGAGTGTAAAATATCCATCGCATCGATGATTAAAGCCGAATCTGTTGAATTTTTACCCTGAGTATAGCTGTATTGTTGAATGGGTGTGATCGCATGTGTTAAGAGGCTATCTTTCCAATTTTCTACATAAGGACTAGTCCAGTCACCGTAGATACGCTTGATCGTGGGGATTCCATATCGTTTTACTTCATTCAATATCTCCTCTATTTTTTTATAAGAGATATTATCAGCATCAATCAAGATCGCTATTTTTTTTTCTGTTTCTTCTGGCATCCCTTGTGTTTTTAATATGCGCTATAAAATTGAATTCTACTGAAATTTAAGTTATTTATTTAGCTTAATTTGATTTTAACTAACTATAATCACCTGAGCATTCAGATGGTACAGTCCATGTCTAATGTGTTAAGTGTAACAACTCTGCTCTTGTAAACTTAGATAAATTTGCTTAGATACGCAATATAATTGAATTGATCCATAAGAAGATATTTGTATGCATTTATTACATTATAAAAGGAGATCATGATTTTTTTGTTGTACACACATGTACATTCGATGTTTTTCTATAAATAGAAGACAATTCCGGTTTACATGCAGGGATGATGTATTTTCTTCCTATCTATATATCCTAAGTAAAAAATGTTAAATATGATTTTCTATTTTACACCAGTTATTATCCACAATTAGTTGTTGCAAGCGCTCCATCCTTATGATACCATACGACTTTTATAAAACCAATTTAGAATTAGTGTTATGATCCCTATAATGCCTCGCTTTTCTATTAAAAACTTGTTATTTTTGTGTAAATTCTAGTTTATGCTGATCATTGAATCCCCCTCCAACAACGCTTATTTTAATATAGCTTCGGAAGAATATTTGTTGAATAAATATCCGGAAGCAGATATTTTTTTATTATATATCAATGCACCTTCTATTATTATCGGTAAATTTCAAAATACATTAGCGGAAATTAACTTAGATTATGTTCAAAGTCAAGGAATAAAGGTCGTTCGGCGCATGTCTGGTGGAGGAGCGGTTTATCATGATCTTGGAAATTTAAACTTCTCATTTCATACCCTTTTAGGTACAAATGATTTTATGGATTTTTCAACTTTTACACAGCCCGTCATATCCCTGTTAAATCATATGGGTATCCCAGCAAAATTAGAAGGTCGAAACGATCTGTTAGTAGAGGGAAAGAAATTCAGTGGAAATGCAAAACTTGCCAAAAATGGAAAGATGATCCAACATGGTACACTTCTAATCAATTCTCAGATGGAGGTTCTTGGGGATGCTTTAAAAGTTAATCCTTTAAAATTTGTGGATAAGGCGGTGAAGTCAAATCGTGCCCGAGTGATCAACCTGAGTGAATATCTTCCTACAGAAATTACAGCATTATCTTTCAAAGAGTTGTTGATCGCTGAAATGATGGAAAATAATCCCCAAGCAGTCCGCCATTCATTTACAGACGATGATATCATCGGTATTGAAAAATTGGTAGCAGAAAAGTACAGTACCTGGGAGTGGAACTTTGGATTTTCACCCCAATATAATTTTAAAAAAGCACTAAAAATACCAGCAGGATTTATTGAGATCCATTTAGATGTACATAAGGGATATATTGAAAAAGCAAAAATATTTGGAGATTTCTTTGCTTCAAAACCGATTGAGGAACTAGAATCCTTACTCATCGGGCAGAAGCACGACATTGCTCACCTTGCAACGCTATTGTGTCAGCAAGATATAACGGCTTATTTTGGCAAAGTCAGTACCGCTGAATTATTGGATTTATTTAAATGATATCGTATTTAAAACAAAAAATACTTCTCACCATACCCATATTTTATGGCTTGACAATATTAAAATATCATATTTTCAAGAAATTTTCTTGTCCTTCTTAAAGCAGAGAGAAGATTAAGTTCTGTTTATAACGGCTAAAGAATGCTTTTTAACAAGTACCTGACAAATCAACTTGGTGAGATTAATCTTTATGGTTATGTTTGTCGTTTTGGGCATTGAAATTTGAAACCTTATATTCAAATTTCAATGCCCATTGATTTCATATTAAAAAAGCCATGATTGCCGAAATAGAAGACAAAGAAATTAAACAAATTTATCAAACATCAATTATTCAACAAACAGCCTATTGGTCTGAAGTGAAAAGATTGCAAGGAGTAACGTCGAAAGCGTTTAATTTTAAAACCAAAATGGCCGATCTCTATGTAGATTCAGAAGACACCACTTATTTTATCGGAGATCTGTTGATTTTGATTCAGACTTTAGATCAAGATCATAGTATTGCTTATGTTCCCTATGGACCAGAAGTGGAGCCATCAGTAGAAAATCAAGGCTATTTTTTAGAACAATTATCTGAAAGCTTAAGATCTTGTTTACCCAAAAACTGTATCATGATCCGGTATGATTTATCTTGGGAGTCACATTGGGCAAAAGAAGATGACTGTTATGATATTAATGGCAATTGGTTAGGAGTTCCAGACAAAAAAATTCAGGAAATTCGTTTTAATTTCAATACAACTAACTGGAATTTAAGAAAATCGAATACAGATATTTTACCCTCAAATACCATTTTTATGGATTTGAAGAAAGATGATGATACCCTGTTAGCTGCTATGAAAACCAAGACACGCTATAATGTCAATCTATCCAAAAGAAAAGGAGTCAAAATTCGTTCACTTGGTCTCGATAGTTTGGCAATTTGGTATGATCTATATCGACAAACTGCTGCACGGAATCATTTCTTTCTGCACGATATCAGCTATTTCAGAGTAGTACTTTCTGCAAGAGCCAATGATACGCTATCACCAGCAGATGTCTATTTATTAGTCGCAGAGATAGAAGACAAACCGCTAGCGGCGATGTTTTTGGTCGTATCGGCGAATCGAGGAACGTATTTATACGGAGCTTCAGCTACAGAAAACAGAAATTATATGGCTACTTATGCTTTACAATGGCGTGCCATGCAAATGGCTAAAGAAAAAGGCTGTACCGAATATGATTTCTTTGGAGTAGCACCCCAAGCAGATGCATCACACCCGCTATATGGACTCTATCGGTTCAAAACAGGATTTGGTGGTCAAATTTTTCATCGTATGGGTTGTTGGGATTATCCCCTTGATAATGAAAAGTATAAGTATTATACTTCTATGGAGTTTAAAAATCAAAGCTATCATCTAAGTTAAAAAAAGAGGGTACACCCATATGTCAGGTGACCCTCTTTTTTATGATCATTAAAAAAGTATGAGAGGATTAATACTGTAACTGTAATTAGTTTAATGTGATGTAATTAGGTTGCAACATCTACATTCCATCCAGACAATATTCCCCCATAAAAATAGAAAGTAACGTGAAATTTTTTATTACTCCATTTATCGGAAACCAAATAACGTTCCGTTACATCATAAGATGCCACTTTTTTGAAACTTGATAATTTCACCGCAGGTAAATTGCTGCTTGTTTCTGATCCAGATACCAGTTGCTGTATTTTAGCCGTAATTAAATTCATAATCCCTTCCTTTTTGAATGGATCACGTTCGACTCGGTTTTTACCAACTATAGGCATTACGCCATTATTAGCTAGTTTTTTAGCCTTTGCCTGTGCAGTATAATTTTTAAATTTCTCTTTAATTTTAGGGTCACGGATACTATTCACGGTAAATATGGCTATCCCTTGTGCTCCATGATTCAACGCCTCATCCATTTCTGTAAACATGACATCGCTATCACTCGCCATCAGTCCGCAGTATAAAGTGGTCATCTTATTTTTATCATGTACATTTTCGATCGTACAATCTCTTATGAAACTTGGATCTTCTGTATAGAAATTGCTGTATACCATGGGAAATACCATATCCAATTTCCATTTTCCCCAATCTTGTCTTACCATTCGGGAAGCCATTTTTGGTGTTGGAAAGGGGGATGCGGCCATTACTTTACCACTCGCATGCACCACATCTGCGATCATATTAGCTACATCTGTAATTTGATCACAGCGAAACTGTCTCCATTTGAGATCGCTAGCGGGATCTTTTTGTTCACGTGGATCATAACCGAATTGATCTTTGAACTTTTGGATTGCTACCGGATGATAACCATAATCCCAAGCGGCATATTCGCGATCTTGAACAATATGATATTTAGGCCAAAGTGTAGTAGGAAGTACAACGTCGACGTAGCGGTTATAGTCGATAGAAATTCCATCCAACCCCTCTACATCACAATATGATTGAATTTTCTCTTTGATGTAATTCTTGACTTCAGGAAGAACAGGAGATAAAAATTTATAATAACCTACATATGCGGTCGTATCAGCTAAACTTTTCCCATTTCGATTGACACTAAACCACTCTGGATGCTCCTTTAAAATCTGCTCCCGATCATGTTCCAGATTTAAAGTCCACAACCAAGCGACTACTTTAATCCCGTATTTATGCGCGATCGGAATGGCAACCCTATAATCATCAGGTGTAGGAGCATTGAGCATGACCCCATCGATACCCAGATACTGCATTTCACGACAGAGTGAATCAAAATTACTGGTAGGTCTATAATCTAACCAAGTCCAAAACATGGGTTGATCTGTGTTGTTTGCAGCAGCAGCTTGTTTGCTGGTCAAAAGAAATAATCCTAAGAAAAAAAGAACGAAAATACGTAATTTAAGCGAATGATGGTGGTTCATAATCTATACTTTATTAATACAAAGAAATCAGATAGTATTTAAATGGATAATATTTACGTGCAATATAAATAATTTCAGTCGAAAGTCAGGTAAGCTATACCCTTTTAGCATATCTTAATCTTGAGTAATCTTATTTATATGAGTAATCAGATTGAATGTCAATTCTTTTGTCATAAAAAACGCCTGAAGCGGGGAACTTCAGGCGTTTTAACTAACCAATTATTAACCTAAATTATGAATACTTATTAAACGCGCTGTGGCATATTATTGTTGTGTATGTATATTGATTTTAACAGATTTTAACGGTTGTTCCATCTTCGTCTTTATTTTGAATCAAAAATGATCAATGTCAATTCTTTTTTCATAAAAAACGCCTGAAGTGGGGAACCTCAGGCGTTTTTAACTAACCAATTATTAACCTAAATTATGAATACTTACTAAACGCTTTCTGATATCGTATTGTTGCATATGTATATTGATTTTAACAGATTTTAACTATTTTTATTATGCATGCGAGTTATTTAGGTGGTAAAATGAATGAGTTAAAGTGTGTTTAAATCTTTTCATTCCAATGCATATCCTTAGATTGGCATTATCATTGAAGAAATGTCAAACTGAAAGTATAAGAATTTGCGAGATACTCTATTTTGTTTTATCATTTTCGAAATTTCATAGCATCCAGAAGCAAAATGTTCAATACATGATCCAGTATGATTGTTTTGCTATCATGGGCTGATAGATTAAATAATCAAAAAAGTAATGTTGCGATCAAGCAATTTGAAGCCATTCCGCATGAGAGAAAAGTTAAGTACCAATCAACAAGTCAAGTACTTGTTCGAAAAATTCTATATTCAACTAAGTGATCCATCCTATATTGAATTGGATTTCTTGTCCTACTTAATTGCCATATTCAGACCAAAACGAAAATCATTATATTATCAAGTTGATATCCGTCCCTTATTGGATTATTTAAAAGAATCTAACGAGCATAGAGATCTATTTGTTAAATATGTGCATCGAGTTTTAGATCAGAAAGATTTTGACCAATTGATTACAGATACGGGTATTATTAGTTATGCTGATTTTAGGTATGAGATTAAAAAAAGATTTACGGAAAAGTATTTGCCATCACAACCTCCAAAATCAACTTTACAATATGTACTCAATCAAATTTTTTACCATTCTAAGGATGCCGATTGGGTTGCAGCGATCCCTGCAAAACAGCAGCATGAATTATATGCGATCTGTCAATTCAAATCACTTTACGAAAGTGAGCATAATTTTGAAATTAAAGAAATTTTGTATGGATTAGAGGTACTGGTGCAGCGGATTACAGGAAGAGCTATGGAAACCGATGTGAGCAAGATGGTTCCCGAGTTTCAAAATTTTGATAGTCCATTTATTGCCATTATGCGGGAGTTCAATGAGTTGAACGATCGTTTCTTAGGTGACCATATGCAGTTTATGACTTCCGATGATCTTGCCTATAAACAAATATTGGTGTTGCATAAGCAATGTGAAAATTATATTGATACCGCATTTTCCAATTCCCATCGCTTTGGTATTTCGATCAAAGTCAATCAATCTTTATTGCGAATCAGGCAGCAATTGGAAAGAATCAAAACAATTTTATCTTTTTTGGTCATTAATGAGGCTCAAGAAAAGATGACTAAAACAATAGCCTTTGCACAGACATTGATTGATTATAATTGTCGTAAGAGCAATATTCGAAAACTGGTGGGGCAAAGCACCCAATTGTTAGCTTATGAAATTACACATCATACTGCACAAACTGGAGAACATTATATTACCTCAAGTAATAAAGAATATTGGCGTATGTTTCGTTCAGCTTGTGGAGGCGGGATCATCGTGGGCGTGATGTGTATAATTAAATTGTTCTTAGGAAAAGTTGACACTAGTGAATTTGGACACGCTTTACTTTACAGTATGAATTATGCCATAGGGTTTACCGCTATTTATCTTTTTGGAGCAACATTAGCAACTAAACAACCTGCTATGACTGCATCAGCATTAGTTGCTGCTATACAAAATGGTGCATCAGGGCAGGATCAAACTCGACATAAGTATTGGAATTTTGCCATTTTCTTTGCCCGATTGTTTCGATCACAATTTATAGCATTTGTCGGTAATGTCATCATGGCTTTTCCTGTCAGCTTACTATTGGTATGGGGTATTCAGGAAGTTTTCCACTTCAATCCTGCAGCAGATAAGTGGCTAAAATTGGTCAACGAATTGAATCCTACAGAAACGCCAATGATATTGCATGCTTGCATTGCAGGAGTCTTTTTGTTTCTTTCAGGAATCATTGCCGGTAGTATATCCAATAGAGACAAACATAATTCGGTGTATTATCGAATAGAGGAACAACCTGTATTAAAAAAAGTATTTGGTAAAGAAAAAACAGCGAAAGTTGCGCGTTTTTATGAAAAAAAATGGGCTGGAATAGTCTCTAATATTTGGTTTGGTGTTTTTATGGGGACAACAGCCTCAGTAGGTATGTTTTTAGGGTTAAATTTGGACATTAGGCACATCACCTTCGCAAGTGGAAATTTAGCTCTGGGCTGGTTTGGTCATGATCGTTACCTCAGTACGGAAATGTGGATATGGGGTATTCTTGGTATAGGGATTATTGGTTTTTTTAATTTTCTCGTTAGTTTCTCACTATCACTGACACTCGCATTTCGATCTCGGAACCTGTCTTTTGGAGAATTGATTAAAATGGCAAAAGCGGTTTGGATTTATTTTAAAATAAGTCCAAGATCATTCTTCTTCCCTCCCGAAGAGAAAAAAAAGTAAAGAATTCGCGAACATGAGAAGGAATAAAAAGTACAATGCCCCAAAATTATTCTGGGGCATCTACTGATCTGTACAGTTATTTTTTATTTATAGTTACCCGAGAGCTTGCTCCAAATCAGAGATTAGATCATCAATTGATTCTAGCCCCACACTAATGCGAATAAGACCATCGGTAATACCTGTTTTTAAACGAATCTCTCTAGGTATTCCGGCATGGGACATAGAAGCAGGGTGGGAGACTAATGTATCGACAGTTCCGATTGAAACGGCACGTGTGCATATCTGAAGTTTGTTTACAAAATCAATAGCTTTGTCATACCCATCTTTAAGCTCTATGCTCATGACAGATCCGGCATGTCGCATCTGTTTTTTACTAATCTCATAATCCGGATGGGTGGGGAGTCCATTGTAATGTACCTGCGCTATCTGAGGATGCTGGTCTAGAAACATGGCTACATCCATGGCATTGCGGCAATGTTGTTCCATCCGTAAGGGTAAAGTTTTGATTCCCTGTAAAACAAGAAAAGCATCAAATGGGTTACTGTTGACACCTAATAATTTATGTGTCTGATGTACATACGTTTCCATAGCTGTTAGATCCCGTCCTACTAATACTCCACCTATGGCATTACCATGTCCATTCAAAAATTTTGTTGTGGAATGAAACACATAATCTACACCGTATTTAAAAGGTTGCTGGAGATAAGGAGTAGAAAAGGTATTATCAACAGAAATCAATTTGTTGTATTTTTTTCCCAGTTCCACCACCAGTTTTATATCAATACACTGCATGGTTGGATTTGCGGGAGATTCAAAGTGAATCAGCTTAATTTCTGGTTTATCTTTTAAAATCTTTTCCAATTCGTCCGCATCAGTCATATCCGAAAAAAAAGCTTTAATACCAAATTTAGGAAGCATTTTGGTGATGAACTCATGGGTTCCACCATATAAAGATGGGGTGGCCAATATCCCATCTCCAGCATTAAGGCAGGAGATAAATAGCGTTGACATGGCAGATTGTCCACTTGATGTTAATAAAGCACGGGCACGCAAAGGGCTTCCATCAGGATTTAGGATATGCCAGGTTTCCAGGTCAGCTATAGCTTGAGCTGTCGCATCAGTCGTTGGATTGCCAAATCGAGAGTAAATATATCCCGCATCTTCTCCAGAAAATCTGCGCATTCCTTGCTCCACGCTATCAAAGGTGAATGTAGAACTTGCATATATAGGTGCTAAATGGGCATGATGACCATCCGTATGTTCCTGATGAATAGCCATTGTTCCAAAGTCAATATCATTTCTGGTCATAGGAGTAGCTTAAAATTAAATGTTTATCCTTGTTGCACATGTTTGTCGGTCTGTAGGTGTAAGTTGTCAATCCTAAATTTAGGAATAAAAGATTAAAAAATGGATTGAAATAGGGGAGTTTTCCTTTATTTTTAAATAACCAAAGACCAAGTGCTCTGCGCTGATGTGATTTATTATTCGATCAAGGAAGCAGATTTTGAAATATATTAGAATTTATTACTCAGTTTTTATTCTAAAAATACCTGTAATTATAGCATTTATAAGAATCATCTACTTCCGATACTGTGTATCTACTGTATCATAACAGCTTCATAGGGCTCCATTAAAAACATGTAAAAGCATTTCATTGAGCGTTTGATTTAATATTGTTATGAGCTAAATACACGATATATGTTAATTGACGACATATACTATTAAAACATCGATAATTGAATTCCGGAACGATCTGAATTGGGCTTTTTTGCTTTTCCCATTACGGTTTGACCATTATACTTCCATGAATCTCTACGTTCTTGTTCCAATATTTCTTGTATGTCAAACTGTGGAGTGAAATTTGCCTCAGCCTGTAATACGATCTGATGTAATTTATTGATTGTTTTTAGTTTATCCAGATTTCCCAATTTTGATTTTTCTATTCCTTTTCTAAGTACCATAATACTATCATCATAAATCGTTAAAGGTACAGGAAAAGGATGACCATCTTTACCACCATGAGCAAATGAAAACCGCGCAGGATCTTTAAATCGGGATGGACCACCATGAATGACTTCACTCACTAACGCAAGAGATTGCATGGTGCGAGGACCGACTCCTTTGAGCAGTAATAATTCTTCAAAACTATCGGTCTGCAATTCGCGTGTCACATATAATAATGCCCCGAGTCTTTTTAAATCCACATCAGATGCGCGGATATCATGCCTTTTAGGCATCACAAGATGTGCAAATTCTTGTATGATCCGAGCGGGATCATTTTTAGCAATAGCCAAAATTCCCTGTCTATTCGGTGTTGCTGCTGCTGCTGTTAGGTTTAATATCTGCCCCTGAGAGATGCCTCTTATGCCCGTATGCGGTTCATCTATAAAAGATTTTAAATGCTGAGAATGCCAATGGTAACGTCTTGCTGTCCCATCATTTTCATGCATACCCTGCTGTACAACAGTCCAATTGCCTTGGTCAGAAACAATGAAATTATGAAGATAAAGTTGGTATCCATCTTGGATAGCCGTATTATCCACTTTTGCAGTCAGTTTGCTGGCACGTACCAGTGCGTCCCCAGCAAGGCCTGTTTGGTCTGCTATCCTTAATAATTCTGCAGGTGTTTCTCTGGAAAACTTTCCTTTACCACCGCATATATACAGCCCTAAAGATGCCGATTGTGGGTTAATAGCACGTTTTAAATCACCCATGACGGATGTGGTGATTCCAGACGAATGCCAATCCATACCCAATACAGCACCAAAACTTTGAAACCAAAAAGGATCTGATAAGCGGCGCAATACCTCATCTTGACCATAGTCTGCTAAAATGGCCTCTACAATAGAAAGCCCCAAGGCTGACATACGTTCATAGAGCCAAGCTGGTACTTTCCCATAATGTAGCGGTAAATCAGCTGTTCCCGAACGTTTCATATTGTTTTACTAAATTTATTAGTGTAAAATTAGGCAATAAAATCTAGAGTTGATTTCAATCTATCAGATTTATTTTCTTGAAATGAAATGTATATTTTTTACATTTTAAATCTTTATGACTGGAGTTGTTATTTTGGATTGATTTTTGATTTTAGATAAGGGACATCTACAAAAATTATTTTAGTACCAATTGTTTTTTGTTTACTATTCCGTATGAAATAATTATAATTAGCAAATTAAGTTGAAAATATGATTTTAATCGTTGATGATAAACCTGAGAATATCTATTCCCTGCAACAACTGTTAGAGTCTAGAGGTTTTAGTGTGGACACGGCATTTTCCGGAGAAGAAGCTTTAAAAAAAACATTCAAAAACCGATATGCACTTATTATTTTAGATGTTCAAATGCCCGATATGGACGGCTTTGAAGTTGCAAAGTATTTAGCAAATTACAGTAAAACTAAAGATATTTCCATTATTTTTTTGTCCGCAGCAAATCACGATAGGCGATTTATTGAACAAGGCTATGCTTCTGGAGGGATAGACTATGTCACAAAGCCTGTAGATATGGAGATTTTATTGCTTAAAGTCAGAAATTTTTACCGTTTTTATGAACAAAATTTGGCTTTAAATGCTGTACAGCATGATTTACTGAGCGAAATTGAGCGACGTAAACGGGCGCAATCCTCCTTGTTAGAAAAAGCAAATCATCTGCGCTTAATATTAGAGTCTCTTCCTCAAATCGCTTTCTCTGTGGATCCAAAAGGTAAAATTGATTTTGTAAATAATAATTGGTTTCTATTTTCAGCATCCGAAAATCAATTTCCAGAATGCCATCCTGATGACCCCGTTATTATGGATGTTGTAAACGCGCATATTAAAAAGGGTAAAGCTGTGGAAATGGAAGTAAGAATAAAACCGTTGAATTCTGAACTTTATCGTTATCACTTATTGCGGATTGTCCCCATTGAAGAAAATCATGTGATTGCCCACTGGGTAGGTACTTTTACGGATATAGATGATCAAAAACAGATTGAACAAAAGAAGGATGAATTTATCAGTATTGCATCACACGAACTAAAAACACCACTGACTAGTATGCGTGGATATGTTCAATTGTTAGATCGTGCTTTGCGTGGAGAACAAAATGTAAAAGTACAGAAATATATGGATCGTGTCCAAGGGCAATTGGATAAATTGAGTACACTGGTTGCAGATTTACTCGATATTTCAAAAATTGATAATGGCAAATTAAAAATCAATCACCAGTTATTTGATCTTGATATTTTAATAGATGCTGTCATTGAAACCATGCGCCAGACTGATGATAGTAAGATGATGCATATCGAACGCGTAGGTACTCGATTAGATCGCTTAATATTGGGCGACGAGTTGCGCATCGAACAGGTACTGGTCAATTTTGTGACCAATGCAATCAAATATGGGCCCGATTCGGATCGAATTATCATCCATACCGAAATGAATGATCAAGAAGTGAAAGTAAGTGTACAAGATTTTGGAATAGGTGTACCTGCAAAAAATCAACCCCCCATCTTTGATAAGTTTTATCGGGTCGAGGAAACATCTGTTCGCTTTCAAGGATTAGGTTTGGGGCTTTATATCTCCGCTGAAATTATTAGACAGCATCAAGGTCGGTACGGCATGGAAAGTAAACTCGGCGAGGGAGCCACTTTTTATTTTACTTTACCCATCAAACAGCGCATTTATGATTAACAAATGAATAAAAGGGCTTTAAATAAAGGTTTAGTCAAAAAAGGTAGATTCGTCGTCCACGACGCGATTAGATATTAAGAATAAGATCATGTTAACAATACAATTTTAAAAAAAGAGCCATGGAAACCAACAAAAAGATTTTAATTTTCGAAGATGATATTTCCATATTAGAGATCGTTACCATTATTCTAGAAGATGCTGGCTATGAAGTTGAAACATCACAAACTTCTCATGATATCATTGAAAAAGTTGCTGCATTAAGACCAGATTTAATTCTAATGGACAACTGGATTCCCAATATTGGTGGAAAAGAAGCAACAAAACTATTAAAAAAAGATTCCAATTTTAGTCAGATACCGGTTATTTATATAACAGCAAATAGTGATATCGCTGAACTTGCCAAAGATGCAGGAGCAGATGATTTTCTAGCAAAACCCTTTGATTTAGTCGATCTTGAAAAAATAGTGGACAAATATTTAAAATAGCGTTTTAAAACACATAAATGATATCTTCTCATTTGCTATAGCGCTAACTAATGGTCTCCATATGTGGGGATAGCTAAAGATTGAAAATGAAATTCGATCGTCTCTAAATTAATTGCATACTAGGTTACTTTAGAGACGATCGGTTTATATATTGCATACTGTCGCGTTGGGATCATGCTTTAACTTAACTGCGGATCTGTTTTTGAATGTTTTCCAGTCTCCACCCGACCAGCAAAATGTCGCTCAAACGAACGATTTAATATCGTAAGAGTGATATCATACCATCCAGACTGTTGTTTGGTATCCATTATCCATGTTATTGACTGGTCTGCCTTTAAGGCTATTTTCTTATTCCATAAACGATATGCATTGTCTTTAACGTTTATATTTAACGTTTCTTTTCCTTCATTTTTGAGGTATATCACTAGATTTCCAGTCGGTTTTTTATTTATTCCTAATTCGTAGGATGCGCGAACGTGTAGAGCTTCATCTTGCCCTTTAAATCCCCGCATAAATCCATTTGGTCCGTAAGCCGTAAAAGCATAAGTATTATCTTTGAAATCGGATAAATTCCAGCTGAAATCAAGTGTCTGTCCTGCAAATACAGCAAATGGCCAAAATTGAACACCAGCGTGATAAGATTCGCCCGTGTAGATATTGAATGGACTATTCAAGGATGCCTCACCAAAAAAAGTATTCCCAACTTGCATATGTAAGGAGATCTTATCATCTTTTTTATTAATCTCTTCATGGATATACAATTCATACGCCAAAGCACTCGAAGGACGTTGGCCTTTTTCTTGTTTGGCCAACCATGGAGATTTGATTTGTTGTTTTTTTAGATTTTCTACATCACTTATGGACCATTGATGATAATTATGGGGTAAGGGCAATTTTTTGGATTGATCAATAGCGCGTATCTGTGCGTTGCGGTCTAAGAAAGGTAATTTCAGGTCAGAAATCGATTCTGCTGTACGAAACACGGAAGTCAAATCTCCCGTAATTGCTCTTCGCCATGAACTGATATTATTTTCGTAAATATGTTTATCATATTTTTTGTTCAGAAAATGTTCTAAAAATTGTATTGTAGAAGTGATGTCGAAAACTTCAGAATTGACCCAACCTCCTTTTGACCAAGGCGAAGCGATGATCAACGGAACACGGTATCCGAGTCCAACGGGACCCTCAGTTGCGTTTTCCTTATTTTCTCCAGCATCTAGTTCCTGTTGTAGACTGACGTACTCACCAGAAATATCCATTCCAGGAGAAACCTTACCTGATGTTGGATCTGCTGGATTGGGTGCTACGAAAGGTGGGATATGATCAAAATAACCATCATTTTCATCATAGTTCAATATGAAAATGGTTTTGCGCCACAGATCCGGATTTTCTGTTAAAATATTCAAAATTTCGGAGGTATACCAAGCACCATACATCGGTGCGCTAGGATGATCAGAAAAATATTCGGGTGCAACTAACCAAGAAACTGTAGGAAGTTTTCCAGACCGTACATCTTGTCTAAATTGGTGCAATACGTCGCCTTTTGGAACACGAATTTCTGATCCATGTTCTTCGGTATTGAGAGCCTCACGATAAGATGGATCTTGTTCATTCGTCTGAAAGGCACGCCTAAAAAGAGCTTGCTCCAATGGCGATAGCTTTTTAAAAGCCTCAGGAGTAAAAGTTTGAAGTTTTTTTTCAAAACTCGTCAACTGTTCACGTTTTTGCTTTAATTTATTTTTTTCCTTTTGTACACTTTCTGCTTTACCATCTTGCAAGAGTTTTTCTATTCCCTTGATTTCATCAGGCAGCTCAGCAATGCGCTTTCTTAAAAAAGCGAGATGACTCTCCTTAAATTCAACATGATATTGTGAAAACCACTCCAAGTTGTTGTCCGTATAATTGCCCAGTAAGCCTTCATCTTGTAGACCGGATTGTATGCTCACCTCATTTTGATATACCTTCCAGGAAATACCCGCCGCTTCTAATTTTTCTGGAAAAGTTTTCCAATTAGCCCATCGGTTGAAGTAGATGTCTGAGTTGCGAACCAATGGTTTCTCTCCTTTAGCAGGGACACAAGTACCCGTCCAAAAAAAGTGTCGATTGGTTGTTGTACCTGTTATCGATGAACAAAAGTTTTGATCGCAGATTGTAAAAGCATCGGCAAATGCATAGTAAAAAGGATTATCTTCACGGGTGTAGTAACCCATTGTTAGTGGGATATCTTCGTAATGCTTGTGGCCAGATCGTTTAGCATCTATCCAATTATCGTGTTTTCCGTTGTTACGGGCAGCTGATTGATTTTCCCAAGAGTGCGGTAAGTAGCTTGTCCAGGCAGCTTTAGATCTTTTGATGTCGAGGCGAAAAGGAGAAAATGTTTTACCATCTTTTCCAGATTGTAACCATACCGGATTTCCATTAGGCAATCGTATAGCTCGAGGATCTCCATAACCTCTTACACCAGATAGGGTACCAAAGCTATGGTCAAAAGAGCGGTTTTCTTGCATCAGCATAACGATATGCTCAGCATCAAGAAAACTAGATCCAGAAAGAGGTTCGATTGCCATTGCTTTCTGTATAGCGGCAGGTAGTCCCCATTCCAAACCCATCGCTCCAGTTAAAAGGGAGGCTTTCTTTAAAAAATCTCTTCTATTATCCATGTAGTACTATATTACTCATTTTTAGATTTAAAATTTAAATGTATAAAGAATTTGGATGAAGTAGTGTAACGATTAGGTTTCATAAGTGCATATTCAGCATGATTATTTAAAATTCCTAAGTTTTTCCTAAATGTGACTATAGGTTTGTTTCAAACAATAACATCATGAAACTTTTATATACCATTCTATTTTCACTATTCATCTACACTTTTTCATTTGCTCAAGTCAGTATACTACCTAAACCGGCTAAAGTAAAACATGCAGAACCACTTTATCTCGATCTGATGCGTGACCTGGGAGCCCGAAAGGGGGAGGCCGAATTTAATGTTGGTTATGGAACAGGACGTTTCAAAAACAGAGTCGAGCATCATACTTTTGTTGAGTATGAATGGGCAGTCGCCAATCGGTTGGGATTAGAGATCGAAATTCCTGTACTCTTTGCAAAAGATGATTTAGGACATAGCACCAATCGGGTCGAAGGATTAAAATTTGGAACGCAGTATACGTTTTTAGTTGATGAGAAACGTCAGACTTCCTTAGCTATCGGTTACGTACATGAAATGGAATTTGGAAAATCTAATCCGAACGTCAGAAATACACCTCTTTTCGAAGGATTAATATCATCACCATTTTTTATAGCAGCTAAAAACTTTAACCAGATTAGTACATTGATCTATACAGGACCAGAATTTGAATATGGTTTTAAAAGTAGGGAGATGCAAACCAATTTTGTCCTAAATGCCAACATACATTATATGGTTCCTAATTCAAGCCATTATATCGGTATTGAAAATGATATGCGTATGGAGCATGGTCACTTGGAATATATCATGAGACCACAAGCCAAGCTGGCATTATCACCTCAAATAGCAGTAGGACTTGTGTGCGGAGTTCCGATTAAATCGGATGAATTTCAAATGGATTTTATGACCCGTTTAATCTGGGAACCTAAATTTTAGGACTGTTACTTATAGGTTATAAATTGTGGTTTAAATCTGGTTGAAAATGGTCCTGATTTTTGAGAATTGCTTACAAGAAATATTACAAAATAATCTTTCGTGATTTCTGTATCTATAGTGAATCAAACAGGCTCATGTGGTTAACTACATGAGCCTGTTCTAATTGTGGAGCATATCGGAATCGAACCGATCACCTCTTCACTGCCAGCGAAGCGCTCTACCAAATGAGCTAATACCCCTTATGATCCTAAAACAGCAGCAATATAGTATTTTTCTATGAAATAGCGAAGATCTAAAATGGATTTTTATTCTGTTTTAAATATATGATTTTATTTTATGATCCTGTCCTTTTTTGTTCAATCCAACTTTAACAACCTGATCATCTAGATCACAAGGGCTTTATGTAAAAATTGATTTGCAATTGGATTCCATAGTTATCGGGTATGTAGTGCCGGTATTAAATAATCTTGCATTATTTTATCCACTTGCGTATGTCCGTATGGCTTATTATAAGCTGTTGAGGTGATCACAATGACGAACGGCTGATCTTTGAAAATGAATATCTTATTTCCCCCATTTCCGCTTGAATAGTACACTTCATAATCTTTATGATCGACACTATAAGTTTTATTCCAAAATAAATAACCATAATATTCATTTTCAGAGATAGCAATTTGTCTGAATAGACTTTTAGCCACCCATTCTTGAGTAAGAAGTTGCTTTCCTTTCCAATTACCTTGATTTTTATACAGCTGTCCATACTTAGCAAAATCCAAAGAACGTAATTGCAAACCACCAGCTGTACTCGCTACTTTCTGAGGAGTGAATTGCCATTTATAATGTGTGATTCCTAAGGGGTGAAATAAGTGGCTATCTGCATATTTTTCCAAACCACTTGGAACAGATTGATCAATGATATCACCAAGAATGATAACGCCAGCGGTAAAATAATCCCATGTTTTAGCTCTAGCTTTCTTTTGGTCGATGGGTAGATCTAAAGTAAAATTAACCCAGTTTTTAGTTGGGTACATATTTTCTTCGTTACCCGGAGACCCTGCATCCATATCATTTCCATCAAATGATGAACTCATCGTCAATAGATCTTTTAGAGTGATTTGCTCTTTTTCCGGAGTATAATTCTGAAAGGACTTTAAGTTGTAAAATTCATTCAATAGTTGCATTTCACTTTTTAAGTATCCTTCCTGAATGGCCATCCCCATCATGGTCGAAGCAAATGATTTTCCAACAGAGCGCATGTCATGAAGACTGTTTCTGTTTGTGCCATTGAAATACTCTTCGATTAAAAGTTCACCATTTTTTAAGACCACAATACTTGTTATATCCTTATACGCTTGGGTAACTATTTTTTTATTAAGTTCTTCAATTTTAGCAGTATCAATGGAAGTGGAAGAAATTTGCCAGTCCAGCACAGGTTTTATAGCTTGAATCCTAACCAGTTTTTCATTGATTTTTATTTTGGGTACCCTAATTTTCAACTCTCCTTCCGCGATTTTATTTCCGACCAACAACGAGTCTAGCTTTATATACGGTCTAATTTCAATTTTTAGTTGATGCTCCCCACTTGTAAAAGCCTCTTGTCCACCATGCATTAAAAATCTATTCCACAGAAATCTACCCCACGAATCTTCATTGGTGGTGCTTATCAAGGGAACTCTAAAAGTTGTTTTTTGATTTTTACTTTTCAAGTTTCCAGCTCCAACATGAAGATTCTCCACATAGGTCATTTTTTGATCAACGAAAAACGTAAATTGATAATTCCCACTTTTTGTGAGCTCATCAGCAGATAGTTGAGGAGCAAGCATATGTAGATAATTTGTTAGTGAGTTTCCTAAAAAAACATGGATATCTAGATCTTCCTTATCTTTAAATTTAAAGTCAGTCAAGAAATTAGACGTTTTGATATCTTGAATTGTTTTTCCTGTACCTGTAAATACAATTTTACCAATATTCTCGATATGTAATGGAGAGACGATGCGATCGCTTTTTACCAAGTCAGGAGTTTGACCAATAGAAGTCCTCACCACGAGGAGCATGATCGAAATCATCAGGCATATTTTTTTCATCAATTAACGATTAGAATTGAGGAGCAAATTACAACATGAAAAAACATTAAAATAGAACAGGATTAACATGATGGAAATTTATGAGCAACAATTTTTCTGAAATTGTTTGGACTAAGTCCACTGATAGATTTAAAGCATCGGTTGAAATGGCTTTGATCTGAAAAACCACAACCATATGCTATTTCAGTCAATGAAAGATTTTTTTCAGCTAATAGTGCATACGCCTTTTCAACTTTCAATTTTCGTAAATAATCGCCTAAATTACAATTGAAATATTTTGAAAAATCTCTTGAAAGATGCACCGGATGAATACCCAATGTCTGAGCCAAGTAGTCAAGAGTTAGCTGATCTTTAAATTCGTAAAATAGTATCTCTTTAATCTTATGGACCCAGGCTGGGTTTTTATCACGATCAATAAGCGATTGATCCAGCATTTTTGTAAGTGTTTTTAAAACCAACGTTTCGATGGCTAGTGTAGTCGTATTGTCTTCAATCTTTGTCTCCTTAAATATATCGTAAAGTAAAAATTTAATGTCAGCATTCATGATTTTTATACTTCCTTGCAATTTGTCCATATTAAAATCCAACTGATCGAACCATTGATGTTGAAGCTCAATATGAAAACCTCTGGTGTAACCCGTTGGCTTTATATTATAGTGGGGATCTTGCCAGTTATGAAACAGAAGACTTCCTGGAGTACAATGGTACATTTCCTTTTTATTTCCTTCGATCACATTACCCTGCAAAATAAAAGTGAAGTAAGCATTTTCGTGGTAGTGCCAATCCACCCGATCAAGCGTATATTCGGTATCGGTCAAGGTTATTCCACTCAAATGAATAGTTTGATTAGTCTGTACATAAAACTCACCGGTCAGTAATTGTTTCATTTATTAGGGTTTAAAAAAGGCCATCTGGATATGAAATCGCTATTGTTTTTACTGAAATAAATATAGGGTTTAAAATTATAATTCATCATTTATTTCTTTCGCTTACCAAGTTTTATCTAGTATAGATCTAATGCAAAAAGGATAAAGGCAATCTGCATCCTACTTTTGAATCATCAATTACTTCCAAGCAAGCGTCAAGGTTTGAGTTGGTGGATGATGCCATAAAGAACCAAAAACTATCTTGAGCATACATGCAAAAGTTCATCGTAATTTCATTGAGTTGCCGTAGGCAACCAAAATGTACATCCTTCAGGAAAAACTATTCTTAATTTATTAACAGCTTATTTTGCCATTGATTATTAAATTGCTGTCATGATTGTTGGACAATCAGATGGAGTCAAACAACAAGATATTAAAAAGCCTCAGCAGGTTCATGCTAAGGCTTTATTATCTACGCTTCTCTTCTAATATCAAAAGAGATGTAATTTTCATAATACTCGAGTGATCTCACCGGGCTGGTGAAGTTGTATAACAGTTCTAAGTACATTTTGGAGATCAAACTCCAAGTCGTTTGTTCTCCAAAATGACGTGCCTTATATCTGTGCCACGCCAATAGTCTTTCGGAATGATATAACTGGCTGATGTTTTCACGCATAGCATCGATGTTGTGAAAAGGAGTGAGGATACCACGGTCGTCTCTCAATAAATCTTGAGCATGCCAATAAGGAGTCGCGATAACAGCTGCTCCGGCCCCGACGGCAAATGATAGCGTTCCACTACTGATCTGTTCTTCATGTTGATAAGGAGACAAGTAGATATCGCATGCCGTTAGATAATCCTTCAATTGCTCGTCTGACAAGAATTCATCCACAAAAGTAACATGATCCTGCAGTTGTAATTGTTCCACCAAGTTCTGCAATTCATATCGGTAGGATTCACCTTCGCGGGCCGATACATGAGGATGAGTCTTACCCACTATTAAGTATTTAAAATCTGGCAAATCCAAGCCTGACAAAGATTTGATCGCATATTCCAAACCTTTCCCTCTACCAATCAGTCCAAAAGTCATCATCACAAAATTTTTGTGCAAACCTAATTTTTCCTTCGCTAACTGTTGGTTGTAGTCAAATTGTGGAACTCCATGTGGTATCATCTTGAACTTATGCTGATCGCAGTCCGGAAACAGTTCCGTCAAGATTTCACATCCTTTTGGAGATAGGCTCACCACAGCATGGGATCTGGCTATAAGTGACTCCATAATCTCCTTTTTACGTAAAGATGGAGTGGCCAATATCGTATGGAAAATAGTCAAAAGAGGAATGCTCAACTTATTGACCAAGTTGTTGATAAATATACCATCAGCACCACCAAAAACCCCATATTCATGTTGCAAAATACAATAGTCATATTCTTCATTGATGATATAGGAAGATTGGATATAACTGTCCAATCGATCTTTATCAATAACAAATCGGACTGAATCATCAAATTGTTCCTGACCAAGCTTACATACGGCAATCACATCGATTGTCACATTCGGATCCAGTTCCATTCCTTGCTTCAGGTCCTTTGTAAATGTTGCCAATCCACATTGTTGGGGTGGGCAGGTACTTATGATAACAATTTTTTTCATAGGACTTATACCGCTTCAATGTTATGTTCTTCGTTATCAACAGGAATATCCAAAATAGCCATCAATAATAAATAGTATCCTCTATCTAATCCTATTTTTTCTGCTTTTTGATCTATATTTTCCATGTGTAGTATATTTTTAAATGTTATGTTCTTTTCGTTTGTTAAAACAAAAGCTGTACCCAACATCCCGCTAATCGCAGATAAACGTAGTTTTTGATGAATAACCCGTAGCATAATCCATATAATCCGTAAAAAAACGTAGTGGATACGTATTTTTCACCAAATGATCGAGCTGGAATTTTTCAAGATGCTTATTTATAGAATAACTATCATTATATTTATAGTTGACAAATTTTATTAAATGGAGTTTGTATTATTTTTATGTTCAAACCGATCACCTTATACATATCATTAAATTATGAAAGTTAAACATATCCTTTATTTTCTTTTCCTGTTCCATTCATTTGCCTATGCACAGGAAAGTCTTGATTTTAATGCTAAAAAAAATATCAGCTCTCCAGAAGTCAATGGAAAAACAGTCACTTTTCGACTTTTTGCTCCCCAGGCTAAAACGGTAAAAATACAGGGAAATTGGATGGATTCAAGTCCCGTAGATCTCCAAAAAGGTACTGATGGAGTCTGGTCATTTTCAAAAGCAGATTTTACCCCAGATATTTACACCTATTCATTTTTAGTTGATGGTGTCAAAGCCAATGACCCAAACAATGCTTATCAAGTTCGTGATGTTTCTTCCCTGATGAGTATGTTTCTAGTGGCAGGACCACAGTCTTCATCATACGAAGTACAGCGTGTTCCGCATGGAAGTGTTACCAAACGATGGTATGCATCAATAGGACTTCAAGAGGATCGAAGATTGACTGTATATACGCCGCCTGGTTATGAATCTAACAAGGGCAAATATCCCGTTCTTTATCTTTTACATGGAATGGGCGGGGATGAAGAAGCGTGGATGACATTAGGAAGAGCTTCTCAGATCTTAGACAATTTGATTGCCTCTGGTCAGGCAAAGCCAATGATCGTTGTGATGCCAAATGGACATACCAGCAATGCCGCTGCCCCAGGTGAGTCGGCAAAGGGCTTCTATAAAATCGATATGATGACTCCTGATATTTTTACGGGAGATATGGAAACTTACTTTCATGAAATCATCAGCTTTACAGAGAAAAATTACCGTGTAAAATCCGATGCAAAAGACCGCGCTATTGCAGGACTTTCCATGGGGGGCTTTCATTCCATATATATTTCAGCAAACCAACCAAAAATGTTTGACTATGTCGGTTTATTTTCTCCAGCGATCCTGCCACCACAAAATAAGCAAAGTCCCATCTACTCAGATCTAGATGCTAAACTGGATGTTCAAAAAAATAATGGCTACAAATTATATTGGATTGGAATTGGAAAGACCGATTTTTTGTATCAAAGCGTCACCGATTTCAGGAATAAATTGGATAAAAATAATTTCAAATATATTTACGTGGAGTCAGAAGGAGGTCATACCTGGAGCAATTGGCGCACTTATCTCAATGATTTTGTTCCGCAATTATTCAAATAGCACGTGTATAAAACGTAAATGTTATGGCAGTTAGCCACAGTTTTGATCATTAGAGACAATCACTATGTTCAAAAACTCCCTTTAATCGATGCGGTAAAAATGGGTTTCTTCAGATATTGTTGATTTAGGAAAGGCAATATCTGAAGAAATGATATATCATCATGTCCGATAGTCCCCAAAGGTAAATCAAAGAGAAAATTAGCTATTTCTGTTATTGGACTCTATATGCTACTATTGAGCAGTATCCCAAGGTTTAAAATCAGATCGCACAGGTTTTGTCAGATCAAATTCTACTGAAAATATCCGATCAGAACCTATTCGCCTCAAGTTGTAAGAAAACTTGGTCTGATCAATAGTTACCCACCAAACATTATAAGCAGCATGGTCGATAAGCTGTTCCGTTTCTGCATCAGCTGGAAACATTTGCATCTGATTTGTTCCTTCATTGGTGGCTGTACCACCATAAAAGGTGATTTTATCAGCAGTTCCATCCGGCTTTCGATGATCATGTTTTAGTGTTACACGGTTATTGTTCCATGAAAATATCCAGGTACGCGATTTGTCTTCCCCAACAAAGAAAGGCACTTTTACTTCATGATCGCTATAGCTCATGATCTGCATCAATAAACGTTTTCCGGTAAATCCATCACCCTCCTTTCCACCCACAACAATAGTTCCCTCATAATATTTACCCAGATGTGGTTTAAAAGCTTGAATAAAAGCTTTGGAATTCGACTCTTGAGCACTCGCCCAATTGATCACAAGGCATGATATTAAGAGTAATATGTACTTTTTCATATATGAATCATTTTGAATTTTAAAGGCTTAGTTTTAACGCTATTTTTATTCTTACTTTATGACATATTCGTCGTTTCATGATTTATCTATATGTATATTTGTGAACCTTAAAAGTATTAAAAATAAAATTAATTCATCTCATGCTAATTACGCCAATATGGGTCTTGTAAAAGATATCTATACACCAGATTTTTATCAGTCAATTGCCGATCAGTTTTATGCTATAGATCCAGATTTTGACCGAGCAAAATTTATTGCTGATATTTTTGTCAGTAAGTTTGATCATCTCGAATGGAAGCAGAGAACGAAACATACGACCGAGGTTTTACATCAATTTTTACCGAAAGACTTTTCCGAAGCAGCACAGATTATCACTCAAGTTGTTGAAAAGTTGCTTGCAAGTGGAGCCTCTGGTGGTTTAGCATATATCATCTTTCCAGACTACATCGAAACCTATGGGCTTGATCATTTTGACGTTTCTGTACGATCTTTTGAGGTGATTACCAAATTCATCTCTTGTGAATTTGCCGTTCGACCTTTTCTCATTAAATACCAAGATCAAATGATCCGTGAGATGGAAAAATGGTCGCGCGATCCTCATGCTGCTGTACGACGATTGGCAAGTGAAGGGAGTCGACCTAGATTGCCCTGGGCCATGGCGATCCCTTTCCTAAAAGCTGATCCATCTCCGATATTGCCGCTATTATACAACCTTAGAAATGAACCTTCTGAAACGGTAAGAAGGAGCGTGGCTAACAATTTAAATGATATCGCCAAAGATCATCCTACCGTTGTCATCGAGATTGCCAAGAAATGGAAAGGCATTAGTGCAAGTACGGATGCCCTCATCAAGCATGCCAGTAGGACCCTGTTAAAACAAGGACATCCTGAAATACTTGCTTTTTATGGATTACAAAATACAGGTTCTGAGGTAAAAAATTTGTTGCTCAAAACAGCAATAGTGAAAATTGGCGACAGTTTAAATTTCTCCTTTGAACTTCAAAACCTTCATAACCAAGCTCAATTAGTCCGACTTGAATATGGTATTTATTATCTAAAAGCAAACGGACAATTGTCACGTAAGGTTTTTAAAATCAGTGAAAAAATATATCAAGCTGGAGAAGTTAAAACCCTATCACGTCATCAATCCTTTAAATTGATTACGACTAGAAAGTTTTATTTGGGAAATCACAAACTATCCATTATTGTCAATGGACAAGAAACTTTAGAAACTTACTTTGAGTTAGTCTAGTACATTCCTATACCATGGATTAATATTTTACTCTGGGGTTTAGCTACTCGCTATCCCCATTTTTCAAGATGATGTTTCTTAATCTTTCCTCATGATCATCTCCCCATTGACCCATTGCTGCAATAACAGGGACTAAGGTTTTTCCAAATTCGGTCAAACGGTATTCTACTTTTAGCGGAAGAACAGGATAAATCGTTTTCTCAATCAATTCATGATTTTCCAATTCTTTAAGTTGGATATTCAAAACCCTGCGTGATGCATCTGGGATTTTGCGCTGTAATTCGCTTGGACGCAAATGTCCTGCATGGATAAACCACAGCAAGCGGATTTTCCACTTACCATACAGTACCTCTGCTATGAGATCAAGTCCACAATTTAGATTTACAGGTATCTTTCTTTCATACATCTCGTAAAATTACTTTATTGTACCAAAATGTGCAATAGGGAATAATTTGTCCCGATACGACTTGTCTTCTCGTACCTGTTAGGGAAGTTGTTTCATACATTTAGGAGCACTATTTTGTAAACGTAACCAGTATTTGATAAATTGAACCTGACACCCTCATATTTTTTATTGAATCAAAAAATGAAGGACTGGATTAGAGTCTAAATAAAAATCTTAAGATCCAATGTTTATTATTCACTTTGAAGAGTTTTGTTTGAACAAAATATCTTAAACTAAAAGATTGGCTCCTATTTTGATATCTATTTCGTGATCTCGTTATGTGCTTAAATGGGATAGCAAATTTGGTAGATCTTGCGTCATGCTGAAATTGTTACTGTAAACTGATTTTAATTAAATTATACTGAGATGAGAAAAAGAACTTTGGCCATATTGAATGCCCTGTGCCTTGTGGTGACCTTATTTGTCAATTATCAAGCTAATAGCGGTGTTATAAATGGTAAAACAATGAAAATTGTCTCCGATACCTATCACAATTTATTTACTCCAGCGGGCTATGCCTTTTCTATCTGGGGTGTCATCTATTTATTCTTGATCGGTTTTGTCTGCTATTCCTTTGTCATTTTAAAAAGACCGAAAGAGAGTCATATCATCCATAAAGTAGGTATATGGTTTATCGTTTCCTGTGTGCTCAATAGTCTCTGGATAGTAGCTTGGTTAAATGATTACATTGGTTTTTCAGTACTGATTATGATCCTATTATTGATGACCTTGCTTAGGATTGTTGTTAATATTAAAGCACAGCTAACAGACCCGCCCTTCCGTATCGTTGCTCTGGTGTGGTGGCCATTTTCATTATATTCTGGTTGGATATCAGTAGCATTGATTGCTAATATAGCAGCTTATCTCACCAAAATGAAGTGGGAAGGATGGCAGCTATCGCAGATTTCTTGGACGATAATCATGATTGTGATCGCAGGGTTACTCTATATTTTTATGACTTGGAAGCGCAATATGAGAGAGTATGCATTGGTCGGATCATGGGCTTTAGTAGCCGTGGCTGTAGCAAATTCAGCAATAAGTCAGACTGTTTATACGACAGCAATTGCGACAGCAGTAATTATAGCTATAAGTGGGTTGATACATGGAATAAAAAACTTTCGTGGCTTCGGAAATCAACTTGAAGTATAAAAAGGAGATCAGATGAATTGAAAAATCAACATAACTATTCTTGAAAAACCCAATGACTATATGGTTGCAAGCGTGGCCATGCAATTTGATTATTTCACCAAGACCGACTTCGTGACATTTTTAAACGAAGTCGGGAGGTGGAAAGTTTCAAAGTCGATCAATTCATACAGTCGTAACACTTTATGGTAGAGTTTTTTAAATAAATGACCCACGGGGTTGCTGTCGGGCATAGACGTGAGCTGTTGACCAAATACTTTGATCAAACCTGTTGGGAGAAAAGAAAGAGCCATCAAAAAATGTGTGAACATTATAAAATAATTAACCCAGATCATGTCTCTTAATTTTTGTATCATGCTGTTTTTTTCTTTAATGTGCAGCAGCGTTGATCAGATGTTATAGATTACGGCCCTTTTTTTCTTTTTCTTGCGTCGATTGTACCAAATGTAAAAACCGGTAATAGGCAGACTTGCTGAAATCAAAGAAGCCAGAAATACGATAATCTTTCCTGGGATACCCAAAATACTTCCGAGATGGATATCATAATTAAGAGCACGCATTTTTTCGCCATAATTTTTACTTGAAAAATTGATCGATTTGATCAGGTGACCATTTTCCGCATGATATTGACGTATGATAGAAGCATAGTTTTTTTCATAACGGATATACACGTTTAAAGGAGCTTTGTCCTCTTGTGGAAAATAAAAGTAATAAGCCTGTGCATCAGGATAGGTTTGCTTTATTTCTTTTAATATATGATCATAGACAGATAAATTGGTATCGACATCAGGTGGGGGTGGTTGAATTGGGATGAGCAGATCTGTTGCGGGAGCTTTATTTTCGATTTTGTTCAGTACCTTTTGCACCGATTGGTCAAACCACGAAAAGGCCCATATCAAACCTGTTAATCCCAAAATTAAGGCTACAGCTAAGGAGTAAAATCCAAGGATATTGTGTACATCATAATTTTTCCGTTTTATACCTGTTTCATTTTTCCATCGAAACCAAAATCTGACCCGCCTCGCTTTTTTATTTTTGGGCCACCACAGATAGAGACCAGTTAGTAGTAAAATAACGAAAAATAATGTTGCAGTACCTACAATAGGCTGACCAATTTCGTTCTTTAATAGTAATGACCAATGGATGAAGAGTATCACCCTAAAAAACTCAAATTCTGCATTTTCACTATAGACTTTCTGTGCTGTGTACGGGTTGATGAAAAAAGATTCATAGTATTTTTTCTCATTCCAGTACCAGATTCCATGATGATCATCTTGGCGATAAGCTCTAAAATGCCAGGTTCGATGTGGATTGTTTTCAATTTCTACCGCCGAAACCGGTTTTTCGGCACCCCAGTATTGTTCCGCAGCGTGCAGTAAGGTCGAAAACGATTGTTGTTGCTTCTGTTGAATAGAATGCTCAACCTCATAATGACTTTTATAAATCAAGGGTTTGATTTCATCGACAAAAGCAAGTATACAGCCAGTTATACCCAGTATAAATACGATCAATGAGGAGAGTAAACCCATCCAAAGATGCGTTTGATGTAATATTTTTTTTAACACAATTTATAATATAATCAAGCAGACAGCCTTCAACAAGCTATCTGCTCTCAGATCTAATATTTTTAGAAACGATAAGAAATATTTGCCGCTAGATTAGATGGCGCCTGCAAATTTCCCCAATTGTCCCAATACTGTTTATTAAATACGTTGTTCGCTTTCAGCTGAATTCCCCAAGCTTGTTTATTGTAAAACAGCGTAGCATTCGTCAGCGTATAGTTAGGAATAAAAAAGGTATTTGTTGACGCTCTATACATCTTATCCACATAATTGACACCTAGACCAACTCCCAGTCCTTTTACCTTTTCTTGGAACGTATACGAAGCCCAGATACTAGCGACATGTTCAGGAGCAAAAGCTGCTTTATTGCCCTCCACTGCCTGATCAGAAGCTTTGATGATTCGATTGTCATTGAAGGCATAACTTCCGATGATATTCAGTCCCGATATTGGATTAGCAATGATTTCCAGTTCTGCACCTTTGCTGACCTGTTTTCCATCCTGTTCTGTAAACATTTCCGCATTGACGCGGGTTGCATTATCAATCTTGATATAATAGTAACTGGCGGTCAGATTTAATTTTTTATGAAAGAGTTCTGATTTGATCCCGCCTTCCGCTTGATTCGCAAAAATAGGATCAACTACAAATCGGTTGCCATCCGGTTGGATCACAGGAGCAACATTCTGAAATCCGCTCATATAATTGGCAAATGCCGAAATTCGTTCTGGAAGAATTTGATACACCAATCCAAATTTAGGAGCCAATGAAGTTTGTTTAAAACCCTCCTCCGCATCTTCTACTTTCTTTCTATTAAAATGATCAACACGTAGCGAAAGCATGGTAGAAAGGCGTGGTACGATCGTGATCATATCCGATACATAAGCACTGATCGTCTGTTGAGTAGGAGTGGGGTAAGGTTCAAATACCGCATTTTTATCAATTTCTTGTCTTAACAAAGGGCTGAATTTTTGTGTCAGGTCTACTTTATCAAAGATCTGTAAATCCCCGAAGAGAAAACTGCTGCTGAGATTTCTATAATTGGCACCTACTAATAATTGATGTTTGATACTTCCGGTATTAAACTCACCATTGATATTTTGTTGAATGTTGGCGTAGCCATTGTATACATCCTTATAGATGGATGAAGCTCTGCTGATCTCTGTCGGCGAACTGACCAGCACCACACGCTGGTAGCTGTGGTCCACATTTTCCGAAACATAGGAGAACACCGTTGTGGATTTAAATTTATCCGATATTTTATATACCGCTTCAGCAAAGATTCTCGAAGCACTATTTTCTACATCGGCATCACTGTAAAACAAGCTCTTGCGATAGTCTAGTTTCAAATCTTTCGGTTGAAGTACATCCTGAGAACGGATCACAAAATTATTAGGCTGCGTATTGTGGACCTTGAGGTATTCAGCATCTAAATTTAAGCTCAACTTCTCGTTGACCTGATAGCTTAAGCTCGGTGCGATTAAAAAAGTATTATTAAAGGCATTCGATAGGTAGCTTCTTTCCTTATGGATAGCGGTATTCATCCTGAACAAAACACTTTTATCTGCAGTCAATGGTGTATTGAGATCTACCGATAAGCGATTTAAATCAAAGCTGCCCGTCGTATAGTTTACTTCGGTACGCTTAGCTTCGATAGGCTTTTTCGTAACCAAGTTGACCACTCCTCCAAATGAGGACACAGAAGCTCCAAACAAGGTTCCCGAAGGTCCTTTTAGAACCTCTATACGTTCCACATTGGCAAGATCCACGGCAGAACGGTCAGAAGTTGACTCCATGCCATTTCTGGCGTTAATACCTGTGCCAAACCCTCTAAAATAAGCACTCAATCCGCCCGAAGGATTGATCACAGGCACAGTACCGCCTGCATTACGCATCGCTTCCGCGATGCTATAAGACACCTGTTCTTTCATCAATTGTTGCGTCACCACTTGATAGACCTGAGGGTTTTCTAAATTGCTCAGGGGCATGCGTGCCACAAAGGGAGTTTCTTTATTTGCAAATCGATTTGTACGTTCGCCATTGACGACGACTTCCTGTAGCGCTTTAGCGTCTTCATACATCACAAAATTGACTGCAGTAGTTTTATTAGCCTCAATAGTTACAGGCTGCTTCTGGGTTAGCAAGCCCACATATTTAGCTTCTATCGTATAGTTCCCAGCTTCAATAGTATTAAATGTAAAACTGCCATTTTCATCGGCCTGGATTTGTCTTCCCGCAAAATATATGCTCACATATCCAGCCGGATGACCATCACTACTACGTACCTGTCCGGTCAGACTGCCTTTACCTGCAGATGGTTGTAAATTAATCCGATTTCCTTTGCTTTCCACTCGTTTTACAGCATCACCCAAGATTTCCTGTAAAATAGTTTCTAAGCGTGTATTTTGCAGATCGATCGTGACTTTTCTATGGGCATCGATCAGGTTTGGACTGTAGATAAATGTACAGCCCGTTTTTTCTTCTATTTGCTCTAGCGCTTGCGCTATGGTTTGATTTTTGAGCTGGATGCTGACCTTTGTATGAAGAATACCCTGTTGTGCTTGCGTCCATAGACAGGTTAAGGAAAGCGCTAAAAAAAGGCTATTTTTTTTCCATGTTCTGGAAAATAGCTGTGTGCTAAGTAGCAAAAAGTTCATATTTTTGATTAATGTGATTAAGTAATTATAATTAATTTCATCACCCGGTGAACAATTTTGGCGATGCGTACACCGGGTTCTTTTGTTGATCTCCTATCGATATAAGCTGACCTCCTTATCTTTAATCGTATATTTTATGGAGGTAGCGAACCCGATGTCATGCAAAACTGATGCTAAGGAAGCCTGCTTAAACTTCCCTTTCACCTGATCGTTCAATATCGCGGTATTTTGACATGTGATCTTGACATTATACCAGCGTTCCAGCTCCGGGATCACCTGCTTGATTGTTTTGTTGTCAAATATGAGCTCCCCTTTAGTCCAGGCATTGAACAGTTCGCTGTTGACGGTAATTAATTTCATCTTTCCTGCCTGATAGGTACTTTGCATATTTGCCTTTAAGAGTAGTGTATCGATGCAGTCCATGGCGGTAAATTGCACACGGCCCTCTTCGACAGTCAGGATATCAGCCTGCCCACTACGGCTTAGTAGATTGAATCGGGTACCCAATACGCGGGTGCTGGTATTTTTTGTTTGGACTATAAAAGGTCGCTTTGGATCTTTGCTGACTTCGAAAAATGCTTCACCATCTAAGACAACTTCTCTTTTAGCAGCAGCAAAATGTTCCGGATAGCGCAGCTTGGTTCCCGAATTGAGGCTTATTGCCGTTCCATCGCTGAGAGTCAGTTTTTGTTTTTTTCCAAAAGGAACTTCAATATAGACAAAGCGGGTTGTTTCAATTGGTTTTTTGGCCATTTTATCCGATCTGATGTAGATCGTAGCCCAGGATAAGATACATAGTAAGCACGCCGCAGCGCCAACTTTAGGCCAGGATTTCCAGATAGATTTTTGTTTAGGAGCTGCATCCGTCATTTCAGCGTGATGACGGATATTTTGCCATAAGATATCTTTTTTTTCTTCAGGTGTATATTTGCTTTTTCGTAGAGCAAACTCGTCTTCAGGTATATCATCAGCCATCCAAGCTTCTACAGCCTGTTTTTCAACAAGTGTGCACTGGCCGGACCAGTATTTTTCAAGTAGCTGATGATCGATCTTCATATATTTTTATATACCAGTCGTCTTTCAGCTGTTTTACCCTTAGTCTAACTGTAAATTATTTTTGGGAGGTTGTGGAGATCTTGTTTCGTAGAAATTTTAAGGCTTTGGTCAGGTGCGCTTCAACTGTCTTTTCGGACAAAGACAATGCTGCAGCAATTTCAGGGATGCTCAGGCCACTATTGCGGCTTAGGGAATAGACCTGACGGCAGCGACAAGGGAGTCGATTGACGAGGCCATCCACAAAATGATCGAGATCTCTAAAATAGATCGTTTCCTCTGTATTGTTGATGCTGTCGCAAAACGTCCCAACAAGTTCATTATTTTGATGGAGACGCTTATATCGTTCGCGGTAATAGTCGTTTATCCGTATTCTAGCCGCCCGGAAGAGGTAATGTTCTATTTGCGCTATTTCTTCCATCGCATCTTTACGTTTCCAGAGCGAGCAGAAAATATCCTGTACCATATCCATTGCGATTTCCTCATCATTACAATGATGTTCACAAAAAGCAACAAGTCGCTTCCAGTACATATCGAACCATTCCTGAAAGATGCATTCAGGTGATTTTTTATGCTGGTTTTTTTTTGTAAAGAGTAGTTTGAGGCCCACTGAGCAAATCATTTAAATTGAAACGCTCAAATATAGGTTTTAATCTGGAATTGTTCTAAATAAAATTAAGTAATCTGTTGCTTCAAAAAATTACTGCCTTACTATCTAATGCATACATGCTTGTGGTTGGCATGCTGCTATCATAAAGTTATTCTTCCAAAGCTGTCTCTTTTTTATAGATTCTGCCCCATCAAATATTTTTATTAAATTGTCCTATTCATCCATTTAGTAGATACACCTTATGGCCATTAAAATTCCGGTAAAATGTCAAGAGAATTGGGATCATATGTCACCAACTTCTCAAGGTATGTTGTGTTCAAAATGCCAGATTGAAGTGATCGATTTTACCGATTGGAAAACAGAAGATATTGTTAGCTACGTTCAAAAATCCAATACTAAAGTATGTGGAAAATTATGGGCTACACCAGTCAAGACTAATTATAAATCGAATTTTTGGAAGAAACTGCATGTTCAGCAATTACGTTTTGGATTGATGTTGTCTGGATTATTATTTACAAAATTCGTTCATGCTGAAAATCAAATAAGAAATATAATATATGACCAGGTTAAAGAACAGAAGGATGTAAAGGATAGTATCACCATCAAAGGTATAGTGACAGACGAATCCGATCAACCCTTAAGCGGAGTCCATATCTACCAGGTAAGCAGCAAGGAGTTTATCAGCACAGATGATAAAGGAATTTTTACTTTCAACTATTCAAAGGCACAAAATTTCAGATATTTAAGATTATCCATTAGATCTGTTGGATATGATAAGCAAGAGATTGTTCATGACCTATCTAAAAATCCGATATTGAAAATAAAATTAACCGAGGCAATTCATGAGATGGGAGAGGTGATCGTCAGTTACCCAACAGCAAGACCACCTAAAAACGTTGATATGTCAAAACAACTTAAGTAAGTAATGAACTTTGCGAGTTATGAATCGAGCGCTCCTTTTATGCTGATGTATCTAGTAAGAGGTTTCTTATTATTTGGACAATCTGAAGGTTGCTGACGACTTTTTTTTTCCGAAGTTAAGACGTCAAAAAATAGATGTAAAAAAAATCCTCCCGAATGTTAACATTCGGGAGGATATGAAGTGCGGAAGAAGGGACTCGAACCCCCACGCCTTGCGGCGCCAGATCCTAAGTCTGGTGCGGCTACCAATTACGCCACTTCCGCATTAGGATTTTTTTGATGACGTAAAGATAGAATCGAAATTTATATATTACAAGTGTTTTTGTCATATTCTACTTCTCAAATACAGATGATCCTGTTTATGAATAAGATATTTTTCGCAAGCTTAAGTTCCTTAACAAGGATCAGCCGTCTTAATGATCTGTTATTGAAAATACAATTCTGCTTCCTTTTCATCTCCATCTTATCATTAAAGAATAATTTTATTCTCTTACTTCGTTATTTTGCTAAAACGTTTTAAAATTACAATGTAAAATTTAAATTAATTTTATTGATCGCTCCATTTATCTTATATTGGCATCTTGTTTTTCTTGATCAATACAGTTTTTAGGTTTAATGACTTCTAGGTATACCTATAAAATTTTACCGGTCATGATCTGAAAATTAGTTAGAAAATAGACCCGTCACTACTTCTGATCATCTACCTTTTAGTGAGGGAAATATTTGTAAATAAAATTTAAAAAGCGATATATACGATGAAATATATGAAATATATGAAATATATGGTCTGTGCAAGTCTATTAGTCTTATTAGGCTGTGCTTCCAAAAAAGATATCCAAAATGATTCTTATGCAAAATTTGTTAATCCATTTATTGGCACAGATTTTACAGGAAATACCTATCCCGGAGCACAGGTTCCTTTTGGTATGGTTCAGCTAAGTCCTGACAATGGTTTACCAGGTTGGGACCGCATATCAGGTTATTTCTATCCAGATAGCACCATCGCTGGTTTTAGTCATACACATTTGAGTGGTACAGGAGCGGGAGATCTCTATGATATCTCCTTTATGCCAGTTATCCTTCCGTTTAAAGAGGCTGAGGCCCCATTAGGGATTCATTCCAAGTTTACCCATCAAGATGAACAGGCACATGCAGGATATTACCAAGTAAGACTAACAGATTACGATATCAACGTCGAATTGACAGCAACGCCTCGTTGTGGTATTCAGCGTTATACTTTTCCAGAAGCAGATGCTGCGGTATTTTTAGATCTTAAGAAAGCCATGAACTGGGATGCGACAGTTGATTCCCACATTGAAGTCGTCGATTCGGTAACGATCCGTGGCTATCGATTTTCTGAGGGATGGGCAAAAGGGCAACGTGTTTATTTCGAAACACGCTTTTCAACACCCTTTTCTGCCGTGCATATCGATAGTACTGCGATACTATCCGTGACAGATACCATCACAAAAGCCACAAAACGTATCGGTACAGCTTTTAAAGCACGTTTTGACTTTAAAACAGCTTCTGGGGACCAAGTCACATTGACTACAGCACTCTCCGGAGTGAGTATGGAAGGAGCGTCTAAAAATTTAAAAGCAGAAGCGCCTAAGGATGATTTTGAATATTATCTTGCGCAGGCGGAAAAAAATTGGAATGATGAACTTGGGAAGATCGCTATCCAGACGAAAGATCAAGATGAGCATGTGAAATTTTATACCGCATTATACCATAGTATGTTAGCACCCACCATATTTGGAGATGTCGATGGATCTTATATGGGTGCTGATCGAAAAATACATCAAGCTGAAAACTGGACCAATTACAGTACTTTTTCATTGTGGGATACTTATAGGGCATCACATCCTTTGTTTACTTTAACTGATCCTGATCGCGTAAATGATATGATTAAGTCGTTTATTGCCTTCTATGAGCAACATGGTCGTTTACCGGTATGGAATATCTATGGAAGCGAAACAGATATGATGATCGGGCACCATGCCATCCCTGTTATCGTAGATGCTTATTTAAAAGGTATCGGTGACTTTGACGTCAATAAAGCGCTTGAAGCTTGTGTCGCTTCAGCAAATACAGATGCATACAGAGGTGTCGGCCTGTATAAAAAGTTAGGCTATGTTCCCTATGATGTTACGGATAAATATAATGCAGAAAACTGGTCATTATCACGCACTTTGGAGTATGCCTTCGATGATCATTGTATTGCCGTAATGGCAAGTAAGATGGGCAAAGAGGATATTGCAGCGACATTTTTGGACAGATCAAAAAATTATAAAAATGTCTATAATCCAGCAACATCTTTTATGCAGCCACGACATAGTAATGGTCAATTTGTAAGCCCATTTGATCCCGAAGATTACAGTGAACATATTTGTGAAAGTAATGCCTGGCAATACTTTTGGTCAGTACAGCACGATATTCCGGGCTTGATCAATTTGGTCGGCGGGGAAGAACGATTTGGACAAAAACTCGACAGTATGTTTACTTTTCATCCTTCAGACACGAGCAAGTTGCCCATTTTTAGTACAGGCATGATCGGACAGTATGCACATGGCAATGAACCGAGCCATCATGCGCTATATCTGTTTAACGCTGTTGGACAGCCATGGAAAACACAGCAGTATGCAGCCGAAGTAATGGAAAAACTGTATCTCAATAATCCATCTGGTTTGAGTGGAAATGATGATTGTGGACAGATGTCTGCATGGTATGTATTTAGTGCATTAGGTTTTTATCCGGTAGATCCTGTCAGTGGCAGATATGAGATTGGTACGCCGCTTTTTGAGCATAGTGAAATTACACTTGCTAACGGCAAGAAATTTACAGTCAAAGCCAATCACGTTAGTAAAGATAATAAGTATATCCAATCTGTTACGATAGATGGCGAGCCACTTCAAACAAGTTACATCACCCATCAGCAAATCATGTCGGGAGCCACTTTATTATTCGAAATGGGCAACCAACCAGGACCGGTGTGGTATAAGAAATAGTTGGGGACAGTAAAACTCTATGGTTTAATTTATTAAAAAAACAATGAATCCATTTATATGTTTATACAATCGATGTCAGGACAAGTACTAGTTCATGTACGGTGAAGATTTCATAAAAAGATCGGGAAGGGGCAGTGTTAAAAAGTTAGACAGATATTCGATGGACAAATAGACTTTAAATTAGAGATCATATATGGGGCTTTTTTCAAAATTATTTGGCAAAAAAAACGAGGACAGAACGATAGCAAAGGACACTAAATCTGTTTCGAAGATCATATCATCTCCTATAGAATTATATGAACAATTAATACATATAATCGTTGTTTCAGAGACATTAAAATCCGATCTGAAAATTAAGCTCAAGCAAGCTCTTGAAAATCCTCAATTATTTTACGACGAACAATATGAGTTTATTTTATCCGAGCGTGGATTGACATATCCAGATGATCGTTTGCTAACACCAAAGTTTGTTTTAATCGACACTTTAATAGATAACAATCAAATGGCAGAAGTGGACTGGAAAGAGGATGAAGAAGAAATTCGTTTTGCAATAAACAGTATAATATCTGCAAAAAAATATAGTATTAATCTTTCTGATAAAACCATTTATGACAATGAGGATACTTCTGAAATCATTGCATTAATTGATAAAGAGGAACTTCAACCTGTAGGGTATTGTTTGAAAATTCTTGATATAGATTCGGATAGTTATGTTTTTACAGTAGTTCCGCTTTCCAAGCAAGACGAAGTCTCGGATTTTTTTGCTCAACTCCAATAATGTAAACAAATACTATAAAGTAAGTCTTAGATTAAAGCCTCATGCTAATTTTCCTCATTTAAATATAACGTAATAAGGAATTTTTAAAAAACCTGATATTGGTTGAAAAATATCTGGGAATAGATCTAAAAACAAGCGATCTCAAGAATTTTATAAGTTAATTGATGATGTTGACAACAGAATACCAATAGCCTATTGGCGCCATAAAAAATCTGTAATATCTATATATGATGTTTCGCTTCCGATGGCTGTCTTCGTCATCGGAAGCGAAATACTCGACAATGCTGTTCCAAGAATCAGCATAGAAAAACGCTGATTTGTTGTCGCGAAATATTCAAGTGCATCAGAGCATTTTTTTCATCAGGATGTCAGTTTGCTCATCATCACCTAATATAAATACATGCTTGTCAAATTCTTCAAACCCATTTTTTTTGTAGAAATTTATAGCTCTTGGATTTTCTTCCCAGACACCCAACCAGACATACTTAGACTTTCTTTTTATTGCCATCTCTATAGCTTTTTCATATAGGATCTGACCCACTTTTTTTCCATGATAATTTTGCAGCACATAGATGCGTTCTATTTCCAAACTTTCAGTTTCCTGCACTTCTGTTTGGGCATCTCCCGTATTTAGCTTTAAGTATCCTATGGCCTCTTGGCCGTCCAGCGCAAAATAAAATTCCGAGTGTTCATGAGCAAGTTCATCTGCCAGCTTCTCAGCTGAGAAACCATCCTCCAGATATTTCTTCATATTATCTTCCGTATTGCTTTCTGAAAATGTTTCAAAAAAGGTCTGTCTTCCTATTTTTTGTAAAATTTCGATGTCACTTGAAGTAACTTTTTTAATCTTGATGTTTTCCATATCCTTTATAATGAAATATTCCATTCATAATTTAACCATTCTGTATTTTCATTGGCACCCAGTCGCTCATAGAATTTTTTGCCTGATTCATTCCACGTTGCCACTGTCCATTTGATCTGTCCGCATTTCTTATTTTCCGCCTCTTTACGAAGTGCTCCCATCAATTGTTCTCCAATCTTCTGGCCTCTGTAATATGGGTCCACATACAATTCTTTTAGATAGATAGAAGGCCTGTTTTGAGCGGTATAAGGAAGAAAATAATAGACCAGCATACCTACGATTGAATCGCCATGTTCGGCAACGATAGCATAAAAATCAGGCGGATTCTTTTTGAACCCACTTTCTAAAACAATCGCTGGTGTAATAGCAAAAGAGTCGATGTAATTTTCAAATACTGCTAATTCCTTCATGAGGACCCATAGCTTTTCACTGTCAGCAGCAACTGCATTTCTTATTTTAATTTCTCGATGATTTGTATTCATATTTTGTATTTTAATTGATCAATTTGTTTTTCAATAACGATTTATCAGTTTATTGAAAATTCTACTATTTATGGTTAATTTGCATCATGGACATCCAACAAATAAAATACTTTTTGATCTTAGCTGAGGAATTGCATTTCTGGAATACCTCAGAAAAAGTTGGTATCACCCAATCTGCGCTCAGTAGACAAATCATGTCTTTGGAAAGTGAGCTGAACCTGAAGTTATTTGACCGTGACAAACGTAATGTCAGTCTTACAGCTGCAGGGCAATATCTAAAAGAGAAGTGGCAGTCCGAATTATCTACTTTAGAAATAGTTCATCAACAGGCTCTTCAGATTCATTTAGGGGAATTAGGTACCATAAAAATTGCTCATCCAGATTCAATATCTTCCACTATCATTCCTGAAATTATTTCCAAGATTTCATCTGCATTTCCTCAATTAAATATGGAACTCCTTCAACTTCCATATAGCCAAGAAGAAGAAGCTCTGAAAAACTATAAAATTGATATTTTGCTTAGCAGAGACTTGAATCAGTCCGTTTTTCTCCATTCAAAAAAACTTAGTTCCGATAACCTGTGTTTGGTTGTTCCGACCGATCATGATTTCAAAACTCCGGAAGATATTAATTCTGTAAAGTTAGCCAATCAAAAATTTATTTTGACCTATGGCGGTTCAGACAGCAGGTATGATTCATTGCTTCAAGATATCTTCAAACATTATAATATCCATCCCAGCTCTTTTATCTCTTCTCAATTTGGATCCACCATTATTTCTTTAATTAAGAAAGGCTTGGGGATTGCTATTTTGCCACTGTCATATAGTCATTATGATCCTATTGGATTACGATTTATTCCACTTCCTTTTTTCTCAGATCTTTACATCAACTGGCGAAAAGACGATCCTAATATCATCATCAAAAACATAATGGATCTGATTTAAAGATTACTGATATTTATTTTTATAAATGCCGCTCTTTCTAGATGTAAAAGTAGGAAATGTATTCAGGTTGAAAAATGCTATTTTAGCATTGTTTAACTCATTTTTTGCATCAATTAGTTTTTTCAATTTATATTTATAGAAAGTGCGTGGGAGAAGGGGCTAAAGTATACCGTTCACGTACCCGCCAATACTTCCGCAACGCTGTATTTGAAGCATCTTCTTTAAGCCATATTACGCAAGAAGGGAAACTTTTAAAACAAGATCGATACATCACCTATTTAGGCTTTAAAAATGGAAAGTTTGCATTTAAATTGTGTTCTGGTAGCTATGATTTTAATGTAATGGATTAACTCTCCTATTTTTTTACTTGTAGCGCATCCATATATGGGATGAACTGTTCTAGTTCTGCTAAGTAATATGAAAAGTGTATGTCAAATGCCTTCATCACTCATTTTCAACAGTTCAAATTGCCATATTGATTGTTTGTCAACTTATTTTTTCAACAATCTTTATTAATTTAAATTTGTGGTTATGATTTTAAAAATAAATAACAACAGGTGGAATTTCATCAAGACAATTGCTCTATTTTTAGTAGTAACTCCTTTGATTTTAATATTTTTTGTAGTGATTACTTCAAATAAAAATTCCGTAGTTCTTTTTGAAAACTTTAGTCCAAAAGTTAGCATTTCCATTCTTACCTTCTATTTTTTGCTTTGTTTGGCATTGATTTCTTTTAGTGTTTATTGGTTGGTCATGCAAATTATTGCCATTTTTAAATTAAAAAATGAAAAGACAAAAGCCGAATTGATGCTATTGAAAAGCCAGGTCAACCCACATTTCTTTTTCAATACGCTCAATAATTTGTATGGTTTGGTAGATAAAGATGCTCAAAAAGCGCGAGAAATGATATTAAAACTTTCAGATCTGATGCGTTACAGTATTTATGAAGGCGAAAAGGAAACCGTTACTCTTCAGGAAGAAATTGTTTTTTTGAAGAACTATATCGAATTGCATCAGATGCGATACCATAAGGAGATCAGCGTTGATTTTTTATGTGATATTGATAAAAATCGAAAAGTAGTTCCTTTATTGTATATTATACTTTTGGAGAATGCCTTTAAACACGGAATCGAAAACTTAAGAGACCATGCTTACATCAAAATGGAGCTAAAAACTTCACAACATGAAATCTATTTTACCATTGAAAATAATTATGAAAAAATTGAAAAACAATCAGGAATTGGCTTGGGTAATCTAAAAAGAAGATTAGAATTAATTTATCCTAATCAGCATGAATTGACTTATTCTTCAACAGATAGTGTTTATCAAGCTCGACTAATTTTGAAACCACTATGATCAGCTATTTAATCATTGATGATGAACATATTGCCCACGATATCATTAAAGGATATGGTGACTTGATACCCAATATGCAACTGCAGAAAAACTGTTATGATGCTTTGGAAGCTTTTGAATTTTTGAACAAAAATAAAGTTGATTTAATATTTTTGGATTTGAATATGCCCGTTTTAAAGGGGTTTGAATTTCTTAAAACATTACAAAGTCCACCTAAAGTTATTGTAACCACCGCTTATCAAGAATTTGCTTTGGAAGGTTATGAACACAATATTTCGGATTATCTGCTTAAGCCCTTTGGTTTTGAACGATTTTTAAAAGCCGTAAATAAAGCAATCGGCTCGGAGGGTGAAAAAAATATATTTTTGGAAAGGAATAATATTTCAAATAGAATTTTTGTGCAAAGCAATAAAAATCATATACAATTGGAAATAGATAATATTTTATTCATCGAAGCAACAGGAAACTATACCAAAATAATAACGAGGATTGAAACCATTATTATCCGTGAAAAATTTTCGTCATTTTTGGAACAATTGCCCAAAAATGAATTTATACAAGTGCATAAGTCATTTGCTGTTGCCCCAAAACATATTAATCGTATTGAAGGCAACATCATCGTTATTTTAGATTATAAGATACCAATCGGTAAAATATTCAAATTGAATATTATTCAATTGTTAAAATAGGGTTCACCGTATTACTTTTGCCATTTTAAGCTCCAGATAGCTAAGTATGCCAATAATTACTATTTCAATCAAAAAATATAGGGTCGCTACTGTTGTAAGTAAAGTATCATATTTAATCAATAATCCTAATATTAAGAAACTATAGAATAGGTTGGCAAAGCTAATAATCCTGATAAAAAGAGCCCAATGCCCTTTTAAAAGTAAAAAACATGAGATCGAATAAATACAAAAAATACTTGCTATAATGGAAAGGTAAGTCAATGCTGTGTTGGGTATTCCAAAATAAGGGTTGAAGTACCATTTTATTAGAAATAAGGAAAATGCAGTCAAAATTGCCCCTAAACTGTCAATAAGAAAAATCGTCCTTGGTTTTTCTGATAAATGATTCACTAGGTTTTTTATTATTCTTTGCATTTATCTGATACCACTTGAAATTGTCTTTAAAATAGCATATCTACATTACACGTTAAGGATCATTCCACTTCCACCAATTACTTTTATTCCAGAGGCGAAAGCTTTCCAAACCCGGATGTAACGAAACTTGCTTTCAAAATCATCTCCAACGTAATTTCCTTTTAATTCTAGGGTCAAGGTAATAACGGCTGTATCATCGATGATGTTTAGGTGTTCCACTTGAGGATTGAGCTCCCTAATCTTTAGATTACCATCACGATAGCTTTGTAGATCCATTTCCTTTGTGATAACGTCTCCATTTGGAATAACGAAAAGTAGATCATCGTGCAGTAGTTCCTCAAGCACTTTTATATCACTTTCTTTGATCGCGCCATAAAGCTTGCTTTCCTGATTTAAAATATCTGCTTTTGTCATAGTTTATATTTATCTAGTACTAATTTAGTGAACTTTTCTAAAATAGGTATTGTTTTGATATAGATATTGTTCTGAATTATTCCGCCTCATTATATTTCATTACTTTGATTCGTGATGTTTACTGCTATTAGGATTTATCAGACTGTATAAAAAACAATTATTTATCTGATAAATGCAAATTGGACTTAATCTGTGCACGCCTAGCTGAGTAAGTTCTTATGTATTGGAAGGTCAATTGGAATAGAGTTAAGCGGAGACTTTAGCTTATGGTGCACCGTTGAAAATAGAATCATTTTTTCTTCTTTCTTCAGAAAATAATACCAGCTTTGATCTGTTTTATTAACCTAAAGCTTTATCCTTATATTGAAGTAGTCCTGCAGAAATATTTATCGACAGAAATTTGATGAATACTTTGTATATTCAAGATGTACTTAACTATCATATATCAAAATGACCGAGAAAGAAAAATGTGAAAAAGGGCTTCTATACGATGCCAACTATGATCAGGAACTCATAAAGGAACGCGCCGAATGTAAAGTTCTTTGCCAACAATACAATGGAATCCCATATTCAGATACCGAACAAAGAAATAAACTGATAAACAAAATCGTAGGAAATGTAAAAGGCAAATTCCTGATCGAACAGTCCTTTTACTGTGATTACGGCTACAACATCACGCTTGGAGATAACTTTTATTCCAACCATAATCTGGTGATTTTGGATTGCGCAAAAGTAACATTTGGCGACAATGTATTCATTGGTCCAAATTGTGGATTTTATACGGCAGGACACGCCGAAGATGCAAAGCTGAGAAACGAGGGGCTAGAATATGCTCATCCTATTACGGTAGGTAATAATGTCTGGTTCGGTGGAAATGTAACCGTATTGCCCGGCGTTACCATTGGAGATAATTCCATTATTGGAGCAGGTAGTGTTGTGACCAAAGATATACCAGCCAATGTGGTTGCGGTTGGAAATCCCTGCAAGGTCGTTCGATCAGTAAAGCAGGAACAGTAAAATTTAAACAAAAATTCTGGCTATGAGAAACTTTATTAAACTTCTGTTGTGCATGACACTCTTTTCATGTAACCATCATACGTCTCACAATTAGACAAGTATAAAGGATACGACTTATGTGGATATCAAAGGACAAAAGTACAATTTTTTAGTACAAATTCCTGATAGTCTACGTACCGAAGAACAAACAGAATTAATTAAAAAATTACAAAAAATTATTGTCAATCATATTGTGGTAAAAGATAATAAGTAAGTATTTGATATCAGCAAAGAAGAATTTTTAGCTACGGGAATTCCTGAAAGGTATTATCAAATGGTGCAACGAAATATAAGGGATAATAATGCTCATTTTGACTCTATTGGCGTATTAAATGTTGATGAGTTAGTAAGAAAAACAAAAGAAGATTATAACAAATCGGCACAAGAAACTGAAAAATAAAATCAATTTTTAAGAGAGTGTAACATAGAGATCAATTCTTAAGATTGACCCCAAATCTTTCAAAAAAAGATTCTTTATATACTTCACCCATTGGAATTTCATCTTCTCCAAGATATATAGTGTGATGATCGAAAGAGGCGATATGGTTCACGTTGACCACATAAGATTTACCCACACGATGGAAAATGCTATCGGGGATTTTTAGATGGATGGTCTTTAGGTTCATTGCAGTAATCAGTTTCTGCCATTTGGTATGTAACACGACGTAATCCTTTAAACCTTCAATAAATTTTATATCGGCATACATGACCTTATGAAACTTTCGATCCGCTTTGATCATCATAAATTCTGAGGTGCTGGATGCTATTACGTTTTTTTGTTGATCGTTTGCGAGCAGTTGATGGTATAATTTTGCCTTCTCTATGGCCTTAGCTAATCTGGTCTTTATAATCGGCTTCAACAAATAATCAATCGCATCCAATTCGTAGCTTTTTAAAGCATATTGCGGATAAGATGTGGTAAAAATTACCAGTGTTTCTTTCGGCAGATTCTCTGCAAACTCTATACCTGATATTAAAGGCATTTCGATATCCAAAAATATCAGATCAACTTTATGGTCTTTCAGGTATAATTGGGCTGCAGGCACATTGGAGAAGGTACCCGATAGCTTCAGGTCGGACACCTCTAGTATCAAGGTTTCCATTTCAGTTCTTGCCAAAGGCTCGTCTTCGATTACGATATAATTCATAAGGGTATACTTAGTTTGACGGTATGAGTATATTCATCGGCGATGGTTTGAAGTCGGCATTCATCTCCATAGAGGAGTTCCAGCCGCCGCCGTATGTTTGCTAGTCCGATGCCCCCTGGCTTTTTGTTCATTCTATTGCTGTATATAGGATCTTTTGAATTGGCACAAGTGATGCATAGCCTGTTGTCTATTTTTTCAAAGTGAATGTTGACATAGGACTCTTCCAGCCCGATAGATACACTATGTTTAACCGCATTTTCTACAAAAATAGTAAATAAATTGGGCGGTATTAATAGGGTATTGATTTCCTCTTGAGGAATATCTGTAGTAATGGAGGTATTAAAATTTTCACGTCTGGTTTTTTCGAGCTCAATCAAATTGGTGAGAAAATTCAATTCTGACTTGAAAAAAGTTTTATCAGCCGTGTTCTCGTACAACTGGTAGCGTAAAAAATCGGATAATTTGAAAATCATACTCTCGGCCTTTTGCGTGTCGGTCCGCATCGTGACTTTGATCCCATTGAGCATATTAAAAAGGAAATGCGGTGATATCTGATTTCGGAGTATATCCATCTCGATGGCGACAGAGTTATCTTTTAACTCATTGATTTCCGCATTATCCAACGTCCATCGCTGAAAAAGCTTAATCATCGTGGTCACCAAGATAATAGGGATTAAGGACATCAGTGCGTCATAAAATCCCGTACGATAAGAATCTGTTGACTTTTCGAAATTTATGTCGGATGGAATTTGCCGAAGTAGCCAAGAGATTGAAAGCAAAAAAACAAATACCAATAAGAACAACAGGATGAAATAACCAATATAATGTCCCCTGAAAAATAATCGAGGTACAAGTATATAAATATTGGCGTAGCTCATCATCATCATACCTGTATACACGGTGGCGAGATTATAATATTGATATGGACTTGGAATATCCCTTATGCAATAGGAAAATGCAAGCAATATCAATACGCCTGTCAATAGATACAGATGTCTTGCCAACCGGTATCGGTCTTCCACCATAAAGTGGCTTACTTTTATGACCTTCATTTTAGGCTTACTACTCATTTCAAAACATTTATGGATTATTGTCTTATAAATATACGTTGAAATCTTGCCCTATCCGTCTATTATTATACAAACTGACCTCGTTTTTATACCAAAATTGTGTGCAAAAGCTTTTTGTATAATTTCTGGCAGGTTTGGTATAATTAGAAAAGTCCCAGTCCTCCTTATTAGTTTCTTTGTAGAATATTATCGTAATAAAGGATTTTTGGAGGTGGTAAAATTGAAACTCTCCTCCATTTCAAAAGCACCTTGAGTATATGGAAATAATAAAAAAAATGATATTGTTGGGTGTGCTGTGTTTTTTATCCTCAAAGGCACAATCACAAACTGCGGATACACTATCGCAAAAGCAAAAACTTCAGGATACGACCAATATGAGGCGTAATGCTTTGGCTTATGCCTCTCGGCAATTCGCTATGGTTCGACCTTTCCATGTTGAATTCAGTCAAGTGGCTCCTTATAGATACACACCTCAAAGAGATGGCGTCACCCTTTCCGAGAACAAGGTTTCTACTTATCATCAGATAAAAGCCAATGCCAATTTGTATTTTTTAGCAAAGAAGAAGTTGATACTCGGAGCAACTTTTTCATATCGGTATATCACTGCTGATCATGATTTTACACTACCTTCTAGCGGGCTTATGCAAACCGTGAAGGATGATTTTACGTACCATTCCACTTCTCTCAACTTCACCTATGTTTCCAAGATATTCAATAAACCCTTCGTTTTAAATACCAGTCTCGTTGTTGACGGAAGCGAAAAACATTTTGAAAGGCTAAAAGGATTAGCCATTGGTACTATTGTGCTAAAAGCGGATAAGCAAACTAAATTAATGGCCGGTATCTTGGTGAATGTGGATCCGAGTACGGAACTACCTTTGCTTCCAATGATTACGTATGAACGTAAATTGACTAACGGAATGATGATTGATTTGATGATGCCTAAGCAGTTGCTTGTTCGAAAGCAGGTCTTGAGTCGGGGCAGAATTTCGCTGGGAACAGAACTTGACCGAAACGGTTTTTATCTATACAATATAAATGAGCAGATGCCTTCTCAGAGATATGAATACAGACAGATTGAACTTGATAATGGGGTGATATATGAACACCTGATTGGAGATTATCTCATATTGACCGCCCGAACAGGAGCAAAATGGATAGCTATCAGCCGGTTGTTTGAAAAAGAGAAAACGTTTAGTAAAGAGTGGTTAGAAATTGCTGCGAAGCCCACCGCTTATTTTAATTTAGGAATTTCCTTCAATCCTTTTGCAAAGAAAATGTTAGCCAAATCATATATTAAATAATTTAAAATGCGAAACGTAAAGATTTTCAGTACAGATATAGAAAATGTAACTCAGGTCAATCATATCCGTGTAGCCATCTGCTCGCTATTTCCTCACAGTATCGTGACCGTTGACCTGGAGGATTGCGATAAGGTACTTCGGGTAGAGGGGAATATTCCCAGCAGTGAATATATGATAAGTTTACTCTCCAAGTTAGGGTTTCGTTGCCAAGAGTTAGAATGACGATAAAGAGATTACTCTTCCAGCTATATACCCTTCAAAAGAATTTGCAAATACCTATTCAGTGATAAACTATACATTACAGGAATTACGGCTAAAACAAATGACCGAAACCAATTGAGTACACTCCATTGATGGAAGGCTTTTTGAATTAATGTTATATCTTGCATATCCCCAAAAAGAATCTCATTTAGGGGTAAGAAAAATACGAAGGTAAGTAAGTCGTTCAATAGGATTGCGACTAATGCGGTCACATGATACCAACGTATTTTCTTGTCGGTTTTCCAAAATCGAATAACGCAGTTGATACCGATAATGTGTACCAATGGCGCATTGAATTTGAAAAAATCAGCCGGACTCTTAAAAGTAAAATAGTTTCTGGCAACATCAATGGATTTTGGAAGCTGGTGCCCCCAATTGGGCGCATCAACCACCGAATTATAGAGGTTCACAAACAGTAATCCGCTGCTTATCACAATAGCCATATGCAGTATAAAAATTTTAATGTTCATATTTTAAAATTGGATGAAATTGTGAAGGATTTTTGATTAGTGGATCAGGCGAAACATATCTACCAAAAATTTCAGACCTTCTTTAGAATGCATCTTTTCCATAGATTGCAGCGTCACCTCAGTGATTTCGGTAGCACGCTGGCACATCGCCCTTTCATATTTTGAAATAGCCGTTTTGGTGTCGCTGACATCTGGTGCTGTAAGTTGTTCCACGAGTTCCAGTGCATCCAGCATGGCCATATTTACCCCTTCACCAGCGTAGGGAGGCATACGATGTGCAGCATCACCCAGCATCGTCAGGTTCGACAAGCTTTCCCATTGCTGGTCGGATGGAAAGTGATATTGCGGACGCGGGACAAAATAACTGTCATCACTTTCAAATAATTCATGCCATTCACTTCCCCAATCGGCAAAACGCTCTTTAAACCAATCGTATATTTCCTGCTTGTTTTCGAAGTTGATACCCGAAGTTTTTACCCAGTCTTCCGTTTCTTTCGTTCCAGTGTAAAAGGATAGTGAACCATCGCCTTTGGCACTTAGAATGATACTTTTTTCCATTCCTAACGCAAATATTTTACCACCATTAACCAGTTTCCAGAGTTTCGGCGCATGGGTTGCTGCATGGTAAATATTTCCCTCTACAATGGTTAAGCCTGAATAAATTGGAGCAATAGGGGTCAGGTATTTTCTAAGTCTTGAATTCGCACCATCTGCAGCAATGACCAGATCAGCGTACACGGAACTGCCATTATCGAATAAGATATTCCAACCATCATCTAGCGATTGCATAGATACAAATTTCGAATTCCAGACCAGGGTATCTTTTTCAAGTGAAGCAATAAGCAGATCACGGAATGGTCCCCTGTCAATTTCTGGTCGGAAAGAAGCACCGCTTTTCTCTAGCGGAGCTCCACTCGTATGATCGTCAACATGTATCACCGCATTGTGGTCGGTTATACGCAGTTTATCAGCGTTGGGACGATAGTGTTTTTTAAATTCATTTAACAAATCAGCGGCAATCAAAGCCTTCAGTCCCGATTCTTCGTGTAAGTCCAAGGTGGCACCTTGCTGACGCACATATTGGTCTTCATCCCTTTCATACACTTTTACCTTATACCCCTTCATCTGTAACAATTTGGCAAGGGTCAGTCCTCCAGGACCACCTCCAATAACGGCTATTATTTTATTTTTCAATAACATTATTTTTTCATTTTGATAATACAAAATTATCAAGCCTCTATCGAATATAATAATTGAATAAGACTTAAAAATAGTCGTAAACGGCTTTTTAAATCTGTCAAATGACCTAAGCTCAAGTTTCGCATTCCCCGTCTTTTAGGCAGCAAAGTTACCCATGTCAGGGACAGTATAATTGTAATCTCAATTCAACTATGCTAAACTGAAAAATTAATTGATCCTGATCGTTGTGCAATAAAAACACCGAGTTAATAGCTGATACACCAATGCTGCTGGATTGCACAATTGCAGTTGTATAATGAGGTAAAATAGCCTATTTTAGTCTAGAAATACTCGTAAGCGGCATCATGAAAATTGAAATTAAATCAAAAGACGGAATAGGAATGCTCGCTGCCTTTGCCGAAAAAGTAGGTAGCACCATCGAAAATGGAAGGGTAGAAGTGCCAGAAGAGGTTGGGGTAGGCTTTATACAGGGCTATAGTTTTGATGAGCGATTGCGGATGATGATCTTGAACTATCAGCTCCATCAAGACTTTGCTATTAGCCGGAGCAATCAGCCGACTCATATGCTCCTATTTAACTTTCAACATATCATCAATTCTCCTCAATCGCAAACAGGTGCCAAATTTCAACCCTCGGTTCAAATTACGACCCAAGGAATAAATGTGGAACTTTTCATCCCAAAAAATACCATTCAAAATTCGATATCATTGAGTATTGATGCCAGCTACCTACGAGAATTGATCGGAACCCGCATAGACCATCCTTTAGTAAACACTATTTTGGAAAATAAGCATCCCTTATTGTTTGAGGAGTTGGTATGTATTCCGCTGCTGGAGGTTGTCGATGATATCGTGACCAGTCAGGTGCCGATACTGCTTCAGGATTTTTACTATAAGCTAAAAGCGCAGGAACTCATTTGTCAATTACTGATTTCGCTTGTCAGCAGGGATGAGAAAAAAGTGCACGCTTTGAATATTGCTGATATCAAGATGTTGTATCAAGTTAAAGAACGTTTACTCGATAACCTTGAAGAAGCGCCTTCCATTGCCGAACTATCACAATTTTCCGGTGTGAGCGAGACTAAATTAAAAAGATTATTTCATCAGGTATTCGGGAAGAGTATATTTCAGTATTTCCAAAATTTCAGAATGCAGGAAGCTGCCCGCTTGCTGAGAGAAGAACGGCTGTCTGTTTCGGAAGTGGGATATCAGCTTGGTTTTTCCAACTTGGGTCACTTCACCAAAGTTTTTGAAGCGGTGATTGGAGTTAAGCCGAAAAAGTATAGTCAGTTAGGTCATGAAGATATCTAAATTGTTACTGATTTTGAATACCAGGGTCAGGTGCACATGAAGTGATATGGCATATATCTCTTCATGAATAACAATGATTAATAGATTTTGTGTAACAAATCGCCAAAAGATTTTTAAACTTATAGGCGCCATGACTACAATAGCCGTGGTGCCCTACGGTTCCATAAGTTCCCCATGATGATCATACTATTTAAAAGACTACTAGAAGTGTCCACCAACTCAGATAATCTACTATAAAATAAAGAAAAATGGAATTAGGAAGATGATTTTTAGCCAACTAAAAAAGGGTAACTAATTCTGAACCTTTGTAAAATGATCAAATATGACTGACAAAATTTATCGAATATTTATATTATAAAATAATGACATTTCAATTTTTTTTATCTGCTTAAATACACAGTTATATAAACTGGAAATCGAAATTACCCACCACTTTTATCAAGTTTTGATAATATCTATTAATATCAAGACACCAATTCTAAGTAAACACGATGTTATTTATAAATGTTTATTCGACATTTATAAATAAAGTATTATCTTTAACATTCAAAAAATACATTACTTGAATAATTCTATGTTGCGTTTATATACTTGTAATTTTAATTACTTAATTAGCACATTTATCAGGTGGAGGACTATTGGCTTTCTATTTCTCCTATCTTATTCCATTTCTTTAGGACAAGATCTCTCTTTGTCACATTCTGATGGGAAATTAGTGGTCAAGTTGAATATTGCAAATGTAAATACATTTTATAGAGTTAAGATAGAAAGTACAGAGATGTTAGAGGATTCTCCATTGATGCCGAAACATGTTATCGAATTTAGAAAACACGTCCCGACCCTGTGTGATGAAACAGTTTTTGTAGATGGATATGCTGACCAATATGTAGTGCTATCCCGTAGTAATCGGGATCAATGGTCTATTGCCAAAATTAATACCGAAGCAAAAGAAAAAGAAATTGAGATTACTTTTTCGATGATTTCTGGAAAACCATTACCATTGACAAACGAGACAAAACAACTGGAATCTACGCAGCAAATAGTTCCATTAAAAAGAGGAAAAACAATTGAATTGACATTACAGCCCCACGGTGGATCTTTACTGTTTGGATAGTAGAAATTTTATATATTTGTTGGAAGAGGAGTAGAGGTTATGAAGAATTTGTTGATTGTCATTTTTTCATTTTGGCAATTTAGCCTAGCTCTTGGGCAACCCAACCATGTTCGTTTTTTCTCCCTTCAAGATGGACTGACCAATCAGCAAGTTTTAGATGTCGTCCATGATGATGATGGCTATTTATGGGTAGCAACAGAATTGGGCCTAAATCGCTTTGCTGGTAAGACTTTCAAATCGTATTATGCTTCAGGTAACCAAGATGGTCGGTCAATCAATAGCAACGAAATCAATACCCTCCTATATGACGACCAAAAAATATATATAGGTACACGATCAAATGGTTTAAACGTCTTAGATCTCAACACCAACAAATTTTCCTATTATTTGCATGATCCAGCCAATCCAAAGTCAATTGCAACAAATGATATAACAGACATTATCAAAAGTAAAGATGGTAATTTATGGATAGCTACCTATCATCAAGGTCTACAGCATTTTGATCATATCAAAAAAGAATTTAGACGCTATAATAGAAAAAATTTCTCTAAGCTTCCTGAAAATAGCATCTGGTCACTCGTAGAAGATAAAAAATACACACTCTATATCGGTCATGTTAATAAAGGAGTCTCCATCTTAGACCCTAAGACTGGTGTACTTAAACATCTGACAAGTCAAAATACAGCCAATCAATTGCCTGACAATGAAGTCAAAGTACTGTATTGTGATCGATATGATAATATATGGATTGGGACAAGAAAAGGGCTGTCCATTTATCATCCTTTAACAGGTCATATACAGCACATTCCTTTAGCCAAATTAGCAAAAAATGGAAGAGAACCATTCATTTATACGATTAAAGAAATTGGAGACGAAATTTGGATAGGAGGCGAATCTTCTCAGCTTTTTATTTTGCAGCCCACATACCGCATTGACAAGCAACTCGCACACATTAAGAATCAGCAACTATTTGATGTAGGCAAAGGAAATAATGTCATGATACAGCATATTTCTTCCGATCGCTTTGGCAATATTTGGCTAGGCTTATATGGTGGTGGACTAGGTTTTGTGAGCCATCTAGCTCCATTCTTCTATGTTTTTCCAGATCCATCGACATCCAATCGAATCGCAACAGTCAGCAGTATTGTAGAAAGGGATAAAGATACGATGTTACTTTCTACAGAAGGAACAGGGCTAGTTCAGATTGACAAAAAGGGAAAACTATTAAGCCATCTTGGACAAAAAAATGGCGATCCCGACGATTATATATTTACCTCATTCAAAGATCATAATCAAAATATTTGGATAGGTATACGCAAGGGCGGTGTGGCTGTCCAACGACCAAATACAAATACCTGGCATCAGATTGATTTGGGAGAAAAAGCGACCGATGTTCGTGCTATTTTAGAAGATCATCATGGACATATCTGGATTGCAGCTCAGCAAGGCATCTTTATTTACAACCCGCATCATAGTACCGTAGAAAAATTACTCATCAATAAACCCATGATGGGAGATTACGCACCTCGTACTCTAGTAGAAGACGACCGAGGAAATATGTGGGTAGGTACATACGGACAGGGACTGTATATCTTTGATTCCACTCGAAAATTACTTCAAAATATAACAAACCATAATGGCCTTTTGAGCAATTCGGTCAACGATTTATTGCGCGACAAGCATAACAATATTTGGGTCGCAACAAATGGAGGGATTGTTTTTCAGCATGCACAAAAGGAAATCGGAAAACTGGATATCCTCACCCCACCAGGAGCAGATGCTTGGTTATTTATCAATGCAATAGCAGAAGACCAACATGGAAATATATGGTGTTCGACTAAGTCAGGTCTGATGCGTTATTTACCACTAGAAAAACAGTTTCTACAGTATGATCATGCATTTGGTTTACCTCTTGGAGGTTTTATCAATGGAAGCGTAGGTCAAGATCATAATGGACATTTGTTTTTCGGTATGCAGGAAGGCATTTCTTATTTCGATCCCAAAGATATTCCACTGAGTCTTCCGACATCTCCAGTCCGAATAAGTCGATTTATTGTCTTTAGATCAGGTGAATCTAATACCACAGTAGATAAGTACCCCTCTCAGCTACAGGAGATTAATTTAAGCCATGAAGAAAATAGTTTCCGAGTAGAACTGGCCGTGATGGATTTTGCATTGCATGGATTGGTAGAATTCAGTTATCAGCTGCAAGGCCTGAACAATGATTGGATTTTTTTAGGAAATGAGACTAATTTGGATTTTCGCAATATTCCTTATGGCGAGCATGAACTGATCATTCGTACACGCATGAGAAATGGGCAGTGGTCCAGTGATTATCAGCGCTTGTTGGTTAAAATTGCACCTCCAATTTATCTAAGTTTACCCGCTCAGATCTTGTATTTCGGCATTTTCGCAAGTATACTGTATGTCGTGATTTTCTTTTACAACAAAAAGCTGAAAGCAGAGTCTGAACTTAAGCTCAAGGAGAGACAACACGAGCAGGATCAAAAACTACATACCGAGCGAATCAATTTTTATACCCATATCACACATGAGCTGCGTACCCCCTTAACATTGATTTTAGGTCCGCTTGATGATCTTGCCGATGAGAAACAGCTTTCAGCAAAAAATAAAGGTTTAGTACTTGCTGTTCAGAAAAGTGCCAACAGGCTATTTACTTTAGTCAATCAGCTTTTAGAATTTAGAAAAATAGAATCTCAACATAAACCGTTAGTACTCGGAGAAGGCTATTTAGCAGAGATGCTCCATGAACTCGTCAATAAGTATAAACTGCTGAACAGTAAAAAAGATCTACAAGTGATATCCCGATTGCCAGATCCCGATATCCGAACTTTATTTGACGCCGAGATTGTTCAGCTTATTGTAGAGAACTTATTGTCAAATGCTTATAAGTATAGTGAAAACGGGAATATTGAAGTCAGTCTTCATTATGAAAAAAATCAATTAGTTAACTGGGCAGTACTGACAGTCTCCGATACAGGATGTGGAATTTCAGCAAAAAATATAAATTCAATCTTTGATAAATTTTATCAGGTTTCACGACCCGGAGTTCAAGGTACTGGTATTGGTTTGGCCATGGTCAAAGAATTGATTGCGATTCATCAGGGCAAAATTAATGTAGACAGCACCGAAGGCGTAGGCACGACCTTTACAGTACGATTTTTAGCAAACCAATTTGTTCTCGAAAAAGAAGAAGAGCCGCCTGCTTCCAAAGATAAGGAAAATGTTGAAGTTGATAGCACACGTCCGCTACTTCTATTGGTTGAAGATGACCCTGATCTACGGGATTATCTGGGTGATCTCCTAAAGACACATTATGAATTCTTACTAGCAGAAAACGGTCTGAGGGGATTTGAAATCGCAAAAGAGCAAGTTCCAGATTTGATCATAAGCGATATTATGATGCCCGATATGGATGGCTTCCAATTATCTGAAAAATTAAAAGAAGATCGGGTTACGAGCCACATCCCCTTAATTCTGTTGACCGCTAAAGACACCGAATTAGATCGTCAGCGTGGCTATGACTTAGGAATAGATTCATACCTGACCAAACCCATCGGGCGAACATTACTGTTTAAACGTATAGACAATTTATTACGTAAGCAGAAGAGTATGTATGCAACTATTTTACAAAAGATAAAAGCCGATACGATCGAAAGCCAGCCTGAAGAACAAGAAAGACCCAAAGAAAATCTTTGGAGAGAAAATGTTTTTGTGCAAGACTTTGCAAAGATCGTGGAGCAGCATATGCAAGATGAGGTACTGGATGCCGCTACATTAGCAGAAAGAATGAATATGAGTCAATCCACATTGTATCGAAAACTCAAAGGTATTACAGGTAAAAATATTAATCAGCTTGTGCGTAAGATACGGATTCATAAGGCCGCCGAATTGCTCCTTTCAGGACGTTACAATGTAACTGAAGTCTCTTTTATGGTAGGTATTAATAGCGCCATTTATTTCCGGCAATGCTTTAAAGAAGAATTTGGAAAGCTCCCTTCCGAATACCAAAAATCAACGATCAATAACAAAAAAGCTTAAAATTCTAAAATCTGTTTCAGATGTTCTAAAAACGCCGATTTTGACTGAAAAATATATGTTAATTGACGGATTTATATATGGTCGGACTGCTCAAAATGGTCTAAGTTTGACCCTATAATTCAATTATAAATCTAGTTAAGAGCCACAGCGATGCAATTTATATAACCCATATAAATTATGATTTACCATCCTGATGTATTTGCTGACTAGATTCATTTATTTACTGTTTAATTAGTATAACTATTTATGAACAACCTAAAAATTGTTTCTGTTTATGCCATGTTGAGCGTTGCGCCAGCTTTGGTATATGCTCAAGGAAAGATTACAGGGCAGGTTACAAACAAATCAAATGAGCCTATTCTAGGAGCAAGTGTTATTGTTGAAGGGGGAACGACTGGAACCACCACAGACAAGTCGGGTAAATTTGAACTGAATGCCAATAAAGGTGTTCTCATCGTATCATATATTGGGTATAAAACGCAAAGAATACCATTAGATGGTACGACAAATCTCAAGATTCAGCTGGACAATGATGACCATGTCTTAGAAGATGTCGTTGTCGTCGGTTACGGAACACAACGCAAAGCGACGTTAACTGGATCTATTTCCGAAGTTAAAGGTAAAGATCTTGTTAAAAGTCCCCAACCCAATTTATCTAATTCCCTAGCAGGACGCTTTTCAGGAGTGGTCATCAATAATCGTAGTGGTGAACCCGGATATGACGGATCTTCAATTACAGTACGTGGACAAGCAACAACAGGAAACAATGATGTCCTAGTTGTCGTAGATGGAGTACCTGGGCAAGTAGGAGGATTAGAACGGTTAGATCCAAATGATATTGAGAGTATCTCCGTACTCAAAGATGCTTCAGCAGCAATCTATGGTAACCGTGCCGCTAATGGGGTTATTTTAGTCACGACAAAAAAAGGAAAAAGCGGTAAACCATCGATATCCTATAGTGGAAATTTGGGCTTAAGTTCCCCAACCCGATTGCCGAAGATGGCAGATGCGGCCACTTATGCCCTATTGCGAAATGAGATAGCTCAAGGAACTAATGAAGCTGGGGGGATGAATCAAATTTATTCCGAAGATCAAATCAAATGGTTTAAAGATGGTTCCAATTCACTTTTGTATCCCAATACAAATTGGGCAGATATCACATTGAAAAATACTGCCCTTCAAAGTCAACATAATTTATCGGTTTCAGGAGGCAAAGAAGACGTTCGTTATTTCATGTCTCTAGGATCAGTATATCAAGATGGTTTGTTCAAAGAAGGAGTAACAAAATATAAGCAGTATAACTTCCGTTCAAATCTGGAAGCAGATGTTACAGAACGCTTAAAAGTTGGTTTATCTCTCGTAGGAAGACAGGAAAGTAGAAAATTTCCAACGGTATCCGCTGGAGATATTTTTAGATCTATTTATCGTGCATATCCCACAGTAAATGCCTTTTACCCCAATGGATTACCTTCAAGAGGTATTGAAGGAACAAATCCAGCCGTAATCGCAACAGACAAGGGTGGTACAGTAGATAATCCAAAACAAGTTTTCAATGGGATCTTACGAGCAAGTTATAAATTACCTTGGGTAGAGGGGCTATCTGTAGACGGTTTTCTCTCCGTGGATAAATCGATGAATTTTAGCAAAAACTTTAGTGTACCTTATGTTTTGTATGATTACATTCAGTCAGAAGATAAGTATAAAGAATCCATTGTAGGCGGAAATAACAATAAAGCGACCTTGACTGAGTCCCACACGAATGAATCGTTGATTACAAACAACATTAAATTGAATTTTGAACGAAAATTTGGAGCACATTCAATCAATGCGTTTGTTGGGTATGAGCAAAGTAAAGGGCATTTAGAATATTTTGATGCGCAGCGTTTCAATTATTTGTCGACCAAATTGCCAGAACTGTCACAAGGAGGATCTGCTGCTACAGATTACTTAAATTCGGGCTATAGTACCAATTATACACGTCGAAGTATCATTAGCCGTGTCGCGTACAACTTTAGCGAAAAGTATTTATTTGAAGGACAGCTTCGTGCAGATGGATCATCCATATTTCCAGAAGGAAAAAAATGGGGATATTTCCCATCCGTCTCAGCAGGTTGGCGTGTAAGTAAAGAAGATTGGTTTGCTGATCAAATAGGTTTCTTTGATGATCTTAAGATCAGAGCTTCTTATGGTACATTAGGAAATGATAATGTAAAAGGATTCCAGTATTATGATAACTACACCTTAGTAGGAAATGGCTTTGTTGCACTACTAGACGATAAAAGTCAAATCGAGCCCAATGTGAAACTAGCAAAATTAGCAAATCCAGCCATCACCTGGGAAGTATCTAAAAAACTGGACATCGGTCTGAATGCACAGTTCTTAAAAAACTTTAATATTGAAGCGATTTATTTTCAACAAAAAAGATCAGATATCTTAACAGAAAGAAATGCATCGATTCCAGCAATATCAGGTATCGTCAATCCATATAAAGAAAGTAGTTCAACACCTCTTGTACCTTCAGAGAATATTGGTAAGGTAAACAGTTCAGGAGTTGAAGGAACCTTGACTTATCAAAAATCAGGAGACTTTAGTTGGGGTGCATCAGGTAATATTACTTACGCAAAAAGCAAGATTATATTCATCGATGAAGCTAGCGGTACCCTTGACTATCAACGTCAAACAGGGAGACCACTAGGGACATATTTGCTTTACAATGCAATAGGACTCAACAGATCAACGGAAGATCTTGCTGGATCACCTCAAGCAAAAGGTGCTCAGATTGGAGATTTGATCTACGAAGATTTCAATAATGATGGTAAGATCAGTGCAGATGATATGTACCGGACAAAATATGGTAACATTCCTCAGATCACTTATGGGTTTAATCTAAATGCGGCATATAAAAATTTCGATGCTTCCATTTTATTTGCAGGTCAAGCCAAGGTCAGCCAATATGTACTTCCGGAGTCCGGTACCGTAGGAAATTTTTACAGTACATGGGCAGACAATCGTTTCCATGCCATCGGCAATCTACAAGGAACATATCCCAAAGTATCTGACCGAGCATCTTCGGCTGTTAGTGGCGGACAGTACAATAATACCTTTTGGTTAAATGATGCCTCTTTTTTACGATTGAAGAATGTTGAGATCGGATATTCACTTTCAAGTGATGTATTATCAAGATTAAAATTGGGTGGTCTACGCTTTTATGCCAACGGATTCAATCTATTGACCTTTACAAAAGTAAAAGATTACGATCCCGAGGGAAATAGTGGAAGCGGTCAGTTCTATCCGCAACAGCGCATAATTAATTTTGGTGCAAATTTAAAATTCTAAGGAGGTTTAACAATGAAATCATTAAATAAATATATCGCATTATTAGGCTTAGGAGCTATTATTTTGTCCGCCTGTAATAAAAATCTACTGGAAGTCACCGCTACAGATCGAATCTCCACAGATGCCATCGAAAGCGATACCGCAGTACTCGAAGCCTTTATCATGAATAGATATCTAGGGGAGAAAATTATATCCAATGAAGCAGACGGCACAAATCCAGGTTTTGGACGTGGGTTTGAATATTCCTTATGGTCATCCGTCACAGACGAATCGATGTACACCAATGATGATGCCACTTGGGTGGTGCTACGTGGACAGCTATCCCCTGAAAATACGGGTGCTACAGGATCAATTTGGGCCCGTAGCTACCGCAGTATCAGAGAATGCAATTATGCCAAAAAGGTATTGGCCAATATCACCATGAGCGCAGCACATAAACGTCATCTCGAAGGTGAACTTCAATTTATACGCGCCTTTAGATATCATGATTTGATTCGCAATTTTGGACGTGTTGTCTTGATGGGAGATACCGTATATGGTTTAAATGATGATCTAACCAAAGCAAATCTGTTTGAACGAAAATCGATCCAAGAAAGCATGGATTATGTCATTAAAGAATTAAATGAAGCAATCGAAAAATTGCCAGCAGACAATCATCAAGCAACTTGGGTAGCTGGTCGAGCGACCAAAGGAGCGGCGATGGCATTAAAGTCCAGATTACTACTATACGCCGCGAGTCCACTTTACAATGCTGGAACATGGGCAGATGCCGCAAAAGCAGCTCAGGACTTGATTTCCCTTAATACATATAGCCTGTTTACAGGAGGCTATCGCGAATTATTTTTAACAGATCGTAATCCAGAAACTATTTTTGCACGCTATTACACCAAAAATGCGAACCATGTGCATTTAGAAATCGCCAATGGGCCCAATGGTTATGGAGGTTGGGGAGGCAATACTCCATATCAAAATTTAGTCGATGCTTATGCCATGAAAAATGGACAAGTTCCATTTAATGAAGATGGTACAGTTAACACTGCTTCTGGCTATAATCCAAACAATCCTTATGTCGATCGTGATCCTCGTTTTGATGCGACCATTCTATACAATGGATCCATTTACAGAGGACGCGCTGTGGAAACCTTTACACCAAAAGGTCAAGACAGTCAAGAGGGTAATGATAACTGGAACACATCCAAAACAGGATATTACCTTCGTAAATTTATGAATGACGCATACCCATTGCAAAATCCCTGGGGAAATGCAGGATTCCAGCCTTGGAATTATTTCAGATATGCCGAAATTTTATTGAATTATGCAGAAGCAGCAAATGAGGCCTATGGACCAGATGTTCTTCCAGCTGGAAGTACGCTTACTGCAAGACAAGCTTTAAACCAAGTGCGCTCTAGACCATCAGTTGAAATGCCGGCGATAACCGGCGGAACATCAAAAGACGAATTTAGAAAACATGTACGCTATGAGCGCCGTGTAGAATTAGCGTTTGAAGAACATCGCTTCTATGATGTCAGAAGATGGAAAATTGCTATGGCAACTGAAAATGTTCCAGCATACGGTGTGACGATTACAAAAGATGCAAATGGTTTTGTCTATAAACGCAAAGAAGCAATCTCCGGACGTTCATTTGAGGAAAAACATTACTGGCTTCCGATACCACGTTCCGAAATCTTATCTTCAAATGGGCAGTTGGAACAAAATCCATCATATTAGCTCAGTTAGTTGATAACGGATGGGTCTGCATACTTGAAAAATGACACATTTCAAGTATGCAGACCCATCTTCTTAAATTTTATTTTATTAAGAAAAATAGATCATATATATGGTTTACAATGATAACATGCATATTGATTGATCAATATTGCGGCACCCGTCTTTGCATAACGATACAAATACGGTCCTGCAGAAAAAGATTTTGCCGGTTACTTATTCTACCCGGGCACCTGTCTCGGATTATTTGATTCAAGCCAATCATAATTTTGATCTTTTCATCGTTTTTTCTCCTCTTTAAAACTAGTAATTCTATCCCGAATTCTCTACTTGCAAATACTCCATTTCTTTTTAGAGGAGGTCAAATTGGCTCTTTGTTATAAAATAGATACGTTCATAAGTAGAGGTAAATGAGGCTCTTATAAAGCTAATACCTCTGTTGCAATTTTCCGAGATTTGAGCACAATAAAGCTCAGAGGAAATATACATTTCTTCACTGTCGATAGGCACTGTTTTATTATCACGTCCTTTCTAGGATGTCCTTGCGCTGGTGGGCTGGCCTCCTTGTATATAACAAATAAACCTTTCTTGCAGCAGGTTGGAACCGTAACATGCATACTAAACTTTTTTTCGTTTAGTTTTTCCATTTCTTTAATGTTTTCTGACTCCTTTTAGATGCCAACGTAATTCTTCAGGAACTAATACATAGGCAAAGCTAGAGATTCCAAAATCTTTTGAGAATAATTCCTTATCATTCTGCCAAACTGTTATATGATCCCAATAAGCCAGGAAGAAGTCTTCTTCCTCAATAAATTCCATACAGCCATCTGCTTTAATAAATGCTTGTTTGTTGGTCAATTTAATACCAGAGTAGTTCTCTAGGCTTCCATCAAGAAACTCTCCGTCATGTCCTTCAATACAGGAGTCCGACCAGTCAATATCAAATTTGATACTCATGCCCAATAAACTATTTAGTTCATCAGCAAGTTGGATTTGCACTAGTTCCCTTAACGTTGGTCCCATAGTACATGAAAAACCGTATTTATTCCAATTATTTCCCATAGATCCCGGATTTACTCTTTTTAAACGCTCTTTTTTATCTAAAGCTAATATAGCTAATCAATGGAAACACCCCGGAAAGAATGATATAAATCCATTTGGCTTAAAAGTCCCAGCTTATATTCAATATGAGCGGATTTTCTCTGAAGAGATCAGCTCTTAAAACATCATCTGATATGTCATAGACCTCAAGAATCATCGTATAATGGTGATATCTTTTTTTGTATTAAACTGATAATTTCCTGTTAGGAGTATACAAAATATAAGTATCAATTGCCCAATCAATCCTGGCGAGAATACGGATGATAAGTTTAATGTTGCAAAAAATACATATGTTTTAACTTAAATAAATGATAGTGGTGCAGAATTATGAATACAATAGTATTTTATTGAAATGAAAAATATACTTCCAGATAAACTAACGAGATTTTTTATATTGAAAATAACAAATATTTAAGAAGAACTAATCATTATTCAGTGTTCATTGACGAATAAGTAGAATTGCATTTTCAAACCTGGTTTGCTATAGACTAATGGTATGATCAATCGACCAATGGCATGTAGTTAGCCAGTTTCAACCATCTTAAGATGCAAAAAAAATTGCAAAGAGGACCGCGCTGTTAGCTATCCCGAGAGTATTCTATAATTGAATAAGAATAGTCAATTTATTCATATTCAATTATAGAATACTTTAAATCAGCTGAAAATATTTTAAAAATTAATCTTATACACATAGACCAAAAAATAATGTTAAGCCAAACAGGTATATTACCCTCACTAAGTTGCAAAGTCAAAATACCACCATATCCTGTAATCACAATAACAAGAATATTATAAATGACAAATAGGATACTCCTGATCCAAAAATTAACGATCTCTTTTGTAGTTATAAGATACTTTTCGATAAAGTGAAAAGGCAATAGGCTTACTATTAGGAATAAAGATCCTGCTACTAAAAAATTAGGTCTAATCACATTCCAATATTCGATTGAAGACGCATACCTGGTTGAATAATAAGTATAGTCCCCCATATAGATGCGATACCAATAATCAGAAGTTATTAATATAGGAAAGACCAAGTAGGCTGCTATTAAGTAAACAAGTATATAATTTTTCATAACTAAAATTAACAATCATTTGATCAATTATTAAGAGGAAGTGTGACCATTAACTACTTTTTTTTGCTCAACACAATTAATACTAGCAAAGAGTATGTAATTAATGAAAGGGCTTAATCGCAAGTGATGGTAATACGTTTTTATAAAATTTTTAATATTAAATCAGGGAACAAATTTTCTAATTAAAGGCATTTCTTTCAATTCCTTACGTTCAATTTTTATAATTAACAGGATGTAAGATAGAAATAAGATTGTAGCTACGGGCAACCTGGTTAGCATTTGTAAGTTATTACTGAAGGAAAGAGATAGGTGATCAAAGTACATTTTTAGAAGGAAACATATAAGCATCATACACAGATACAGGACTATCCTCTTTACTTGATAAGGTATGAAATAAATTTTTTGACCTATTAAATAAGTTAAAATCATCATTGAAGCATAACAAAGTAGAGTAGTCCAGGCAGCTGCATAAATGCCCCAATGAGGTATAAAGATATAATTACCGACCAACGTTATAATTGTACCAAACACTGTAATATATAATCCCATTTGCATGCGATCAGTTAATTTATACCAAACAGATAAGTTATAATAAATGCCTAAACAAATATTAGCACATAAAAGGATAGGTACTATATCCAAACCTGAACGGTAAGGTGCACCGATCAGATATTGCCAAATGTCAAGATACAGTGCTGAAAAAAGAAATGCCAAAGATAGAATAATTACAAACCACTTCATTACTCTTGCATATACAATAGGAGCATTAGCCTCTCTTGATTGATTGAAGAAAAATGGTTCAGCAGCCATTTTAAATGCTTGTATAAATAAGGTAATAAATATTGCTAGTTTATAATTTGCAGCATATATACCTACTACTTTTTGCGCATCGATATTTGCAGGTAGCAGTTTGGCCAACATCTGACGATCCATAACTTCATTTATCATACCAGCCAATCCAATAAAAATCATAGGTGCACTGTATTTAAAAAGCTTTATCCATAATTTTATATCTATTTTAAATTTAAAATTCTTCCACTCTGAAAATAGCATAAGAAAAACAATAAAATTTTGTAAAATATTCGCAATTAGTAGAAGGCCTATACGATTTTGGTTATTTAACCATTGGATGATCGAATCGTTAAAATTATTTTTATTATTCTGAGGCAACCATACTAAAAAAAATAATGTGAAGATAATATTAACAATAATACCCGCTAACTTTATTAATGCATATTTCTTTGGTCGATTTTCTTGTCGAAGTTTAGCAAAAGGTATTGTACACAAGGCATCTAATCCAATCAGACAAAGACACCATAATATGTATTCTGGATGTCCCTCTAGATTCATGAAGTTATTAATGGAAACTTTGAAAAATGATAAAATAATTATAAATAAAGCTGTGCTGATTATTATAGAACCGAATGCTGTTTGGAATAGTAATTGGCGGCAAATATTGTGTTTATTCGAAAATCGGAAATATCCTGTTTCAAATCCATAAGTAAATATGATATTAGTGACTGCTATCCATGAATAAAGTAAACTATAACCACCATAATCGCGTACACCAGAGGTATCAGCCATTAAATAAGTGAGGATAGGTGTCAATAAATAGTTGAGGAATTTCGCTCCAATACTACTCACTCCGTACCATAGCGTTTGTCCCGCTAATTCTTTAATCGCCGCCAATAAAATATATTTAAATACAATAATAATAAAACTTTCATAAAAATAGTAACTAGTATTTTTAAGGAATTTCTCTCATTAAATTAATATATGTATTTTTCTGATTATGTGAATATTTTCTAAAGTACAATACAATCTTTTACTGGATGAATAAAGTAGGCGAATTTTCAATTAAGCTGTTTCAAGTAATCGATTGTTTTATAGCTTTATAATCCGTTTTGAGCACTTTGATTAAGCGATAAAACCCAATCAGTTAAACGATATATCAAAAATTGAATGGTACTTTTGGCGTCAGCCTGTGAGAGTTTTTTAACCGCTTTTCCTCTTACATAACCACTTCCTTTTAATGAACTGATTGCTAACAATTCTACATGTAGTTCCTTTGCAAAATTGGTCTCGTAAAAGTCAATATCACTTTCTGAAATATCAGCCTATTTGAGACTGCCGTAATATCCTTTTTTCTATTAATCTTTTTGAAAAGGTGTATTATTGTTGTGCAAGCCGTTTCTCGTATTTCTATAATGTCGTCTTTTAAAAATTCGGTCAAATTGTAAATACCACTTGGATAACCGTCGTAGGAAATTTTAGGCAAGGCGTTAATTTTTTCTTCGATGTTATCCTTTGAGGAAAATAAAGTCTTTTTATGTTAAGTCATATGAAGTAATTTACTTCCAAAACCTGTAAAAACCAAGGATAGAATGGTGCTTTTTACTAATTTGATTTTCTTTTTGTTAATTTCACAAAATAATAAAAAAATAACACAGTCGAGATAAAAATAAATATGTCTAGTAAAATGTTGCTAGGTATGAATTCTATGTTGATCGAAGTACCTTGCAGGCCATTATTACTTCCAAATTCTAAGAATAAAAAGGGAAAGCCTATACCTTTAATTTCAGATGAATAATAGCTGTAGATATTCAATCCAATAAAAAGTAAAACAGGTATTATCCAATACAATCTAGACCTTAAAAAAATCATAAAATAGAAGTTATTATACTTTAAATACTAAAATAGATATATAACATACTATACCGCCATATATTTTTATTTTTATATCTAATTCTTTATCAAGATAGTAATATTTTCCGACTATTCCTCGTACTTCTACACTACCATCCTCATTTGCTGGTAACGCAAAGAAGTTGACATTTTTGCCAAAAGATTCATATGGGTTCTGATAAAAAACTAAATCCTTTGTTACTAATTTGATGATGGCTTCAGGACTTCTAAATGATAAGGAAGTACTGTTAGATACGCTTAAGTGACCCTTTTCAAAATGAAATCTTCCAATATTCATAGCAGTCAATTCATATCTGTTATCATACACCTCCTGAAATATATCTTTGTGCTTATGAAAAGGAAATTGAGTTGACTCTTTTAATAATTCTTTAAATATTGAATCCTTTAGTAAGGATTCGATAAAATTTGACTGTTCCATAGTCTCTAATAGCAAGGCAATATTGTTTTAGAATAGGGATTATTATACTGGATTGTTAAAATTATAAAAAAAATAGATATTTATATTCAAAGTGAATAATTATAGATTTAAAAACTGGTGAAATTGCACTTCGAACTGTGGCAGGGAATATTAATACATCAGGTAAATTATTTAATGTTGAGTAATCGAAATAATAATTAACTTAATTAAAAAAGAGCATTGGTAAAGGTGCAGATATTCTTTCAGGTTCAACGGAAGGTCTTAAAAACTCTCCTAATGTGTCTAAAGTTTTATGCATACAATAAGACCAAGTGCTAGTTATGTTTAGAATAAGTCTTGAAACCAGTTTTACCAAAGATGTTGAAACAAAATCACTTAAAAAACGTAATGGATTATCAAATGCTATCGCTGTAATTTCAGTTTTTGAATACTTACTCCCAAAGTGCTCCGTATGCCAAAAACACTTCACTTGCAGTTGTAAGAACTAGCTGAGGAATAATTGTAGGTGGTGTAGGTGGAAGTTGAGGAACCAGTTTGGGGTGCCTCCGTTGAATTATAGAGGCCCCTGGGGTTATTAGAGATTCAGTAGTTATAGAAGCAGCTGGAGCTTACGATGGAAGTGAAAAAGGAGCAAAATTTGGAGAATGGATTGTAGGTGGTTATTTTGATTTAATGAATTAAATTATGGAAATTAAATTATTGAAGGGAAAATTGTTTTTATTTTTCATTGGGAGTTTTGCATTTTTTTTATTGGGTATTTATACAATTTTATATCCTGATGAAATGTCTACATTTTTAAATCGTCCAATTTTAGCAAGACTGATTGGTATTTTAACATTTTTAATGTGCGGCATTCTCATGGTTGTTTTATTGAAGGTTTATTTCAATAAAAAAGGTCTAATAATTAATGAAGAGGGAATAATGGATTATTCCAGTATGCTCTCAGGATATCTCATTACATGGAATGAGATTGTTGCAATAAGAAAAGTAAATATTCGTTCTCTTACCATCTTATTGATAGATATTGAAAAACCAAACGAATACATTAATCAATTTGGTAGACTTAAGTCATGGTGGTTAAGATTGAGTGCTAATTCATACGGAACGCCAATATCTTTGTCTTCTTATTTTTTAGACTGCAAAACTGATGAATTAGAGATCTATATAAGAGATGCTTATCAGAAATATAAAAGTAAAGAAATTTAAATTTATAGTATTGCTATTTAGAATAATGATTTTGGTGTGAAAAAAATCTTGGTCAACCCCTGAAGAACTACAAAAATATCTAAAAGATTTATGCAGTCGATCATCGAGGAATATTCTCTATTGATAATAGGAGTATTAAGTTAGAAATTGATGGCAATGAAATTTTTGTAGGGACTGGTTTATATAAAAAATACTATCGGTCATTTTTTATATGAAGCGATGATACTGAAATACATTAGTACGATCCAAAATCTAGGGGATTTATAAGATTTTAATTTATGAATATAGAAAGTATCTAATTGCTGGGGGCTGTTAAGAATTTAGTATTTTGGTTTTCACGGGTTTGAAACGTAAAAGGAATGAAGGAAATTCCTTTTACGTTTCAAAAAAATTCTTCCGGAGTTTTAGTAACCCGGTAAAGTTCCCTGTTTTTGAAGCCTTCCCATTTTGGTATTTGTTATATATCATCTCTATAACAAAATAGAAACTATAATATGTTCTATTTCATTTGTTATATAGTTATAATATGAGTGAACTGAAGCAAAAGAAATATAAATTTCATGAACCAAGTGTAAGCCTCAAATAATCTATAAATTTCACAAAAATTAAGATGTTAAATTATTCTGTTTTATAGGCTTTTGATATCCTTTACAGTATTGATCCTCATAACTCGTTAAATTAGTACCGTTTGTAGCTACAAATATATATACTTGAGAGGAACGGATTTGTTAGATTGTGGTGATATTACAGCACATATGGCCTTTTTTACTGATGGTAGTCATCACTCAATTTTCAAGTATTGTTCATTTTTATAATTGGATTTTATACGTAGTAAGGACACTCGGGCAAAGTATCTGCTATAATATTTATATTTCTCCATAATTTCAATTGCTTGGGGAAGGAGTGAAATCTGTCCATGTTTTATTTTTCGCAAAACTAATTATCCCTGAGCTGTGAAAAAAAACTATATTTAAATAAATTTTTACACAACAAAATCTTTATTTAAAACTGTCTATTATTTTCATATTATGAAACCTGTTTTAACGCTGTTTATATTCATTGCAATGCTGATATCCTCTTGTAGTAAGGATAGACCGGAACCTGAAATTCCTAAAACCAAACTTGAAACAATATCGGATGAAATCCGGACCAAATACATTGAAATATTACCCGAGCTGCGAAATTTCCGAATCATATTACAGGATTATAATGCAATACGGGACTACATAATACTTTATGGTAGTAACGACACTAAAATTTTTGTAGCTTATCTTGATCAGAAGCACAGGACGGTAAAATACAAGAAGATCATAGATGCTCCAGGAGAACTTACTTCCAAGTTTTTGGTACAGCGTATAGGTGTTTCTGCCGGCAATCAGGAGGAAAACCATTCTGCTACGATCTATTTAGGACAAAAAACAAATTTTGATCAAGAAAGTTCCGAGCAGGAAGACAAGAGTATCGGCGCAGTGATTATATTCCCTAAAGAACGAGAGCTTTCTCACGTATTGGTTTCATTAAACGGGCCCCAAAAATTACCTCCCTATTTTTCTGAGATCAGATTCACGCATGATAAGCTCTATTACTGCACCTCGCAAAAGGTATATATGGTGAATAAGGCTAACCTACAATTACAATATTCAGGTGCTGTTGTTGAACTATTACTTGAAGAAGAACCTATCCGGTCATATTATTTTGAGGATGCCCGGGTTGTCGTGCTCTATCGTGTGGAGCCAGGAAAACTTATTGTTGAATGCGGTGATATTTCCAATAATAATTTTAAGAAATTATGGAAACATGAATTACTTGATTGGCAACCTGTAAAAGGTGAAATTAAACGTTCAGATTACACATTTGGGGATGATCAGGATACTGTCTTTTTACAATACACTTCTTTTGGCAATCGCTATGAAAATGGATCGTTAGTAGAATACTCGGAGAAAGAGTTATATCGCTACAGCAAAGATAGGGGTAGATAGTTTGATCATAATTGCTTTATGTAATTAATTTTTTAAGCAAACCACAAAAATTATGTTAGCCCATTCAAAAACCGTACTTATTGACCCTACCAACGATGAAGGATTCAAACGATTATTCGGACACAAGATCAACCTAATCAATTTTCTTAACATCATCTTTCGCAGTCGTAAGACCCTCACAGATCTTACGTATCTAGATACTGCACGCATCGTTTCGGCTGAAGACATTGGCAAAGTTATGTTTGACCTTGTTGTCCAGCGCAGTACAGGCGAGGAGATCATCATCGAGATGCAGACCAGTACATATACCAATCTTAAAAAGCGTATGCTTTACTATGCCAACAAGGTTATTCTCTGATAAGCGTAAGACCTGTTTCTTTTCGTATTCGCGCATCACTAGTATTTCCATAATCAAGACTAGTGCTGCCGAATTAGGTTTCGCTTAGTCCCCATCAATACTCTGCGAATAATCCAGTAAAGATGATTGATCAAGGCGGAATGTTATTGAGAGATTGCCTTAACTCAGTTCGGTAAGTAGCGATATGGATATATATATACGGAAAAATATATGAAGTTCAATTTGATAATGTTGATGGTTGGCATGGTTACCCTATTCCCTATTCAGATATGAAAGATGGAAGTGGTAGTATGGTTAGAGGTTGGTTAAAAGATGGTTTTATGACTACTTCAGAATACAAAAAAATTGATAAAAAATAAGTAAAAAAAATGAATTGTGGTAAATTGTATTTTCATCTTGAAAGGAAAGAAAGTCCTTACAAAGAAGAGCTGCCTACCAATGAAGTTTGGGGTATCATACGACTATGTTATGAATTAAATAATATAGTAGAATATATTCTTGACTGGCAGTGGGATATTACTGAAGTTGCAGAGTGGTTTGATGATGCTGAGGATTTATTAGCTGTCAAAAATTTAGATGTCTTGAATGATGAAGATAAATCCATTTCTGAATTGCGAGATCTCGGTTACGAGCGATCGTTTTTCTTTAATCAAGAGGAAATGTTGTCATATCATGAGGATTTGGATACGTATTTTTCTGACTTTAAATTTCATTTGAGGGGCACACCTACACCTACGTATTACATTGGACTGAATAACGGAGAAGGTGAGTTATCCTATTTTTGTCGACAACAAAAAGTATATAAACGATACTGTTTTAACATGGATGAGTTTCTTAAGAGTACAAAAAAAACTTTATTGAAGTTTCGATAGTTTTATTTATAAAAATCTCACAAACTTTATAAAAAAGGGTTCGGTTGTACCCATTATAACTGAACCCTTTTTATAAAATTCAGAGTTGATTTTGATATTGGAATTAATGATACCGTCCGTTAATGCTAGTATTGAGGATATGTTCTCAATTATAGATTTCGGATAAAGGGGTTCATCGTAGCAAAGGTATCACCAACAGTATCATTGGTCTCTCTTTAAACTTTTCTCTCTAGCTTTAACCTATCACCAAATTTAATATATACTTGTAATATGGTCAAGCCCAAATTGTGTATTGGCATTGTGCATTTGGTGATATATCTTTTATAATCAGTACATCAATTTCATCAGCACCTGTTCTAAACTTAATGCATCGTTGGTTTATTCATTCGTTTTTGTTTTATAGGTATTTATAAGCTCACTATGTTTGGCTACCTGAGGTAGTTCACTGAAAAAAATAAAGAAAAATGGAATGAGGAAGATGATTAAGTACACCAGTTTCATCATGCCACCCACAGGCAAGTGGTTGCCGTACATAATTCAAAAATGAATTGTTAATTTTAATCTTTAGGATGGATTTTACAATATGATAGTGAATCAATCGACATGATAATACACCCTCAAAGTAATTTAAAAACTAGTTATGCTTAGAATCGATCCTTGTTTTTGCTTTTTAGAATGATCACGCAGATGTGGAGGTAAAATTAATTGGAGAAATATTTTTTGGCAATATTGCAGGTTTATGTATTAAATGCCAATCATTACGCGATCATAGAATGATTTTGGATGGGAGGTTTAAATGCAAAAAAAAAATGTAGTTAATTAGCATTTAGCTAATTACTACATCAAAAATAACAAGAATTAGAATAATTCTCGAATTCTTTTATCTTGCTATGCGCACATTGAATGCGTTAACACCTTTTTGACCGTTTTCTACTTCGTAAGTAACACTTTCGTTTTCGCGAATGTCATCCATTAAACCAGTTGAATGTACAAATACGTCCTGACCACCGTTTGCTGGTGTAATAAAACCGAAACCTTTGGTAACGTTGAAGAATTTTACTGTTCCTTGTTGCATTATATTATTGTTTTTATTGAAAATTATTTAAATCTGAACTTTTGTAAAGTCATCCAATATGACTTACAGAAGTTAATCGATCTGCTAGAAAGAAAAAGGAGGTGTGTAATTTGAAGGTTGATTGGAGTCAAGCTCTAAGAGTACTGCGCACTTTTTATGAATAACAAAAATTAGCAATCGATAGGTGAAGAAAAGCAAGATAGGAAATACCTACTATCTTTAACATCCCACAATCATGCTTGATTCTATCACAAAGGTAAGTGAAAATTATTTATAATCAAAATATTTTTTCAAAAAGAATCAATTTTTATTTTTTGTAAAATATTAGAACTGTTGCTCAATAATTAGTTTAAATTTCAAATTACACATGAGCGTAGTAAGCTAAGTTCGGCATTGACCTGTGCGGATATTATTGAGATCAGATGAAGTTATCGAACTTGAGATAAAATAAGGTATTTTGATCATCGCAATGTAGTAGAGTGATCTTTTTTGGATCTCACTATAATTCTTTTTAATATTTTCAAGCTGATGAAACAAAATTGAACTTCATAGATACCAAGTATTTAAATTTTTTTAATATTGATCCACGTTTTATTTGGTGATTTAATCAAATCCCTTGGTAATATGCGGTTAAGAATATAATCTTCACCTTCTAACGTATATAGAGTCGGGCTTTCAGAATTTGAAACAGATATCATTTTAAAAATTGCATCAGGATCTTCAAAGGAAATATCTGATTCTAAAACTTTCACATTGTTTGTCGAGAGCCATGCCAATAACTCAGCATGGTCAAATTGCCTGATATACCTGACTTCATAATCAAAATTGTTTAACTCGATTTTCGTAAAGTGAGAAAAGTATTCATCTAGGTATTTATAATAACTATTGCGGTCCTTCGTTCGCAAAGCATAATTTTTGACTATTAGCCGATGTGGGTTGTACTCAAAATTGAAATCATCAGGATTTTCAATAAAGCCATAGTATTTATCATATAGCGAGATACGAGACTCCAGACTATTATATTCTTCCATAATTATGCTTTACAATAATAACAATTCAAAGATGCTAAAGTTCAATATAGGATGCCATAACAACAATACCACATCGATAAAGAAATCAGAATATTCCGTACGAGTATTAATTTATGGGCTTCTTTAGTTTTTCAATTAATACTCTATGATGTCGATTGGAAGTTGGAAAATGTAATTATGATATGATCAGTAAGTATAAGATTCTTTAGGGACACTCAAGTTTTAAAATAAACTCTAAGAAAGTACATTGAATCAGCTAATCTTTGATTAGGACTATCGTCCCAACTGATACTGGCATTCTAATTTTGAATTACAACTAAAAGACCAAATTTTACCATTTTACAATAACAGTTGAACCAAGGGATAGTGGATTACGACGCAAGGTGTCAGCCATTCGATAAGTTAGAATATCTTTCTGCACAACCAGACGAATTTTTTTTAGTCTTGGTTTAGGAGCATGAAACCCATCATTATAACAATAATGTTACAAAAAGCATTGCTCCATATACTATAGTTTTTTTTCCGTCGTTAATTATTTGATCATGGTTAATTTTTTAATGTAAATGTTTTCATTAAAATACTTTTTATTAATCATTATCGACAATTTAGAGATGATATAAACTTAAAACCTTCGTATGAAATTTAATGCTACCCAATGTAAGCTATGGTTGTCGTATTATGTACCATCCTTGTTTTTTTTGCATGTCCTATTGATAATTCCTGCCGGTGCAATAGCGCAGCAAAAAACGATCATCGGCAAAGTGATCGATGCGGTCGCAAAAACACCTTTACTCGGGGTTACTGTAAAGCTTGAAGATAAAAATGGCACGACCATAACGACGGATAAGCAGGGTGGTTTTATATTAGAAAATGGGACAATAGGACAGTCGCTTACTTTTTCATTTGTGGGTTATTCAAGTCAGACGATAAAAATAGATTCGCGTACAAGCTATACGATAGCTTTAGTTGCTGTTTCCAATATGATCGAAGAAACTGTTGTGGTGGGATATGGCCGTCAGAAAAAGCGGAATCTAACAGGAGCTATTGTTTCTGTAGGTGCTGCTGAAATTGAGAAAACAACGTTACAGGATCCTATTTCCATTTTACAAGGACGCGCTGCTGGTGTGCAGGTATCCTCCAATTCGGGAGCACCTGGTGGAGAGATGAGTATACGTGTCCGGGGAAGTTCTTCGCTGAACTCGGGTAATAATCCGCTTTTTGTTGTGGATGGTATTCCTCTTGAATCCAATTCTATTTCTTCTTTAAATGGCACCGAAAATTCAGGTCTCAATCCAATGGCGGATATCAATCCAAGCGATATCGCCTCGATTGAAATACTAAAAGATGCCGCATCTACAGCAATTTATGGATCTCGGGCTGCCAATGGAGTCGTGATGATTACAACCAAACGAGGTGCAGCAGGTAAGCCGGAAGTGATATTGAATGCAAATGCAGGGGTAAGTTCGTTGACGCGAAAACTCAGTGTTCTTAATGCCAGACAGTATCGAGAAGCAGTATTGGACTCTTATCGTGGGATGACAATCCCAGAAGATCCTTTCTATACAATTATCGATTCCCTCAACCCCATGAACAATGGTGATGTAGACTGGCAGGATGAGTTGATGCGTACCGCAAAACAGTATAAGTTAGATCTCTCTGTAAGAGGAGGTAATGAAGGAACAAAATACGCATGGAGTTCTTCCTATTTGGATCAAGATGGAGTCATATTGAATTCGAATTATAAACGGTTTACCTCGCGACTGAATGTTGATTTTACGATTTCAGATCGCGTGAGGATAGGGCAGAGCATTTCCTATACAAATGCGGTGAACAATCGAACGAATGCTGCTGGCTCCGGGAATTTGAGTATTATCAGGAGTTTATTGATAAGACCACCAAATATGTCGATGTACTTGCCTGATGGATCACTGAACGGCTATATGATTGGACAGCGTAATCCTGTCGGTATGGCTTTGTTTTCAACCAATCTCAATAAGAGCAATCGTATCATTGGAAGCCAATATCTAGAAATTGATATTTACAAGGATCTTAAATTCCGGAACAATGTAAATCTGGATTATATTTCAATGAAGGAAGATGAATTTATGCCATCTATATTGGACTACCGCGAAGGATACAATAGCGGTGCCGTACGATCTTCCGGAAATCTTACTTGGGGAAATGAGAGTTACTTCACTTACACAAAAAATGTGGCGGATAAGCACCATATTGGAGCGGTATTGGGCATGAGTTTTCAGAAATGGCGTTATGACCGGACTGGTCTCAATGGAGAATATTTTCCAAGCGATGATATCCGTACCCTTAATGGTGCATCTGTGATTTCGAACCAAGGCGTAAATGTCGCTTCTGAACACGCCATGCTTTCTTACTTTGGTCGGGTTACTTACGATTATGAGGGCAAATATTTGTTAGAATTCAATCTTCGTACTGACGGTTCTTCCCGCTTTGGCCGTGAACGACGGTTTGGTTTCTTTCCCTCTGCATCCGCAGGATGGCGTTTTGTGGAAGAAGAAAGTATCAAAAATCTGGGCTGGCTGAGCGATGGTAAGCTCCGTTTTAGTCTCGGAAGTACTGGAAATGAAGCCATCGGTGACTACACTTCAAGAGGAGAGTTTACCTTAGGGACAAACTATTTGGATTTTTCGGGCGCTGCGCCAACAGTGATGCCCAATCCGAGCCTCACCTGGGAGACTACCCATCAATATAATCTAGGTTTAGAGCTTGGTTTTTTTAATAATAGAATCCTGTTTTCAACAGATGCCTACTTGAAGAAAACAAAAGATTTGCTGTATAATGTGCCTACCCCCGGAACCTCTGGCTTTGAGTTTATTACACAAAATATAGGATCGATTGAGAATCGTGGCTTGGAATTTAGCCTACAGACCCGTAATCTAGAAGGAGCGTTTCGTTGGAACACGAATGTAAACATAAGCTTGAATAGGAATAAAGTGACCTCTTTACCGAAGAATCTACTGACTAATGGGCATATCCAAAACGGTAATTTCCATATACTAAAAGAAGGATTGCCTATTGGGGTATTTTATGGTTGGAGTTTTCTTGGCGTGTATGCTCGTGATGAAGACAATACAAACAAGCTAACTAATGGAGCCAACGGAGCTGTATTTGTAGGTGGAGACCCCATTTGGAAGGATGTCAACAATGACAAAATTATCGATCAGAATGACCGGGAAATTATCGGATATGCAGAACCTAAATATTTTGGTGGGATCTCTAACGATTTTAGCTATAAGAACTTTCATCTGAATGTGTTTTTTCAATATGCTGTCGGTAATCAGATTTACAACGAATTGAATCATCAACGGAACTCCATTGTTCGTTACAACAATCTATCTACCGATGCCCTTAATCGGTGGCGGGAGCAAGGAGATCAAACAGATTTTCCCCGATTGATTCGGGACGATCCAAAACAGTCCGATAGCAGAGTCCAAAGTAGATGGGTTGAAGATGGTTCGTACCTCAAATTAAAGAACGTCAATTTAAGATATTCTTTTGATTCTGCTTGGAGCAAACGGATAGGTCTGCGCAAGTTGGATGCCTTTGTTACCGCTACGAATTTGGTCACCTGGACAAAATATACTGGCTTTGACCCCGATGTCAATTCCTATTCTGGTCTACGTGTAGGATTGGATGAAGGCTCTTACCCACAAAGCCGCACATTTACGTTTGGTTTAATCTTTGGACTTTAATAAATAACGATGAAAAAATTGTTTAAATATACATTTTTGTCTATTCTCTTTCTATCTGTTACCAGTTGTTCTAATTCGTTGCTGGATAAGGAACCTATTAGTAATTTTTCTGGAGAAGGATACTATAAAAAGCCCAGTGACGCCCAAGCCGGAGTCAATGGAATCTATAATGGTCTACAAGCTCTTTTCCGTCAGAATTATGCGTATTGGGGCGAGGGCCGGGCAGATAATGTCGTGACCCGTCATGCCGCTGACCCTGCCGCGCTGCAACAAAATACGTTAACGCCCATTATCAATTCAGCACGGTGGGATAATTTTTACACCGTTATATCCCGAGCCAATTACGCGATTAAATATATTCCCCAAGCATTTGGAGCTGAAGATAGCGAACTTAAAAAACAATTACTCGGGCAGGCACATGCGTTGAGGGCACTAGCTTATTTTTACTTAGTTCGGATCTGGGGAGAGGTACCTTTAGTCATAGAGCCGTACGAGGGTTTGGGTCAAGAGCTGTTTGTCCAAAAGAATACGGAGGCTGAAGTATTGGCTAAGGTGGAGGAAGATTTGATGCTAGCGACGGAGAATTGCGCTGCGAATTATTCAGGTGCCGGAAATCGTGTGTTGATTACCAAAGGAGCTGCTTATGCTTTTCTGACGCAACTATACATGTGGCAAAAGAAATATGCACGGGCGATAGAAATGTCCGAAAAAGTGCTTGAGGATCCGCAATATACATTGGTATCGATCGAGGATTGGAATAACATTTTTGTGAAAGGAAGCAGTGGCGAAAGTATTTTTGAAGTCGGCTACAATGAAGTACAGACCAATAATCTCCGGATATGGTATGCCATGGGTTCCGATAGTGACTATGTACCGAGTACATCTTTTATCGCGTCTATCGAACCTGGAGATCTTCGCAAACCACGTATTTACGATGTATCTCAAGTACAGCCACGTAAGATATGGAAGTTTTTTGGTCAGGGATTTAATGATGAGAGCCCAGAACCTTCCTCAGGCAATATTGTATTAACCAGAGTAGCTGATATCGTCTTACTCAAGGCCGAAGCACATGCCCATTTAAACCAGACCGTTGAAGCATTGGACTTACTGAACAGTATCCGCATCCGTGCAGGACTTTCCGCTTTGGATCAAAACAACGCCAGCATCCAATTTGGAAGCTTACTCACTGGTATTTTGCATGAAAGATCCATAGAGCTTTGTTTCGAGGGACATCGGTGGTTTGATCTTGTACGTACAGGAACTGCAATTTCAATAATGAAACCGATCAATGGCCTCTCGGACAATCGAAATCTGCTGTGGCCAATACACGAAGGTGAACTATTAAAAAATCCAAATTTGAAACAAAATGAATTCTATAGATAATCATATGAAGAAGATCAAATATATCGTTACTTTTATTCTGTGCATTTTTACTGTGTTGGTTACTTTTTTTAGTTGCGAAGTACAGGACAGCTTTGAATACGATTACGCAGAAGACAATAGCAAATTAAATATGTCTGCATGGGCCTATATCCAAAAAAATGATTCTTTGTCTTCCCTAAAAGAAGCAATTATGCTAGCTAAGGATGAAGGATTATACGAACGTACAGATAAATCGACCTTCATTCTGCCCACAAATCGTGCGTTTAAGGCATATTTAGAAGAAAATAATTACGACGCTATAGGTACAGTACCGATATCCATACTGAAAGATATGTTGCGATATCATATTGTAAAAGCAGTAGTAAATTTTAATGATCCTGCGTTGTCTCCAAAAAACAAGCCCATTGCATATCAGACTGAAAATGATCAGATCATGTACCTATCCCATACTGGTACCTATGTTGGGCTCATCAATGAAGGAACCAATAGACAATGGCAAATCCGTACGTCGAATCTTGTTCCCAACAATGGTGTCATCCATATTGTTGATCAGATTGTTTTCTATTCCGAGAAGGTAAAATAGGCATATTGTTCCTGCATTTCCATAGCATAGTAGATGCAGAAACTTTTTTTTGAAGATGATAAACATTAATAAAATGTGCTTTTAATGTGTCATGTTAGATCTTGGTTTAGAGATTGGGGAAGCACAGGATGTTCAAGACGTGAATCCAAAACAAGTACAGCTTTATGGAAAATAAGAATAATAGAAAGTATGCTTGCCCCTGTTGTGGCTCTTTAACTTTAAGTGATGAAGCAGGTTAATACTTTTCAACTTTGCTTCGTTTGTTATTGGGAAGATGATGGTGTACAGTTTATAGACCCTGCATACGAAGGTAGTGCAAATAGAGTTAGTTTAATTCAGGCAAAAGAAGATTTTAAATCTTTTGGATCAATAGAAGAAAGGTTTATAGAATATGTTCGACTGTATTTAAAAGAAGAAGAAGAGTAAACGAAAAATTAGTCTAATCAATTGAACTTATTGAGAAGAACTCTATTAAAATGTAGTCTAGTAACTCGGAGTTATGATAACAGTTAGAGCCATAATATAACTATGTCCAGGCGAAAATAAGATAAAAGCTCCTTTTACTACAGGTTATATGCCGTAATCCAATTTGTTGAAGAATTTAAAATATCAGGACAAATTACTTTTCCTAATCAAGAAAAATCTATATCTGGTATTTTTAATTATTCATTTGTTTTTCAGATTTTCTGCTAATTATCGAAGCGAGTGAACAGGTTATGATTCCTGGAAGAACTGCATAAATTGGAAGCCAGACAAAAAGTAAACCGCTGGTAGAAGATTTTGAAGCCAGATGATTAATGTCAAAATACCACATAATTTGTGCTGTTAGTGGAAATACAAGTAATATTAATATGGAGAGTATATAGAATATAAAAGATGCTGTTTCTGAGCGCTTTATTTTATAAAAAACTTTCAGTTGAAAAATGTAAAAAACAGCTATCGGGAGTAATTGGTATAAAGCAAAATAGTTGAAACCCAGGATCAGAAAAGCCGTAAAGGCGCATAAAATAGATAGTAAAAATGCAGTGGTATTGCTCATGATCAAATATAAGTATTTATTATGGTAAGTAATCTTCAGTTCAAGTATAAGTGAAAAACCCAAATATTTTGATCAATTTTATTTACTATTGATTGTATAGGGTTCTACAATTCGTTTTATCGATTTTTTACAAAGAAAACCTTGACGTTTTTACCCATAGCAGTATTTATCTGCACATCTTCTGCTAAAGGAAAACCTGACGTTAATACAAATAACGGGTATTATCATTATGCTTATATCTATTTTATCAATGAACTTCATAAAAACAAAACCAATAAATACTATTCATATTAAATAATCTTCTATAGGCTATTTTTATGAAGGTTATTATTTCATTTTTGTAATTATCCACTTTGGCCTATTTAGACGAATATTATCAGAAAAAGGAGTTTGCCAATAAGATCAAGAAGAGGAAAATAAAGCACAGATAATTTTTTACAAACATTTGGAAAGGAATTTAGAGTAATTTTAACTAGTCAACTGTCCTTTGTGGAAAGATTTCTTAGATTACCATAATGTATTCTTTTAGTTGCTTTGTCTCCAAAGATATATTTGGCACGTTATTAGTCTTTTATAATAAAATTTAGTATGAGAAAAATTTTTATAGTATTGACCCTTATTTGTATGGTATTTTTGACTTCTTGTTATACGACAAGAACCGCTGGAAATAGCGGTAAAGTACCTCCCGGACAAGCTAAGAAAGCTGCTGGAACAAAATCTGCGAAACCATTTGCACACGGCCAAAGAAATAAGTAAATATGGTTTTTAAGTAAGTTATATTTTTAGGATTTATAGATTTTAGAAATAGTAATATATCTGTTAGTCAAAATTTAATTTGTTTTTTAAGGACAGCAGGGAGACACCTTGGATTGTATTCGTAATATGCTTGGGAAAAGAACAGACCTAATTAATGATTATTCAGATCTACCTAATGTAGGAGACCTGTGTTTTTTTGAATCTTAAGTATAAGCTAAGCTACCCTTTTTATAAATGATTTAGAGCCAAAAAATTTTGATGCGCCCTTGAAGGCGTCTATAAAATGATTTTTGTTAAATATCTTAGAGGATGGAAAAACCTATAAGTTTCCACCAGTAATCTCCAGCGTTGAAATAAATAATTGTTGAAATAACGATTGATGACTAATCTGGTCATTGATGCAACGACACTAAAATTATCTATTTGAGGTTCTACTTATTAGAAAAAGATTGAAAATCTCGAAAGATTTCAAGGAGACCTTTGTTATTCAGCAAAAAAGATTGACTGATGCTAGCAATTAAAGACCAGAAAATTTATTATTAAATGCAACCTTTTAAGTTTTGTTGGTGTTATATGTATGAATAAGTCAAACGCTGGTTTATCATATCGTAAATTTTTTTAAAAATTATATCATGGCAGATAACAAATCAAAAAAAGGGAAATCTGACAGAAACAAAGTCAGTGGTTCAGAAAATTACGAAATCCAATATTTTAAGGAAAAGATGGGAGTTTCTTCCCAAGCGGTTACTGGTGCAATACGTGCCATAGGTAGCAATGACAGAAAGAAATTGGAAGAATATCTCAAGAAGCGTCATGCCAAATAGAAGCTAGCATAACAAAGCAATTTACTACAACTTCTAACATATCCTTTTTGGGGAAACATTTTTTGGCAAAGTGCTTCGCTTTGTGGTGCAGATGCACGATGCGTCGCATTTGCATTACGTCCTACGCTTGAAAATGTAGGGCGTACTCAAAAGCTGAGCTGTTCCGAAAGCACTACCTCCGGATCCAGCAGTCAGAAGGCTTGCCATAGTTGTTGAAGGTCTTGCTTAAGACTACAAAGATTTTGAAGGTATTAGCTTTAAACCCGTGTTAGGTGAGGGAATTGATTTGGGAGAAGCAATTGAGCAGTACACAGGAAGAAAATTTTTCTTTAAAAAAATGACTTGATCAACGGGGATCTTAATCAAAATGTCAAACTATTTGATAATTAAAAAATGATAAAGAATAGATCAGAATTTCCAACAGATGAACTGGGCAAAATCAGCAAAAAACTATCTGCTTTAAGTGAAACTGTTTCAACTGCTGAAAGTGTTACTTCAGGCTATCTACAGTTTTTATTGTCGCAGATGCTCCAGGCATCTGAAATTTATAAAGGTGGCATTACCGCCTACACTTTACAGGAAAAAGTGAATTTGCTAAAAGTGGATGAAAAGGAAGCAAAAAAGTGCGACTGTGTTTCTAGTGTTATATCCAATAAGATGGCGCTCTATACTGCCGAGCTGTTTGGAACTGATTGGGGAATTGCTGTAACTGGATATGCGACACCTGTACAGGAATCTGGTTTCCAGCTTTTTGCCTTCTTTTCATTTGCGTATCAGAACAAGATCATACACACAGAAAAAATCGAGCTTAATCCGGATGCCAAGGGACCTGATGCACAAATCCACTACGCAGAACACATCATTACAGCATTTAAAAATAAGTGCTCTAAGCATCATCCTGCCTAAACATTTACAAAGACTTAACAGCTTCCGATTTGGGTATTGGGCGTGTTTATATAAAAGATAGACTATCAAATATAAACAACTATGTGGAGGGACATATCACTCTATACCGATTTTGAAATCGTCAAGAAAGCAACTGTATCCATGACATAAATAGATCAATTTGATAGATTTATTCCTTAAATTAGACATATGAAAAAAAACTTAATAACTATTATAGGTCTTTTGGCGGTGATATTATCTTCTTGCTCTGGCGTACGAATAGCCACAATGAGACAATCGAAGATGGAGCAGCTCGAATTGGGCATGTCCAAATCGCAAGTCGTTAATATTCTCGGATCATCCTATTCGATCGCGCAAAAGGAGATAAATAATACGGATACCATAGAAGTAATTTCCTATAGGAATGTCCCTTTTGATGAAGAATTCTATTTGTTTCGCTTTAAGGATAATAAGTTAGAAAAATGGTACCGCGAATTCCAACCTATATACAGAGAACCAAGACCGTAGATTTTAATGTTTACTGCCTTTATATAAGCGAACAATTTCAGTTGTGGCAATTTTTGCGCTTTATCTAAAGGATATTCCTAATTAATCAACGTAGCAAACATATAATGGATTGATAGTAAATCCATTTATGTACATATACTATGTACTCTTATTATAATCTTTTGAGTGCCGAATTCTTGTCCACTGAAGAAGTAATATTTTACATTCAAGTGTATTTCAAATTTACAGATTTTCGAATTCCATAGAGCATTCTAATCGGTTTGGGATAAAACCAGTCCATATACCATTCACTTTAACAATTTCTCTGGTTTTAATATCTCTAAGAGTTAATACATATTCAGACGTTATTTTGTTGAAAATAATGGCTATTGACCCTTTTAGATTTTTATTAGGTTGAACATAAACTGAATCCTTTAGATTTAGATTGGATGGTATTTTCAATTCATTTTTTTCGTATTTCCATTTCTTTTCCCCTAAAGAAATTTGTGAATTATCCACATATTGAGGGACACTATATAATGTGCTTGAATCAACAAGTGTAAAAACACTATCGGATTTTTGATTAAAAAAAGATGTTTCGAATATTGGTTGGGGATCAATTATTATCTTTTGAACAGTGCCTGTAGTATTTTGATAGGTAAGATTAGGTTTCAACTCTTTAATTTCTTCTACTGAAGTAGAATTTGTGTCAAACAGAATATTCATTATCTCATACTTATTAGAAGATAAGCTATCAGGCGAATTCTGGTCTATATCTATTGGGTTGTTGCTTTTTGAGCAAGACAGTTGTATTATTAAGAATACAATAAATGATAATTTCTTCATTATAAATTATATTTAACTATATTTACTACAAGGTAGCTATAATTGCTATAAATTACTAACAAAATTAAAATAAAGTATGAAAAAGTCATTTTTAATTATTTTGTCGGCTTTCATTTTATTGAATTCTTGCCAAAAAGAAATTATTTCTCCTATTCAAAATGAGAAAGAGATGTTATCAAATGCTCAAGCTAAAGGGCAAGCTGGGGTGGTCGACACTGCGGGAATGGGTGCTATAATACCCATAGAAGAATCTCCCTTAAAGAAATACTTAAAATTATTCCCCAATCAGTCTTTGATTACAACTAAAAACACAACACTTTCTTATCCATCAACACTTTATGACCTTAAAGATCTTCCTTTGAATATTGTTGTAAAAGGAAATACCACTGCAGACAGATTCTTTACTTCACAAGGAACCAATCAAGAAGTTCTCTTAGCCCCAGAAAATTCAAACAATCCCCACCAGAGGTTTAAAATAGGTATCATGCCATTAACTGGCTATATTTATATAAAAAATGTAGAAGATAAATTAGTTTCTGCGGGAGTTTACACCAATAATCCCAACGTAGATATTTTATACGTAAAAGACAATACCAATTCAATTGGTGCGATGTGGAATTTTATAGAGTCATACCAACATAAACCTGGTTATACTCTACAAAATGCAGATGTGTTAGGGTTTGATGGTCCAGAACCTACAATTGGTAACGTATACAATAAAGTTATTGGCGGCCAAGCAAATAAAATATATTTTGGAAAGAATTTTAATCAATTAAATCAAACTTTTGAATTACGCGTTATAGGGGATTATGAAATTCAAAATATAGAATACCTAAATGATGCCAGAGCTACAATTACTCAAATTCCTGACTTTATAGTAAATTGGTCTTATTCAAATGGCTCAAGCGTCCAACAGTCAATGACTACAAACTTTGGAAGCAAAGCTAGTAAAACGTCCAACTTCTCTGAACAAAATTCTTTTTCACTTAAAGTCAGTACTAGTTTTAAAGCCAAGGTTCCTTTCTTAGCGTCAGGTTCAATTGAAACAGAGGTTGGCTCATCTCAAAGTTATACTTATGGACAAAGTGAAAGTTCTGAAGATACTAGAACATATGATTTTCCTTTACTTGTTCCAGCAAAAACCAAAGTTACTGCTACTGCGAAAGTTGCGAAATTTAAACTCAATGTTCCATATATCGCGACTTTGAGAGATAAAAATACAGGGTATATTCTCAAAGTAGCTGGAGTCTGGGAAGGCGTGGATCTGACTGATATAGATGTTACGGTAAATGAAACAAGTCTTGTCACTGGCGTTACAACCTTAAAAGCGCAGTTCAAGAAATAAGGCTCCGACTATTTTTTTTTATAGAGCTGTAATCTACAATCAGTAGAAAGAAAAGGTAGTATGCAGTTAAAATAAGCGCATACTACCTTTATATTTTGATATGATCTATTGGGATAAGGTAACACGTACCTTGTGGTCGTTCGGAATCACCAAGTATTGTATTTTTATATCCTCATGTTTGGCTTTAGTCTCAGGTGTTTCCGATGTTGTTTATCCGGAGTACTTCTTATTTATTTCACTTCGGCCCCTGTATTGCTGTTTCAACTGTCTCCATGTAAAAAAGGTTTATCTCAAATGCGATTAGCATAATTGAAGCTTTTATGGAATCCACCAATATATAACTAAGCTTTTAGCGGTGCTGCCAGCATCTTCCTCCACCGGCAACGACACGCTTACAGTAGCCTCCCGATTTGTTTTTGGCTCCGCATACGGACGATGTCGGTTTGGTGCTACCTCCATTATTTCCTCCATTTCCCGAGTCTGTGTTTTTATATGCGCCATAGACTCCATATCCCAAATCTCTTTGTGTGTCATAGGTTATATGAGTTTGGTTATATCCCACATCACCATATACGATCTCTTTGTTTTTTAGTATATATGCATTTATTGTCTGTTTATATGCTAGCAAGGTCTTGATGGATAGCTTTAACTCAAAGCTGATCTTCTGATCAAATACATAATCCCACTTTCCTTCTGTATGCTTTACTGTTTTTGTGCTGTTGGATTTATCGGTATAGGTGATTTCACAACTGCTACATTCCACTTCGTAGCTGAATTCATCCATGGGTTGTTCTATGATGGCCTCTTGGTTTTTGCTGCACGCATTTAGAGTTAATAGAGTAGCAAATAAAAATAGATACTTTGTTAAGCCTTTTGCTTCAATTAGATTTTTAAACCTCATACAGATTAACTTTTGTTTTTGATTCATGTTTTGGCAAATCTAATGGTTCATATTTGTCCTATCTTACGGTTTCCCATATTTCTAAAAAGCGGTCAAAAATAAAATAATACACCGAATTTACAGCTGCGTGATAAATGATAAAGCGTTTGAAAAAATCCTAAAAACATTTATTTATCCATAGAAATCTCTAGTAATCCAACGATGTGCTCTGCAAAGAGTCAGATTCAATTGTTACACATTATTGACGCAGCAACCTACTGCTATATCCATAGTCGATTAATCTGCATGCGTGGCGAGTAATTTACGGGAGTGGGCGAAGATGACAAAGTATTGGTGTTAAAATTCACTCCTTCCGATCTTAAAAGGTAAACGCGTACTTCAACAAGATTGTTCGTGGCCTTAGGGGTAATTGAAAAGTCATTAATTGATTTGAATCCGAATTCATTTGTTGATAAAGTTTCTGATTGGTCAAATTTATGCACTGAAGTTCAAAAAAACTTTTCCAATTGGCAGGACTGTACTTTAAATTTAAATCCAGGAAACTATTATTTACTATCTGTCTTGATGCCTGCTTGTAAGAAGTAAAATTATAAGCAAATGTATAAGCTATTTGATCGCTTATATTGTGTTGCCATTCTGCTTTTATTTTGCTTAACCTGGTGATGTTCTTTATTACTGTATCATCCCATGTATTTTGTTCATTGATAAATTTTGCCAGATCTCCGGCAATTGAAATCGTTAGTTCAGATAATATTTTTTTCCTCGCTTTTAGCGATATATTCATGTTGTAACCATTGTATGGGGAGATTTCGTTATTGTACAGACTGTTTCCTTGTTGCAATCCTATATTCCCGCTTGCTGAAATATTAGTCGCGATTGGAAATAGATATTTCGAAATATTTCCACTAAGGGCATACTTGTTAGTAACATTTTTATAATTTATGGCGTTAGCTTTGGTAGCACCACTATCAATAACATAAGAAATTATAAAATTCTGCCCGGTTCTATCGTAGTTTAAGGAAATAAAGTAAAATAACATTTTTATGGGTTTACGATAAGCATATCTGGCTCCAATTGTATGTAGATCCGTTTTAGGCAAGGGTATGTCATTTGCGCTAAATTGTCTGTAACTTACCAATATATTACCAGGATAAATATCAGTAATTTCACCAAAGCTGGTTTGCCGGCTGTATCTAAAATCAAGCTCACTGTATTTTCCTATTTTGTTACGGAACTCTATTATAGGGTTAAAAAGAAAATAGTTTTTTTTTTCAGCGTTTACTGCATCACGTTTATTGTATTTTATAAAGCTGTATGTAGGAGTAGTTTCCAGGCTTAAGGAACCTCTTTGCAGCTGGTAAATTAGTGCCGCTTTTCCGTAGAGCCCTATATTTTTAAACACGATATCATTTTCAAAGTTTTTGCCGACTGTGCTGATTACGTTTAAACTGTCGGTTTTATATAAATTACTATTAAGTGTATTGTGATCATAATATGCGCCTAACGCTGCCGAAAGGATAAAACGATCAAATTTTGTTTTATAAGTAGCAGATTGATTTATAAACAGGTTTTTTGTCCTGACTTGCTGATTAAGCATCAAATAGCTCATGCTATCATTAACAATGTCTTGTTGAATTCCCGGAGAAATATTTAGATTTTCGTTCATTTTATAGAATTGTAGCACCGAATTGTACTGTACCACATGATCTACACCCATTGCCTTTGTCAGATTAGTTTCATTGCTCAAGGATAGTTGATTTGTTGGCTGTATCTGCTTAAATGCTACATTATTTTGAATTGTGCCGCCACTTCGATCCCACCTGGGTAGATCTATTTTTGTGTTAGACTTTACATATATCGAATTGCTGTTTTTCTCGATTTGGGCACCAATTTGCCAATGGCTTAATTTTTCAATGGTATGCTGTATTTCATTGTAACGAACGGTATCAGCATTTGGCAAAAAGTAATTAACCACATTGTTGTAATTGTAATTTCTTTTTAGTTCCATGGCAGCAATATTTAAGCGTAAGTCCCAGTCAGATTTAAGTTTATAAAGTGCATTGATATTCCCCGCGTAATCATTATTGATGAGGTGATATTTCTCGGCTAGAGTGGGAGTTCGCTCACTCATCATAGAAAGGTATGGCTTGGGGGTTTTCAAACCAACCTCACTGCTGTTGAAAGATATCCCGATATTGGCATGCTCTGTTTGTAGATTCTGACCAATATTATTCACTTTTAAATTGTTTATGCTCTTAACTTTATCTTTAAAAATAAGATTATTCAATTCTGCAACATAGGCCTTGTTGCCCAAACCTATAAAACCAGTGTTGATGCTAATAGTGCGGGCATGATCGGCAAGTTTCAAATTTAACGAAATGTTATTGGCTACCATGTAACCATTTAATGCTTTGATTGGTTGATCTCTTTCTATCACCTGAACCTGTTCAACAGCATCAACAGGCACATTACTGGTAGCAGTTCTATACTTCCCATCCAAAAGATTATCACCATCTAGATACACATTGGTTATGCGTTTCCCATTGTAGCTAATAGCACCATTGTCATCGACCTGAATGCCTGGAAGTCTGGCGATCAAATCCGCAATTACCCGATCGTTTTTATCCTTGAATGCGTTGACATTATATTTTAAGGTATCGCTGGATAGAGATATCTTACTTTTTGTTTTTACGGTAACTTCTGATAATTTATTGTATGCTTTTTTTAATATCGCAACATAAGGATAATGAGCGATATTGGAAAGCGGAACTACAAGTTGCTGATAACCTATAGCCGTTATTTTGAGAGAAAGAAGCTCCTTATTTCCTTGCAATTCAATATTAAACGAGCCCTGCTGATCTGTTTTGGTAAAAGAAATTCCTGCGCCATTTTCATTGATGAGGGTTATAGAGGCATAGCCAACAGGAGTCCCAATACTGTCATTTACGATTCCATTTATGATTATGGTACTTTGACCATAAAGTAATCGAGTAGAAAATATTAAGAAAACAAGTAATATAGTTTTTTTGCACAAATCTTATTTGCTTAGTTTGTTAATTCCAATGGAAAATTCAATACGAATTTCTTGCGTTTTGTACCAGATCCGTTTCTATCTACAGCTACATTATCAATAGTTAAACCACTTGAATTCATGGCATCCATACCAAAGCCATTTTTGCTCGCTTTCTCCATTTGATTATATGCTGAGGCAGTAGTTACTGTAGCATCTGTAGGTAATTCCAATGATGCTGAAGCTGGTAGTTTTCCACTTGTAACCACATTTGTACAAGTAAATTTTATCCACTGTCTTGCATCATACGCTTCTAAAATTAAACCTGGTAGGCCGTGCAATTTCCATGGGCCAAGACTTGCAGGTATATCTGTAGTAAACCAGGCTGTATACAGTCTGCCTTTGCATATACCAGTAGCTTTTTGGCAAACATAACCCAATATTTCTTTGGTTTCCTGCTCAATTTTCCAATTTATTTTTTCTAAGGCTTCTTTTATCAGGTAGTTGTTCCGGTTAAAGTTCTTATTGATATATAAGCTGCTTTCCTTTTCGTTCAGGTAGATGTTATCGCTGGTCGTTCTTAATAAAGTCCCCATGTTTACCGTATTGCTCCCAGATTTCATAGCCGCTTCTATCTTTGCCATTTGTATTGAATCTTGAGTCATCTTTGTCGAGCTTGTATAAAAGCTTTGGTAGGCATTAAAAGGCATCAGGAAATCTTCTTCCCATAAAATACCCGTGTTTGTTGAATCGCGGATATGAAAAAAGTGATAATAAGCAACTCCAGTAGGTGGCTCGGTTGTATTTTTATAGCTAAAAGCATAACAGCTGCACAATACGAGTGCAGCTGCAATAAGCTTGATGTAATTACGCATCAGTTTTATGATAAGTGATCAAAAAGAAGGGATTAAAAGCGCCCTAGAAATCTAACAGTTGATTTAATATAAACAACCACCATTATTATTTATAGTAGTTATTGCATGGTTGGCTGCTGTCATCCACAGGTCACCGTAACTTGTGCCCTGTGGTCCTGATACCCATATAGCCATTGTATTTCCACATTCATCCTGCCAGTCAACCCTCAGTTGTGTACGTTTAGGTTTTCCAGCCACTTGTGGTGTTGTTGATACTTCAATTTGGTCTTCCGAGGTTTTCTTAATCTCTAGCTGTGCACCATCTTGCTTAACATTAGATGCCAAATCACTTGAAAAAGCGCTTATTCCTATAGATAAGAATAGTAACGCAGTACATAATTTTTTCATAGTTTTTGTTTTTTAGTGAATTAATTGAATAGGGATATATGCATAGTAGATGATGTCATATTCCTTATTTTTAGGTAATATTCAGCATTAAAGATCACTAGCAAAATAGTGGTTTTATATGTGTGCATTTTTCAAGAATATTCGTGTGGTTTAGATCTATATCTGTAGATTATGTAATACACTAAAAAATATAATGGAAAACTTTTAATAAGAATTGTATCCTGTTTCCAGTGATTGCTAAACATAAGAGTAAAAGAAAATGCTATAGTAAAGAAATTTACGAATATTCAGAATATCCAAAGAAGCTCAAGCCCAAGCACATTACGCTATGTTAAAGAAGGTAAAGCCACACAGATACCAGCAGATGCTCATAGCATACCGGTGTAGGGTTTATATATTTGGGAATCCCGAAGGGATCTGTCATTCCGTAGGGACAATGATTTATACAGTGGAGAATCGATAAAGACTGACAGTAGTCCTTTTCATTCACCACTACCAAAACATCTTAAATCCATAGATAAAACACAGTATTGCGGTTTCTGAAGTAAGAATTTGAACACATCGTTCATGATGCTTTTGTAAAACGCTTTAGGTAAAAAACGATATCATAGTTTAAATTGCCGCAAAAAAAAGTGGTATAGCGCATAATCAATACAATTATATTTCGCGTACCTATAGCACAGAAATAAAGTTACAACGAACAAGGAAAGCATCTTTTGGTCCCATTTTTTTAAAATCCAATTTTTTTTAATAAATTCTTATTGAAGCCGAACATCAAGTTGGTCCATTTGTTATCTCCTTATGAAAGAATTAATATTTAAAGATTGGCAAAGCATTGGAAATGTTGCTTTCTGTACTGTCATTGGTTACTTCGTTTTATTTTTATTTATCCGTATATCTGGAAAGCGGACGTTAGCCAAGCTTACCGCATTTGATTTTGTTGTCACGATAACGCTAGGTTCTACACTTTCGTCGATGATTTTGGGGAAAGTCACGCTAATCGAAGGTGCCGTTTCGCTCGCAATCATCATACTGCTACAGTATCTTCTAGCATTTTCTGCAAAGAGATTCCATTTCCTAGAAAAAGCTATTAATGCTTCACCTACTTTGGTATATTATCGTGGAAATTACCTCAAACATGCTATGGAAAAAGAGGTGCTTACAAAAGAAGAAGTTCTCGCTGCTGTAAGGGAAGCAGGGCTTGGTGATGTGGAAGATGTAGAAGCCGTCGTTATGGAAATCAATGGCGAATTAGCAGTGGTCAAAAAATCTTTCGCAGGATCGTACTCATCGTTAGAAGATATTGAAATCCCAAATCAAAAAAGGAAGTGAAATTTTTGTCAACGCATAATATAACATTGTACTGAGTTGACCCAAGTGGTACTTTGGAAAATTTGTGGTCGTCGCAATGTCAAAAAGTATTATTAACCTTGGGTTTTCCTATCTATACTTTTAGCAGATCCGATAGGCAAACTTAAATACGATTATATGGTAAGAGTAATTGTTTTTCTGTCCATAGTGGTGCTATCCTGTGATCAGAAAGGAACAACAAAAAGTGGTGTCCCATCCAAAGCAAGTCAAGTATCTGTTGCAAATGAAGGGCCGGCACCTCTTAAGTCCAGACCACAAACAATTGAATTGGCAATAGAAAAAATAAGTAGCGCAGAATTCCTTTCTGCAAAACAAAGTGCTAAAGTAAATATCCCTTTGGATAAGATTACAGATTTAAAGATCGTTCAGGAAAAATTGGCAGGAATCGTAGAATTTGAAGAGCAGGGAAATTACCTGGGTATAAAAAAGATTAATTTCAGGAATGGTCATTCTGTCCAAAATGAGGTTGACCTCAGTGAATGTGCTTTCGTTTCATACTTTCCTTCCGAGGACGTTTTGCTTTTGGAATGCGGCCACACCATGGATGTAAGCTTTGATCTGTCCACAGGACAGACTACCTATGAGATAGGAAACCTCAACTTGGTGACCATATCACCATCTGGAAAATACAGATTGAACAAGGTATTCGAAGGGCAGGAATGCTACAGCCATTTTATCCAGGTAAGGGAGAATGGTAAATTTAAAAAGATCGCCGAGCTCAATGATTTCTTTGAAAAGAAAACCGGCAAATGGCTTTGCGTAATAGAGCAGGAATTTTGGTCAGACGATTCTACTCTTTATTTTGGGCTGTTGACCGAATATAAAGAAGAAGGAAACGAATATGAATTTTATAGAGTAAACATGACCAATGGTCGTAATTAACTGGAAAATATCCAAATCGATCAATTCTTATAAGTAATTTACTGTTTAATCATATGTTTAGTTAAGACCATGTCGCTAGATGTGGCTTTTTTTGTGTCCGGCAAGCAAGACTAGGTTAACAAGTTGATGCTTTTTTTGACTGCTAGCCGACAACAAACGTTTACAAACGACTACAAACGCTTAATAACCGGCTAATAATTTTAGTTTTTCTGATGTTTGCTTAGCAATAGTTAATTATTTCAGCAAATGCTAAAATTATGAAAAATCACGTTCAACCCGTTTTTATTGATCCGACTACCGATGAGGGCTTCAAACGGTTATTCGGAGACAAGATCAACCTAATTAATTTTCTCAATATTATCTTTCGTGGTCGAAAGACCATCACAGACCTTACTTATCGGGATACCGAGCGTATTGGTGCAACCGAAGAGATCGGCAAAGTTATCTTTGATTTGGTAGTCCAGATCAGTACAGGAGAAGAGATCATCATCGAGATGCAGACCAGCAGTCAGACTAATCTAAAGCAACGCATGCTCTATTATGCTAGCAAGGTTATTTCAGACACAGCACCCAAAGGAAACCGCAAAGCCTGGGGTTATGCCATTCCCGAGGTTTACACCATTGTCCTGATGGATGGTTTTCATATGCCAGGCGGTGATCGGAGTACATATTTTCATGATACTTGCCTGTGTAATAGAGATTCAGGGGAAATATTTTGCTGGAAAATTTTGATACTTTTTGGTCAGCAAGAGACTTTCCTTACAGTTGCTTGAGTATGCAACAGTAACTCAATTAGTTTTACGAGGGTTTGGGGTTTATCTATTTAGAAATTATTAACTTTGTTAAAAGCGAAGCTGAGGTTGAAGACGAACTGGATAAAGTATTTTATATGCTCAAGAATATGTCTACGTTAAAGACCTTGCCACGGATCATGAAATCGGCTGTATTTCAACGCTTCTTTCAGTTGGCCAGCTACGCAAAATTGACAAAGGAGGAACGAACTATGTATGATATTAGTTTAAAACGTAAATGGGATGCCGAAGCAGTGCGGATGTATCAACAGGAACAAGTTGAAGGACTTAAAAATCAATTGGAAGGACTAGAAAATCAATTGCAAGAGGCTAAAGAAGCTGTTGTAATTGCTAAAGCCGAAGGCGAGCGCAAAAAAGCCCTTGAGACAGCATTAGAGTTCAAGAAAATGGGTTTACCTATTGCAGATATTGCAAAAGGTACTGGTCTTAGTATTGACGAGATCGAAAAGCTGAAATAAACGATCTTAGATCATATAAATAAAACAAACAAAGCCATTCTCCCAAGAATGGCTTTGTTTGTTTACCCTCCTTACGACTTGCCGTATTTTTTAATCAAACCGATCAACACAAAAATCCCGTTTGAGCAACAGCTTTTATTGGAGCCAATGCTCTGAGTGAGAACGTCAAATATCAACAGGTTATTTTGAACGTACCATGATCGGAAATACAAAACTCTCAACAGTGTTGAGAGAATTTAATTTTGGTATAACAAATGCATTTAAAGATAGTTATATTTTTGATTTTCTGAACCTTCCAGAGCCATATAACGAAAGTGATCTACAAAGAGGCTTAATTCATCAAATGAAAAATTTCATTTTAGAACTAGGAAAAGAATTTTTGTTTATTGCCGAAGAATATAAAGTACAAGTTGGGAATAGTGATTTTTATGTTGATTTATTATTTTATCATCGAGGATTACAATGTCTGGTCGCTTTTGAGTTGAAAGCCGACAAGTTTAAACCCGAACATTTAGGGCAATTGAATTTCTATCTACAAGCTCTAGACCATGATGTAAAAAAAGCTAATGAAAACCCTAGTATTGGCGTTTTACTGTGTAAAGACAAAGATAGCGAAGTAGTAGAATATGCTTTAAGTAGAAGCCTTTCACCCACAATGGTTGCCGAATACCAAATGCAATTACCTGATAAAAAATTACTACAGCAAAAACTGCACGAGCTGTTTGAGAATAATCAAATATAACATCAATAAAATGCAAATCAGCAGATCTTTATTTGATGGTTATTTGATGATAGGAATGTTTTTAGATATAACGTCCTCTAAATCAGTTGCAAATTATTTGATGGTTATTTCATTATCATATTTCGCATTGACTTAGAAACGTTATTATTCTCGGATTACAACAGATAAATCAATCTCCAACTACCACGATACGTTTACAGGAGCCTCCCGATTTGTTTTTGGCTCCACATACAGACGATGTTGGCTTGGTACTACCGCCATTACTTCCTCCATTGCCCGAGTCTGCATTTTTATAGGCGTCATAGACTCCATATCCATACCTCTTTATGCATTATAGGTTATATCAGTTTGGTTGTATCCCACATCACCATATACAGTCTCTATGTTTTTTAGTATATACGCATTTATTGTCTGTTTAGATGCTAGCAATGTCTTGATGATAGCTTTAGCTCAAAGCTGATCTTCTGATCAAATCCATATTCCCACTTTCCTTCTGTATGTTTTACTGTTTTATGGCATTGGATTTATCGGTGTAGGTGATTTCACAACTCCTAAATTCCAATTCGTAGGTGAATTCATCAATTGGTTGTTCTCTTATGGGCTCTTGGTTTTTGCTGCACGCGCCTTGGCTGACGACATTAGTGTATGTATTTTTTTAACCAAAAATTATTTAAAATCATAAAATGTCATTGAATGAAATTTTTTTCATTCAGATAATCAATATTTTATCGTTTTACAAGTGTTTTGTTTAAAATTCCCTTATTTAAGAAAAAAAATATTAGTATGTTTGTGGAAATATTTAGGGGTTAATTATTCTTTTGAGAAATAATATAGAATTATAAGTTTTTATTATAATAATTTAGAAATCTTAATAAATATCAGGAATTATTTGAAAAATTATTTACAAAACAAAGAAATGAATAAACATTTTATTTATCCACTCGTAGCTGGGATTTCATTATTATCTTGTCAAAAAGATAATTTACCGGTCGAGCCTGGAATTGAAAGTACAGTTGCGGTCAACGCGTTATCTCAGTCTAATTTGGCTAGAATTGAGTTTTCTAAAATACTTTCAAAGGCTGTTTATGACAGCAAAGAGTTAAGGAACTTTATAAAAGAAATAGCCATTGAACAATTCGATAATGATTATGATGTATTTTATCCTTTTATTAAAGATAAAATAGTTAAAGATGGAATGTCATTTCGAGAAATACTCTTGCAGTATACGGATAACGAAAATACGCTTAAAAGTATCGAAGCCTCTTTGCCATTACTGAATATATACGTTCCAGATCTAACGATGTTCAACGACTTTAATGCAGAGAAGTGGGATACAAATGACAACGATATTGTTGTAACTGCATTAAACTACGAATCTGAACAAACATTTTATGGAGATGGGAATAAATTATTTAGTCTTGCTAAAAATGAGATACCAGGTTTTCCATGTTTAATTGTGAAAGATAATGAGAGGTTGAAACAGAATATCAAAGTTAAGGGTATGAGTTCAACTAATTATGAGTTTCTCGATGATGTTTTTAATAAAAAATTAAATACCAAGGGAGCCGTTATTGTTGATGGAGTCGCGCATGGCTACAGAGATGATAATATTGTTGCGCCAGCGCAAATTGTTCAGCAGGCTTTTGCTGAATTTGGTATTGATCCTATTTACTGGCAAAGAGATTATATTTATTGGGGATTGTCAAAAACAAAACCAAAAAATGGAAGTTTCAACCCACAGGTAAGGGAATTTATCCATAAAGTTAGAGTCAATCCCAATATTTTTTATACCATTTCAGATCAGCCTAGTGATCCGAAATTAACATCTTTTCAGCATAGTAGCGACTTAAAAGATCCAGTTCCATGGGCGGACGTTGTGAGAAGAGTGTGGACTGACGGAAATTTTGAATTCAGGTTCTATATCTACAAAGGTAAGAGATCTGCAGGTAGTAATGCCGAAAAACCTGATATCAAGAATCTGAGTATATCTCCAAGGGATTTATTTACAGTCAAAAAAGTTAAGCATACCATTAAAGGGGGGGGTATCTTTCATCGAGATAAACATACCTATTCGATCGAGTCCATTAATGATCTCGAAGGTAAATGGTTTACTCCTAATGGTACAGGAATACAGCTAGAACAGTGGGATATTGCCGAGGAGTCGATGACCATGACTATTTTTGTAGAAGAATTTGATCCAGGAGAGATTGAGGAAAAAGAAATCACAGTATCAAACAAATATTCAAGTTCAGCAAATTTTAAATTAGATCTAGGTTTAGGTGGTCTACCTAAGAAACTTGTCAAGTTGGACTTATCATTTGGTATGTCTAGTCAGAAAGAGGAAACAAAAGTACAACGCACTAAATGGACTACGACCCATACGAGTGACGCACTTGGAAATGCTACATTCTATTTTTCTGATCCAATTTTAAAAGTTGATTATTGGAAAGACAAACCAGCAGTTCGAATTTATGATGGTTATTCAGTAGGTACAGGTTCTATCGATATTATGTTATTACCAAGACCTATATAAGGTTGAATCAAAGCTATCGCTATAGAGGAAATTCTTCTATAGCGATATCGAAATTAAAGATATATGAAAAAAAATATAATAGTAGCCGGATTTATAATGATCGGCTTATTAAGTTGTTCAAAAGATCATGTTGAGGTCAAGCCCTATATTCCAGGTACTTTTAGAGGTGAAATAGGAAGGCATGGTTTTTATTTAGAAAATGATAAGTCAAGAAAAGTGATTAAAACTTTAGATGGCGATGCACAATCCATCAAATTCGAATTTGAATTAGATAACAGTTTTGATCAATTTATCATTTATAATCAACTTATTGTCAATTTAAAAGATATGAAGGCTGAGACCACCTATAAAAGGTTTTTGCCCTACGTCGGTGATAACGGAGTAAATGAAAATTGGATTACTCTAATAACGAAGGATGGTAATATTGGAAACGAGAATGCAAAAATATATAGCACTTTGCAAGATCGAGAAACTTTTAACGTTCAAATAGAAAAAATTAGTGAATTACAATCTAAAGTTCCTTCGGTACAAGGAAGTATGAAAGGTTATCTGTTTAATGTGAAGAATCATAAAGACAGTATTTTGGTACAAGCTTCATTTTTGACTGAACCATTTCAATAAATCCGTGTTCCTGTGAGAAAATGTAATGCTAAATGATATTAAATAAGTATAAAAAAAGATATCTGATCACATTTCTTTGTGTGGGTATTCTTCAGATATTTGCTTCATGTAAGAAGGATGATAAGTTGCTAGAAATTAATTCTGACATCACTACGATCATCTATATGGAAGCCAATAATAATCTGAGAGGAGAAGCTCGCAAAGCCATCCATGAACTGGAGGGAGGATTATTGAATACCAAGGCTAAAAGTAATATTCTGGTTTATATAAAGGATAATGATGATATCGGCTATCTTCTGCAAATAGTTGCAAATGCAGATCCATATCGAATAGTGAGCGATACGATCATGTCATTTCCTTTTTACCGTAAGTCAGATGCAAATCAGATTCGAGAAGTTTTGACTTATGTTGATAAAAGATATAACAGTGAAACTTATAATCTTGTGCTGTGGTCGCACGGTACCGCATGGTCTCCAGGCGCAGACTATTTATCACCACCAAAATCTAAATCTTTTGGAGAAGATAGGGGGCAACAAATTGATATTATAGCATTGAAAGATGCGCTTCCCATGCATTTTAATTTTATCGTTTTTGATGCCTGTTCGATGGCAAGTATTGAAGTGTTATATGAATTTAGAGACAAGGCAGACTTTATAATAGCTTCGCCGACTGATATCTTATCTGATGGGTTTCCTTATAAAGCTTTTATTTCAGCACTTTCATATCCCGATCGCAATTCTTTAATTCGTATTGCCAACTCATTTTTCAATTATTATGATATTCAACAAGGACTTTATAGGTCAGCTTCGGTGTCCGTTACGGATTTATCCAAATTAAGTAAGTTAGCGTCATACCTTAAATTAAAATCCGATCATGATCGAGTATATGTGACAGACGGTGTGCAGAGATTGGATTTTACACCTGGATTTCCTGTTAAGCTGTATGACTTTAGTGACTTTATAACCAAAAATTTTAAACAAGAAGATGCTGATGCCATCCGCAAATTAATGGATGAAGCAATTCTTTATAAAAATAATACCAAGGAATTTTTGGGTAACAAAATTTATAAATTCTCAGGTATTACCATTTCCTGTCCATTACCTGATGATCCTTTTTATACATATTACTCAGAATTAAGCTGGAACAAGGATAGTTTTTTCTTAAAATAACATAACAAAGCCATTCTGAGCAGAATGGCTTTGTTTGTTTAATACCCAACTTACGACTTCCCGTATTTTTTATTCAAACCGATCACCACAACAATCCCATTTCAGTAACAGCAGTTACTGGAAATCAATTCCGGCTATCGCATCTTCAAAAATCGCTTTCGCGAAGAAAAGTGGGAAAAGCGCATGCTACGCATGTACGAAACCAAGATTATCGGTTACCTGCGTAGCCAGACCACCTTCAAAAGGAAAAATCCGATCGATATCCTCTTTACCCTCGGACATGGTCGCGTATGGGCTATCATCTGCGATGGGAAGAACTAAAAGAAAGTCAGGGCCATTGAGCTTATCAGTTAATAGCCGGCGATAAAACAAATGAATACATTATCGTGTTTATTAATATATACTCTATCAATATAAATAACTATGTGCTGGGACAAATCACTCCATTCCGATCTTGACTTCGTCAAGAAAACATTTCCATAGTTACGGGACGAACACAAAGACCTCGATTAAAAACTGAAGTTGCATTTCCAAATGGATCAATCTTTTAAAAAGAGGCTATTATTAATCTCAAATTCAATTTTACACAATTACTTATCAAAAGACTTATGAAATATTTTTTAAAAACCTTGCTATTCTTATTTTCAACATCTTTGGCTGTATGTAATTTGCAGGCACAACAAAAAGATGATTATTCCGCTAAAATTGATAGCTTAATACGAATCAAAGATCCACGTTCGTTTAATGGTGTCATTATGATCACCCAGAATGGTAAAACAAAATATTCAAAGGCTCTTGGTTATGCAGATTTTGAAACCAAAACACCATTGTCAGTTAAAGACAGGTTCAGGATTCAGTCAAACAGCAAACAAATTACCGCCGTCTTGATTTTAAGGGAAGTTGACAATGGAAAAATAGATCTTCAAAGTCCAATAAAAAAATATTTACCGCAAATACAGCAAATCTGGGCAGACTCGGTAACAGTTCATCAGTTGCTTAACTTCTCGTCGGGAATAACAGCCATTGACAAACCTTTAAGTTTTAAACCTGGAGCAGACTTCTTATACAATGTGGTCGCTTACACCCTGCTTGGAAATATCATTGAGAAAGTAACCGGCAAAAAATATGTGGATGTAGCAAATGATTTGTTTAAAGATCTGAATATGAATAATAGCTTTTGCTATGAAGAAAATAAAATGCAAGACATGCTGGTCAATGGCTATACAAGCTCGAATAACATCTTCAAATTAAGGAATCATCCCATTCAGGGAAATTATTGGGTTGGTTTCATTCCAGCTGGGGGAATTGTTTCCAATCTAGAAGACTTAAATACATGGGATACAAAACTTCATCATAGAAAAATCTTAAAGCCAACGACCTACAAACTGATGACAAATTATACTATTACTGCACAGCATGAAGCTTTTGGCGAGGAAAAAATTGGCTATGGCTACGGCGTATACATAAGCGATAAAACACCGATCAAATATATCGGGCATCCGGGAAAAGGGCTGGGGTTTGCATCACTTAAAATTTATTTTCCTGAAAGTGATGTAGATATGGTAGTATTAGAAAACCAATATAGTGATGACGAAAGTCTTCATTATTATTTTGAGAAGGAAATAAGAAAAATCGTAATGAATAGCAATTTAATGAGGACTAAATCTATTCATTAGGATTTGCATGAGCAGTATTCAAAAGACATCGGAAATTTTTCCGCAAATTATGATAGATGAACCCCGATGTCAGTGCCTGGCTGGAATCTATTTCTTTAGGTTCGCGATGTCCAGAAATGATATGGTTCAATGTGTATTGATCACAATTATTATCTTTGAGTAATATAGTTAAACGGAAAATAATTAGTTTAATGAAAAAACGTTTGATACGGTAAAAAAGCTTCAGAAATGACATATACTAACAGCCAATCATCTTGATTGTAAATTAAATTTAAAATTATTGGCTGAAATAACTTTATGAAAGTTATTTAAATTAGACTGAGGCAATGCGTAAATTTGGACGCTATGCGACATTTTAATGGAACCCTAAATTTTTTTTAAGTGCACTCACAATTAGAAGAATATTTTAAAACAAGAACTGAAATTGACGATAAGACACTTTCTTATATCTCATCATACTTCAAAATTAAAAAGACGAAAAGAAATGAATTTCTGTTGAAAGAAGGTGAAATTTGCAAACATTTCTATTTTATAAATAAGGGTTGCATACGACTTTTTAACATTAATAAGGACGGAGAAGAAGGAACGAGATATTTTCATTTTGAGGATGCTTTTGGAACCGCGTTACCAAGTCTTATCAATCAAAAACCATCGTATGAATTTATGCAGACTATTGAACCTTCGGAGTTGCTGGTCATCAACCGTGAAGATTACTTTCATTTGGTTGAAATTGTTCCACAGTTCGCTATTGTTTACAGACAGATTTTAGAATTGGCTTATCTCAAATCCCAGGAACGTATTTACTGTTTTCAAAGTTTAGAAGCCATAGAAAAAGTTCGTTGGGTTTTGACCAATCAATCAAAATGGTTGACAAGGCTATCAAACAAAATGGTTGCATCGTATTTAGGTCTCACCCCTCAAACATTAAGCAGATTAAAATCAAAGCTGTAAAAATGTGAACATAGGATAATGTTTACAAAATATACTCTTATCATCTTTGTACTTCAATAAAGAAAAAAAAGTTCAATTATGATTTTAGTAACAACGCCAACAGGCAACACAGGTTCAGTGATTGTGCAACAATTAGTAGAGCGAGGACAACAGGTTAGAATTTTTGTCAGGGACCCAGAAAAAATACCAGCTGACATTTTAGAAAAAGTAGAAGTTGCCACAGGATCTCTGCTGAATGAATCTGAATTTACAGAGGCATTACAAGGATGCGAAACGCTTTATTTTTGTGTGCCTCAGAGCAACACACAAGAAGACGTAAATGCCTATTATGAGAACTTCGCCAACGTGGCTTCAAACGCAATTAAAAATGCAGATACACGAAGAGTTGTTTATTTGTCAAGCGGGGGGAAGGAAAGCAATTTGCAGGCAGGTCTTATAACAGCACTCCATAAAGGTGAAGATATCATCAGTCAGTCAGGTGCATCAGTCCGGGCATTGCGCTGTCCTGTATTTTACGAAAGCATTTTGTATCAAATTTCGTCACTAAAAAAAATGGGAATGTTCTTTTTGCCGATTGATGGAAATTACAAAATGCCACAAGTCGCAATAAAAGACATTGCTGCAAAAGCGGTAGAACTTCTAATTGATAAAACCTGGGCAGGTGTAGAAGGATATGAGATTCAGGGTCCGGAAGATATCAGCTATAACGACATTGCCGTTCAACTGAGTGAGCTGACAGGTAGACCGATCCGTTTTCAGCAGGTTTCAAATGAAGACTATATTAAAACACTATTAGGACAACACCATACATCGCAAGCATTTGCAATCTCTTTAACTGAGATGTTGACGGCAATTGGCAATGGCCTGTATGATGCTGAACCGAGAACAGATGATACTACGACAACAATTAAAGAGTGGATGATTGAAAATGTAGTAGATAAAATAAAATAAAGCCAAACAATAGCAAAGAAACCAGCAAAATTACATTGGTAATTTAACTTTGTATTTATCCTCTTTTGAATATTTTATTTATTTTTTGACAACTGACATTTTCACATTTTAATTACTTCAGGAGTTTTGTTATGCATTGTTCCTAAGAATCATTTAAGTAAATTTAAAAAACATAAAAATAACAAAACACAGCTATTATGATTAAAGTATGTATAGCAGGCGGCACCGGTTGGGCAGGTTCTGAATTGAGCAAAGGCGTTTTTAACAACCCTAATATGACGTTAGTTGGCGCACTTTCAAGAAAACATAAAGGAGAAAATCTGGGTGATGTTCTTAATTTTGGTTCAGCAAACATTCCAATCTTTGGTGATATCGAAACAGCATTAAAAGAAATTGATTTTGACGTATTGGTAGATTATACAAAGCCAACCATTGCCATGAAGAACATTATTTCTTGTCTTAAAAAAGGTAAGAATGTGGTTATCGGCACTTCGGGACTTACCGATGAAGATTATTCAGAAATAGAAAAAACAGCAGACGAAAACAACACCTCTGTTTTGGCCGTTGGAAACTTTGCAATTACTGTCGTGCTGCTTCAGAAGTTTTCTGAAATGGCAGCAAAATACATCCCAAACTTTGAGATTATAGATTATGCCCACGAAGACAAAATTGATGCACCAAGTGGAACCGCAAGAGAATTAGCCTATCGACTTTCAAAAGTTCAAAAACCAAATCAGTATGTGACCGAAGAAGAGCTGATTGGCGAAAAAGCAAGTCGGGGCGCAAACCTAAATGAGGTTCAGGTGCATTCCGTCAGGCTTCCGGGGCATGTTATTTCCATAGAAACAATCTTCGGACTAAAAGATGAAAAGCTCTCCATTCGCCACGATTCTGGAGCAAGTGCAGAACCTTATGTAAAAGGCGGACTTTTAGCAATTGAAAAAGTTAGCACTTTTAAAGGCTTAAAAAGAGGACTTGACAGTGTAATGGAATTTTAAAAAAAAACTGCAAATCACAAAGTATATAATTGTTAGCGATAAACTTGACAGACCAGAAGCTATGAATTGGACAAACAACATAACACGAATACTAAACATTGAATACCCAATTATTCAAGCACCAATGTTTGGAGTTACAACGCCTGAAATGGTTGCAGCTACTTCAAACATAAATTGTTTGGGTTCATTAGCTTTGGCTGACCTTAGCGCTGAAAAATGCGTTGAAGCAATTCGCTTGACAAAGCAACTCACTAAAAATCCCTTTGCAGTAAACATTTTCGTTCACGACATACCCGAAATTACAGACAAACTAAGAGCGGACTATGCAAATGCAAAAACATTCATTGAACACTTAGCGGAACAAAACAATTTACACATACACATTCCAACTATTGACCAACTAAAAATCAATAGCTACCACGAACAAGTTGACGTTATTATCTCTGAAAACTGCAAAATTTTAAGTTTCACGTTCGGTAATCTTGAAAAACATAGCATTGACAAACTAAAAAGCAATGGAACTATTTTAATTGGCACTTGCACTTCGGTAAGTGAAGCAATTGTTTTAGAAAAATCGGGAATTGACATTATTTGTGTGCAAGGTTTGGAAGCAGGGGGACACAGAGGGAGTTTCACTTCAGAAGTTATTCCTAAAATTGGTGGTTTATCATTATTAGCACAAGTAAGTGAGACTGTAAATGTACCAATTATTTACGCAGGCGGAATTTACAATTCAAAAACATTATTAGCTTCAAAAGCTTTAGGTGCAGGTGGGTTTCAAATCGGAAGTTTATTATTAGGTTCGGCTGAAAGTGCATTGAAAGATTTTGAGAAAGAAAGATTGCGAAAAGTCAATGAAGCTGATATTGTTTTGACAAAAAGTTTTTCTGGACGTTTAGCAAGAGGAATAAGAAACGCTTTTATTTCCGATATGGAAGAAACAGAGTTTATTTTACCTTACCCTTACCAAAACAAATTGACAGGCGAATTACGAAAAGTGGCCAAAATCAATAAGAATGTTGATTTTGTAAACATTTGGGTTGGGCAATCCATCAATGATTATAGTGGACAATCCATTACTGAAATCATAAGTAAATTAATTAAACAAACAGAAACTAACAATCGCTAAATTCAGTTTGTGGCAAAGCTTCCAACAATCACAATAATTATAACAAAGAACTGAATGGAAAATATTTCTATTTAAAAAAACAATAAACGATATAAGCCAATTACATGAAATTGAAAGACTACGTTTTGTCAAACGTTTGCAGCAAGCAACATCAAATAAAATATACGAAAAATATTTGGAAGAAGTATTTTCGATAGAAAAACTTATGACTGAACTAAGTGGTGTAAACAATTACAATTCAATTTCCGCCAAAGAACTAAGCAAAACGTCAACTGCCATTAAATCTAAAACAGAAAATTTTAACAAAAAACTACAATGATAGCACCATTTTCAGCAAATATTTCCGAAGAAATTCTTGATGACTTAAAGACAAGAATCAGAAATGTTCGTTGGACAGACGAAATAACCAATTCTGCATGGAGTTATGGAACCAATCAATCTTTTTTAAAAGAATTATGCCATTATTGGCTTAACAGTTTTGACTGGAGAAAAGTGGAGGCAGAAATAAATTCGTTTCCAAATTTTATTGCAAATATTGATGGTTACGAAATTCATTTTGTACATGTAAAGGGAAAAGGTGAAAATTGTATTCCACTGATTATTACTCATGGTTGGCCCGGATCATTTATTGAGATGATAAAGCTGATCCCTTTATTGACAAATGACAAAGATCTCTCCTTTGATCTGGTCATTCCATCGATAATTGGTTTTGGATATTCCAGCGCAAGCAAAGTCGATGGATGCAATTCAGAGTTTGTTGCCGATCTTTGGCAGAAATTAATGGTGGAATTGGGTTACCAACTCTATGGAGCACAGGGCGGAGATATTGGGTCAGGGATTAGCACATGGCTATCTTTAAAATATCCTGATAACGTAATGGGCCTGCATCTGAATTACATTTCAAGTTCTTACAAACCTTATTTAAAAGAAGGGGAAGAATTAGCTTCTGAGGTTCTGGAATTTCAAAAATTTGTTCAGATATGGTCATCCAAAGAAGGCGCATATTCCAATATTCAAAGCACAAAACCTCAAACCTTGGCTTATGGATTAAATGATTCGCCGATTGGCTTGTGTGCCTGGATTATAGAAAAATTTAATGCCTGGAGCGATCATGATGGTAATATTTATAACGTTTTTTCAAAAGACGAACTGCTCGCGAACGTAACCTTATATTGGATTACGCAAAGTATTCATTCATCGATCCGGATATACAGTGAAAACAGCAAGCGTCCATTAGAATTTGGAGAAAACGACTTTATAAAAGTTCCTGTTGGATTTGCAAAATTTCCTAAAGAACTGCCAACTCCACCGCGTTCTTATATTGAGAAAAGTTTTAATATAACTCATTGGGCGGAAATGCCATTTGGAGGACATTTTGCAGCAATGGAACAACCAAAATTATTAGCCGATGACATTAAAAAGTTTTTCAAGAGTCTTATATTAATAAAATAATTTTCAACAGCTGAGATACAGCATTTTAAAATTACAATAAGCAAGAGAAACAGCGTGTCATATCAAAAATAATAAAAATATTTTAACGAACGTTAGGTAATTAATAATTTTTATTTATATTTGCACTATGAGACCACAGAAAATTTTAGATGCAGATATGATCTCCGGACTTACCAAGGTTTTTAGAGATAAAGGCTATGAAGGAGCGAGTTTAAATGATTTAGCGGAAGTAACCGGATTAAAAAAAGCAAGTCTGTATCATCGATTTCCAAATGGAAAACAAGAGATGGCAGAATGTGTATTGAACAATATTGATCAGTGGGTTGATGATCATATTTTCTTTCCTCTATTGGACGAAAATAAACCAACAAAATTGAGATTAAGAGATGCTCTAAAAAATATTGAAATTCTTTATGATAGCGGAAAAGAAACGTGTGTTTTAAGAGCTTTTTCAATGCATAGCGGATTATCATTATTTGAGCAGCAGATAAAATCAGGTATGAATAAATGGATTTCCGCTTTTAATGCATTGGGTATTGCCTTAAAATTAACTTCCACGCAATCTCAACAAAATGCTATTCAGACCTTAATAGAATTGCAAGGCAGTCTAATTGTAACAAAAGGGTTAGCTGATACCAGCATTTTTAAAAATACTTTAAAAAATATTGAAAAGCGATATTCAACAGAGTAAAAAAATTTGAATTAATATATTAACAAACGTTCGGTAAGTTATGACACAATTACATCCGCTCCCACCTTTTAACGAAGAGACAGCGATACAAAAAATTCAAAAGGCAGAAGATGCCTGGAACAGCAAAGACCCTATTCGAATTTCAAAAGCATATGCAGTTGATACAGAATGGCGTAATCGGAATCAATTTATTAACGGGAGAAAAGAAGTACAGGATTTTCTTTCGGACAAATGGAAAAATGAATTGGATTACAAACTTAAAAAAGAGCTTTGGACATTTAACGACAATCGTATTGCTGTAAGATTTGAGTACGAATATCGCGATAAAAATGGTCAGTGGTATAGAGCTTACGGAAACGAAAACTGGGAATTTGATGAAAATGGATTCATGACAAAAAGGTTTGCAAGCATCAATGACCTAAAAATTCAAGAAACAGAACGAAGGTTATAAACAATCAGAATATGAAAAAAATAATCCTATTACAATTCATCATCCTATTCACATTATTTGGATGTAAAAGCCAAACAATTAATAATACTAACGTTAAATCAAAAAGTATGACACACAAACAGCCCACATTATTTAAAACCATCAATGTTGACGGAATTAATATTGCATATAGAGAAGCAGGAAACCCCAAAAACCCTACAATAGTGCTATTACACGGCTTTCCTTCATCTTCACATCAATACCGAAAAGTTTTATCACAGTTATCTGATGACTTTCATCTGATTGCACCAGATTATCCTTCATTTGGAAACAGCGATTTTCCGTTGGCAAGTGAATATGAATATACTTTTGATAATATTGCAAAAACAATAGACGCCTTTTTAGAAAAGAAAAAAATTGGCTCTTATGCATTGATGATACAAGATTATGGAGCACCTGTAGGTTTCAGAATAGCGACAGCTCACCCAGAAAGGGTCACGGCAATAATAAATCAAAACGGAAATGCATATTTAGAAGGTTTGGGTGATGCGTGGGCTGGAATCAGAGCGCTTTGGAAAGACCGAAACCCTGAAACCGAAAAAGCAATACTGCCATCCTTTTCACTGGACGGCTTAAAATGGCAATACACACACGGAACAAGAAATGTTGAAACCATAAATCCAGACACCTGGCATTTAGATTATTTAAGACTTTCAAGACCAAATGCACATCAAGTCAATATGGATTTATTTTACGACTATCAAAACAACTTAAAACTATATCCAAAATGGCAACAGTATTTAAGAGATAATCAGCCACCTTTATTAATAGTTTGGGGTAAAAATGATGAGTTTTTCCCTGAAAGCGGAGCAGCTGCTTTCAAAAAAGATGTTAAGGAAATCGACTATAATATTTATGATACCGGACATTTTGCATTAGAAGAAGATGGAGATGAAATTATAGAAAAAATTAGAATATTTATGATGAAAGTGGGGAAGTAATTGCCAGTTACTGACCATGTTTATAAAAGATTAGTAAATGTAGAATTATAACCTCATTTAAACAAGATATAAACGTGCTTAACCCCTTTGATATCGAGGCTTAAGATGAAATTTTGTAGCGCAACTTTGAACTTTCAAAATGCGCCACAGATTCGCCACAAAGTTTTTGAGTGTTTTTATAAATATGAAAAATGGTATAAAAGAAAAACCCTTCAAATCGTTGGATTTGGAGGGTTTACCGGTTTTTTTGACCTCTTTTGAAAACTTTGAGATATTGTTTTTTCTTTGTTTTCGCGCCTTCGTGCAGAAACAGGCTCCGATAACATATTGATGCCAGCCATTGTTGGTGTTTTCAGTTTTTTTTAAACTTGGTTCTGCCACCAAGTAATCCTTAGTTGTCCCATTTTCATTACTTTTTCCTTGTTCAGGTTGCGTTACAATGGTAGTATGTTGGCATTTTTGCAGATTTCTATTTGTTTTCCGTTATGATAGCCTTTGTCTACCAGAGCAGTATGAGTTTCGATGCCTAAATTTTCTTTGGCTTCAAAGGCAATTGCCGACAGGGTACTGCGGTCGTTCTTGTTGATAGTGTGCGTGGCTACTACAAGATTGAGTTTGGCATCGACTGAATGTCTTCTAATAGCCATTGCATTTCATTGTTTCTAAAACATAATTTTTCTAGTTTACGACTACTTCTTAGGCCATCCAGATAGCCGTATAAATAGATTTTCAAAAAGACTTTAGCATTGTAACACGAACGACCTTGTGATTTGATTGAATTGACTCTAAAACCATGTTTTTCCAAATCTAGAAATGCTATAAAGAATCTATAAAACGAACTTGATTATCGGCAGATATTGCATCTTCTAAACTAGAAATAAGCATTTGTTGGCGGGAAATCCCTTGTATATGTTGCATTACTAAAAATACGAAAAATCCTGTTTTTAAACAATACTTTTCTATATTTGTTGCTAATCAACGGTAGTTTTTTCGCAGACTACGTTATTAGCAACCGTCTTGAAAAAAATCATACTAAAATCCTAAATAAATATAACTCCATGAGAAGAACGTCAATGAGAAAGTTTAACTTCCATGCCATTATTATCTTATCTCTTACTTTTTCCATTTTATGTTGGACTCAAACCTATGCTTGTACGACAGTTAGTGCAGTGGCTTCAAATGGACAGGTTTGGACCTGTAATAATGAAGACGGTGAAATTGGCGTAGCTAATTTCATTAATGTATTTCCAAAGTCTGTGGAAGTGAAATACGGCTATTTCACACTTTCATATTTCTCACCAAAATTTGGTGAAGGTAGTGGTATACAGGGCGGGATGAATGAGGAGGGGCTAACGTTTGACTTTAATACTATTCATCAAGTGATGGGCTTTGATCCTAAAAGCAAAAAGGCATTTCCTCAAGGTGATCAGCAAATTCTACCTCATATTCTTGGTACAATGAAATCTGTTCAGGAAGTTATCGAATTCTTCAAAATATACTGGTTTCAAAGTGGCTTTACGAGTGCTCAAATGCATGTAGCCGACAGACAGGGCAGGTTTGCTATTATTAGTGCGTCTGGCATTCAATTAGCTGAGAAAGGGAAATTTCTTGTTTCAACTAATTTTGATATTTGCGGAAAAGAGGATGGCTCATATTGCTGGAGATATCCAAAGGCAATAGCTTTGTTAAAAGAAAATGAGCCGGGCCTAAAGACTATGATGTCTATCTGTCGGGAAACAAAACAAGGTGAAAGTACGCTATACTCAAATATTCAAAATCTCACTACTGGTGATATCTGGTTTCTCTCAAAGCATGACTCTCAAGGAACAGTTAAGACTAACATAGCTGGTCTTCTATCTAAAGGACGTAAATCTTATACTTTTAATGACCTAAAATCGCTTATTGAGGATCGGCCATTGGTTCAACCAGCTGAGCCGACACCAATTGAGTTGAAAGAAGATGTAAAGGACAAATACTTCGGTATTTACAACAATGATTTTACTGGAAAAGTAACGATCCAATCAGACCAAGATGGAATTAAAATTACGTACTCAGATGGCATTTCGACTGTATTAGCAAAGCCTCAGACAGAGAATGCTTTCTTTGTTCCAAATGAAAACGTGAGAGTGGAATTTAACTTAGACAAAAAAACAAATCAAATGAAAGTGAGTTTTTATCAAAACGATTTTTGGAGATTTGACGCCTGGAAATCGGATTGAGAAAGAATTTAAGTAGGAGGTTAGCAGCTAATAATCAATTTTTCATTGATGGTTTTGCAAGCTCAACGAAAACTTGATTATTAGCTGTAGATAAACTAAATTTCAAAAACGGATATACAAAGAGCGAACAGTTTAAACCGTTCGCTCTTTGTAATTATTACAGTCATAATGTTATTTAGTAGCATAAACTTCTTTTAAAAATGCTTTTGCAGTGGTTGGTTTTCTGCCCAAAAGATCTTCCAGATCTGTTGTTTCAGCTGAAAATTCCTCTTGTTTAATCGCTTCGGCAATGCCTGCAACCATTCCTATGTATTGAGCTGGAACACCTGCTTTCGTTAAAGTTTCTACGTAAATATCTTGTGGGGGGCTGACAAAGTTGATGTCATTACCAACTATTTCACTTAAGTCATCAGCTATTTCCTGTAATGATACACTTTCCGTATTGCTCAATGAGTAAACTTTATTGTCGTGACCTTTGCTTGTTAATACATTGGCAGTGGCTTCACACATATCATTACGCAGAGCATACGCTGATTTCGAGTTCCCGGCAGGTAAAAATATTCCGGTTGTTAACACGTCTTCTCCAAAAAACATTGGTAACAGATCCAGATAAAGATTGTTTCTGAAAATGGTGTAAGTCAACCCACTTTCTTTAATTAGTTCTTCTGTTTTGATATGTGATTTTGCAATTGAGTAAATAGGTGAAGTTTCGGTATCGTTTTTTCTTTCAAAGCTGGTATATAATATATGTTTGACACCTGCCGCTTTAGCTGCATTCACTGCATTCTCCTGCTGTTTTTCGCGGTTTTCGATATCTGAACTTGATACTAACAGCAACTTTTCAACACCTTTAAATGCTTCTACCAATTCATCATAGTTATCATAATCGCCAATTTTTACGTTAATTCCTTTTGCTTTTAAGTCTTTTACTTTCTCTTCGTCTCTTACAAAAGCCGAAATACTTTGTGCCGCAACCCCTTTTTTCAATAGAAAGTCAATGGTCGCCTTTCCGTAATTTCCTGATGCTCCTGTTACTAAAATCATATTTTTAATTTTTTAAATATTGTTATACAAAGATATAGTACATTTGCTTCTTAAAATATAGCAGTATACTAAAGTATAGCGACAAACATTTATTATTGAAAAAATGGAAAGTATTGGTTCAATACTTTTCGGTAAAAAGCGATTTACGGAAATACAGCGTAATATTTCTAAGATCACCCCCCGAATGCTCAGTAAAGAGCTAAAAGAATTAGAGTTGAACGGAATGATTATTCGAAAAGTATATGATTCAACACCAGTGGCCGTGGAATATGAATTGTCTGAATCAGGAAAATTAATTACAGAGGTTTTGGATAAAATGATTGAATGGGGTATAGAACATAGAACGTCTGTACTATCACGCACGTAATCGTACGCCATTCATTGCAGATAAGAGCTTATATATAAGGATTTATGTACAGATAAAAAATCTCAAAAAACGATAGTTTGTACTTGGAATGATTTACCAAATCTGAAATAGGATTTAATTTAGTTCCAAACCCGCTGTACTGCCAATACGTTAGCGCATATTTTCACGCAGCGCGCCAAAATCTAAAAAGAATTACAAAAAGTGATTTTAAAAAAGTCCTCTAAATCTTTCTCAACCAGTCTTACATCTACTCAAAACTTCAGACTTTTGCCAATCAAAATGCATCGTTTGCGAATGACTGCCTTTCCAAACGGCAAATCTAGTCCAGTAAAAAAAATCTTCACTAAATATCTCAAGCGCAACGGTTGCAGGAAAATAAAAATTATCCACCGCATATTTTTGCACGTTAAAATCAGAAAACAACAGTATCTAAACCTAAAGAATGCAAAAAAAAACCAATTTGGCGTTCTTAACGCCAAGTAGTACGTTTCTGACGCCAAATTTTACGGTCATTTAATATTTTCTAATATAAAATGGTTCTGCTTATAAAGAATGTAGATGGACTTTTTAATTTTTAGTTTCGCAAATCAAACTATCAGAAAAGGTTTCTTCTAAATGATGGCTGTATGCTTCCATATGTTCTATAATATTGGTATTTTTTATCACATCATAAAAGTGGTAACTTTTTAAAGGAGTCATTCCTGTAAAAGCATTCATTCTATGAAAACCAAAAAAAGAACCTTCGTCAACTGATTTTTGATCGAAAAATTCTCCAGGAATTGTAAAAGCAGTTGCTGGTGCATTCCAAGTGGTTGTGAGCATGTATTTTTTGCCCTGCAACATCCCGCCAGTTCCATAATTAATATTTGGGTTGCTGGATCTTCTGCCGTCGTTTCTAAAAATTCCATTGTTGCCTCCTGCATTAAAAACTTCGTCAATGTATTTCTTAAAGTTAAACGGAACCTGAAACCACCAAACTGGTGTGTGGTAAATAATAACATCAGCCCAAACAAATTTGTTGACTTCTTCTTCAGCTGTGTATCCGTTTTCTATTGTAGTGGTTTGAACTATTATATCTTCTGATTGATTAAAAAATTGTTGAGTAGTTTCAGTAATGGTGTTGTTGAATAATCCACCAGAAGTAGCAAAGCTTTGTCCTGCATTTATGATAAATATCTTTTTCATGATTTTTTTTATACTGGCGTAAAGTTAGACCAGCTTTTGTTATTATTCAAATAGTATAATTTATACATTTGTATTATAAATTTAATAGATATGGTCAATTTAGAATGGTATCGCACCTTTAAAACGATTTATAAAACAGGAACATTAACCAGTGCTGCTGAGGCGTTGTTTATTTCGCAACCTGGTGTGAGTGTGCATTTAAGTTCCCTGGAAAGTTATGTAGGTTATAAACTTTTTGAGAGAACAGGACGTAAAATGATTCCAACCGAAAGAGGAAAAATTTTATACAATGCTATTATTGAAGGATTGAAAACCCTGGAAGATGCCGAAAAAAATTTCCATAGAAGTACGGAGAAACATACCCCTACAATTAGTATTGGGATTTGTTTTGAGACTTTCCAAATCACATTGGAGCAATACATTTCGAGTTTGCCCTTTAATGTGATTATTCGTTTTGGTGATTATAGAGAAATGCTGGAAAATTTAGATAAAGGAATTTTAGACTTAATAATTTGCCCACAAAAGGAAAATTCAACTACTATTTCTTATGAAGCTTTTTCATCAGAAACTATTATTTTAGTGGGAGGAAGCGAAGTGGATGATTCGGAATTTCAGCGATTGGTAAAACAAAAAAAATATATTGAAGCCGAGCAGTATTTAAAAAGCCCCAAATGGTATGGAACCACTGGCGCCATGGAGAATCTTTTTCGTTTTTGGCAATTGAATTTTGGAAACTTTCCTGATTTTAGACCCAATTATATTGTTCCTAACTTGAACTCAATTGTCCGTTGTTTGAGTGGATCCAATGGATTAGCTGTTATTCCTGACTTTTTTTGCCAAAAAGAAATAGAAAGTGGTGCTGTAAAAGTGATTTGGGAAGGACATAAAAAACTTACAAATACGCTCTACTTTGCCACTAGAAAAAAAACTTCATATGAGAAAGAGCTTGATTTAATTAAAGATTTGTTTAAAAAAGAAATGTTGTAAAATCAACATAACCCATTGTGTGGACCATGTTGATTTTTGTTTTTGCTATTTTTTTTATTTCAACCGAGGGATCAGAAATTATTTTTAATGGGAAGAAATTACCTGGTATAACTGAAAGAATGAAGACCTTACAACTGCGAAAGCTTGAAGAACATGAAATAATCAGCATGACTTTCAGCAATCACTATGCTTGTAGAAATATCGCTGTTTAAAATTATTGCTAAAAAGTACCTTTTATCGCTAATCTGCTTTTTGTTTTCCATTACTTAATACATCTCAGCTCAAAAAACAATAATTAATCTCAAAAAACGATGCAATATACATATTGATAAGATAAATAAGAGTTAAGGATCTTTAACCTATATTTATCTTGATAAATCTACCATAGTTTGAAAAAGCATATTTTAAATAGTTCGGTCCCACAATTTTCCTGTATAGAGATATTTAGGATAGAAGAATTACGTGCCGGTACATTCGATTATTATCAGCGGTTTAATTTCCATCAGCTGCTATGGAGTACGGAGACAGACGCAAATATCACTTTTAGTATTGACTTTAATGATTTTGAAGCGGTTGGCTCCCAGGTCGTTGTCATTTACCCCTATCAGAATATTAAAATTGATCTGACTGATAAAAAAGGATATTTATTTTTAATTCACAATGATGTATTCTTTTGGATCAATCAGAAGATCGGATCAGATTACCTGAATGGTTTTTTTATCAATCAGTTGGTACCACTTACCGGTGAAAATGCCATAACAATGAGAACCCTCGTTGATTTGCTTTTAAAAGAGTATAACAGGTACAATAGGGCTTTAATGATGGAAAGCTATATGTTTTCGATCTTATTTCATGTGTCAACTCTTTTTGATGACAGTCCAGCGGTCAGAGAATATTTGGACTATCCTGTTTTCGGGAAACTGATGAGTCTGATAGAAACGCATTTTATTACGGAGAAAGGAGCAGCATTTTACGTCAAAAAGTTAAATATTTCAGCCAAAAAGCTTAATCAGATCTGCGAAAGTATCACGAACAAGAAGATAAAGTATCTGATCCAGGATCGCATCATTTTGGAAATCCGAAAGGAACTGTATCTGGGCAAAAAGACTGTAAAGGAAATAGCCTACGAGTTGGGGTTTACCGAACCCTCTTATCTTACACGTTTTACAAAAAAACATACAGGTCTAACACCCAAAGAATTCCAAAAGCAGTAATGTCCTTTTTTTTAGCCAGAAAGTGTAATTCTCGCACCTCTCAATTACTCTACATTTGTACGGTAAAGTAATAGTAATGGGAAACTACATATCAATAAAGAATCATAGTTTTCACAGCTAATAATTTTTGAAAATATGAAAAAAAATTCTTTAGTTACCTATTTAAAAAGAAAGCGTGTACTCTTGATAGTGATCGGTATTGCTCTGATTTCAGCGACATTAGTTTTAGCCTTCGCTTATACTGCAGGACTTTTTGGCGGACGCATTACCACTCAAACATTTTTACAGGATACCCCCAAAACATATCCGGCAGGTTACCGTCGGGCTCACGGGAAGGGAATATGTTTTGAAGGTACTTTCCGCGCCTCAGGTCAAGCAGTACCATATTCTATAGCAAGGGTTTTTGCGCAGCAAAATGTTCCGGTTATAGGCCGTTTTTCACTTGGCAGTCCCGATCCCTATGCGCCTGATAATTCCACCCGAACAGTAAGTATGGCCGCGATGCTGACTGCTGATGACGGAGAACAATGGAGAATGAAGCTTAACAATGAACCTTTTTTTGCTACCCGTGATGCAGAAGGTTTTCTAAAGCAAATGGAGGCATATAAGCCTACTTCGGCTACGGGCATTCCAGATCCAGCACGAGTTGCAGCTTTTTTGAAAGAGTATCCAGAAGCACAGAAATATGTAGAATGGGATGCTACAGCACCTTGGACCCGCAGTTTTGCAGGAGCACAATATAATGTTATTAATTCCTTTATCCTGATTGATGCAAACGGCAAAAAGCAGGCGGTACGCTGGTCTATGGTCCCACACGCACCGTTCACTTCATGGAGTGTCAGTCAGCGTGAAGAGGCCAGCCACGACTTCCTGTTTGAAGATTTGAAGAAGCGTCTTGAAAAAGGGTCGTTATATTGGGATCTCGTGCTGACTTTGGCCGAACCAGGCGATCCGGTAAATGACCCTTCACAGGTTTGGCCGGAAAACCGAAGACAGATCGTGGCCGGCACCTTGGAAGTATCCCATGTTTTTGACCAGACGAAGGGTGGATGCAGGGATGTAAATTTCGATCCCACTCGTGTCCCAAAGGGAATTACGCTTTCGGATGATCCCGTTCTGGCAGCCCGGGCTGGCATTTATTCTCATTCGCACAGCGATCGGGTACACGAGATCGGTTATGGTAAGGCTACGGATGCAGTAGGGAAACCTCAAAAAGAAACCTCGAGAAATAAATAACCATGGCTAAAAATAAAAATATACCTTCGGCTCCGCCAACTCATTTCAATGTAACTGCCCGTATATTGCACTGGCTGATGGCTTCAATGATACTTACAATGATCTTCGTCGGGGTAGGAATGATGACATCTCTAACGTGGAGACCGTGGCTGCTAAACCTCCATATCCCATTAGGTACAGCTATATTGTTGCTGGTGATCATCCGTTTGATAAATAGGTTAAGCTTTTCTGTACCAAAAATGCCTGCAAGCGTGTCTGGCTTTCAGTCAAAAGCGGCGGCAGGACTCCATTGGCTCCTGTATGGTATGATGGTGGCTTTGCCACTAACAGGATGGGCACAATTGTCTGCAGGAGGGTTTTTGATAAAGATCGTTCCTGGTGTCAATCTTCCCCCAATACTTCCAGAGAATCCATTTTTATTTGCTTTGATGCATGATGCGCACAAAGTGATGGCTTGGACATTTTTTTTGATGATCATAGGACACCTTTCCGCAGCATTGTTACATGCCTGGGTATACCGTGACGGGCTTTTTTCGAGTATTACGTGGACAAGAAAAACAATTACTAGATCTGAAAATCTCCTGCCAGGTGAACAGAGTAATGATAAAAATAACGTTGGGAATGAAAGGGTTATGTAAATCACTAATTCTATAAATGGCAAATGGTACCTTTAGCAGAAATGTTGGTTTTTGAGGATAGCACATACGATATTCCCCTGAAAAGCACTAAAGAATTTCCTTTAGCCCTTTCTCGCATTTTGAAAAATCATACTGTTGTTAAAGGTCAGTACAGTTTTGTGAGGGATGTGTGGATCTATAAAGAAGAAGACAAGAAAAGTCTTTTGACCGCGGAGTTTACAATTAGGTAAGCAGTAATTGCAGGTTATGGAAGAGTTGGTCAATTCCAAAGATTTCAGAGTGTACTTCTTTATAAAATGAATAAAAAAACTTCAATATTCTGACATAAAGAATATTGAAGTTTTTTTAGTGTGGTTATAGTAATTCTAAAGTGCTGCGATAAAAGGAATGAAGGCATTTTCTTAGCCCATTCAAAAAAACTTCTTCCGAAGTTTTAGTAAAAAAATCATAATACCGATAGAAAACCCTGCGAAAAGGCATGTCTGGAATATAAACCATCCAGATTGATTTTCCCAGGTAATGCGTGTTAACCCATGACCAATTCGACTAAAACTCAGCTCGTACTTACCTTTCAATAAACCTGCTATCATCATATAGAACGACATGGCCGCTAGGCCAAGCAAAAATATCAAAACCCCAATTTGTGCCATTTTGGAAAAGAATATGACGGATTTTAATAACCTGTTATTAGTGCTTTTATTAATTGAAAAAAGTAGCTCATAGATCGTTAATAGAAAAAGTAATATTGCGCCCGAAAACATTAAGGCGCCTCCAATACAGATTGATACCACAATAATGGTGACAAAAAAACTCATTTTTAAAGATTTTTAAAGTTCATTTTATATTTATACTTTGCAATTTATAATCATTACCGTTTATGAAGTTCTTTCAAAAACGGATAGAATATTGATGTATGGGAAAAGTTTCTCAAAATTGGTATTCGAAATAAAATTATCAAATGTAAAGTCAAAGTAGGATAGGAGGGATCCGAAACAACTCTTACCACACACTTTAAAACCTCATTTATGAGCTTATAAAACATCAATACCTTTATCACAGTACTAAAATTAATATTCCGTAAAATAAATATAAAAGGATCAATACTTCAAAAGTCCTCTCTTTGAATGCGTATATGCCATATGCATTCAAACACATCATAATAATACAAAACATAAAAAAAGGAAGTTTGGACAACTGAGAAAAGTTATAATAAAACAGATCGATATAAATATTCTTTTTCTGAAGCCCAATATACTTGATATCCTTTCCTTCTTTAATCCTGCAAGTATCATTTTTGTTTATAAAGAATGTGATTTTCTTATCATTTTTATTATATAAAATTTCCTTGTCACTTTTAAAATTAGATAAAAAACCTGTTCCTCCGTTATAAAATATATTTGAATAATCAGAGATACGAAATCTATAAAAAGGAATTCTTGTACCTGATTTTTTTACCTCAATTAATGATCCCTGAATGGGGGTGAGATTATTATTTAGAAATATTAATTTCAATGGAACATATAGAATCCCTATTACTGACACTATTATGATTATAAAAAACTTGATATTAGAATTCATCCTTTTTTACATTAATACTTTTAATTCATTCGTCAAACTCCTTTTAATTTTTAGATTTTAATTCCTTGCGCCGTGCAATAAAAACTGCTATTTCAATCGGATTGGTGGAATGTTCTCTCCGCATTACTTTAAATTACGAAAATATCAGTAAATAGGATCAGTATAGTCACCTTTTTTGCTAACAATTTGATTTTGCCATGAAGCAGATGTTAAAGTTATTAATGTTAGTTATGTTCCTGGATGGTATATATATGTAATAGTCTCCATAAATAAGACGAAATAAATAAATGTTATTTCTAAAGTAGTCAAAAGAGCTAGTCAGCGTTTTATTCAGACGGTCTTTTTAAATGGTTATCAGAATCCATATTATTGAGCTCTTCCTTTCAAATTTTATGGTAATGAATTTTGATAATGGATTAGAGGAGATAAGAAATATATTTTGTTTTTATTTTGAAGTCTAATGATTGAAATTAGCGTTATATCTTTTATGGGAAATTATGTCTAATTTTCAAGCAATTTTTTTTGTAAAATGAATACAAAAAGTTCCATATTCATATATGGAGAATATTGAAGTTTTTTCAGTGCGGTTGCAGTAATTCTACAGTGCTGCGGTATCCCGGATGATAGGAGGGTTTATACTTTATGAAGCCATAAATTTGCAGTTCCTTAAAGTATTTGTGATATGTGGGTGTTGTATTAATATGCGAGAGAGCCATTAGTTTACTTCTGCTTACCCGTATAATCTTGCTTTCATTTTGCCTATAGGCTAATCGCGTAATTGCAAGTAGTAGGCTTATATGCCAAACATTCAGTCTGGGATCATCACAAATATGATCAAGGTATGTCAAACCTCTTTTGGATACATCAGTTTTCATCTTGAAATAATTTTTGAAGGTCTGACCTGTTGTAATAATAAGAACCCATTACCTTTTTGTGTCGGATCTTTCCCGTGATTCTTAAGTTCTGCAGCGTGGCAGGTGAAATGTCCATCATTTTCCGGATGGCCTTGCTTCGTAGCCAGTCAAATTCTTCAGTAGGCGGGACAAGACTGCCTACCAACATCTGTTGTATATCCGAAAGCATTCTTATCCTGAATTGTTCCAAATCCTGTTTTGATACTATTTCCATATTCTATAATTTGTATGGCTCAAAATTGTAGGATAATGATGCGAGATTATGAAATTGTTGATAATGATACTCGTTTTGGCGTACGGTTTCCGTTTATGTAATAATTTGTTTTTCTTTTTATAATTTTAAAAACACAACCATTATAATGATTTAGGTTGAAAAAAATAGAAATATAGAAAGTGAATTCTTCGAAAAGCACTATGCATTGTGAAAAATCAGGATTATAGCAGCAAGTGAGCAAATAGACGATAATCAATGCCAGTATAAGATGTTTTTGACCAACATATGTTTGCCATACGGTGTATTTGTAATTGTATCTTTTGTAGACGGTGAGCTGTTTACTTCTTAATTTTTCTGGATATAAAACGCTGGTGGTTTTTCTTTAGATCCTCATTGAATTCCTTGCTTATGAACTTATCATTGATCTCTCCATTACCATATTTATATTCCCGGCCAATTTCTTTCTCGCCTGCTTCTGCGAGCTGGCCGAGCGTGTTGGCAACAAAATTTCCTTTATCCTTTTTTCTGGGAATGACTAAATTTGGTAGTGATTCCATATAAATATTCCATTTCCCATCTTCTCTGCTTAACAAGCTTAACTAACATATGCTGGTCATAGGCTTACTTTGGAACCGCTGCCGGTGCACCATCAAGTTATAGCTGCAGCTGGCCAAATAATGCCCCTGGTACTCCTTACAAGGACTCACTTAGCTCATTATGTGTCTTTAATATTAATTAATGAAAAATTAAAGTCGCAAAATGTCTTTAATTCAATATATTTTTCAGGCAGCTCTGCTGACTTTTTGAGTGTCTCGGCTACAAGATATTTCAGGAATTCAGGCATAGAATGTTTTATAATAAAATGCCTGTTCTTAAACCATTTTATTGGAATTATAGCTCGAAATCTCTCGCATAATCATGCGATTTAAATTGGATGATGACTTAAGAATTTAAACCAAAAAGCGTTCGGTGTCAATCTCCACGCTTGCTAAATCAATATCAACTCCAGTTTAGGAGTTCTATTATATTTCCGTCAGGATCCGAGATATAAATAAACTTAAACACCCCCTTATTATCAAAATGATGTTCGCTTAGCTCTCCAATCTTCGATGCTCCATTCGATAATGCTAATGCTAAAAGTCCGGCAATGTCCTCTACCTGGAATGCAATATGTCCAAATCCTTTTTGATTAGCTAGGTGTCTTTCAGCATTTATCATTTTTGAATACTGATAGATCTCGAGTGTTGGTCCATTATCGCCATAGCCGGGTAAACGTAATTGCATCCCTTCTAAATGAGCATTTACAACACCGGTGCCTTTGTCAAGCCACTCTCCTTGATAGGTTCGTATAGGTGGAACTGGTATGCAATTAAATACGATTTCATAGAATTTTGCAAGTTTCTTCCAATCCTTCGTTATAATGTTGGTATGAGCGTACTTTATTTTTATCATGAAAATTTGACTATATTGTTCGAAACGTTATTAATGGTAACACTTTTTCAATTTATTATTTCCTGGTGTTATAAAATCTTTTGTTCTTTAAGCTATACAAAAGTATAATTTTGTTTTCGAATCTCTACTTATATTCGAACCTATCCTTCTCAAGAAGGTATAAAAAAGGTGTTTTCAAATTACTGCCATGATTCTGCCATTATAAAGAAACTGTGTCTTTATTTTTCATAAGTATTTGTTTTTAAATAAACTAAGGAGTGGTTCGCCGTTTTGAACTTACCCGCTTACTGCGAAAAATTGAGCACAAAATCCGAATGAATTATTGGATTTTTGTGTTCATATAGTTGATAAAAGCTGAACAAACGATCAGCATATACTTTGCATCGGCGAATGGATAATTAATATTGTGATCTCCCATATAAGGATAGAGTTTAGATTCGAATTTAATCAGAGTTTCCTCATGTGATGTTGCAAAGCAAAAAAATGAAAATCTGGAGTTAGATCTCTTGGATAACTCTCTACCTCAAAGTGATCGGCAAGCTCAAGAATAATGTGGTCTTAGTTTTTTTTAAGTTGTATACTTTAGCAATCATTTTCAAAGGTTGCAAATAAATAATAATAATTGCATTTAGCAAGGTAAAGCACGTCCAAGAGGCTAGTTGGTTTTATTTAGGCAACTCTATGGAAAATTAAATCAATAATTTGGTTAGTGATCATCTGCTAGTCTTCAAGAAAAGTCGACTTATTTGCTGCATATAGATATTGGCAATTATGCTGCTTGAATTGAATTTTACTATTCCATTTTCTTTACTAAAGATTAGTTTTTAGTACTTTTTAGAAATATTAATAATGATGATCGCCTTTATTTATTTTTAATTCGGCGAATGGATAATTAATATTGTGATCTCTCATATAAGGATAGAGTTTAGATTCGAATTTAATCAGAGCTTCCTCGGGCGATGTTGCAAAGCAAAAAAATGAAAAATCTGGAGTTAGGTCGCCTGGATAACTCTCTACCTCAAAGTGATCGACAAGCTCAGGAATAATGAGGTCGGAGGTTTTATCAAGTTTTATGCGGTAGCAATCGTTTTCAAAAGTTGCAAATAAATAATAATAATTGCATTTATTTTTAACCTGAGTTTCATATGGATCCAAATCATATTCACATATTCTTCTAGTGGTGTGCACAGTATCGGGGAATAGTTGATTAATATGATTCTCCGCCTTTTCAAATGTTGAAAATATAGCTTCCAATTCAGTACCACGTAATACGCCTTTCTCGCTTGTTATAACCGCATACAGTTTTGTTGGTTTCATAATCTATATTCTTAACTTAATTTTTATTTTAATCTACTCCCAATTTCTTTTTAGCCTTATTTAACAGCCGTTCAGCTATGTCTTTATTAAGCTGGTATCGAACTTCACTAATATCTTTACCATTTTCATCTTTAGATATTCTTGGTACCCTTAATATTTTAACAACGCCTTTTAACATTCCACCTCTCCAATCAATTGTTACCCCTTGATTTAATGGGTAGGGTAGACAACGAATGATGTCTGAATCTGTAAATGTATCACCTATAGCTAAATGTCTAAGTGCCATGATTACGTAGCTCGCTATATTATTTAATGCATCTTGGTCCAAATTATCCGCCGCAGTATAGGGTCTATCTTGAATAAAATTTCTTGTTGCTTCTGGCAAATCATCCCATCTTGGATAGATGGTCTTATCTTTTTTAAATTCACAATATTCCAAGCCAAATATTAAAGGATATGATTCTGCTAATTCTAATGTAACTTGATGTTCTTTAGCTTCAATTCCTTTGTATCTTAGATTTTTACTCAACAGTAACAAATCAATTTCATCTTCAGTAAGCTGATAATAAATTCGAAACTTCTTACTTTTTTCTATAAATTTCTCTTCGTTGGTCATGGTTCAAAATTGTAATATCTTAAAAACCTTTTTACATACAGGACATTTGTTAATGCTACTTTTTTCTCCTAAATTCCCATGGAGGAACGGCATTAGGTTGTTTCCATAATCCTATGTTGTCTATTATCGCCAAATTCTCAGCTTAAGAGAATCCGTCTGTTCTATCGAACACCTTATAACGTCACTCAAGACCAGATCTTAGTAAATCAATATTAAGGGTTATACTGTCAATTGTCCAAATTATACCTACTGCTCTACTATATCGGTCGATATCTTTAAAATCCAAATCACAATCTTAGAAAAGCAAAGATCTGAGATTTTGATAGGTTTGCCCCCTTCATATTAGTATTGCTTATCAGTTACTTATTTTAAGAAATCTATTCTACTTAAAACTTCACAAAGCCACGAAGTATTAGATCTACATAGTTTTCTGCGTCGTTAAGCTGATTAAATTTTGCAATAAATGGTTCGTCACGACCAAGATATACTACTTGATATTCTCTCTTTTTTGAAGTTGAGTCATTACTATTACAAAGTAGAATATCTTTTCCTTTCAATTCATCCTAACAGATATCAGATAAAGCTTATTAAGATAAATAATAGATATCTTATCATAGTTCTTTTTATATGAAGTAAAATAATTCTTTAATCTTATAAAGGATTGTTGATTATTTAACTTTAATAATTATTTACATGATGTAAGCTTTCTGTTTTAACGCTTATGTTAATTCGCATTTAGGTTCATTTATATGGATGAAAAATAAAAATGTACCAATTTGAACTATTTACTGTAAATAATTTACTAATACTAGTTCTGATTTTTGTTTTCTTTTAAAATCTCTTCTAATGTCATTTCTAGTGCATCACATAGGTTTAAAAGCTTGGAAAAAACAAAATCCTCTTTTCCATTTTCCATATCACTAATTTTTGATCTATCCATTTTTGGGATTTTGTCAGCTAGCTCCTGTTGAGATAATTTTAAAGCTAGTCGCTTAGTTTTAAGGTTGAAACCAATTGTCTTAAATAAAATAGAGTGTTTATCATCAATCATAAAAAAATATTTTGTGGTTTTATTGCCACATTTGTTATTTATTATTATATTTGTTTGAACGATTTGAAAATCATGGCTATTTGCCTTGATGAACGATGTTTTTCTCGAACCCGAACAGAGCTAAATTTCGCCGAGAGGACCGTGCTGATCGCTCCATGCTTTTGTATTACCAAAAAGATTTATACTTTTGATATATGCGGCATGTGAGCGGCTACACGTTAACTTTGGCGGTCATCTTTATAATCTCTTGTAGATTTAAAGGTGACAGAGGGTTAGCTCCCCTTGGGTTCAAAGTGTGTGGTCGCTCCTTGCTTAGCTAACATGAGTGATCAGTAATACATATAAAAAACATTGTTCGCATAAAACCAAAAGATTATGAGAACGATTAAAAACCAAATTCAAACCCTTAATTACACGATCAAAAATCACTGTTGTAGGTCTTATCGATTACCGACTTTAAAGAACGTTATCTCTCCACCAGAGTAATCACATTTGAGAAATAAAAATCACGAAGGCGTATCTACCTGTGATAGACAATGAAATATGGCGATAATGTTATAGAGCCGTTTTGTTGCCAGATCCTTGTTGGTTTTACCGATTCATAGCTGCACAATCAGGGCAAAAGCAATTCAATTTCGATTTCTTTAAATTTCACACTTTAAAAGTAATGAAATATTCTTTGCTAAGCAATGATCAGGCTTTTATATGTACAGATAATCTGTATGTAATGAATCGGTTTTTACTAAAATAATTCAAAATGCAATCACGAAGACCAAATATGACCTTGATGCTGACAATATAATTGCATTTTTTCAAATCTTATTTTTTAACTATTGAATGGTTGAATAGGGAGCTTATTGCGTAAGTTTTAGCCCTCGCTTTACCTTCAATGTAAACTTAAAAAAATGCAAACAACTTGCAATAGGGAGAGCTATGCGCTATTCCGAAGGAAAAGTACTGTCTTAAGTCGAGCGTTATTTTTTGGTCTTCCATCTAAAACTGACCAAAAAATAAACACATTGAAAAGTTCTATACTAAAAATAGGAAACCTCAGGAATGGTTCTTCTCAACAAGAGGATCATCAACCTACGGTTTCAGCTCTAAAAGCATCTTGGAACCAAGTAGTACTATGCTATTTGCTTTCTCCAATGTTACATGCCTTTAATCTGATCTTCTGCTTATTAAAGGCACTTAAAGTGATTGCGATACCATGCATTATGGTTATTGCAGTGTTTCATAGTTTATGTTTATATGCTCAGACACCCCGCAAGGACAGCGGGGTGAACGGGCAAAGAAAATATAAACTCGAAGGACAGGTCATATCCGCTGCTGAGGGCACACCCATGCAGGGTGTATCTATCTATATCGAAAACGAAAACCTACAGATTACAACATCTAAGAATGGAACTTTTGAATTGACAGTAAGAAATCAAAGAGGCAAGATCAAATTCTCCTACATAGGTTACAAAAGCCAAGAAATCAATTATACCTCAGGAGTATCGATGTTGGTGAAATTGATACCTGAAGATTACAAACTCGAAGAAGTGGAGGTGGTATCAACCGGATACCAGAAAATCCCGAAAGAGCGTGCAACGGGGAGTTTCGAGTTTGTCGACAATAAACTCTTCAATCGTAAGGTCTCGACAGACTTTGTAAGTAGGCTAGAAGACGTAGTGCCGGGGATATCATCTTCCAAAGTTTTCCCCAATAATAAGGGATCATTACTGAATATTAATATAAGAGGTGAAAGTACGCTAAACTCCGATAGATGGCCTTTACTGGTTATTGATGGTGTGCCCTATGAAAATAAATTTGCAGATGGTGGATTTGGTACGTTCAATAATATCAACCCAAATGATATTGAAAATGTAACTGTTTTAAAAGATGCGGCAGCGGCTTCGATCTGGGGCGCAAAGGCTGGAAATGGTGTGATCGTGATCACAACAAAAAAGGGGAAATTCAATGAAAAAACGAATATAGATGTCAATACCAATATCACGATAAAAGATAGACCTGACCTGTATGCTATTCCACAGATGGCTACCTCAGATTATATTGATCTGATGCAGTATTTTTTTGATAAGGGGAGGTACGATGCATATTTTGACGATTGGGGTACTAATCTGGAACCTGTTATCAAATTAATGAAACAGGAAAAGGATGGCAACATGACAGCGACGCAATTGAATGATGAATTAAATCGATTGAAAAAGATTGATATCAGAGATGATTTTAAAAAATATATCTATCGTAAAGCTGTCAACCAGCAATATAATGTACGATTAAATTCTGGAGGAGATCGGGTCAATACCTCGATTGGGCTGGGTGTTGACCAAAACAGAAATGAACTGGTGACTTCGAGTTTCCGACGTTTAAATTTAAATACGAATACCCAAATTAAAGCCACAGATAAGCTATTGCTTAATTTAGGGATCACCTATACAGAATCAAAAGCAACAGATAGCCAGATCCCTGTTGCCTATAACGCGCTTGGTAAGGGGATATCTAATTTTCCTTATATGGAGCTGGCGGATGCAGCTGGCAATCCACTTGCTGTTGATATTGCGGTGTTTAGTCAAGCTTTTAGAGATACAGTAGGGGCGGGTAGACTCCTGGATTGGAGTTATAATCCGCTAAAAGAACTTGATGATTCGAAGCGTTTACAGTTGAATCGGGATTTATTGGTCAATTTTTCTGGAACGTATGTATTGCCATTTGGTTTAAAACTGCATGGATTGTATGCTTATCAGCGAAATATCGGTCCGGTGTCAGAATGGAGGGGTATTGGAACATATAGCCAAAGGATGGATATCAATCAATTTGCGAGTTGGGATGATAAACAGGTGCGCTGGGGATTGCCAGTTGGTGATCAGTTATTGGAATCCACTTGGAATAGTTATACGCATCAGCTTCGCGGAACTGCTGAATATTCAAAAAAGTGGAATACACATCATGATTTAAGTTTACTGGCAGGGTATGATAGGAGAGAATTGGGCAGAGATCTGCGTGTATCCCAATACTTTGGCTATAATGCTGAAACAGGTTCTTTTCAATCGGTGCAATTTGGGAAAGAGGTACCTTACTTAAACGGATTATGGGGAACCAATTATTTGCCTGATCTCAATGGATTCGAAAAGCAACTTAACCGTTTTGTTTCCTATTATGGTAATGGAGCTTACACTTTTAAGGAAAGATATATAGTGAGTGCAAGTTTTAGAAAAGATGCCTCAAACTTGTTCGGAGTCAAAACCAATGATCGTGGTCAGCCATTTTGGTCTATTGGTGGCGCTTGGGTGATATCCAAAGAATCTTTTGCTAAAGCTAGTATCCTTGATTATTTAAAATTGAGGACGACATATGGCTATAGTGGTAATGTCAATAATACCGTATCTGCGTATCCGACTATGAGTATCCAGTCTTATGCAAATAGTGTGACGGGACAAAATTTTGCGATGATGACCAACCCGCCCAATCCGACTCTAAGATGGGAACGTGTGGCTACACTGAATCTAGGAATGGATTTCTCCTTTAAAGGAAATCGCTTTGGAGGAAGTATGGAGTATTATGATAAAAGGTCTAAAGACTTAATCGCTCCTACAGAGATAGACCCTAGTACAGGATTCACCTCACTGACGGTCAATGCCGCAAATCTTCATGGAAAAGGATGGGATATCGGGTTGCGCGGAAAACCGTTACAGACAGGTTTTTGGGAATGGAATAGTAACCTGGTTTTTTCCTATAACCGCACCAAAGTAACCAAGGCTTTCTTAAGATCTGATGTCGCCCAGAATAATGTAAACCGATCATTCAGTTTTCAAAGAACACCCATAACGGGAATGGACCTGTACAGTTTATTGACCTATAAGTGGGCAGGACTAGACCCAGAAGATGGTACACCACGTGGTTATTTGGATGGTGAAATCTCAAAAGATTATGTCGCTATTGCAGGTGCAAAAGTGACAACATTAGAGAACCATGGTTCTCAGGTACCACTGTATTTTGGCTCTTTTAGAAATAGTATTCGATTTAAACAAGTTGAATTATCATGGAATATAGCTTATCAGTTAGGGCACAAATTCATCAGGCCAACATTTAGCAATGATGCGTTTCTGAACTATGGATCTGGTCATCCGGATTATCAATTGCGGTGGCAGAAACCGGGTGATGAGTTGGTGACCGATGTACCTGCTTTTACCTATCCTAATAATGCAAATGGCAGTAGGATGTACGTGAGTTCTGCCGCATTGGTTGAAAATGCAGGCCAGATCAAGCTGCGGGATATCCAATGCAGTTTGGAGCTGCCAGCAATGTCAAAATATGGTTTTAAAAGCTTTCGCATCTATAGTTATATACAGAACGTAGGTACGATATGGCGGGCAAATAAAAAAGGTATAGATCCTGAATTTGGAAGTTGGTATCCCGATCCATTGATGTGTTCACTTGGCTTAAATTTTAATCTTTAATTGCTTACCTGATGAAAAACTTATCTATACTAGGATTAGTGCTTATCGTGCTATCCTTGAGCTCCTGCAACAAATATCTGGATGAAAAGCCTGATATAAAAATGGTCATCCCGAAAACATTGGAAGATGCGACCTTATTAATGAATGATTATACCACTTTAAATGGTGGCTACCCCACTTATGGAGAGATAGGTACCGATGATTATTACCTGACTGCCGAAAGATGGAATGCATTGGTCAATCTGGACCAAAGAAATAGCTATGTATGGGCTGATGAGCCCTATGTCGATGCGCTACAGTGGCAAAGACCGTATCGGACGATATTTATCTCTAATCAGGTGCTCGAAATTCTTGGAAAACTTACAAAGGACCAAAACAGTGATGCATATAAACGCAATTTCGGGGCAGCATTGTTCTATCGTGCATTTGCCTTTCAATTATTGACAGAGTTGCATTGTAGTGCCTATGTAGAGGCAACTGCTCAGGCAGAGCTTGGGATTCCGCTTCGTTTAGATGCTGGAATTGACGATAAGTCGTTACGATCTTCTTTAAAAGAAACTTATCAACAGATTATAGCAGATTTTAAGAATGCTGCTATTTATCTACCTGTCGTGGAGCCGATCCGCGGTAGACCTTTTAAAGCTTCTGCCTATGCAGGTCTAGCGCGTGCTTTCTTGAATATGGGCGATTTTCAACAGGCTTATCTGTATGCGGACTCTTGCTTGCAACTCCATGCGGAATTGATGGACTATAATATGCTCAAAGCAACTGATGCTTATCCTGTGCCCCGATTCAATGTGGAGGTGTTATTTTCTGCAAATCCAGCATCAGCTGCACCGATGGCTGCTACTACTGCTTTGATGGATCCGGAATTGGTCGGATCGTACGCTATGCACGACTTGCGAAAGGGTATTTTTTACCGAGTCAATACCAATCCTGCAGGGACATATTTTTACAAAGGTAGCTATGATAAAGGGGCAGCGCTGTTCTACGGTATCACGAACAGTGAAGTTTATTTGATAAAAGCAGAAGCGGCATGTAGGACGAATAAGATTGACATTGCTCTTCTAGCCATCAATACGCTTCTCAAAACCAGATGGAATAAAGAAGTGGCATATATCCCTGTAACGGAAAATAACGCTGATCGATTGCTGAAAATCATCTTGGATGAAAGACGTAAAGAACTGGTCTTCCGCGGACGCAGATGGGCTGATTTAAAAAGATTGAACCTCGATCCTAGATTTCAAAAAACATTGATACGTACGGTGGGCGATCAAATTTATACCCTACCACCCAATAGTGCTAAATATGCTTACCGTCTTTCGGAGACCGTAATCAGACTGGCAGATATTCCACAAAATAATAGATAAAAAACAGCTATATCATGAAGAAGAACATCACATTATTATTCGTATTTCTTAGTTTACTTTTTGCTAATGCGCACCTGTATGCGCAAAAAGAACAGCAGGTTGATTTTTCCAAAGCGCTAAAGATTGGCGATACTTTTATTCCACCACCGGCAGTAAAGCTGATGCGTGGAACGGACAAGTCATTTGACTGGAAGGCTTTAGAAGACAAGGTTGTACTCATTGATTTTTTTGACACGTTTTGTGGCACTTGCATACAGATCATGCCTAAATTACAGCAGCTTGAAAAAAAGCATGCAGATAAATTCAAAGTGATCACCGTTACTTGGCAGGATAAAGCAACTATCGAGAAGTTATTTGCAACGAACGAATATCTCAAGGAAAATAAAGTGAATTTACCGGTGGTCTATGATGATACCTATTTTAAAAGTATCTTTCCACATAAAGCAGCACCGCATGAAATCTTGATCTACAAAGGTAAGGTGCACGCGATCACCAATAGTAACGGCATAACAGAAGAAAATATATTGAATTTACATGCAGGTCTGCCGATTAGTGTTCGGGTTAAAGATGACTATGCAACAGGCGATGTGCTCACACAGATGACAGGGCAGCAGAAGACAATAAAAGCGGGAACTATTTTTTCAGGTTATCAGGAAGGAGTAGAGTTTGAATCGTGGCGATTCAAACGCGATAGTATCACCGGCCTGTATAAAAGTTCATGCTATAATACGGGCATCATGCAAACTTTACGAGTATTGATACATAAGGCCAGATTAAAGGAATCATACATGCCCAGAATCGAGAGAGTTCATTGGAAGGTGAAAGATTCTACCAAGTACTATAATTTTAGAAATGAGGAAGGCTGGTGGAAAGAAAATACCATCTGTTATGAACGCTACGATATTAAAGAGCGCCCAGACTCGTTGCAAGCCTTGGTGATCATGCAAGATTTTCTTAGTTTTTATGGAGTCAAAATCTATCAGGAAAAAAGGAAAATAAAATGTTTGGTGCTGAAGCCTTGTCCTGTGGTACCTTATACTGCAGATCCAGATGCAAAAAAAATAACTTATGTCGGAACAAATGTACTCACAGGATTTCTTGATCTTTCTGAAAAATTTCCTCCTGCTGTTGACCTGGTGAACGATAGGAAAATCGAAATTGAAATTCGGGACTATAATGATCTCGAAGGTATGAATGTACAGCTCGCAGCCTATGGTATTAAAGGTGTTATAGAAGATGCTGAAATCAATGTTTTGGTTGTAGAAGAGGTGGATTACTAGTCTAAAATACAATAAGGGTATGGTTCTTTTCGACCATACCCTTTCTGAGTTTAGCTAACGCCTATATGTTGTCCAATTATTTAGATGTTGGACGAGCCTTTAATCTCACATTAGTAGTATTAACTTGATTTTCCAAAGCATTTGCTATTTCTGCTTGAATAGCGCTTTCCAACTTTGGATTGTTAAAGCCATCATTCATATCCTGAATAGAACATAATGCTTCTGGTGCTCCTGGACACGATGGAGGAGTTGTTCCTGGTGACAATGTATAATGTGAAGATTGTGACGGGTCTGTTCCCGTAAAAATAAACCAAGCCATAATTGACAAGTTTTTAGTTATCATAAATAAGACATAAATAATTCGTATATTCATATCGGTTCAAATCGGTCTACCTGTATATAACAGGCTGGCCACATAAAAGCTTCCGCGCATCGGAGGCTTTTATATTAAAGTGGACTTTTATTTCCTGCACCGGCCACCGGGGAATGTCGCAAATTTGCGACGGTATACTTTGATACCTAAGTTGTTTATATTTATGTTTTTCATGGTCATAGTTTATTCGTTTATCCAGCAAACATGATCTTATTTAAGATGCTTGATGTAAAATTAGATTCCTTCTTCTTTAGCTTCGTATAGCAATGCTATAGATTGCATTTTTTTCGTATTTGTCAGACCATATTGATTTTGATCTTCGACAGCTCTTATTATTTTTTTGATACTTGCTTTTCGTAAAAATATAATCCTTCGGTAAGCTCTGATAATAGCAATGCGATATATCTTAGCTCTTTCCAAGATGATAGCGTAAAGATTTATAATAATCCCGATCACAGGAAATGTTTAAAAAAGAACGACGTTCTTTGATGGTAAGTAAAGGCATAATATGAGGCATCTTGAGAGAAAGCTCATGTACGCGATGTAAGGGGGGAAGTTTTAGGATATGTACTATGTCCTGCAGTCTATTGACCTTATGCTGTTTCAGGATATGGAATATCGTACTCAGCTCAGGGTACTGTTTGAGTGCGTGTTTGAAATGGCTGTTGCTGATCTCATATAATATAGTGGGTTGCAAAAATTTGATAGCGACGGATGTTGCCCGATCACTATAGGGGTGATTGCTACCCGTAAAATATTCGTTCTTCCCATTGATGCGTTCGATGCGAATGAATGTGTCTGCTTCGAGCACTTCTTTGGCGACTACACCATCAATTATAAAGCACCAGGTCGACATCGGAATACCAGCGATCTTGTAGTAACTTCCTTTTTTATAAAAATGGAGCTTTCCATGTTCTTTGATATAAGTTTTTGCTGATGCGCTGAGCTGATGGTATCTACTGAAAAAATCTTGCATTCTTTCCATAATTTAAGGTCGTATGTTTAGTAAGTTGGAGTAATCAGCTCGATCTCTATAGACAGCTGTTTTATTTAAGCTAAATTTTGGAGTGGTTCTTTTCATTGAGTTTTATTTAGGTTTATAAAAGACTCGAGGTTTATTTAGAGGTTATATATAGGAGTATTTGAAATACACAAGGGGCCGGGGATCTCGCTACCAGCCCTCAAGGAAATTTGTAGATTTTAATGGATCAACCGTAGTGGATGCGGATCATTAATGGCGTCACGATCATAGTTGCTGAAGAGGTTTCTAATGGGGCTTGCCACTTATCAAGTCCATGCACAACGATACTTTTCTTGTCGGGCACTTCGTCATCATCTTTGTCGTCTTTACTAAAAACGACCATGACGCCTGCAGCATAACTGTTGGCGATGGCGTAAGCTAACTCTTGCTTAAAGATGAGATCCATCGATTGCAGCTGAACGAGTTGAGTGGTCGTGAAGCTAAAAAATTTATTGATCCAGCTATCAAAATCGTTTCGGATTTCAGTCAATTCAATCTCTAATAGTTCAGGTGACCTTCCAAGAACAATGGCTTGCATACTATTGACACCCTCTTGGTCAAAGTTTAACGTGTTCATGATTTACTGTTTATTGGTGAATGCCAAATTTGGCAAATCTATCTTTTTGAGAAAAGAGATGGTGGCCAGTAATAGGCTAAGGCATAATAAGAAGAGTCGTTAAACTGATTTTTCTAGTTTAAGGGTATCTAGAAAATACCTTTAAACTTTAAAAGCACCGGCAAGATACCTCTTTAAAGCTTATATTTTGAGTTTTTAGACCAATATGCAGTTTTGTTTTATAATGAAATATTGTTAATTTGCATTTCAACCTAATTAATTATTACTTTTTCTATACGAATGATCCACCTATTTGAAAATCGCTTTTTAAATATAAATGCCTTATCTGGACATTTTAGGGCATATTATTTTTATTATCTGATGTTTGTTTTGTTACCCTTACTGTATAATAAGATTACCTATAATTATACCTGGACAGACTCATCGGTTTTCTCTTATAGATTTGCATCTCTTTTTCTGCTTACGATGTTTTTGGTTGTTTTTATAACGGCTATTTCGCTTGTTATCCAGCTGCTGTTCACTGATGAGCATGATAAGCAAAATATCCTCTGGAAGAAAAGAAGTGCTCGGATTCTGTTTTATGTGCTGCCAACAGGACTTGGGCTATGCATTTTGATCGTATTTAAATATATGTGGTATGATGGGGAGCAGATGTACGCGATCTTGTGGGAGCATGCTAAATCCCGGTTTTTGCTGTATCTGGTGATGATGATCGCTTTTTCGATCTGGTTGGATACAGATCGAAAGCGCAATTTGTTTATTACTTATTTTCATCATGAATACCCTGCAACAGCGTTTGAAGAGCAAAAAACTTCTGCTATTGACCTTATTAATCGTCCCATCGAGGAGCAGCGGGATGCTCAGCTGGATACTGTTATTGAAAAATTTTCTCAAGTGGTCGAAGATAAGCTGACATCCGTACTGGACAATAAGTTGCAGGATCGAAATGAAGAAAAATTGAGCCTGGTCAAGAAGGCACTAATCGAGTTTGTAACTGATCATCAAGTGCAGCAAGATAAAACTGAACAGATAGTAAGTCATCTTCCGCTGAAAGACATCGTTAAGGAGGCGATCGAGGAATGGCAAAGTGAACGCGATGATCTGCCTGATGAGGTGTTGCTCGAAAATCTGTATGCCAGTTTATATGCAAAGAGTCCAACCAAGCTCGTGCCTTCTTTTAATGAGCTGGGAGCTGTGGTATTATTCCATATTTTTGCTATTGAATCGCACACCAAGCATGCTGTTGTGATCTTGACTGACGGAACTCGGATTGACTCGCCTAAAATTTTAGAGACATTGAAAAATCTTAGTCTCTTAATCTGGTTGGTGAAAGTTAATAAAGATCATTATATCAATATGATGCATGTCTGTTTTATGGATTATAAAAATGGCCAATTTGTCAAGATTCAGAGCCAGACTATACAAGCATTAAGTACAAACCTAACGAAGAGTGAAGTGTTAAAGATTTGTACTTTAGGAAGTAAAGTGAAGAATAAATATATAGAGGAGTTTTTGAAATCGAGATTTGAACTGCGCTATACAGGTTGGAATACCTGTGTACCGTTGAGTTAAAGTCCTATATTCCCAATTATAAACTAGACCGATTGAGCTGATCAATAGGCCTTCATGGTGCTGTATCAGTCAGGATCTCGGCGGTAGGTCGCCCTTATCTTACCTACATATGTTTTTTTATCAAAACACGGCTTCCACTCAGGAGTCAGGCCACTGCTTTGGATCCAATTCAACATCCATTGCTCACGCAGTATCGTATCATTTCACAACAAACCCAACCCCATCAGACCTCGATCTGCATACCAAAGTGGATCGCATGCTTAGGCTGCTTGAAGTTCGGCAGCAGGACGCGGGAAGCAAGCTCGCCGGCACCATGAGCACGCAGGAGGCAGCGGATTTTGTTGCCATTTCCAAACGCACTTTTGAACGCAAAGTACAGCAGGGCCTGATCAGTCCGATCGCTAAACATAAGAAGAAAAATCAGTTTTCAAAGCAGGCTGTCCTCGAGTTTTTTATCGCTTATCGTGGCTATCAGCCCGCGAAATTGCCTTAGGCAGATCAAGCTGATATAGGTACTTGCTTTTAACCTTGTTCGTACCTGCTTTTAACCTTGTTTTAAGGTATCCCATAGTTGCACCGTCCCTGCAAAGTCCCTGCACCGTCCTTTTCCCGGTGCAGGAACGGTATAAGAGCGGTGCAAAGACGGTGTATCGAGGCCTTTGGTTAAAACGAGGTGCAAAGCGGGTAGCCTCTTGGCTAGAAAGAGGTGTTGATTAAGTGAATGGAGTTGGGGTGAAGTGTCCCAGATATCCTTGTCCCTGGTTGCTTGTTAGTTCCGATTGTTACTGTTTTCACTGATCTTTTAACCTGTAGCTGCGCACCTTGTATTTTTTCCAACCGACAAACACCGACAAGATTCTGGCGGTACACCGACATACACCGACAATCTGATTTTGGCTCTTGACAAGCCCTATCTTGGAGTGCTATGTTTGTCATCGTAAAGCAGAATATACCGGTATGCATCAAGCCTTTACATATGGTCAAATCTTTTAAAAAATCAACAAAATGGGAACAATTAGACAAGGTGCAAATGGGAGTTTTTGAGGTAAAGCCGGCAGCGTGATAGGTTCAAGCTGGAAGGGTATCGACTACATCAAAGGGCTGCCCAAAAAGCGGACAAAGGGAGCTACAGAAGAGCAGCTTATCGTGCAGGCACGATTTTATGTGATGTCAAAATTCTTGATGCCTATAGCCCCAATTCTGCGCCTGGGTTTTGGTCAGGTCAATGCCAATCGGATGACGCCGACCAATGCGGCCCTGCAGCAGAATATCAGTCAGGCAGTGGTCGGATCTTATCCAAATTTTGAACTGGACTACAGTAAGATCATGATCAGTTCGGGCTCCTATATCGGTGGCGGTGCGATGGCCGTATCGGCATCGCTTGGGGTGCTGTCGGTAGACTGGGATTTTTCACTCAGCAGCCTCTATGATTCCAAGGCAGATGATCAGGTGATCATCTTACTTTATCAGCCCAAGGCGGATGAATTTGTGACAACCCCTACGCCGGCCACACGTGCCAATGGGACCATCGATATTACGGTACCATCACATTTGCTGGGAGCGAAGGGGCATGTATGGATCTTCTTTGCTGACCGTAAAGGTACCAAGGTGTCCAGAAGTACTTATCTGGGAGAAGTGGATTTAGTGTAAACTGTTGTACAGCATGTCGAATCGGGAGAAGCGTCGGGCTTCTCCTGCTTTCGATATGATAAACCAATCGAATATGTTGATGATATCCAATAAAGAAAAAACGCAGGAGCAGCCCAATCGGGCCAAATCGACCCAGCTTGGATTTAAGTTGGTCCGCTATTTCCTCAATCCGCTCAATCTGCTGATCCAGATTGGCTTTGCTACTCGTAAGAAAGGAAAAACAGCGCTGGGCAGGGCCATGTCGCATCATTTACGCAATGCGGTCACCGGAGAGTATCCGGATATGAAGATCGATCCGGCCAAAGCAAAAATAAGTGAAGGAAGCTTAGCTCCGTTGCTGAATGCTCAAGCCGAACGTGTGGGCGATTGTATGACGGTGAAGTGGGCAGTACCGGATCAATTTATCGCAGACTATAGCAACTGGGACGATGAAGTGATCCTGTGTGTCTATGATATCGAGGCCGGAAATGCAGCGGTCAATGAGCAGCAGGTGATCAGAAAAGATGCCTATATGAAGTTGCAGTTACCTTCTGTCTTACAGGATAGACCCGTACACCTGTATCTGATGCTGCACGATCGGGATAAACGGATGGTCTCCCACAGTCTGTATCTCGGGAGTTTTTAATGAATTTCTAAACAAAAATCGTATGCTGTTACAAGTCATCCGTATCAAACAGGGGAAGGACAGTACCCTGTCTGAAATCTATCTGAACCATCAGTTTATCTGCTATGGTCTGGAGGATATCCCCCGTGAGCATAAAATTCCGGGGAGTACCTGTATACCTTTGGGTACCTATAAATTGGGTTTCAACCGAGATGGGGGTATGAATGGTAATTACCATGACCGTTATCCTCAGATGCACCGGGGTATGATCGAGATCCAGGATATTCCGGGTTTTAGTTATGTCTACATCCACATCGGTAATACACATAAGCATACTGCGGGCTGCCTGCTCGTGGGAACAAAGTATGTCTTTGAAAAAGGAGACTATCGCTTGGAACAGTCCGTTACGGCTTACAAAAAATTGTATCCTTTACTGGTGGAGCTTATGATGAGCGGGGAGGTTGTTATGGAAGTGACGGAGTTGTCACTCATGCCTTGACAGGCAATTACTTTTTCCCTTGATGAAAAAAGTAATCAAAAAAATCAAGGTTGCATTCCTTAATGCTATTCCACCTTAAATAGGCTAAATGAATTTAAACTCGTTTCACTCAGACAGAAATTCATTTTTAACACCTCTTCATCAGTGTAATTACGCAGTCGTAATACAAGGCCTATTGGATAAGCCTGCAGCTTTTGGGGATTAGTATACTGACGGAGTAACAGAGTTATCGAGTGACGAGTTACGAAGTGAAATTTTCTAACCCTCTAACTTACTAACTATCTAATCTTAACAACAAAATGAAAAAAATAATCAATAAAATCGGTCAGGTCTTGCAGGTGATCCTGCTAGCACCTGTAAAATTGCCAGGCAAGGCACTGCATATCATCAAATATATCGCGCTGGGTCTTGGTATAGTGGAAACGGTGCTGGATGATCCGGACAAAAAAGAAGCAGAGGAGCCTCCGCCGGATGAGCCTATGGTGCAGCATAAAGAAAAGGAGGTGTCCGATGAAATGGAATGACATTAGGATCGGAACTCTTGGAGGTACTTTGTGTTCCATATGGGCAAGTTTTTCCTTGGGCGATCTATTGCAAACGGTATTGATGGCTGCAGTAGGGACGGTGGTCAGTTTTGTGACGAGTAGACTGCTTGGGCATGTTGGAACTAGAAAATCCAACAAATAATCGAGCAGTTTATGTCTTTATTCTGATGGAATGTTAGCATTCCGGATGTTCAAAAATGCTCCTGAACAACGAGACACCTTCCACGGATCTCGTTATTAGGGAGCGTTTTTTGTAATCATGCAGATTGGGATAAGCAAATGATAAACTTATGGAGCGATTATTAAGATTTTAAAAATGTGTTTTAAATGCCCTGCTCATCAGTTCTTTTTCTGCTCTTGATATTCCAATCTTATCTGCGAGATTTTCCCATTGGCTTACGCCTTCTAGTATTTCTCCAATAATACTATCCATTTGATTTTGGTTAAGTCTAAAAAACTCACCTACACTTTTAGCCAGATCAAAATCCAACGCATTATTGTATAGGTCAATATTCAATGACAGGCCATCTTTTTCTATTGAAGGGTTTAATTATACTTAATATGCCAAATTTGTTTTGCGCCATTGTCTACTTTAATAATTCGAGATCTTGCAATTTTCTTCCTAAATCATCGTTTGCCGCTAACTGCAATACATCATCTTGTAAACCTAATACTCGGAGCACATTTAAATAGGCGCCAAATGCTACACTGGTATCTACTTTTTTCAATGAGATATAACGTTGAGCGGCAATTTCAGCCCGTTCTGCAACTTGAATAGTGGTTAGTTTACGACGCTTCCTTGGTAACTTTATGTTCTCGCCTATTTGTTCCATAAGTTTGGCCAGCCTAGGGAAAACGATTTGTTTCTTGGTACTCATATTTCCGTATTGTTTGATATTATAGACAAGTTCAATTGATTTGATTGAAATAACAAACATGAAAAGATTTCGATTGATATGTTAGCGTTACAGATCTTGATCTTTATTGGTGCGTTACGTTTTGCGGGCGTACCCCAAAATGAAGTTGTAGTTGTCAGCAAAGAGGTCAGAAAATCTACTTTTCAGATTGGGCATTTATATTCCTTTTTTGCCTGTTCTTTTCGATGGTCTTCCAGTCCATATATTCAAAATGAACACCATTTACCAAATAGTTCTTCCATCGCCAAAAACAAAGTGGATTAATTTTGTATAGCCGATAGAGCTTCCTGTTTTCTTGAGCAGGTGATGTATTTTTAATAAAATTTTCAAAACCAAAAGTCGAGAATCCAGGGCTTTTAAAGGAAAAGTGCTGCGTTATGATATATGAGCCATCTAAGTTAGCATATCTGAAATATCCTTCGTCCAGTCGATGAGCAATATACTTATTGATGAAAGGTAAATTAGGAATCAGTAGTATACTGATCAGCAACATCAGAATTGTTTTCTTTTTCATAGTGATATCGTGTCTTGCGAGTGCACTTTTAGATTATTTGCCTGAAATGGCTAAGATTAACAATGGATCCTAAAAATCTTGATATCTATTCTCAGGATTGTAAGGAACCCGGTTAGGCTCAATTTCTTTCCACGATTTATAATCAAAATCTCTACTTGTTATGAGATAGTGAGACCATCGCCAAAAACATAGTGGATTAATTCTGTAGAGACGATACACCTGTTGGTTCTTTTTCTCTGGATGAAATTCTGCTATATAGCGATCAACAGATTTTAGGCTAATGTGAGGCGATTTAAAACTGAATGTGTCATGATTGGTATATGATGCATCTGCATTGGAATATTTAAACAGATCCCCATCAATACGATGAAGTAGGTAACCGTTCACGAAAGGTAGATTACTCATGAAGCCTGCGATCAGGTATACATAGATAAATGTTAATAAGTATTTTTTAGTTTTCATATGAATTGCAGTTTGTGTAAACTGATGGGCTTAAAAATCTTGATATCTATTTTCAGGATGATAAGGAACTCGGTTAGGCTCAATTTCCTTCCACGATCTATACTCGTAATCCCTACTTGTTATGAGATAATGAGACCAACGCCAAAGACATAATGGATTAATTCTGTAGAGCCGATATACCTGTTGATTCTTTTTATCTGGGTGAAATTCAGTTATATAGCGATCGATTAACCGTTGGCTTATGGGCGAAAACTTAAAATCAAAGATTTCATGCAAAGTAAATGATGCATTTGCGTTAGAATATTTAAATAGATCTCCATCAAAACGATGAAGTAGGTAACTGTTCACGAAAGGTAGATTACTAATAAAGCCTGCGATCAGGTATACATAGATAAATCTTAGTAAGTATTTTTTAGTTTTCATATGAATTGCAATTTGTACTACTAGCAGGTATGGGTAGTGATAAACTACCGAGACTTATTGAATTGTCATTAAATCGATTTGATCATGTTATAGTTAAAAAAAAATAGCTGCATATTTTTCATTCAAGAATAACTGTCTTTCCTATACAGTCGAACGTCATTAAATCTACATTAGATGAATGAAACTAAATTAAGGGTAGTAAAACGATATCCTTTTGACAAAAGGCAAAAAATATAAATAGTTGAAAGAAGAGTAGTTTAAGCTTAGATCTTTGCTCGAATCCTGCTTAGCGTCGATTGTGTTATTCCTAAATAGGATGCGATATAACCTAGGGGCACACGTCTTAGAATTTGAGGTTTTCTAAGGATCAATTCCTGATATCTTTCTTTTGCCGAAAGCATACGTAGCGCATTAGCTTTACTTTCGCTCTCGATATAATATTGCTCCGTGAGGTATCGACCTATAACATTAAACTCCAGATGCTGCTGATAGAGATGGGAAAGTGCGGTGTGCGTCAGTTCCAGGGTAACACAGTCCTCTAAAGCTTCAATGGCTTCAAAACTTTTTTGCTGACTATAAAAACTATACACTGATATAGCGAGTTCACCTTCGGTCAGCAGCCAAGAGGTATGTTCCTCGCCTTCATCATTCAGATAATAGGTCCTCACGCAACCCTGCAAGATAAAATATATCGATTTATTTACTTGGTTGAATTGCAATAAATGTGCTTTTTTGTTAAATTTAGTAAGCTTACTATGCTGGCGAATGCTCTTTTCAAGCGCTTCACTCATAGGGTAAATGCCATTAAAGATATGTAGAATCTGTGCTTGCGCTTGGTCAAGATCAATTTTTGTCATGTTAAAAATTAAGGTCTATGATGCTCAATATCTATAAAAGCTCGTCCTAAATATAGGGAAAGAATCGATGAATCAAAAATGATAGCACTCAAGCTTCGTGGTTGATTTAAAAATCTGGATTTTCCATTTTAGGATTATGCTTTGATCTTCGAGATGCAATTTCTTTCCATGGTTTATAATCAATACCTGTTATCAAGTTATAATATATTAGAAGTTAGAAATCACTGTTGGTTTCTATGGTTAGATAAGTGATTTATTGTATCAAAAAGTGAATACGTGCTATATTTTTTCTTAATAAGCCTCCAAATCATTATTTCAATTTATAAGTGTATTAAAAACTTATTTTAAAATAAACTAGAGATCGAAGCCTCAATAGGAACTCTAAGATATACTTGTGGGACTGGATACCATCACCTACGTCTGTCGAGCTTGATAAATGGCTGAAGAATCATGATAAGGAATTCATGGAATATCATCAGAACTTATATGGAAATATCCATTTTTTTCCCATGATATCGGTCACCGGAATGGTCGCTGGCTTTGATTGGAATATAGACCAGATGGTGTCCAGTGGAGAAGTTTTGGTTTCGACTTAAATACATGATACAAATGGAGGTCGTGTTCAACCTCCATTTGTATTTAAAAAATAGGGGTGCATTCATTACTGATGCACAAAAGGTATGAACCGTTGTAAAATCCGGTTCATCAGAAATACCTGCAAATTTTGAAGCTTGTCTTGTAGGCGACTCCCTAGTTTTGCAGACCAAACAGGGCATGTAAACACGATCCTTATTTTTGGGTCGCTGTTTATAGCATTTCCTAAGATTACTGCAGCTCCCCCTAAATTGCTGTTTGTTTAGCTGTTATATTAAGTATTTCTTTCCTTGTTAACTAAATTTAAATGTTACGAAAAACCAAAGTAGCATTATGTCCACCAAATCCAAAAGCGTTGCTCATAGCGGTTTTGATGACCTTTTGCATCGGTTTGTGTTTGACAATTTGAATAGTTTCCGGGATGTCCGTATCCAGTTCTTCGATATTAATGGTTGGCGGAATGATATCGTCAGTAATCGATTTTATAGCTAAAATAGCTTCAATTGCTCCGGCTGCTCCCAATAAATGTCCCGTCATGGATTTGGTGGCACTGACCCACAAATTTTTGGAACCTTTGAACGTTTTTTCGACGGCTTTTAGTTCTGCAATATCGCCAACAGGTGTGGAGGTGGCGTGCAAATTTAAATAATCCAATTCCGAAAAATTGAGTTTTGCTTCTTCCATAGCAAGCTGCATGGCTTTTGCCGCTCCTATACCCTCAGGATGGGGCGATGTCATATGGTAAGCATCTGCAGTCATCGACGCACCCACCAACTCGGCATAAATTTTGGCTCCTCGCTTTTTGGCATGTTCATATTCTTCCAAAATCAACGCTCCAGCTCCTTCTCCCATTACAAAACCATCTCGATTTTTATCAAACGGACGACTGGCTGTTTTCGGGTCTTCATTTCTTGTGCTCATCGCTTTCATTGCAGCAAAGCCACCCACCGATGCTGCGGTAATCGGCGCTTCGGAACCACCGCTCACAAAGACTTTCGCTTTGCCCATACGGATGTAATTAAACGCATCCATAATCGCTGTATTGGCTGTCGCACAGGCTGATACAGTGGTGTAATTGATGCCCTGCAAACCAAATTTCATCGAAATCATTCCCGAAGCCATATTAACAATCAATCGGGGCACAAAAAACGGGCTGAATCGAGGGATATAATTCCCGGTTACGTAATTTTCAACTTCTGTCTCAAAAGTTTCCATTCCGCCTTGTCCTACTCCCCAAATCACGCCGATGTCGAATGGATCGATGGTGGAAATATTTAAACCTGAATCTTCCAAAGCCTGCGAAGCACTGTATAAAGCATATTGCGTAAATAAATCGCTTCGTTTTATTTCGTTTCGATCCAAGTATTTTTGGGGCTCAAAATCTTTTATTTCTGATGCAATTTGAGTGCGAAATTTTGACGCATCAAAACGGGAAATAATGCCCGTATTGTTTTTTCCTTCAAGGCTGTTTTTCCAAAAGGTGTCTACATCATTTCCTAATGGATTGATGGTACCTAAACCTGTTATGACAACTCGTTTCATGTATTTTTTTTTATTTCAGTTTTAAATAAATTGGAAGAACCTTTGGCAATTAATCTCGTCTTATCGGCATTCCAGATCTCACATTCTGCGTTGATGAATTGCCTTCCTTTCTTGATAATAAGAGTTTTTGCGATGATGGTCTCACCTGATTTTGCAGTTGAAAAATAATCAATCACATTGTTGATAGTGGTGTAAAAATAAGCTTCATTTAAAGAAAACATAGTAGCACCCAAAACGTCATCAACAATAGCTGCAGTTACGCCGCCGTGCAGATTTCCAATGGGATTGAGCCACTCTGGGCGAACCCGGTATTCAAATTCTAAAGCACCCGTTTCTACACTTTTCACAACAGGATTCAACCAATGCATAAATGGCGATGGCGACGCCGAAAACTCTTGACCAATACAGGATTTCATTATTTCTAATGGACTCATATTATTTTATCTTTTCTAAGTATTCTTTCTGGTGGTTCGTTAAAATCAAGCCCTGTTATTAATGCTACTCATCTCAAAAAGACTGGATTGTTAATGGTCAACATACCGAATGGTATATTGTTTATCCAATTTTTTTATTTTACGATTTCATCATTGATAATTTTTACGATCCGATCTAATGCCCAATATAAATTTTGGGGTGCATTTGTCACTTTTGAAAGCAAAATTCCGCCTTCAATCAACATTAAAAATGTGGTTGCGTATTCTTTTGAATTGATATCTGGACGAAATTCATGTTGTTCTATTCCCAATTCAATAATGTGCTCCAATCTTTTGGTCCAACTGGCAAAAGCATCTTGAACGGCAGATGTCATAAATGGCAGCGCATCGTCTGTTTCTATAGCTGCATTTAACATGGGGCAACCGCCTGTTTCGGAAATAGCAACCCAGTTGTTACGATAAAATTTGGTATACGCAATGAGTTTGTTGTAAGCGCTGGTTTCAATGGAAACAGCGCGATCAGCATTCTTCGCTAATTCTGCTGAACTATGCTTGAATACAGCAATCATGACCTCTTCTTTATTTTCAAAGTTCCCATAAATACTACCTTTTGTCAAGCCAGTAGCTGTGGTCATATCGGATAAAGAAGTTCCGGCAAATCCATTTTTATTAAAAAGTACAGCCGTTTTTTCGATGATGAATTGCCGAGTTTGTTCTGCTTTTGACATTTTTTTTAAAAATATTTTTCGGTCATTATTGAACAAAGATATGAATATATACCGAACGGTATATATTTTATGAAATTTATATTTTTGATCTTGTACAGTTAGCAAGTATAGCCTTATGGTATTTTTTCTCTTAGTCTAGATGACTGTTGGCAGGATGATGAAAAACCGTAGAGCCCTAATTTTTCACTTTTAAATCCTTCGGGTTTGTCGCGAGACACTTTTTGAAATCTGGCTAAAAGGTTTTAATATTCCATATATTTTAGAATTTATTTGGAGGTATCGCAATTATTACATTATTTTATTATAATAAAAGACCACTGTATGCTTTTTTTTAAGCAGATCATATCTTTTAAAAAATTATAAACTATCTCATTTTTCCAACTAAAAAACTATGTGGCATTCTGACAAAATCAAACTGGCAATGGCGACCAAACAGTGGATAATACCGCTTGTAGCTCTTGCAACAAGTTACTCACAGGTCCATGCAGCTACTACCTTATCCTTTATAAATTTGGATAATAGTGCGCTGAGTCTTCAGAAATCAATAAGTGGTACCATTAAGGACGCAGGTACAGGGCAAGGAATTTCTGGTGTAACGATCACGGTGAAAGGAACTAATACTGCTACGCAAACCGATGCAACGGGTCGATTTACCATTGCTGCAAACTCAGGCCAATCTCTTGTGGTACGCTATGTCGGGTATGAAAGTCAAGAAATTGTTGTTGGTGATAAGACATCTCTGGATTTACAATTGACTGCTTCAAGTACCCAAATGGATGAAGTCGTTGTTACAGCATTGGGTATTATGCGCGAAAAAAAATCATTGGGTTATTCGACTACTTCAGTCAAAGGTGATCAATTTACTGCCGCTCGTGATCCCAATTTAGGTAATGCACTGACCGGTAAAGTCGCTGGTGTGAGCGTTGCTGGTAATTCAACTGGATTGGGTGGAAGTAGCCGGGTCATCATTCGTGGTAATTCTTCCATGACGGGAACCAATACACCTTTATATGTTGTTGATGGTATTCCGCTCGATAACCAAAATCAAGGTTCTGCTGGACAGTACGGTGGTATGGATATGGGCGATGGTCTCAATAGTATTAATGCAGATGATATCGAGAATATTCAGGTGTTGAAAGGGGCTGCAGCCTCCGCACTATATGGATATAGAGGTGGAAATGGTGTTATTATGATAACCACCAAATCCGGAAAAGGGCAGCAGGGCCTTGGTATTGAACTGAACAATAACATGACCGTCAATACCATCTATGATTACCGAGATTTTCAACAGACATATGGCCAAGGTGTGCAAGGCACTAAACCCGTTACTGCTGGTGCAGCAAATGATACCTACAATCAAAGTTGGGGGGCAAAAATGGATGGTAGCCAAGCGGTCAATAAATTTGGAAATAGTTACGCCTATTCGCCGATCGACAACTGGAAGAATTTCTACCGTACCGGTTTAAGTAACCAGACCTCTGTAGCGGTTAGTGGCAGTGATGAAAAATCAAGTTTTCGTCTCGGTCTCAACAATGTATACGAAGGATCAATTCTGCCTAATGCCAAGTCTAATCAACGTGGAGCCAACTTAAACACCACTTACAAGATTACGCCGAAGGTACAACTTGGTCTCAATGCCAATTATATGTTTGAATTTGTCGATAATCGGGCAAATCTTTCAGATGGTAATGGTAACACCAACGCCAGTCTTCTTTATCTTGCCAATGGTTATGATGTCCGTTGGTTGGAAGGAGAGGTGGATGAATTTGGAAAAGAATTGCAACCTGGAAATAACGTCTATTTTAATAATCCTTATTTTTTACAATACCGAAAATCCAACAAGTCAACTAAAAAAAGACTCACAGGTGGATTGAACCTGCGTTATGATATTACTGACTGGTTATATGCACAGGGTGCTGTGACACGTGATGGCTTCAACCTCGCATTCAAACAGATTCAACCTAAAGGTGCATCTGCTGATCCAAATGGGTATATCAATGAGTATAATAAAGAGTTTGAAGAAACAAACTTCAACTACTTGATCGGAGCAAAGAAAAAACTAGGTGATTTCTCCATATCGGCAACAGTTGGAGGTAATGACCAAAAGACTCGTAGTGAAACTTGGGGTACTGATGGCGGTATTCGTCCCTTCATTGTAGATGGAGTTTACTCAACGGGTAATGTGGCGGCGGGTACGCGTACCTTTAAAAAATTATATGATGAATATCGAGTCAAGTCTCTTTATGGTACTGCTGACTTTGGCTATAAAGATTTCTTATTTTTAAACTTGTCTGCGCGTAACGATTGGTACTCCACACTTAATCCGGAGAACAATGGTTACTTATATCCATCAGCTAGTTTGAGTTACGTCTTTACTGATCATCTTCACTTACCAGATTGGATCAATATGGGTAAATTAAGATTGTCCAGAGCCGCAGCGTCAAATGGAACTCAAGCTTATCAAACGGCATTGGCATATCAAACGCAATCATTTGAAATTCAGGGTCAACCGATTGGAACAATCAAAAATACGACAGTTCCAAATGCCAATCTGAAACCTGTCCGGATTAGCGAATGGGAAGCAGGGGCAAACCTAGAATTTTGGGGTAATAGAATGGGCTTAGATTTGGCCGTTTATAAAAAAACGACAACTGACGATATTGTTCGAGTCACGACAAGTACGGGATCGGGGTATTCCACCGCAATTAAAAATATTGGAGAGCTGCGCAATAAAGGGATTGAAGTGTTGATATACGGTGATATTATCCGTGCCACGGATTTTAAATGGAAAAGTTCCATCAACTTTGCTTTCAATGATAGTGAAGTACTGAGTCTAGGCGATCAAGAAAGTTTAAGTTTTGAAGGCGGGGTCTCAAGGTCAGGAAACGCTTCCATACAGAATATTGTAGGCTTATCGTATGGTCAGATCGTTGGATACAAATATAAGACAGATGCTTCTGGAAATCGGATTTTTGATGACAAAGGTCTTCCTGTTCGTTCTGATGCTGTTGAGGTACTTGGTAATGGAGTGTATCGCTTTACGGGTGGATTTAGAAATGATTTTAGCTACAAAAATTTTAGTTTAGGCATGCTACTGGATGTCAAGCTAGGAGCAAAGATCTTTTCGGGTACCAACTTGAACCTGTATGGATCGGGCTTGCATCAAGCAACTTTGGAAGGTAGGGAAGGTAATATCATCGGTAAAGGAGTGAACGGATCTGGTGCGGCAAATACAACTGCTGTTGATGCGCAAACGTACTGGAAATATGTCGTGGATCAATCTTTTACAGAAGAGTTTGTGTACGATGCTGGCTTTGTTAAGTTAAGAGAAATCTCTTTTGGATATACCTTACCAAGTTCAGTCTTGTCAAAAACACCTTTTAGAAGTGCTTCTCTATCTCTAGTAGGTCGCAATTTATGGACAATTCATAAAAATACACCTAACATCGATCCAGAATCTGCTTATAACAACAGCAATGCGCAAGGGCTTGAATTGAATGGTTATCCCATGACGCGTAATGTCGGTTTTAACCTTAATCTAAAATTCTAAAAAGAGTGATTTAGCCGTATGCTAAACGATCAGATTGAAAATTAGTAACAGGAAAAAGAAAGAAAAAATGAAAAGGAAACTACTATACCTCTGTGCTGCAATTGGACTTGGATTGTCCTCTTGTAGTAAATTTGGAGACGTGAATGTCGATCCTGAATCGATAGGAAAAGACAATATGGATTATAAACTTATTTTTACCAATGTACAACAATATGGCTATGGTACCGAGTATGAAGCTTGGCGTAATGGATTGATTTATATCAGCACCATGATCCAGCATACGGCTTCCGTAGAAAGTTATTGGAATGGTGATAAGTATACATACAGTGCGGGCTATAATGCGGCATTCTGGGACCGAATGTATCCAAACGCTGTTCGTGACGTGGTGGATTTAATGGAAAACTGGAAGGATAAAGAGACTTTTTATGCTGAGTACCAAATGGCACGGATCATGAAAGTTCTTATATTTCATAGAATGACGGATCTATATGGCGACGTCCCTTACTCGGAGGCAGGACAGGCTTATTATAAAGAAAATGGATATCCTGCTTACGATACTCAGGAATCTATTTACTTGGATATGCTTAAAGAGCTTAAGGAAGCTGCAACTAATCTAAATGGTAAAACCGCAACAATCGGTCAAGCTGATATTATTTATAAAGGCGATGTAGTCAAATGGCAAAAATTTGCATATTCCATGATGTTGCGTTTGGGTATGCGTCTATCTAAAGTAAATCCAGAACTGGCAAAAAATTGGGTGAATACAGCGGTGTCGGGTGGTTTATTTGCGAGTAACGACGAAAGTGCACTTGTGCTACATCCTGGTGCAGTAACGGCCAACAATAGTGCCGAACCATTTGGGAAGATTTATGTTCATGAAGATCCAAATGCGTACCGTATGAGTGAATCTTTTATCAATTTATTGAAAAATACCAATGATCCAAGACTACGCTTTTTGGCAACAGTAGTGGCAGATCCTTCAATTAAAATTGATGATTCTAGATGGTCTAGGGGAGATACAGCAGCGAGTAAGCAGTTGGGTATGCCTAATGGTTATGACCAGACGACAACCGGGGCTACTTTTATTGAAAACTATCCACTTTACCCAGGTGCGATGAACAAATACTCTGTTGTCAATAGATATACATACGGTCGTATCGATGCACCTACTTTTTTATTAACGTATGCGGAGAATCAGCTTTTATTAGCTGAAGCAGCATACAGGGGATGGATTCCGGGATCGGCTAAAAGCTATTATGAGGCAGGAGTTCAAGCAGCTATGAAACAATTTACCCAATTTGGGATTGCGGGTATTGATGATTCCGCAATAGCGCGCTATTTAGCACAAAATCCATTCAATGAGTCTAAAGCATTGGAACAGATCAATACGCAATACTATATCAATACATTTTCGGATGAGTATGAGTCTTTTGCTAATTGGAGAAGATCTGGATATCCGGTGTTAAAGCAGGTCAACTATATTGGCAATGCGACAAATGGTACCATCCCGAGACGATTTACTTATCCGACCGAGGAAGGAACGGTCAATGCAGCTAATTATCAACAGGCTGTTGGTCGATTGGATAAAGGTGATCAGATGACATCTCGAGTATGGTGGGACAAACAGTAAAACATACTTTCATTAAAACGGTCAACATTTTTGTTGACCGTTTTTTTTTAATAAAAAATTGGTTGAATTTATTCTAGCTGTTTTTAAGTCTCCATCTATCCCATTGCATTACTCCAGTTGAAATGGATAAGAGGGCTCTGTAACTATGATCTTATCTATTAAATCTTATTCGTATATTGCTGTAACAAATTTTCTTTTCAATCGACTAATAACCAATCATCAGTTAACTTATTTATGAATTTATCGATTAAAAACCTGACCAAAATTTATCCCAATGGCGTTAAAGCCTTAGATGAGGTTAATCTTGAAATTAAACCCGGTATGTTTGGTCTCTTGGGACCTAATGGTGCTGGTAAATCATCGTTGATGCGGACGATCGCGACGCTCCAAAAACCAGATAGCGGAACCATTAATTTTGACCATATTGATGTGCTCAAAAACCAGATGGACTTAAGAAAAGTGTTGGGTTACCTTCCGCAGGAATTTGGTGTTTATCCTAAACTTTCGGCTGTAGATCTGTTGCACTATTTTGCTCGTCTCAAGGGAATTGCTGCTGCTGCGGATCGCAAAAAAATCATCAATCGGGTGTTGGAAGTGACCAATCTGTGGGATGTAAGAAATAAGAGCGTCAGTGGATATTCCGGCGGAATGAAGCAACGATTTGGTATTGCACAACTGCTGTTGAACGATCCTAAACTTATTATTGTGGATGAACCTACAGCTGGACTTGATCCTGCGGAAAGGCACCGTTTCCTCAATGTGCTGCGTGAGATCGGAACGGATCATACCGTTATTTTCTCGACGCATATTGTAGACGATGTACGCGAATTATGCCATGAACTTGCTATCCTCAATGGTGGTAAGATCCTCTTAAGGGGAACTCCCAGGGAAACGATCGACCAACTGGCTGGAAAGATTTGGGTACGCATCATTAGCCGCGAGCAATTGGATGAGTATACCCAACGCTATAATGTGATATCGACCAACTATAATCAGGATAATACTTTAAATATTCGCGTATACAGCGATGTATGTCCAGATGAATCCTTTGTAGCTGCACAGGGGCAGCTGGAGGATGTTTATTTTGTCGCCCTTAAAAATGATCAACAGCATGTTTAGTCCTATTTTTAAATTTGAGTTCACCCGCTGGCTTAAGAATAGTACCCTTTATATTTACATGCTGCTGTTCTTTGTTCTGGCCTTGTTCATCATGTTGTCAGCTCTGGGTATCTTTGATGGCATCACGGCTACGACTTCTTCCAATAGGATCATGAACTCACCGCTCGCGATCAGCGAAATGATCGGCGGGATGTCAAATCTGATTTATTTTTTGATCCCTACTATCGTGGGTGCATCCATTTATCGGGATTTTCAATACAATATGCATAGCATCCTGTTTAGCTATCCATTTACCAAAACCGATTATTTATTGGGGAAGTTCTTCGGATCGCTTACGGTTGTCCTGCTTATTGTCTTAGCCTCTACATTAGGGATTATTGTTGCGCAGTTTGTCCCTGGTATCAACCAAAGTTTACTGGGACCTGTGCATATATGGGCCTACTTTCAAACTTATTTTATCCAGATAATCCCCAATCTCGTAATCTTCAGTTCCCTCATTTTTGTACTGGTATCGTTGACCAGAAATGTCTATGTGGGTTTTGTAGCAGTCTTGATTTTGCTGATCATACAAGGGGTCATCCAAAGTTTAGCGCCCGATATGGACAACCGCTATCTCGCAGCTCTGCTTGATCCATTTGGGGATAGTGCCATTTCGTATTATACACAATATTGGTCGCCTGCTGAAAAAGATCTTAACAATCTGCCTTTCACGGGAGCGATTATCTACAACCGATTGATATGGTTGGGCGTGTCGGCTCTTTTTATTGGTGGCTTTTACCTATTCTTTTCGTTTTCACAGCATGGCTATACGCTCAAGACCAGTAAAAAAGGGGAGCGTGTGACCAAAAATAACTTTGAAAGTATTTTTAGAATTGATCTTCCTGCGGTAAAATATAGTTTTTCAGCTCTTCACTATGGGAAGACTTCTTGGGTATTGGCCAGATATGATTACAGGTATATTATCAAAAATCCGGTGTTCATGATCTTGACGTTGGTGGGTATCCTTTTTGTCATCTTAATGGCAAGTTCCACTGGTTCTATTTCAGGTACTTCGACCTACCCCGTTACTTGGAAAATGCTGATGATACCTGGTGGGATATTTAAATTCTTTTTGCTGATATTGACTTTCCTCTTTACCGGATTATTGATCCATCGCGGGCGTAATACCGGTATGGCAGGTTTGATCGATTCAAGTCCTGTCCCTAATTGGGCATTACTTTTAGCGACTGTGATCGCTATCGTCAAGATGCAGCTGACTTTGTTATTGGTGGTGATGCTGACCTGTATGGCTTTTCAGCTATACCATGGATATTATACATTTGAGATTGGGCAATATATCATGAACCTGATGGTTTACGGTATGTTGGCTAATCTGGCTTGGCTTTTTATATCTGTGTTTGTCCATACGCTGTTTAAGAACTATCTGACCGGATTTTTTGTGTTATTGCTTTTGTTTATTGCCTTGCCCTTTCTCTCCAAAATGGGCGTAGAGCAGGAAATATATAAGTTCAATCAAGGTCCAGAAATTGATTATTCGGATATGGATGGTTTTGGATATATTTTACCCTTCCTGACCTATCGGTTATACTGGCTCTTATTTTCTATTTTATTCTTAACGATTTCCTTATTAATGTGGCGTAGGGGAGGGTTTTCTGGTATTAGGGAAAGATGGGAAATCTTTAAGACCAATTTGAATCCTGTCACTCTTGCAGTCCTTGCCGTTAGTCTTGTCGGTTTTCTAGCCATAGGTCTGGGGATCTATTATGAAAATAATATCAAAGAGCCCTATTATACCGGATTGGATTATGAAAAGCAGGCGGTAGAATGGGAGAAGAAATACAAAAAATATCAATACCGGCCACAGCCCAGGGTGGTCGATGTTAAATTTAAGATGGATATCTATCCCGGAGAGCGGAGCTTTAAGGCGCAGGTCGCTTACGTATTGAAAAATAAGACCAATACGACGATTGATTCTATTTTTGTCAACTACAATGATTACGATTATACTTTCTCGTTCAATGTGCCCCATACCTTGGTTTCGGAAGATGATAAGTACAATTTTAACATCTATAAATTACAGCAACCGCTTGCACCGGGGGATTCTATTGTCTTGAACTTCAGCACGATCAGTCCGCGCAACACGTGGGTCAATGAGCGATCACCTGTTAAAGGTAATGGTACTTTTATCAATAATATGCAGTTTCCAAATATTGGATATTTGGATCAAGGGGAGCTGGTGGATAATGATATTCGTAAGAAATATGGATTGCCACACCGCAATCGTATGGCTCCGCCGACAGATCCGAAAGCCTTGAGAAATAACTATATTTCGAATGATGCAGATTGGATCCGTTTTGAAGCGACGGTGAGTACAGATATGGATCAGCTGGCGATCGCACCTGGCTACCTTACTAAGCAGTGGGAAAAGGATGGACGTAAATATTACCATTATCAAATGGATAAGGAGATCCTCAATTTCTATGCGTTTAATTCTGCGCGCTATGAAGTGAGGAAAGATAGCTGGAATGGCGTGAACCTGGAGGTCTATTATCATCAAGATCACACGTACAACCTGGATCGTATGTTGGCATCTAGCAAAGCCTCCCTAGCTTATTATACCCAAGAATATAGTCCTTATCCACACCGTCAGTTGCGTATTGTGGAATTCCCACGTACCGATGGTACTTTTGCGCAGTCATTTGCCAATACCATTCCTTTTTCAGAAGCCATCGGATTTATAGCTGATGTCAAGGAGAAAAACCAAGATGCGGTAGATTATCCTTATGCGGTCACGGCACATGAAATTGCACATCAATGGTGGGCACATCAGGTTGTCGGCGCCAAAGCACAAGGTGCTACTTTGATGTCGGAGAGTATGTCGGAGTATTCATCGCTTAAAGTGTTGGAGAAACGCTATGGTAAAGGACAGATGCGTAAATTTCTTAAAGATGCATTGGATGGTTACCTGATGGGGAGAAGTGCCGAAAAATTGGGGGAGAGACCGCTTATGTTCAACGAAAACCAGATGTATATCCACTATCAAAAAGGTTCTTTGGTGCTCTATGCCTTGAGCGATTATCTGGGAGAGGAGCTGTTCAATAGGACAGCAAGAACTTATCTGGAGCATACTGCTTTTCAAAATCCCCCTTATACGACATCGTTGGAATTTGTCGAGTACTTTAAGCAAGCGACACCAGATTCATTGCAGTATCTGATCAAGGATATGTTTGAGACCATTACCTTGTACAATAATAAGGTCGAGAAAGTGACCTCTAAAAAATTGAAAAATGGAAAGTATCAGATCGATATCCAATTTGAAGTGGCCAAATACCGAGTGGATGAAAATGGAAATAAAAGTTACCATGACCCAGGAAGCAAATCCATCTCATTCAAAAAATCAGATCAAGAGACCGTACAGTCTTTGCCACTAAGCGATTATATCGAGATCGGAGTTTTTTCTAAAGCGAAAAAGCAGGATGGAAATCCGTCTCCTGAATTGTATCTGAAGAAACATAAGATTGATCAGATCAATAATAAGGTTACACTGGTGGTCGACGGATTGCCTGCTCAGGTAGGTATTGATCCGTATAATAAACTGATCGATATCGACTCCAATGACAATCGGAAAGATATCTGATCATGACCAAAATTTCAGTTGCACAAATCGGTCTATTCATTTTTATGCCGGTTTGAAATCGACTAGTTTACTGTTAAATTAATCATATATGTTTGGTAAAGTCACGTTGAGAAATGTGGCTTTACTTATTTAATAATGTTGATGGATCACTTCTGAACTTTTTTCGGATACTTGCTTCTGTATGATTTTCATCGGCATAGAGCAAGATGACATAATGGGGTGTCGGTTTTATCGAGTCCTGTACTGCTATGGGAGGGAGAGCTGTTGAATCAGCTGCTGCAAAATTTTCGTTCGATGTAGGGTATGAAACCCGATTGGTAGGAATCGTCGATATGGTAGGGTTAGGTGCTGTTATTTTTCTAAAATAATTAAACTGAGCTTGATTAATAGGCACAATTTCTTGCTGCTCAACATAGCTGGGATAGTCGGCAGTAACATATTGCACTTCAATCCAACACATGCGTAACTTGGAAGTGACGAAATAGGTCGTTATGCAAAATACAATCATACATATGGTGAATCCCAATAGATAAAAGAGATGTTTGATCTCGAATTTGAAATTGATGGGATCACTTTTTTTTGCCTTTGCCGCAACGGCAGGTTTAATCATCGAAAAGCTGTCCTGGAGGAATGGCCGATCTTCTTTTATATCGATCTGTGATGATGATCGTATCTTCTTTTGATGAAGTCCCGAGATCTGATTTTCGTGGAGTCCTTCTTTTTTTGTCCGTGCCTGTTCGCGAATTCCTATCCATTTATTGTCCAACCTGACATTTCCTTTTTTTATTTCGGCTAAGTCTTTTTCTGTCGTATTCCTATTCGTAAGATGTCGTCTGACCTGCTGATTTTTATAATCCGAATTTCCGATTAGGCTATATGGAATGCTCTTTTCTTTACTTTTGATGTCTGGTCTTTCCTTAATCTGTTTTTCCTCACGATGTTGTTGAATGTCCTGATTCTCATCTACACCATTGTCGATTTCGATCATTCCATCCTCCTTCAGACCAACTGGTTGCCTCCCTGTTTTTTCATATTTTTCTTCTGTTTTGATTTTAATATTCTTGTCTTCTATATGCTCCAGCTGTTCTGGAAGAACTGTATTTTTTTGATGACGTAATTGACGCCATTTATGAAACGGTCTCGGAGAAAATTGTATCAGTATAGCTAATAGCTTGACAATATTTTCATCTGGATTGCTTGTTTTGGCCATTATAAAATTTTTAAGTGGCTTCAATTTATCCAATTCAAAACGACGAATGCCCGTTTCAAGATCAGCATACTTATTTGTAGGATTAAAGAAATCTTGAAATACTTGGATATCTTCTTTCGACAATCCATTCGCATACAATTTGAGGCTTAAATTCCTCAAATTGCCTGGGGTCGGATGCTCTAATCGAGTATCCAGCTCATGGTGCAAAAGCATGTCTCTATAGGTTCCAATAACCTCTTTTTTAAATTCTTCAAATTCAAACATTGTTCAAAATTAAACCAACGATATGGTCTGATTTTACGGAAAACCGTAAAATTCAAGATCATTTAAGAGCTTTTTACACATGGAATAATCGGAATTTTTGGAATTGTTGCGGAATATAAGGAAATGTCGGAATGAGTTGGTAATTAGATTTTTAAGTGCTATAAATTTGATTTCGAAATCAGTTGATCGATCAACTAGTCCTTTCTAGGAAAGTGACGAATAGATTTTGAACGAGTACCTATTGCGGTAGTTTTTAACCGGTTTGGGAAGCAGTTATAAGCTCCCGCGATAGCAACTCACAGACTTCCCAAAAAATTCAGAAGGCCTTCTGAAAACATTGTAGTAACCCCGAGCACGAAGCTCGCGGGACTACCAGGTTTTTGACTTTTAATTTTTTGAAACATGTGGTATTTCATTTTAGCACTTTTATTTGGTACCCCATCAAATGGTACTAGCAATCAGGATGAGACTGTGGCTTCGGCACAAAGTGAGGTTAATATTCCTGGTGATGACTCTGGTTATGGTGGTGGTCCAGGGACTGTTCGTCCTAAATAATATCTAAATATTATAAAGTTTAAATAAGGCAACAGGTATGTTGCCTTATTTTGTTTTTTAAGCTTGAGTTGTTTTTCCAGTAAAATTTCGATATTTTAGAACAAAATAGCTGCCTTCTTGAAACGCTTTAGTTTATATTTATACGTCACCATCTTTATTTCTTGTAGGCAGGAGCCTTTTCAAAAAGAGATGCCTATTGTTAATACGGCCTATGAAAAAGCTTTTGACTATGTCGATAGCGGAAAAGCAGATAGTGCATTTTATTTTTTTGATGCTGCGAAACAAGTGTTTTTAGAAAAAGGGGATAGTTTAAGTGTTGCAAAGTGTCTCATTAATATGTCCATAACCCAACAAGAGCAAGGTGATTATTATGGAGCACAGGAAACAGCACTACAAGCTGTTCCTTTTTTGAATCCACGTAAAGCTGGTCACTTAACTTTTCTAAGTATGAATTTTAATGCACTTGGATTGGCTTCTTATTATCTTAAAGACTACCCGCGATCCATTTTATTTTATGAACAAGCAATTCATTATTCGGGTGATCCACAAAACACATTGGTTTATCGAAATAACTTAGCAGTTAGCCTTCTTGATAGTAAAAAATATAGAGAGGCTCAAAAAATATATACCAATATAATCAACGGAATTCACAAAAATCCTGCGGAATATGCGCGTGTATTAGCAAATCTCGCTCGCATCAAATGGAAACAAGATCCAACTTATCCGGCTATTCACGAATTTCTAATCTCACTGAAAATTAGAGAAAAAGAAAAGGATTTTTGGGGTCAAAATGCAAGTTTAGGATATATTACAGATTATTATGAAAATCATAAACCGGATTCGGCTTTGATATTTGCTAAAAGATGGTACCACGTCGCAAAAAAAATCTCAAGTCCGAATGATCAAATTTTTGCATTGAAAAAGTTAATTAAGTTAAGTCGCAGCGATTCTTCTAAATATTATTTTGAAATTTATAATACTCTAAACGATAGTCTACAGCAAGCTCGGCTTGCTGCAAAAAATCAGTTTACCATGATTCGTTATGAAGTGGAAAAGAATAAAGCGGATAATTTAAGCCTCCAAAAAGATAATGCCGAGAAAGCTTATAATATCAGTCGCCAGCGTATGTGGACGGCAGGAATTTCCATATTTTCTTTGATTGTGATTATTGGGGGAATATTTTGGTACAAAAGACGTAAAGAGCGTCTTCAGCTGGAAGCTCAAAATAGAATTAAAGCCAATCAGCTTAATATCTCCAGAAAAATTCATGATGTGGTAGCCAATGGACTGTATCGCGTAATGACGGAGATTGAAAATAGGGAGGATATCGATCGGGATGGTATACTTGACCGATTGGAAATGATGTACGAGAAATCACGTGATATCTCCTACGAAACCGAAGTAACGAAACCAGAACAACAGGATTATCATACCCAAATCGCAGAATTGCTTAAATCTTTTGTGACCGAAAACCGCAAAGTGATTATCGCAGGTAATGATGCCGAACAATGGGAGCGTATCCATGCCGATAGCAAAGAGCAGATCCATCATGTCCTGCAGGAATTGATGGTGAATATGCGCAAACATAGTCAAGCAACAAATGTGGTCATACGCTTTGATTGGGATGCTGATGTATTACGTATTTATTACAGCGATAATGGAATCGGGATGTCCGATACGCAGGTCAAAGGCAATGGTCTCACCAGTACGGGAAACCGTATTTTCAATTTAAATGGCAAGATTACCTTTGTAACTCAAGCAGAAAAGGGATTAAAAATTGAAATTTCGATGCCTATTCTATAAAAGATGTAAAATGTATGTTTAAAAAAGTACTCATAGCCGAAGATCACGAAATAGCTAATATTTCGGTTCAAAAAACTCTTCAAGAACTTGGAATTCAAGAGGCTAAATATGTTTATTATTGTGATGATGCATGGACTTGGATTAAAAATGCGTTAAGAGATGGTGTACCTTATGATCTGTTGATCACAGATCTTATTTTTGAAGCGGATCACAACCCTCAACGTTTAACGGGTGGTATTGAACTCATCCAGGCGGTCAAAGTTTTGCAGCCGAGTTTGAAAATAATTGTTTTGTCTGCTGAAAGTCGCACTGCGGTCATTGATGAACTGTTTAAAAATCGAGCGATTAACGGCTATGTCCGTAAAGCAAGACGAGATGCACAATATCTCAAAGAGGCACTTCATGCTGCACAGCAGGATAAATCGTATCAGTCTCCTGAAATTAAACAGTCGATTCGCGAAAAGAATTCTCACGAATTCAGTACTCTGGATATCCATATTATTTCCCTATTGTCACAAGGCGTACGCCAAAAAGAGATTCCACTCTATTTGCAACAGCAGCAGGTCAAACCCTCGGGATTGAGCAGTGTGGAGAAGCGTCTCAGCTTGATGAAAGAGGTATTGGAATTTTCAAAAAATGAACAGCTTATTGCCTATTCGAAAGACATCGGGCTCATCTAATCGATCGATAGTAGGTCCATATAAAATTCTCCATTCCTTTTGAATAGCATGGAGGATTTTGTATGGGTATTAAAAAGTGTGTTTGATCTGGACTAACGGATCGATGGTTTAATCAATTGATATTGGATACCAAATCGAAAGGCATTCAATCGCGCTGGTTGGGCAGACATACCATCCATACCGGATGTATAATCTTTGGTTCCCCAAGAGTATCCTGTAAATACGGTATAGCGATCGTAATTGACATTAAATTGCAATCGGGGCCTGATGTCTAACTTCATTAAATCACTACCTCTGTCGTGTTCAAATTCTGTTACATTACCTTGTTTATCTTCGAAGCTACCTTTTTCCTTTATGCTCAGTGTTTTGGCTAGATCTACACCCAATTGGATATCCATCGTCATCGGCTCGAAAAGCACACGATAACCAAAGAAAGGGTTGAAATTTAAAAATTGCTGATTTAATTTGGTCATGCCCCGGCTATTGTTTAAAAAGTCGTTGCCCTCTAAATTTATTTTAGTTTGTAGTCGCTCCAACGATCCTTCGATACCCAATAGAAAATTACTGCTAAACACGTAGCGGTAATTGATGGCGCCACCAATATTAATTCCATACTTTTTACCGAATGGATTGTTGGTGTAATAACTTTGTTTGTCTGTGCCATTTAAGCTACTGAGGGCTGCACTTCCTGATCCTGTGAAATTGGAAAAACCAGCGTTAATGCCTAACCGTAGTTCATGAGATTGGGAAAGGGCTAAAAAATGAATGCTGCACGTGAAAAGGCCAGCCAGAATAATTTTCTTCAACATAAACAGGAGTTTTTTAATGGTAATGAAAAGAAATGTTTGATCTCTTTTTTTATATCCTGTTTAAATTTAAGCAAATGACTGCGATATATCCTATTTTGATGTTGTATTTATGTGAAATGTACGCTAAAATTGAAAAAGGGCCAGCCTACGATCTGTATGCTAACCCTTTTTCTTGATAAACCAACTAACCGATTAATCAATGCGTTTGCAGCAACTATCACTTCTTTGGGAAAAGTAATAGTCAGTTGAAAACTGTGTAAATAAAAATTCCCATCTACCTCAAATGCGAATATAACAAAGATAAAATTTCCCTTACGGGGGATTTTACGGGAAACCGGAAAATTTGAAATTATTTGTATTTATTTTTTTTAGTCTAGCTTTTATCGTGTAAAAAAAGATGATTTTATGCCTTTAATGCTTACTAATAGTGATTTATGACGATAAGAGAGTTGTTATTTTTTTTTCAGTCCGCATCCATATTTTATTAACCTATCGTTTTTTTTGGAAATCAGCACACTTTAGTATCAAAGGTTTTGTTTGTTTTAGGCCACTGATACTCGATGAGATGTAACGAAAATGGCTGCAAAATAGTTCTTTACCATTTTGCAGCCATTGAAATATAAATAGACTATAATTATAGCGATGTGAACTTCATCCAATCGGCATTTTCTTCATAATCCATTAATGGATCTGCTGTATTGTTGCTGTTTAACTGTCCGACAAACATCGATAGATCCATATGGATATGCTGACGGGTGATCTCGGTCATCTTATCGTTAAATCCGGCATTGTTTATCAATAGGACATATTGAAAACAAACGACGCGTGATATGATTCTTCCTATGGTCATCATTTCGCGTTGTTTGGGCTGATCCGGAAGATTGAAGTTTAACACTTCAGAAAAGAATGGTGCTGCTAATTCTGTTCCCTTATATTGTTTTAAGAAGGACAATAGGTTATTCTCTTTTCCTTTTCGCATCAATTTTGCGATAGCTTCTGCAATCTGCGTATATAACATTTCATTGGATCCTTCAAAAATCTGGAAAGGTCTGCTGTCTACGACACCTCTTCCCGCGATGTGATCTAATCGATATCCATTTGCTCCTGACAACTGCAAACATATTTGTGATGATTCTTGCATCAAATCGGTCACAAATGCTTTTACGCTATTGGCATCAACCCCATGGCTGGAAAGGTCATGACTGATTGAACTGACCGAAGTACTGTATGAACACATGGCCGAACAGAGTGTAAAGGCTGCTTGTAAACGTGATAATTGAAATTTTACAGTATCCATTTCATTTAAGCGCATACCTGTCACGCGTCTTTCCTGACAGTGCTGCATCGCTTCGTCCAACATACGCTTGATAAAACCCATCCCCATGCCCGGGAACTGAAGCCTGCTGCGGTGTAACGTGTCCAACATTAATTTGATACCGGTGCTTTCTGGCGTCAATCGCTGTGCTGATGGGACTTGGATATCAATATTATTCAGCCCATAAGGAATGGCATACAGACCTAAGCTATTGTAACGTTTCTCGACAATAATCTTTTGTTCTTGAAGTGCGTCTTCGGTTAAGAAGAAATCAATGTCGCGCGTCAGTTCACCATTTTCATTTCTCTTACGTGCAGTAACCAACCAATAGTCAGCTGCTCCCGTAAGACCTTGCCAATGCTTTTGTCCTTGAATATGGTAGGCATCATCTTGTTGTACGTAAGAGGTACGCATATTGAGTGCATCACTACCAAAGTCAGGTTCTGTGATCATTAGACCACCCATTGCTTTATCTTCCAAAAATCGCTTGAATACTTTTTCCTGAACAGAGATATTGCCATACTTCGCTAGTGGTTCCAGGAATAAAGCGATATTGATACCGAATATGAGCGATAGGGATAACGACTCATAGGATGCCGCAGCAAGAACACCTAAACATTCTTTTACCTGTACACCGCGACCGCCATGGCTTTCTGGAATAGCAACCGAAAGGGGAGTCATATCCATGATCTTGCTTAAAAAATCAGGGGGTAAATCGCGCGATAGACTCAGCTTATTGTAATCGTACTCGTGATTAAATAAACTGGATAATCGTTCCTTAAAAGTGGATATGAAAATATCGAAATCTTGGGTCATGGTAGATTGTTCTAAAAAGTTAAGCATCTTAAAATATAGAATTAAATGATGAACAATTACGAAAGGGCATATGCAGAAACGCTAGTTGTTTACCGTCTCTTAAATTTTCAGATGAAAAGTAAAAGCCTAGGTAAGGTAACGAAATTCCTGCTCCAAAAAAATATATATTTTTTTGGTTAGCACAAATTTTGTTGAAAATTGACTGCATATCGACCATCGCTTTCTACAAAAATAAGCCTAAAAACGTAATCCGTGTGTTTTGTTTAGTATAAATAATAGGACAAATCGTGCATTTGTCAACAAAATCTATTTGGATTCATTACGATAAGATGTTGGCGACATGCCTACAATTTTCTTAAAGATTCGCGAAAAATAGGACGGATCGGAGAAATCTAATTCGTAGCAGATGTCGGCTATGCTTTTGGTCGATTCGAATAGCAGCAATTGGCTATGCATGACCAAGACTTCCAGAATGAGCTCTTTGGATGATTTTTTAAATACGGTGGATACACACCTGTTTAAGTAATTAGGGGAAACGGCGAGCTTATCGGCATAAAATCCGATCTCCTTCTGTTTTAAAAAGTTCTTGTGGACAAGCTGTTTAAACATCATGGCAATCTCTTGACTGCGGTTGAGCATCTTGTTGGTGGCTGAAAGCTTGATGATCTTTAATAAGGCCGATTTTAATAGGCTCTCAAACAACTCTTTATAGGGCGATGCGGTATGGAGTTCTTTGTAAAGCAGCCTAAAGAGTTGATGAAGGTCATGGTCCTCCTCCACGGAAAGATTATGCAACGGTGAAATATTAAAAATATTTAAGATTTCTTGCTCTCGGAATATGGAAGTCATCGCGGCATCATTGACCAATATGCAGTGTCCTTTGGCAGATTTGTCTACCGATTTGATGACCGATATATTTCCATAGTTACTCATTAATATAGCAGGCGCTTGGACAACATATTCCTTTGGGCCAATCTGGTGCTTGAAATAGCCTTCGGTAATGTGTACTAGTAAATTGTAACCTAGAAAAATGGGGGGAGTTGGAAATTTAATATAGGGTGCAATTTCGCTGAGTCGAAAGATCTTGACCGGTGAACGCATATATTTGAGGTGGTCTAAACTACCAAACATAAAACGTTCTACAAATTCATCTGCATTTACTTGTTTTTCCATGATTTGATCCCTAATATAAGAATTGTGAATAAGAACACTAAAGCTAAAAGATGTTTTCTTTCCTTTCCAATATTGCGGATGGAAATGACAGCAATTTTACACGAAAAATATCAATATGGTCCGCTCGCGAAAGATAACGACAGAAATAGGAACAACGTTGGTCCTCAATTTCTCAATCCAATCATCATTGAATAACAAAGGGTCTAGCGTCACGAGCTGCTCTTTGTAAGTGTTTTTTCTTCATCGGAGCAATTGAAACGTTAGACCCTTTAAGTTATTGGGCTTGCAAGTAGTCGCTTAACGGTAAAAGACTGTCATTCGTTTACCTGCAACACCGGGTATTATCTATAAATCGCAAATTCTTCTAATGGATTTCTTACTTTTTTCATGGGTGCTAACCAATCTTTTTCTTCGTCTCGGTACCCAACATACATCAACGATACACTTTTTAAACCTAGACTTGCTAAGTCAAGTACTTCATCGATCACTTGGTTGCTAAAGCCTTCTGCTGGAGTGCTATCTATCCGCAATTCTGCAGCTTGTGCCAAAGCTAGACCTAGTCCGATATAGGACTGTTTTGAAGTGTGTATAAAATGTTCTTCTTCTGTTTGTGAAGCATACATTTTTTTGATCATGTCGGTATAGCTATTGAAACGTCCAGCTGGTAGATCACGTTCTTCGGTCGTACGGGTGTAAATGCTATCGATACGCTCATCTGTATATTTGTCCCAAGCGGCGAATACCAATAGGTGTGAGCAGTCGCGCATACATTCAGGATTTAATGCCCCTGCCATTAATTTTTCACGTATTTCTTGGCTTTCGACAACTATTACTCGAAAAGGCTGAAGTCCCGATGATGTTGGTGCTAGACGGGCTGCTTCTACAATTTTTTCGATATCCTCTTTACTTACTTTTTTGGTCGGGTCGTATGCTTTTGCAGCATGACGCCACTGTAGATCTGCTATTAATGTCATTGTTTTAATTTTAAATGGTGTTAACCTTGATCTGGAATGCGACTCCAATTGTTTTTGATCTGTGGAAAAGATGTTTTTCCGTAGATGTTGATGGGTATGGTGTCGCAATCAACGATTCAAGATTTTACTATTTGTTCTTATTTTAATTTTAATATTTTATCCGCTATGCTGCGTATGGAGTCAATTTCTTCTTGCGTTATTTCCAGTTCTTGAATTAATTTCTCTGGGATGCATTTTGCTTTTTTCTTTAAATCAATCCCCATATTCGTTAAGGAAATTTCAACGACTCGCTCATCTACCGTACTGCGTTGTCTTAGGACAATTTGCTTTTGCTCCAGACGTTTTAGTAAGGGAGTCAGTGTACCGCTATCCAACAATAATTTGTGTCCGATCTGGTTGACTGTCTGCTTATCATTTTCCCATAGCACCATCAATACAAGGTATTGAGGGTAGGTGAGTCCGATCTCATCAAGATGAGGGCGGTAACGCTGTATGATCTCACGACTCAATGCATAGAGTGGAAAACAGAGCTGGTTGTCCAACTTTAAAAGATCTTTCATATCATTTTTGTTTGCGCTACAAATATAACAAGTTATCTACAATTATATTGTGTGCAATATAAAAAATCGTTTATTTAAAGTATTTATTGACAATGCTGTGGCATTGTTCTTTGTTAAATGGAGATCAGGGTCTTGTTAGGATGGATGGATAATCTAAGCGTGATTTTCACTTCGAGTAAGGGGAATGAATATCGTATAAACGTTAGCTGTTCAACTGAAACTTTGTTCTTGTGGTTGACATCTGGCTACTTTTTTGTTTAATCTGGTTTGCATCGCGCTAATGCTTTATATTTTGATTTTCATAAAACATTTTGTGTTACACAGGGGTTTTACAACAGGGAGCAGTGCTCAACCTAAGAACTGCTACCTGTACAACTTTTTGGATTTGATATTTGAAATAGAAATGAGAGCTCAAGAAGGAAATGGCTCTATTTCTGATCCGTGAACAGGCGATTTAATATAAAAAAAAACAACATATGATGACATCATCTCGAATTGAACATGATTTTTTAGGAGAAAAGGAAATTAGCAATGATTGCTATTATGGGGTTCAGACGTTGCGCGCCAAGGAAAATTTCGATATTACCGGAATCCCAATCGGTAGTGAACCTCTTTTTATCAAGGCATTTGGTTATGTAAAGAAGGCTGCGGCTTTGACAAATCGGGATTTGGGTATTTTGGATCCCAACAAAGCGGAAGCAATCGCTTATGCTTGTGACCGTTTGATCGCAGGTGAATTTACGGATCAGTTTATCAGTGATCTTATACAAGGGGGAGCAGGTACTTCTACCAATATGAATGCCAATGAAGTGATTGCTAATCTGGGGCTGGAATACTTGGGGCATAAAAAGGGAGAATATATTTACTTGCACCCCAATAACGATGTCAATTTATCACAGAGTACGAATGATGCTTATCCTACTGCTTTTCGAATTGCGATATACCTTAAAATTGCATCGTTTTCTATAGCTCTGGAAGAGTTGCAAGAAGCTTTTTTTAATAAAGGAAAAGAATTTGATGGGATTTTAAAAATGGGACGTACGCAATTGCAAGATGCGGTCCCGATGACTTTAGGGCAAGAATTTAATGCTTTTGCAACGACTTTGGGTGAAGATGTCATGCGCATCCGGGAGGCTTCTCAGTTGATTACGGAAGTAAATATGGGGGCTACAGCTATCGGTACGGGAGTAAATGCTCCTGAGGGCTATGCACAACTTTGTGTCAAGTATCTAGCAGACATCAGTGAGGTGCCCGTGACACTTGCTGCAGATTTGATTGAGGCGACCTATGATACGGGGGCATTGGTACAGCTGAGTGGCACGCTAAAGCGAAATGCCATAAAATTGAGTAAAATCTGTAATGATCTGCGCTTATTGAGTAGCGGACCGCGATGTGGTCTGAATGAAATCAACTTGCCTGCTACGCAGCCTGGTTCTTCGATCATGCCTGGGAAGGTTAATCCTGTGATTCCGGAAGTGATGAATCAAACTTGCTTTTATGTGATCGGTGCTGATCTGACCGTGACGATGGCTGCAGAGGCTGGTCAGCTGCAGTTGAATGTGATGGAGCCTGTGATCGGAATGGCCTTATTTACGTCTTTACAGTACTTGACTAAGGCTTGTCGCACGTTGAAGGATAAGTGCGTGGTCGGAATCACGGCGAATGTGGAGCATAGTAAAAATCTGGTGATGCAAAGTATAGGAATTGTCACGCAATTAAATCCGATCTTAGGTTACGAAGAATGTTCTTCGATCGCGAAAGAGGCCTTGAAAACAGGGAAGTCTATTTATGACATCGTGGTTATCGAACGGAAGTTGATCACGCAGGCCAAGTGGGATGAGATCTATTCAATTGAAAATTTAATTCATCCTAAATTTATATCACATTGATCCATGCTATTTGTAATGTTGCACACTATAACGATGGAAGGCATCACAGAAGCAGTGGAGCTGGTATGGTCTAAAAAAACGTAATGCAGAAAGTGCAATTTAGATGGATATGCCCGATATTTTATCGGGCATATCCATCTAAATTAAAAATGAACGTTGTTTAACTTTTGGGGTGAAGTCCGATTTTGTATCTGAACCCTTATTTTTCTTTAATTCTTATTGGTGATGAGATCTTTAATATCTTCTAAACTTTGCAGTACGGTCTCCATGACGGTTTGTGTTTCCGGCAATGCTGTGGTGTGATAACTATGGAATTCCCATACTTCTAACACCTGCTCAAAGGGTATGGAATAGACTTCATAAATCTGATTTAATGATCGGCACTGTAAAAAGCCGCCTTCGAGTATGCTGATGGACTTGAAGACAATATCTTGACCCTTGAGCACGACGATGGCTAATGTTTCGGGCTTAAGCTGATCCCAGTTTTCGATAAACTTACCCGTGACATCCATTTTTTGTGGAAAAGGCAACATGGAATCCCCGTGGATGGGAAAGGTGCGATAGGTGCGATGTTTAGGAAGATTTGGGATCTGATATTTTGGAAGTTCAGCTAGATAAAGTGGGTCGGCATATCCGCCTGTGATATATCCTGCCTTTCCTTGTAAGGGTACATAATCAGCATTTTCATGATCCGTTTTATCGACTGTGATGGCCAGTACACGTAAGTTTCCACCTTTGATATAAATATCATTTCCGGCTTGCAGATCGCGGATTTTCAATTCGCCCAATTTACTGATATCTACCGTCAGTAAGGTATCCAAGCTGATCTTAAAATAATTGGATATAGAGAGTAAAAAATGGGGTTCCATCGCCTTTGTTTTTCCAATTTCGATCAATGCAAGCTTTGTACGCGTTACATTAATGGCATCTGCAAGTACTGTCTGACTCACTTTTTTACGCTCTCGAAGGAACTTGAGGTTATTAGTGAAAAAAATTTTTGGTTCTTTATCTTTCATTTGTTATTATTAGAAACATATGATTGTTTCTATTGGAAACAAATATAGTGTAAAATATTGAAAAATATCGGCTTGGGTATAGGAATATAATGGGATGTCGTTACGTTACTATAGGAATGAAAAACTTGGTGCATGCTCGCTTGATGGAAGGATTTTTGTATAGGAATGAGGGATCTTTACTATGGTGGAATAAGACGTTTTTCATACCGTACCAACTTATTTGAATGGATGAACGTGAATAAATTTAAAAATATGGAATATGCCATTGTTGATATCGAAACCACGGGTGGGCATGCGAGAAATAGCAGAATGACTGAAATTGCTATTGTTATACACGATGGGCTTCGTGTTATCGAGCGATGGGAGTCTTTGATCAATCCCGAACAGGATATCCCACTGGCTATTTTTGCATTAACGGGTATTGATAATGATCTGGTCGCGAATGCTCCGGTATTTGGTGATATTGCGCAGCAGGTGTTCAATATGCTTGATGGACGTATTTTTGTTGCTCATAATGTCAATTTTGATTACTCTTTTATTCGCCATCAATTGGAAGAGGAGGGATTTAAATGGGGGGCTAGAAAATTGTGTACCGTCAGGTTGAGCCGAAAAATCAAACCTGGTTTTCCATCCTATAGTTTAGGCAAGCTGTGTGATGCTTTGGGCATTCCGATTTCCAATCGTCACCGTGCTGGTGGTGATGCTGAAGCAACTGCTCTATTATTTGCATCTCTTTTAGAATGGGATCATGAAGGAGTGCTGGAGGAGATGCTGAAAAAAACTTCAACGGACCAACGTTTTCCTCCGAATCTTGCAATCGAGGATTTTGAAGCGCTTCCAGCACAGCCCGGGGTTTATTACTTTTTGAATCAGCAGGGTAAGGTGATTTATGTGGGTAAGGCAGTTCACCTCAAAAAGCGTGTCGCTTCTCATTTTACAGGACATAGTATTCATAAGCAAAGGCAACATTTCTTAAAGGAGATCTATCATATCACTTTTGAGGTCTGTGCGACCGAATTAATGGCCTTATTGCTCGAATGTACCGAGATAAAAAGGCTATGGCCGGCTTATAACCGTGCTTTAAAACGTTTTGAACCTAAATTTGGTTTGTTTAGATATGAAGCGCAAAATGGTTATCATTACTTGGCTGTTGGAAAATTGAAAAAGCATTGTCAATGCTTACAAACGTTTAATGTGGAATATGAAGGAATCCATGTCTTACGTCAGTTGATGATTAACTTTGACTTGGATCCTCGCATGTGTATGTTTGCGGCAGCAGATACGCCATATGCTCAGAGAATTAAAGAGGCTGATGCCGATCTTCCAAATATCGAAATGCATAATGCGCAAGTTGATTTGGCGGTCGATCATCTTTTGGGACAGCAACCAACTTTCGTGATCGTGGACAAAGGTAGAACGCTTGATGAAAAAAGTTATGTGTGGGTCGAACAGGGAAATTTTTATGCTATGGGCTATCTGGATCAAGATGCACAGCTCGCGTCAATCGAAGATATTCGCTCGAGTTTAAAGCGCTATTATGGTAATCATTATATGATGCAGGTGATCAATTCCTACATCAATAAGTACCCCAGAAAGGTGACTTATTTGAATGATTGTCACAGAGCTGTCGTTTTACCCGAAGTGACGGATGATTGCGATGGAGAATCTTTGATCTTGTTTTAAGTATACCTATTATTGAATTAAAATAAAAACAAACGAATGGAATTCATATTATCAATAGTGAATAGTGTTATTTTCTTATTTCTGGCATTGATGCATTTATATTGGGTCTGTAATGGTCAAGTGGGTATCGCAGCAACAATTCCAACGAAGTTGAATGGAAAGCGGGTCTTTACTCCCAGTCGTTTTGGTACTTTTGTTGTAGCCGCAGGATTGTTTGTGTTTGCGGTCACCAATATGATTTTTGGAGGGATGATTGAATCACCTGTTGGGCTTTCTTATGTGAGTTATGCTATGTGGGGTATAGCTGGTATCTTCCTGATCCGTTTTATTGGTGATTTTAAATATGTCGGTATTACGAAGAGATTCCGACAATCTGTTTTCGCTCGGAAAGATACCTTTTTTTATAGCCCGTTATGTTTTTTACTGGCTGTATCTCATGCTATTTTGCTTATGGGGTAACTAGATCTGATCAATACCCCCTTTAAATTGTGGGACAAAGTCTACTTTACTGTAAATGTGCGGAGCGTTCATTTCAATGCCGGCAGCTAGGAAATCGTTCAGGATCAACTGAAAGATTTCGGATTTGGCGAGTTCTATTTCGCCAGATTTGGTGATGTACACATTCAATTCATATAATACATAAAAATCATCTAATTTCTTTTGTAATACAAAAGGGGCGGGGGTCGTATTGACTCGAGCGACACGGGGTGGTATACTCAATAATAGCTCATGGATCCGTTCCCAAGGTTCTTCATATCCCACGGATAATTCGACTTGAAAGCAAATACCTTGATCTGAAAAAGTAGAGTAGTTAATCGTATTGCCCGATAATATAGATGAATTGGGAATTGTAATTTCTTCATTTTTAATGGTTCGAAGCCGTGTTACTAAGGGTGATTTTTCAATGACGACTCCTGTTTTATCGGCTATGGTGATCCGATCTCCTATGCGGAAGGGTCTCATGTAAGTGATCACAAGACCGGCAATAATATTGGATATCGCAGATGAAGATCCTAGCGAAAACAATACCCCAATAAATACCGATATACCTTTGAAAATATCGGAGTTTGATCCGGGCAAATAGGGAAATATGAGGACGAGTGTGAATGCTTGTAATAGAAAGCGGACAATGGTAAAAGTCGGCATGGCAAATTCTCGGTGAAAACCATTGATCTCTAATTTTCCTTTATCGATTTCAGTAAATATATACTTCACAAACCGTACCGCATAGCGCATCACGAATAGGATTACAAATACCGTAATCAGATTGGGGATGTAAGCCCAAATCGCGAAGACTGCTTTTTTTAAGGGTTTGGTAAAAAGTCCTATTAAACTATTTGCCCAGCTCTGTGTAAAGGGGAAAACACTGAATATAATCGGAAGCATGATAAATGCCATCACAACGATCAATGTCCAGCGCAACATGTCGATGCTACTGATCAGTATTCGGGTTTTTTGAACGGAGCTGATCAGCACGTAATTTTTAATCTTCACGTCCTTGATCCGTTGGGTACGCTCGGTCATGATCCGTTGAATGCTGTAATTTTTAATCCTATTGATCAATAGGATGAGAAGGTAAAATATGAATAAAATGAGGATAATAAGTCCGATACGGATCATTACTTTGGTGATGCTGTTTTCTTCTTTTTCTTGGGAAATGGCTTGTTGAATGCTTTTTAAATATTGGTTGGCTACTTCTTCTTTGCTTTTCCCTTCCAATAGGGCATCGAGTTCTGTAATTGAAGTAATGATCAAATCTTTGTATACAATATCGGAACTGATTTCGTTATTTTCTATCTTAAAGGAATCAACACGGACAAAGTCATCTTCATACAGATTATGAATACGGTTGACCACATTTGCGGCACGATCCTTTGCTAAAGATGAACCCAATTTATTGTAAACGAAAAAAAGGGTATCCTGAAAAGGAGCAACGGCATAACGTTTGGTATTTTTCTTAATGGAATCGACTTTAAGCTTTACCTCTTGATTTCGAATGAAGTTTTCTTCATCCAAATTGTTCAATTGTTGTTTTAGATTTTCTTTTTTACTGCTGTTTTGAGTCTTTAGATTTGTGATCTCGTTCTGAAGTTTCACGCGCTCTAATGAATCGTTGATCTGCTGTTGTCGAATACCATTTAAAATGGAGCTCAATCCGAGTTCTTTTGCATCTACGGAGTCTATCTCTTGCGCCGAAAGTGGGTTAAGGGCGGTAAAACAGAGTAAAGAAAAAAGGAAACATATGTAAAGTCTTTTCATGTGTACGGGCTTTTTGATGATACTTCCATCTGGATGGTTGTCGATCGGGCTGTTTTAGAAAAATCAAACATAGATAAATTTGCTTGTAAACGCAATCAAATTATCTGATAAAGTTTTGGAAGGAATCGCCTTTTCTGAGTCACCATAGTTTTTAATTAGGTGATATCGGGTATTAGATAAGTGAAGTGGTAGGGCTCGATTTCTGTTACATCTGTAAAAACCAATTTAGGAGCTAACAAATAAGATGATATGTCTTTACTTTTTTAATTTCGATAACACAAGATCAAGATGAAGAATGATTAGTGTAATGGCCGATACGATGATGATGGGTAATGCGGAGGTATACATTGTACAATAGATTTCTGCTTTGAAATCATAGGTGCTCCAAGAAGATTCGCGATCAACAAAAATGGTATAATCCCAAAAAAACCAAACAGCCATTAATAATATCCATTTTGCTGTAATGTTGAAGCTATTTTTCTTGATGCGATCCAGCGGTAGAAATAGGATGGTCAAGATCAGAGTGGAAAATAAAGAAATGAAAAAAGCATCATGAAAAAAGCTACAGTTTAAACATCCGCTTGAAGTATTATCTGTCAGTATGCCCATGGACCAATAAATCTGGATGATGGTACAGATCCAGAGCAGGATGGCGGTCCGTGCTGTATTTGTCAGTAATTTGATCATACGTTCTTTATTTAACTGCATTCATCAGTTGATGTGCTTCGATTTTCCCATCTTGCATATGCTGTCCAATTTTTTGGATAGACTAAAATAATGAATAATTCATGATATCTGATGATTTTATTACATAAACCCGCAGGATTGCTGAGCAATGCACTGCGGGTAGCAACCGCTAAGTTACAGTTCGTTTTCCTCAAACATCTTGGCGTCGCGGGTATTTTTTTGAACAGCAATAGCAGCAAACATACTTAAGCAAAATGACATGGCATAAAATCCTTTTTCACTAAGCAAGAGGTCTGCATTCCATAAGCCTACTGTCAGCAGGATCATAGCAGCTATGGTGGCAAACCAACTTAATCCATAATAAAGATCGGTCACTACAATACCTTCTGATCGATCTCTGACACTTTTTTGTACCGAGATGACGGCGAATAATCCAAATAGTAGTATAGTAAAATAGTATCCTTTTTCGTTGAGTTCCATTGTGGCATTCCATAAGCCAATACAAAAGCCGACTGTTCCTGTCAGTAAAGCAAACCAAGATGCACCGATAAATGCAGCTGTGGGTTTAAATGGGTTTTTTACTTTTTCTTCGTGTTTTGTAAGTGGAGCATGCTCCTCAGTTTTGTTTTTTAGCGGTTCCATATTTTTTAGTTTTTAATGTTTTACTGAAAGCAAATGTCCGATCTAAACCATACCTGTACAAATTAAATATAGTAAAATACTGACGATATAATTAATCAATAATGCGTATATTTATCATTAAATTTAATGGATATGGATACACTTTCGGCATTACTGAATTTACTTGGAGATGATGATAAAAAGGTATTTAGGTCATTTTTGCAAAGAAGGAACAAGCGAGATGATGCACGCAATATTGTCTTGTTTGATTTATTAAATACTGATGATATAGGTGGTGTCGAAAAGCTCTATAAAAAAGCAAAAAATAGAGATTCATATCATGCTTTGCGTAAACGGTTACAAGATAACCTGCTGTTATTTCTTTCGCACAAAACATTTGAGAAAAGCAATAGCCAGTCGTCTGAAGCGATGCGTTTGATTATAGTAAGCCGTTTCCTCTTGGAAAACAATTTGGATAAAACGGCTTTCAAGTCTTTAGCAAAGGCAGAACTGCTCGCTGTAAAATTGGAAGAATATAACCTCTTGAATGATATTTTGCTGCTTAAAATACAATATGCCCACAGCGCATATGCTGAAAATCTGGAACTGTTGACAGATCGTTTACTGATCAATCAGCAACAGATGCAGCGTGAAGCAAAATTAAATCTTGCCTATGCCTTCCTACGTCAAGAACTGCGTGATGTAAATCTGAAAGGTAAAGTTGTTAATCTGAGCACACTGATAGTGAATACCATCCGTAAATATCAAATCGCTGTCAGTGATCTGATGAACTATAAGTCGATCTATCAGATTCTTTTTATTGCCAATGAATATGCCGCTATTTATCAAGATTATCGTTTTATAGAACGTTACATCAAACGGATTCACCATTTCTTAAAGAACCAAACAAAAACCAATGAGCAGCAGCTTTTCTATCATTTGTATGTACTCTATTTTCTAGCTAATTTTCATTTTCGTAATAAAGATTTTGCTCCGAGTAGGGAATATCTTGTTGAGATGAAACTGCATATGGATGCGAATAGCGTGTATGTCACTCCATTTTATCCTAGGCAACAATTGTTGTTTGCGCTCAATCTTTATTTTACAGGGAATAGTGGGGACGCAACCTCCATATTGCAGCAGATCTTACTCGGATCGACCCAAAAGTATAAGCAGGAGGATATAGAGGATATCAGAATTTGTCTGACCATGTTTTTGTCCTTACAACATGATCACAGTTGTCTACGTCAGCTTGCCATGTTTCAACATACGGACCTGTGGTACGAAAAGAAAATGGGCATGCTCTGGACGATTCGAAAAAACCTGATGGAAATCTTGATCCATGCGCAGTTTGAACATCTGGATCTTGCCGTGTCAAGATTGAATAGTTTTAAGCGTAGGTATAATGCATATCTGGCAAGCACTCATGAAGAAAGGGTGTTGCAGTTTGTGAATTTCATTGAAAAATATTTGATTAAGCCTGATGTTGTATTTCATCCGGCATTTCAACAGGATGTTCAACATCTCTTAAAAGCTAATCAGGATATTTTTCACCTTTGTTTTCTCTCTTGGCTGATGGCGACTTGGAAGAAGAAGTCTGCCTATCAAATTGTATTGGAACATCTTGCAAGTAGCTGATGTTTTTTTAGACCCGATCAGGATTTTAAAATATGGGGTCTTGAGCTAGGTCTTATTTTTATAGATAGAATCGTTTAAGCTTCAGACAACTTATTGTGAGGTTGCTTGTTTTATAGGTATGGATGCATCGTATTATTCTGGCACGAGCGGTATTCTTTTACCGTATAAAAATAAAAATTTTTATCCTGAAAGTTTTCAGGGTAAAAGCAGGCTTACGGTATGTAGTCTCCTTTTCAATTCTTTGGAAGTAAACAGTTCATTCTATAAAATACCACGACTGGAAACCGTACAGCGGTGGTCAGAGGAAGTAACTGCTGGTTTTCGCTTTACCTTCAAATTATGGCGTGGCATAACCCACAATAAGGGATTGGTTTTTGATCCTGAGGATGTGGATCGATTTCTGAATGTCATCACTGCGGTTGGAGACAAGAAGGGATGCCTCCTAGTACAATTGCCACCCTCAATTTCTTTCCATCATCGCGCACAAGTAGACCTGTTACTGAAAACGATCATGAAAAATGATCAAAGTAAAGGCTGGCGAGTCTGTGTGGAGTTTAGGCATACGTCTTGGTATCAAGAGGAAACGCTCCAACTCCTGGACGGGTATGGTATTGCTTCAGTTATACATGATAAGCATGGTCAGGGTATACAGGTACAGGATATGGAAACTCCATTTGTCTATGTGCGTTTTCATGGTCCTGAAGGGAATTATAAAGGTTCTTACGAAGATTCATTTTTGCAAGAATATAGTTTTTATATAAAAGATTGGCTCGACGAAGGAAAAGAGGTATATGTTTATTTTAATAATACCGTTGGGGCTGCTCTAGATAACTTGACAACGCTGTCTGCATATGTACAGGAACGTAATTGATCTTTTAGTGCCTTATTTTAGAAAATCAGCATACCAATGTCCTGATGATTTAATAATGCGTCGCTGCGTTTCAAAGTCAACATAAACCAAACCAAATCGTGGTTCATAACCCTCTGCCCATTCGAAGTTATCAAGAAAAGTCCATGCAAAATAACCGTTTACTTGAACACCTTCTTGTTTCGCTCGATATACCTGTTCAATAATCGCTTGTAAATACTGTACTCTTTTGGGATCATCTACTTTGTTATTTTCTACTTGATCAGGAAAAGCAGCGCCATTTTCTGTGATAATCAAAGGCGGCATATTTTCGTAGGCATGGAATTTTTTAAGGATGTGATACATGGACTCTGGATAGACTTCCCATTTCATGGCTGTCATGGAGACTTTACGATCCTTCGCGCTTACAATTTTTGCTTGCAGGTAAGGGACAAATAAGGAATGGCGGATAATCTCCCGAGTATAGTTTTGTACACCAATGAAATCCATATCAAATTTTAGATCTTGTTCATCGTTTTGTTTGATATACTTCTCGATTCTTTTTAGAATTTTGATTTCACTAGTGGGATAGCCCTTGCCCAGTAACGGTTCTATAAAGAGTCTATTCAATAGTACGTCTGCTCGTTGTGCAGCACGGATATCTTTTTCCCGCGCCGAGAAAGGTTCTACATGCGAACATGAGAAGGTCGTGCCTACAAAACTGTCTTTTTGTAACGATTTAATAATTCTGGCACCATGTGCCTGTGCTAAAGCGGCATGATGTGCAGCGGCTAAGAAATAATCAATTCCTTTTTTTCCAGGGGCATGTACTCCAAAGAAATATCCTGCTGCGGTAAATACGGCAGGTTCATTGAGCACCATCCAGTTTTTTACCCGATCACCAAATGATCTGACACAGACTGCTACGTAATTGCCAAACCATTCTTTAACATCGCGGTTGAGCCAGCCCCCTTTTTTTTCAAGGGCATGGGGTAGGTCCCAATGGTATAAGGTCACCCAGGGCGTAATCCCTAACTCCAAAGACAGGTCGATAAGCCGATTGTAAAAATCGATTCCTAATGGATTGATTGTTCCGGTACCTTCTGGAAGTATGCGGCTCCATGCAATGGAAAATCTGTAGTTTCGAATATTTAAACTGTACATTAAATACAGATCTTGGGTATATTGATTGTAAAAATCACAAGCTATATCCCCGCTATGGTTTTTGAATATTTTATTTCTTTTCTGAACAAAAACGTCCCAGATGGAAAGTCCTTTTCCATCTAGATTATGTGCTCCTTCGATTTGGTAAGCTGCGGTTGAGACACCCCAGATAAAATCTTCACCAAAGGATTTTTTAGTTAAAGGCATTTACTCGTATAAATTTTCAGGTGCATTAAAAAATGTTCTGTTATATCTTTTAGTTTTTATGGAATCTAAGAGGGGAATAGAATGAACTAAACTGTACAAGAAAGAGACGAAATATCATCCTTTGAAATAAATGAGTGATCGTTTTCATAATTCAAATGTTTTAAACCACAGGCTATGTAAATTTACTTGTCTAAATATACATCGTCATTGTGAACTGTAGGTTAATAAACTATTAATTTTCAAAACATGATGATGTTGGCTTTCTTGTCCTCTATATTAAATCTTATTTTGATTTTAGATCATGCCACAAAGCTTAAAGATACCTTTTTATTTTCCTATTTGCTATGTGTTTGATTTTTTTGATCTTTTGAATAATTTTTATTTCCTAAATGGGCATTAAACTCTGGGCTTAGAGCAGTCCTTGTCTATATCTTTGAGGGCTGATTCCTATTAATTCTTTGAATAGGTTTGAAAAAGTGGGAATACTGTCGTAACCGATTTTGTAAACAATTTCACTAATATGCAATGATTGGTCTTCTAATAATTCTAATGCGAGCTGCATACGGCTTAATTTTATAAACTGAAAAATGGTTATATCTGTTTCTTTCTTGAATTGTCTTGACAATGTCCGCTCGGGAATATTTACGTGTTGCGATAAGGATGCTACTGTAATCTGTTCACTAATTGATTGGGTAATATATTCAACAACTTTTAAGAGTGATTCGGACTTTGGTGGTTGTGCATGAAGTTTTAGGGGGCTGATTAATATATGTGCTAACATTTTTTTTAAAGACGCTAGCCCAACTTCTTTCAGTTCTTTATCGGACCAATGTTGTACGCCAAATGCTAAAAGATTATCAAGTAAGTTTGATGGAGAGAAAATAGCGATATTTCCCCAATGAGCAGTAGGGTACTTTTCCTTATTCAAATCAAGAAAGATCGTCTTGAGTTTTAAATTGGGCGATCTTGATATTAATTTATGTTTGACATGTGCGTCAACATAGGCATAGTGTCGGGCAGGAATACAAAAACTTCCCTTTTCTGAGTAAAGATATACAGCACTCATTTCAGGGGAGATCAGTTGTGCTTTTTCATGATGATGTATTTCAGTATTAAATTGACCAAAATACCGGATCTCAATATCTCCATCTTCAATAACTTTTGCACAATCTAGTGTTGATATATAAGCCTTTGGCATAATTAGATAAGTATTGCTTTATTTTCAAATATAACAAAATAAAAACGCTCATTATTTTTGATAAAACAAAAGATCATGAATAAGAAAAAAATAGATATTTTCGATACTACTCTCCGTGATGGTGAGCAGGGGCCTGGGTGCTTGCTGACTCTTCAATCAAAACTGGAAATAGCCGAACAGCTTGAATTTCTAGGTGTTGATATTATAGAAGCCGGTTTCCCTGTGAGTTCTCCTGCAGATTTTAAGGCAGTACAGGAAGTTTCAAAATTAATTAAAAATGCTAAAGTGTGCGCATTGGCCAGAGCCCGTGAGCTAGATATTGACACTGCGGTTAATGCGCTCAAAAATGCAGTGTGTCCTAGAGTACAACTTGGAATCGGGACTTCGGATATTCATATTAAAAATAAATTTAATAGTACCAGAGATGATATTTTAGCTGTAGCATTTAAAATGGTGCGGTATGCCTCTAATAAAATTGAGGAGGTGCAATTTTTTGCTGAGGATGCGGGTAGAGCTGATAATTTATTCTTAGCAAAAATGGTTGAAAATGTGATTGAAGCAGGTGCAACTATTGTTAATCTACCTGATACCAATGGTTTTTGTACTCCTTTTGAATATTATGAAAAGATCAAATTTGTTATAGAAAATGTCTCGAATATGCACAAAGCTAAAATTTCGGTACACTGTCATAACGATCTAGGCATGGCAACCGCAAATACAATTGCGGGGTTGCTGGCTGGTGCAAGTCAGGCGGAAGGAACGATAAATGGTGTCGGGGAGCGGGCTGGTAATGCGGCATTGGAAGAAATTGTGATGACTCTTATTATTAAAGATTTACCCATATTTACTACTGTTGATCCTCGTTATATAAGCAAGTTGAGTAAAATGGTTGAAATAGCCATGTCCAATCCTGTGCAAGCGAATAAGGCTATCGTGGGACGAAATGCTTTTGCCCATTCGTCTGGAATACACCAAGACGGTGTTCTGAAGGATAGGAGCAATTATGAAATTATTGATCCTGCGATGATCGGTTTCGAGTTACCGGATCTTATACTGACTGCCCGCAGTGGTCGTGCAGCTTTACGACATCGGATGGAAATACTTGATATTCAATTTCAGGAAAATGAATTTGAACATTACTATGCCTATTTTTTGCAAGTAGCAGATACCAAATCTATCGTGGCGGATAGCGATCTTATTGACTTATGCAAATCGCGCTCAAGAAAGGTCTTCTAAGTATCATCAAGCAATTATAGGGCTTTTGTAATTGAATCGTGTTTTTAATCCTATCTTCATCGCGCCGATATATGGAGGAGAAAGAAAGTTTCCATCTTTCCCCTCTATAATCGCGCTCTTTAGGTATTAGGGGGGATCTAAAATTTACATCAGTCCAAATTTTAATCCTAAGAAAAATGTTCTTGGCCTACTCGGACCATAAATATAGTTGCTGTCTCTATTTTTGCCCGTATCAAAATCGCGTTGATATTGATTGAACATATTTTGAATACCAATATGGAATTGTAAATCTTGCTTGATTTGTTTTAGTGTACATGTATAAGATAGCTTAATATTGTTTTCAAGGAATGTAGGGGAGGTGTAGAGAACATCCTGATCGATACCTGGAGCACCTGCAAAATGAGGAACTTGCATGGGACCGGTCAAGACGCCGGACAATACAGCATTGAATGGATTTTGAGGCCAAAAACTAAGGGTATAATAACCATAAAGATCAGGAGAGCGCAGATATTGTTTCGTACCTGGAAGATCGGATGACCAGGATACAGCTTGATCATAGGTGGATTTTTGTAAGGTCAAACCGGTCTCCAGTTGTATTTTTTGATCATAATTTAATCTACCTTCCACTGTTACCCCTCGTACGGATGAGTTTCCTCCGTTTTTTCGTAAAAGTTGCTGATTGTTATTTTGATCAATACCGATTTCTTCCAAAACGAATGTGTTGTACAAGCGGGTGAAAAATCCGTCTAGTGTAAACCCATAAATCATGTGTTCACTGGCTCTGTTAAAGTCCAAAGAACTATTCAAACTATTGGACGTTTCCGCTATCAAATTTGCATCGGTGCGGATGACGGAAACGCCACCTCCGGCAAAAGCCATATGCATATCGGTTTCTAACGCTTGTGGGGCTTTAAATCCTCTTGCATATGATGTTCTCCATTGGGTTTCATGGCCAATTTTATATAACGCGCTGAGTCTCGGTGTGAGAACCATGTTGTCCATACGGTTGGATTTGTTTAATCGAAGTCCGGATAGTAATGTTAATTTACGGGTTACTTCCCAGTCACTCTGTAAAAAAGCTCCGAATAAATTGACCTGTTGGTCAATCAGATAATCATATGCTTTAATTTCATCAAACGTGTATTCGTATTGATTTTCTACTCCAGTAGTAAAGGTGTTTTTCCCATTTAAGAATTCCGAACTGATATAATTGTATTGAACTCCGTTTTGTACCGAATAATTTTTTGTATGTCCCCATGCATCGATTTGGTCTATACCTGTGTAATGTGTTCTTTTTGTATTTTGGGCAGAACTATAGATACTGAATGAACTTGATTTGTCTTTTGCCTGACGTTCGTAATTGAAGCCTGCTACCAGAATATGATGTAAGCGGTATTCAGATTGATCGGCTTTGTCGGCTTGAAGATCTAATTTATTTCCGCCTTTTCTTTCTTCATTGATACTCCATCCATTGATCTCCAGTTTATCTTGCGGAGATAACTTAAAAAATGAATTGAAACCGAAAGAGTTGTTTTGTAAGATGGGCATTTCAGAAAATCCATCGCCATTTGCATCATAGGAGTCACGATTGCGATGAGATGCGAAAAGAGAAACTCCAGCATTCTGCTCATCATTAATTGCTGTTAGATTGGCATTGAAAAAATGATCCCAGGTTTTGTTGCCGATTAATGAGCTGTTATTGGAAAGTGTGAACGAGCTTTTTCGCGGTTCCTTTGTTAAGATATTGACCGTTCCAGCAATGGCTGAGGATCCATATAAAACCGAACCACCACCTTTTACAATTTCGACGCGGTCAATCATATTGGCAGGTATCTGTTCCAGTCCATACAGACTCATCAATGAACTGAATACGGGGCGGCTATTAATTAGGATCTGGGAATAGGAGCCCCCAAGCCCATTCATCCTTAACTGAGAATAGTTACACGTCTGACAGTCTGTTTCCATACGCAATCCCGGTTGAAAACATAGACCATCTGCTAAGGTGTTGGATTGCGTGATATCGAAAGTTCTACTGTCTAGAATATGGACTGCTATAGGACTTTCGGATTTTCGGCGCGCTGTTCGGGTGCCGGTAACGACAACGCTATTTAATCGGTTTGAGCTAGCGTTCAGTTCTAGATTTTTTACTTGAACTACCCTCTCTACTATGGTTACCGATAAGAGCTTGGTTTCAAAACCAATAAAACTGACCTTTAATTGATAGGATCCTGCTGGAATAGGAGGTAATTCATAATTTCCAATGCTATCCGCTTTTGTAGCCATACCTAATCGTGGAATGCTTATAGTAGCCCACTCAATGGGGGCTCCTTCGGGATCGGTTATCTTACCTTTTAATTGCCCTGTCTGTGCAGAAAGGGTCAAACTCGATAAGATGAGGGTACCCATTATTAGAAAATGATTGATCTTCATTATGTAAATGTTATTTGTTAGTATTGCAAATCTATAAAGTTTGTATGAACTAACAAATTATTTATAACAATATTGTTAGATTGTACTAATAATTTGTATTTTTGTTATCATGATATCACAGACGGAAGAAAATTATCTGAAAGCATTATTTGCTTTGACGAGTACAAAAGGTGAAGCTAGTGTAAATGAATTAAGTAAAATGCTGGACATTAAAATGCCTACCGTAAATGGTATGATGAAACGTCTTAGTGAAAAAGATTTTGTTATTTATGAAAGTTATAAACCTTTGAAACTAACGGAAAAGGGAAGAAAAGAAGCATCATTAATTATTCGGAAACATCGTCTGACAGAAATGTATCTGGTGGAAAAAATGGGATTTGGTTGGGAGGAAGTACATGACATTGCTGAACAAATTGAACATATACAGTCTCCGGCTTTTTTTGCTAAAATGGATGAAATCTTAGGTTTTCCTGAGGTGGATCCACATGGTTCGCCTATACCTGATGAAAATGGTAAAGTGATCGTTAAGGATTTTGATAGGTTGAGTGATTGTGAAAGTGGCGATGTTGTAAAATTTATGGCAGTGAAACCGTCTTCGGAAGAATTGCTTAAATTTTTAAATAGCCGCGAATTGGTACTGGGAGCTGTGATTACTATACAATCTGTTGAATTGTTTGATAAAAGCATGTCGGTCAATTATGCGCATAGAGAGATGGAGGTCTTGAGTAATATGGTTTGTGAAAAATTACTTGTAGAACGTGTTGCTAAATAAATGATTTAATTTCCAGCAGCCCTTTATTGATTTGAATAGCTGCTGGAAATGTTTATTTATTGTTTCTCTAAGACCCACCTTTGATTGTTGCTGCCAAGATTATTATTGATACTGTATAATACTACTTGCGTATTGTCGCTTGTACTACTTCCAGGGTTGTCTATGATCAATCCTTTGCTCAGTATACTTCTTATAAAGACTGTATTGCTGATATCTAAAAAATTAAAAGTCCATTGTTGATTTTGATTTGTTGAGCTACTGTACTGGATCAATCCGGTGTTGAGATCATCTGTACTGGCCGGGATATCGACGGATTTGGAACTTCCAACATTAACTAATGCATATCCGGAACTGCCACTGACAATTTTCCATTTTTGAAAATCGCTTGTATTAGCACTGTATTGTACAATTTGAGCAGAATTGGCTGTACTATTATCCCGAACTGTGAGATACTTACCGCTACTGACATTTTTAATCTTATACGTATCATTAGTATTGAAAACTGTTATAGGAACTAATTTTGGCGGAGCTTGTTGATTAAAGATATCTGTCAATGTGATCCTAATGGTATAATTTCCATTTGCTAAAGTACTGGAAAGGGTATCTATTCTTTTCTCTGGTTTTATTTTTTCTTGTGTCTGTAAAACTGAACCTGAAGCATTTAATAGTTCAAGTTTATAGCGTAGTTGTGGAGATTTGTTCTCGTTGATTCCCCAAGAAACAATTAATTTATTATTATGATAACGAGCGGTACTATAGCTATTTTCAATCGTCGTCAATATTGGAGCGGTTCCTTGTCCTGCCTGTTCTGGTAAGTTTAAGACACGACCAGTACCAAAAGCTGGATCTGGAGTCGTGGAACCTCCATGCTCCATAAAATACGCGTCCTCGGCACTATTGTAACCGACATTAAATGCTCGATCAAATTGCCCATTTCGTGCAGCATCATTATCATTGGCAGAGAAATAACGACTGCTCGATTTTTCCCAAACGTTATTCACACTGAGGTTCCAATTATCTTTCAACAATGCTTTTCTATGGAATCTGCCATCATAGCTCGGATTGTCGCCTACCCAGTTTTCTAAAAATGTACCACTGCCCGAACCTAAATATCCTGCGCTAGCTTCTCTACCGATGGTGGAGGTGTGTAACCATTTTCCCGTTGAGAGGTCTTGAACGAAATTGGCAATGTATATTTTTCCGTTTTCCTTCCAAGAACGGATGACCATATTGTACCACGTATTGATGCTCCAATTATATGGATTTAATGTTTTTTGACCATCTCCTTCACCTCCGAAACGACTAGCAACTGTTTTGCTATCTAAATATGAATAGAAAGCGAGATTATTTGTTGCGGTATTTTTATCCCACAGCGAAGCAAGCATAATATTGGATGTTCCATAACGCAGATCTGGTGTGTCTTGTAAACCCATATATCCACCATCATAATTGAGCACCGAGAAATATTCGGTTTTAGCTGTATTTGTAATCTTTATTTTGCCCATCTTCAATACCGCATCATTTGGAAAACTATAGACGAGATGCTGTGAGGGTGCAGCATTACTTCCTGTTAATATCAGATTGGGTAGATCTTTATCACTCTGTGAGATGGTCGCAGAGGGTTTTTCTAATCTTGATTTTACAATTTCTTTTGAGCAGGAAATCGTAGCGAGTGTTGCGAATAGTACGCCTGTGAGATGTGTTTTTTTCATAACTGGAATGGATTCATAAGGGTTTATTATTGATTTTGGTTAACATAATGGTATTAAGTTAGCCGTTTTGTTTGGATAATTTATGGGCTTATTAAATGAAATCGATTGCGTAATTTTTATTGTTCATGATATCTATTGTAAGGGGTAACTGATTGATAGCTAGATTTGAGCGTGATGTATGCTTCACATTGCTTATCTCTTAAAATCAAGCAGGCTGGAAATTACTTTCGACAGGGCATCTTTTATCTTTCTTCTGGTGGATTAGTTATTTTACGTTACGTGGATTGATCAAAAATATTAAAAGCTGCTGTGTCTGTACGCTGTTTTTTTTCGATTTGGAAGAATTGATCAGCGGTCTATTTTTCTATTGATGAGGGAAATCAGGCATTTTTAATAATTTTTTGTTGGGTGCAAAAAACCAATATCCCATTTCAATTGTTATATAATCAGGTTACTAAATATTAAACATCATAAAACTACATTATACTATGGGAAATTTATTATACATCATCGCAGTAATTTTAGTCATTATCTGGGCGATCAGTTTTTTAGGAGGATTTTACAGTGGAGGTATTATCCATGCGTTGTTAGTAATCGCAATTATTGTCGTGTTACTACGGGTTATTCGAGGAAATGCATAAACTTTTAGCTTATTCATAACATTCAGAATATTTCAAGTTGATAAGCTATAAAAAGAGACTTTAAAAGTCTCTTTTTTGCTTTATATGATATCATGTCTATGGTAATCAGTAAGCCTTATTTTTTTGCTATGCAAAATGGTATTTTAAAATTATAGTGATACATTTGAGGTTCTATATATTCAATAGACTTTTTATGAAATTTTACTCCTCTATTTGTTTTCTCCTTTCATTGTATGCTATTCATCCTGTATTTTCACAATCATCCACTCGGGATCTGAATCAAGAAAAGATCAATAAAAATCTTAAGATTTTGGTCTTATCCGATTTAAATGACGGCTATGGGTCGACCACTTATAGTCAAGAAGTATTGGATGTGGTAGACCGAATTGCTGAGCTGAAGCCAGATCTTATTTTATGTGGCGGAGATATGGTCGCTGGTCAGAAAAAAACTTTGACGCGAGTAGATCTAGAGGCCATGTGGGCAGGATTTGATCGGGTTGTTTTGCAACCAATAAAGACAGCTGCTGTACCTTTTGGATTTACCATGGGCAATCATGATGCTTCTCCTGGTTACGCTTTAGATCGTGAAGTTTCAGCGTTATTTTGGAACAATCATAAGCATGATGTGAATCTGACTTTTATAGACAGCAGTCATTTTCCATATTATTATTCCTACTTGAAAAATAACGTATTGATCATCTCATGGGATGCCTCTTCTGCTCAGATACCAAATGATATAAAAAGTTGGATGAAAGAACAATTGAACTCTTCCTTGGCTAGAAAAACGAGATTTAAAATCGTACTCGGACATCTACCATTATATGCTCTTGTAGAATCAAAGAACAAACCGGGAGAAGTATTGGAACAAGCTGATGAAACCTTATCTTTTTTAAAGGAAAATGGGGTTGATCTTTATTTGTCTGGACATCAACATGTGTATTATCCCGCACAGAAAGAAAGTGTCATATTATATCATAGTGGATGTTTAGGTGGGGGACCACGATCTTTATTAGGAGATGATCAAGTGCCTTATAAGGCATATGGTCTGATTGAAATACCGAAGAAGATCAATAAAAAACAGGATGTCAAAATCAGTGGTATAAAGGCGGTTGATCATCAGGAAATTGAACTTCACAAGTTACCTGTTCAGGTGTCGGGTTTTAATGGTACATTGAATCGGATAGATGTTGTTAAGTAGAGCAAGGAACATAAAAAGCTAGTCTTTTTTCTATTTGAGTTGTCATCATAGGTTGTTTTGCAGCTGTGTTTGTAGAATTACTACAATATCGATTACTTCCTCTTTTTAGATCCCTTATCGGCTCGATGTACACCGATAATAAAAATGTTCAGCTATTTTTTTAAATTAAGTGCTATTTTCCTGTTTTTTAAAGAAAATCATTCCGTATATTTGGCCATATTGAAAAAAAACTAAAAGGTTTTGAAACGTATCTGTACTTATATTCTTCTGATAACATTGACATTGCAGTCCTTCTATCGCAATGTCATGGTACTTGAATATGATATACACTTACCCGATTATATTGCTCAATGTATCAATAAGGATCGTCCTCAGATTCATTGTAATGGGCAATGTGTATTTATGAAAAAAATAAGAGCAGAAGAGCAGAAGGAAACAAAAAAGAATCTGGTGATATATGAGCGCAATGCTTTTTATATGCATAAGGAAAGTGTTTTTTTTACTATGCATCCACCAGAAGAAAATCTTTCTGTTAAACATTTTTCTCCTTATTTGGCGGATTACAGATTTACATTTACCACACCTATTTTTCGTCCCCCTATCCCTTTTTTGCTTACCAGCAAAGCTTAGTCATTAACGTCAGCTATTTTAAATTTAGTGATCTGATTTTATCACGATATTATCGAGACGGATACTGATATCCTATATCATGAATTTCTTGATGTATTGTTAAAGACAGATTTTTATCGGATCCTATTCATGTCGTTGTACCTGCGATAGATCAATATTGAAAATGATGCTCTGCATCATGAATTTTATTGATCATTTTGGAGAACAGACTTCAACATTTTGACTAGTGGTTGAAACAGGAATGGATTGAAGTATAGCATTTATTAAAGTACTATCAGATCATCAATTAATGATCTCGCATAAATTATTTCTGCAGGATACGCTCCATATCATAGTCGGTATATAGCAGTGGAAGATTTATAGTGGGTAATTGTTATATTTTGATAACCTCTTTTCTACCTGCTGATGATTACGATGAATCAAAGTCATTCCAACTCTGAGATCGAGGTGAAGATAGTCCCTATCTATAGATTTGACGTTGTACTACATATATGTAGAAGCTAAGCTGGATTTCCCATTTTTTTTCACAAAACAGTAAATAATAATGAAAATACTATTATTTATGGCCGCGCTATGCGTTGTGGTCATGTCATGTACAAAGGGTAAAACGGATTACGAAGCTGAAATCGATACTGTAGTAACGGAACATGTCGAGTTTAAAGAGGCTGCAACTGTTACTACTAACGGTTATCATATTCGTATTGAAGCTTTGAATGGAACATTCTATAAGGGTTATAATGAAATCCGTTTAAAAATCACCAATAGTCAGACTGGCGAAATATCTAATACTTCTGGAGTTACATTTTTGCCTATTATGACTAATGCAATGGGGGAGCATCAGTCCTGTCCTCATCGGTATCAATTGATGGAGAGATCTGATGAAAAATATTTTTCTGGATATGCTGTATTTACAGAGAAAAGTAGTTTAGATGACAGTTGGAACCTATACCTCAGCCTGACCATTAATGGGCAAACTTTCCAGGTCGCGAAAAGCATAAATGTTCAGGAACAAGCAAATAAAAATCTCAACATGACGGTTTTTACGGGGAAGGATAATGAACAATATATCATCGCTTTAATATCTCCTCAGAAGCCAAAAGTTTCTGAAAACGAACTGTTAGCTGGAATCTATAGATATCAACGAGCTATGGGTAATACATCGGGAGTATTTCCAGATCCGACACAGTTTTCCTACACTGAGGTTAATGGTTATATGTTACAGCTGGATCCGCGAATGCCAGAACCTTCTATGGGGAATCATTCGTCACCCAACAATAAAGATCTGACGCAACAGAACGACGGGTTGTATCATGGCGTAGTGAATTATACCATGACCGGAAACTGGACATTGAATTTTATTATGCAGAACCAAGATGGACAGATCATAAAAGGAACTGTTGTACCGGATGATTTTACACCTGGCATTGCAGGTGCTAAAAGCGACCTGCATATTGATATTTTATTTTAACCATGATGAAGAAATTAAGTGTTGGCTTAGTGCTTCTGGTATTTGGTATATATGCTAAAGCGCAAGATTCGCAGATAAAGCAAGATAGTACGCGTCGTATCGATGAAGTACATGTAAATAGGATGGTCAAAAAGAAAATAGAGACTGAAATGAAAATGTCCGTGTCGGTTGATGAATTTTTGGCATCCTCGGAAAATATAAGTTTTATCAAACGTGGTGCTTATGCTTGGGAGCCCTTGTTGAATAATATGAGTTCAGAACGGACGAATTTGACCATTGATGGTATGCATATCTTCGGAGCTTGTACCGATAAAATGGATCCGATCACCTCTTATGTGGAGAGTAACAACCTCTCTGCGATTGACATTACATCGGGGCAGGCTGGAAGTATGCATGGATCTACCGTGTCGGGAAGTATTGATCTGAAGCGAAAAAGTACCCCGTTTAGTCTGGATCCGAAGTGGAGTGGTGCCTACCAAACAGGATTCGAATGGAATAATAAACAGTTTTTCAATATGGGAAATTTGTCTTATTCAGATGACAAATTTGTAGCAGATGGAAGTATTTCTTTTAGAAAAGCGGGTAATTATGCTGATGGACATAACGATGAAGTCAAGCATTCGCAATACCATAAATTTAATACGTCTTTAGGTATGGCTTATAAAACAAGTCCATTGTCTGCCTTAAGAGTGGATGCTATTTTTGATATGGCCAAGGATGTCGGTTTCCCAGCATTACCGATGGACCTCTGGCTATCCCGAGCATTGATCACATCTGCTTCCTATAAGCAAATGTTTGAGGATGGGTTGGTCAAAGTGTGGGATTCAAAAATCTATTTTAATGCAGTAGAGCACTATATGGATGATACGACACGTCCTGAAAATTTAGTGCATATGGATATGCCGGGATGGAGCACGACTTATGGACTTGTGAGTAAGATTAATCTAAAAAAAGATGATTACGCTTCCGAAATACAGTTGAATGCTTACGAGAATGTATCGATCGCTGAAATGAGAATGTATCCTCAAGATCGAAGCAACCGTACCATGTTTGCCTACAGTTGGCCATGGGTAACGACTCGATATGTAGGACTTTCGATGAATAATGCATGGGAAATCTCCGACAAGAGTCAAGTAAATGTTGGTGGAGCATTGGGGTTGAACTACAATCATGCTAAGTACGTGGAATTTAATTGGATTTTCCACCCTGGTACACCACAAGAAAAAACAAGAGTCTTGCCAAGTCTTCATGCAAATTATCAGCTTAATTTTGACAGTTTTAATTTTTCTGCGGGAACGGGTTACGGACATAGGGCACCATCTGTTTCCGAAGGTTATGGTTATTATATCTACAATAGTTTCGATCGATACGATTATATCGGGAACCCGGATTTGAAAAATGAAATTTCATATGAAATGAATGCGAGTTTGGGCTTTAAGAAAGAAAAAGTCGGGATTGAAGTTAAGGCAAACTACTTCTATATCCAAAACTATATCGTTGGTCGAATTTTAAGTATGGGTAGCCCAATGAATTACCAATCGGTAGGTGTCAAAGGTTATACCTCTTTGGACCATGCTACACTTTTCAATTTTTCTATTGGTGGTCATTACGACATTTTGCAAAATCTGCAATGGAAAGGTCTGCTGACTTATGCTCGCGGTCAAGATGACAGAGGTGGAAATTTACCCTTTATACGTCCCCTAAGTTATCAGACATCAGTCCATTTTACACATCATAAAATTGGGTTTCAAACCAGTTTGAATGGTGATTTTACACAAAATAATTACAGTCCGGAGTATGGAGAAGATAAAACTTCCTCTTATAAGATTTGGAATGTTTCGGCAAACTATCGATTTAATATCAAGAATTGTAAAGCTGTTGTACAGGTAGGTGCCGAAAACTTATGGAATGAATACTACAGTACATACGCTGACTGGGGAAATATTCCTCGAATGGGGCGTAATATATTTACATCCTTAAAAGTGGGTTTTTAGAAAAACCCATAGTGCTAACAATAAATTATGTTTAATTAAATAAAAATTGAAATGAAGAATCTAAAAAACTATCTATTATTATCAGCCTGTACACTGGCAATGGTTTCATGTAGTAAAAGTGATGACATGCCTGTGGCTAATCATGTAACCTTACATTTTAATAATACCTTTAAAAATACAACGATAATCTTAGGGGGAGCGAGTTCAACTACTGCTACAACAAATACTTCTGCAGTAGGACAAGTCCATCATTTATCTGAATTGAAATATGTGATTAGCAATATCCGTCTTATCAAAGCTGATGGAGGGGAGATACCTTACCATGTTAATGATCTGGATAAAGGAGCAACTGTTATTGATCAAGCGAAGCAAGCTAGTCTGGACTATGTCTTAACGAACATTCCATCGGGTACTTATAAGCAGATCAAATTTGGTTTGGGTGTAAAACAGGATTTGAATACAATCGATCAAGTGAGATTTCCAACATTTTATGCCACTGCTGGTGCTAATGATACTAAAATGATGTGGGAGTGGGGAACAGGTTATCGATTTACAAAATTGGAAGGCTTTTATGAAATCGATAATAAAACCATGTCTATTCACACCGGTAGCACTATTGAAGGAAATGAAGGTGCATATACGCAAGGTGTGGATGCATATCGCGATATCACATTAGATCTGACAACAGTTGCTATTGTGGGTCAACGTGCTCCTAAAATAACCATTACAGCAGATTTTAATCAACTGTTGACCGGGAAGACCAATACCATTACCCTATCAACAGGGACAGGGATGGGGAATAATGCTACACCAAATGTTCATACTGCTGTTCAAATGTTAAAATTCGTGGACAATCTCGGTGGTAATGGTTCTAGTGATGTATCAGGAATGTTTTCTATAAGTAAAGTAGAAAACTAAGATCGGACACGAGCTGATCAAAGGAGATGAGTGGATCAGCTCGTGTTTTTATAATTTAAAAATAGCTATACAAGTGGAAAAAATAGTAGGGATTATAGTGGTGTTCATCTTGTTGCTCTCTTGTAGTAAAGAAGATGATAAAACTTCCTTTTCTTTCGATAACCCAGAGCTTTCATTGGAAATTCCTGCTGGATTTCCTATTTTAAATAATAGTGTGAAAAATAATAGGCCAACAAAATATGGAGTAGAACTGGGAGAAAAGTTATTTAATGAAAAAAAATTAAGCGGAAATAATAGCATATCCTGTGCGAGCTGTCACCATAGGGCCCATGCTTTTGCTGATCATAATCCGAGAGCCATAGGCATTTATGGTCGAATAGGTCTTAGAAATACCCCGCCGATACAAAATATGGCCTTTATGCAGTTTTATAATTGGGATGGAAATGTTCTCCAACTAGAAAAACAACCCTTGGTACCTATCATAACACATGAAGAGATGAATTCTTCTATTGTAGAAGTTATTGGGAAAATAAGCCAGGACATTTCCTATCAAGAATTGTTTAAAAAGGCATTTGGAGATGAATATATTACGCCTGATCGGATTTATCGTAGTATAGCCCAATATGCTTATACTCTTATCAGTGCTAATAGTAAATATGATCACGTAATGCGAAATAAGGATGAAAAATTCACTAAAAGTGAAGCGCAGGGCTATCAGATATTTAAACAAAAATGCGAGAGTTGTCACAATACGGAACTTTTTACGGATCAGAGTTTCAGAAACGTGGGCTTTCCATTACACAGTAGTTCTGAAGAAGCGGGACGTGCTCGGGTGACGGGAATGCTTTCCGATTTTATGAGTTTTAGGGTTCCTAGCTTAAGGAATATTGAATATACTGCGCCTTATGGTAGCTTTGGTCAGTTTGCAACGTTAATAGAGGTGTTGGATTACTTTGATAAAGGTGTTAGAGATACTGAAAATCTGGATCCTATTTTAAAAGAAAATGGCAATCGGATCCCATTAACTGATCACGAAAAACAAGATATTATTTCATTTTTGAAAACGCTTAGTGATCCTGAGTTCTTAGGATCAGGGTCCTAACTTTGGACAAGATGCAGTGCTGGAGTTCATAATAAAACTAAGTGAAATTTTTGATGTATAAATTAGGATATCCCTCTCGTCTTGAGTTCTTGATTGATTTTCTTTAAATTTTTAAAATTAATGATCGTCGTGGGTGACAAAGCAAAAGGAATAGCGACCAATGCACTGAATTTTTTGGTTACGGAAATATAGATTCCCATTCCCAATAGGATAAGTAACATAACGGTCAATAGAACTGCAGCTATTGTTGTTACTTTTTTGGCATTGATTAGTTCTTCATTGCTCATTTCTTGGTATGATTTCTTATTCATGGCTGGTTTAAGTGATTGATTCGTAGCTAAAGATAAAAACCTTTGTTTATTAATCTGATTTTTTTTTATGAAAAAAATCAGATCGTATAGCATTTTTAAGAATTGTTTAATGATGATTTACTAGTTTTTAAAAGTCGGTTTGTTAAATACTTTCTTACTGGTATGTCGTAAAATTTTAAAGAGATATAAGCAAGTATGATACTTCCAATAAGAACAGCTGCTGCACCAGGTAATGATTCTTCAAAAGTAAGTTTATGATTTTTTACCCAGGCATAGTACAGATAGATAAAAGGATAATGAATGGTATATAAAGGATACGAAATATCGCCTAAAAATTTACATATCTGAGTTGTATACTTATCGCTGGTTTTTCCAGATGCTCCAAGATAAACTAATATTGGGAAAATCACGATACAGCATAAGGTATCATATAGCCCGTTCATCCATAAATACTCTGCTCCGCCAATACGTGGTACGGTAAGAAGAGCAACTAACAGGAGACTACACATCCAAAAAGCTCTTTTTATATGAACGGGATTGAAAACACGTGAGAGTAATAAACCTGCAGAAAAAGAAAATAGCATCCTTAAAAATCCAGCAGTAAATTCGATTTCGGTCAGCGAGAATCCAGCACAGAGATCCCCGTAAGGTCCTACTATTGCAAATGTCGCTAAGCCACAACCTGCAATAAAGACTAAGCCTGCAAGAATCTTGGTGGAAAATCTTCGGATAATCAAGGCATAGAGTATATTTCCCATATATTCAAAAAATAAAGACCAGCTTGGGCCATTCAAAGGAAACATTTCACCTAAACCGCGTACTTCATGCCCTGGCATTGCTGGGATCAAAAATGCGTTTAATAATGTCGCACCGAGCAATGCCATGATACTGACAGTAGAAACATCCCATACCGAGCAGCCTTGGAAGTAAAATAGAATGGCACCAATGATCGCACCCATAAAGACCATGGGATGAAGTCGAATTATTCGGCGTTTGATAAAATCTAAAGTTGATGTTGTTGCCCAACGATCATCATAAGCATAACCAATCACAAATCCGGATAGTATAAAGAAAAAATCGACGGCTAAATAACCATGATTGATTACCTGGTCCAAATGACTCGTTGCAAAAGCTTCAAATATGTGAAAACATACAACCGTAATAGCTGCCACACCTCGTAACCCATCGAGTATAGGGTAATGTGGTTTTGTATTATTGAAAGTCGCTGTTGAAATTTGTGTATGGAGCATAAAATATAAGTCGGTTGTTCGTATTGTTGGTTTTTGTAAGAGAAAGATGGTGAATATAGGAAATTATAACAATTTATAAATAATTATTTATGATCAGATACCATCAACTTGTTTGGACTTGTTTATCTCAGCGTATTAAGAGCCAATAAAACGGTGTATAGGAATATGAGGTTGATATTTTAAGGTTGAGGGAGGCTTGTTGTAATGTTGCTATAATGGTATTATACATGTAGATGTTAGAATACATCAAATATGGAATTAAAGGAATGAAAGTAGGTCATGATAAATTGAAGAGGACAAGAATATTGCTCGACTTGCAAAAGTCTATATATTCATCTTATTAAGATAACGCATACCTTAGAGAAATAGAAAACTTATTTTAAAAACACCATTTAGGAATGGAAATATCGGTATTTTATCTATAGACTGTATATGCTATAGATAAAATACTTGATGATATCAGAACAATCGATTTTTATAAACTCATGATTTAAAATTAGTTTACCATAGCGTCTTTTTAGCCCTTTGACTAATCTAAGACAAGCTGCCCAAACTTTTTGCTTCAAATGTCGACAGTTCATCGAACTTTTCTGCATGTACTTTTTTGACCCAATTTGGATCTTGTAAAATTGCTCTACCTACTGCAACAAGATCAAAGTCTCCTCTTTCATATCTGCGAACCAATTCATCTAAGGCAACTGGAACTGATTTTGATTCGGAATTGGTAAATACATCCCCAAAATCTTTATCAAGGCCTACAGAACCCACGGTAATAGTGGGTTGTCCAGATACTTTTTTCAGCCAACCTGCAAAATTCAGGTCACTGCCTTCAAATTCCGGTTCCCAATAACGGCGTTGGCTACCATGAAAAATATCTACTCCAGCATCGACTAGTGGTAAGATCCAATCTTCTAAAGATGCAGGTGTTGGAGCCAATTTAGCAGTATAATCCTGTTGTTTCCATTGCGACAGGCGTAGGATAATAACAAAATCAGGACCTACTGCTTGGCGCATCGCTTTTATGACTTCAACAGCAAATCTGGATCTTTCTTTGATTGTTTTACCTCCAAATTCGTCAGTTCTATGATTCATACCTTCCCAGAAAAACTGGTCAATTAAATAGCCATGTGCACCATGAATTTCAAATGCATCGAATCCTAGATCTTTCGCTGCTTTTGCCGCATGCGCATAAGCTTGTATCGTATGTTCAATATCTGCTAAGCTCATTGAATCTGGACTTTCAAAAGGTGCTGGAGGAGTCCATTGCATCGGTGTATAGCCTACATGCCATATTTGAGGGGCTATTTTTCCACCTTTTTGATGAACAGCATCAGCAATATTTTTCCAAGCAGATAATGCCTGATCACCATAAAAATTTGGAATATCCTTTAGGTTTTTTGATGATGGTCTGTCAATTACAGTACCTTCTGTCAGGATTAATCCTACTTCAGCTGCTGCACGACGTTCGTAATAACCTTTGACATCATCACCTGGAATGCCATCGATAGAAAATGCACGTGTCATCGGTGCCATGACAAAACGATTGTTGAGAACGAGGTTTTTGTATTGAAATGGATTAAATAGTGTTTGTATACTCATTATATTTTATTTTAAAATTTGATCGTATTGCAAATATATTTCAATTAGTGTACTTTTGTAACTATTGATAGTATAAAGTGGTTACCTAGATGTAACTATTCAATAATTTGTATATGAAACGAACGGATTTTAAGAGCTGCTCATGCGCTATGCAGCGTTCGATGGGAATTTTAGGAACAAGATGGAAGCCTGTTATCATCTATACTTTGCGTGATCGGAAAGCACGCTTTGGACAATTGGATGCTATGATAGAGCATATTTCTAGGAAGGTATTGACGAGTTCGCTGAAAGAGTTGGAAGAGGATGGTATTATCTTTAGAGAGGAGTTTAAAGAGTTGCCCCCTCGAGTAGAATATTCTTTAACCGAAAAAGGAAAAGCATTAATACCGATTATGTGTCAACTCGCAAAATGGAATGAAGCATATCATGAAGATCAAGAAATCGCTATGCCCTAACTGGTGATTTTTTCATAAACATTCAAATAGGCGATTCGTATTACATGGTAGTAAGACTGAAAACCTTTTGTTAATGATATCCATAACTTGCTCAGTCTTTTGTTGCTGGTGTTAAATACGCTATTGCTGTGTAAATACCCGAAATGAATTTAAGACTGAACCTATTGCTGATGTTGTTGTTTTCAATGCAATGATTTACAACTCAAATAACATAATTGCTATGGAAAATCAAATTAATAATCCAGAAATTATCAATGATCTTATCAAGATCAACAATGATCGCATAGAAGGATATAAAACAGCATCTGATCTTGCAAACAATATGGGAGTGGATAGCTTAGGCGGTATTTTCGGGAAATATATGCAGCAATCAAAACAATTTATAGAAGAGTTAACACCTTATGTTAAACTCGAGGGTGAGGAGCCAACGGAAAGTACGATGATGAGTGGTAAACTTTTTAGATTGTGGATGAATGTTAAAGTAAATATTTCAGGAAATGATAAGAGAAGCTTATTGGAAAGTTGTGAAAAAGGAGAGGATGCTTTTAAGGAAACCTATAAAAACACACTAGAAGAGGATGCTGATCAGTTATCAATAGAAGTGAAAAATATGGTGTTGAACCAATTGGGTAAGCAGCTAGCTGCGCATAATGATATTAAAATGTTACGTGATAACGCATCGTTATAAAACAAGACTTTATTATGTAATTGTAGTTTGAAGATAAATATAGTATATTTAAATTACTGAATTAAATGAAAAGGGGACCTATGTCCCCTTTTCAACATAAGGCTTATATCACCTGATGGTATGCTGCACAACATTCATTTTATAAACTTAGAAATTGGAATATAAACATCATAATTGGAGAGAATATGGGAAAACGTTTTTTTGTGTGTATATTTTTTGTGTTAAGTACAATTATTTGCTTTGGTCAAATTGATATTGATAAAATAAGATCTGACTATTCGGTAGCTGTTAAAGATAAAAAACTCTGTGAGAATAATCTAAAAACCTTAGAATCTGGAGCCAAAACTGCAACAGAACAAGGATATCTCGCAGCATATGAAATATTATGGGCAAAGCATAAGAACAATCCATTTACAAAGCTAAGCCAGTTTAAAAAAGGTAAGAATAGACTAGAATCTGTTATATCAAAAAATAAAGATAATATTGATCTGCATTTTATAAGATGGTCTGTCCAAACACATGCTCCCTCATTTCTAGATTATCATAAAGATCGATTAGTGGATAAAAATTTTTTAGTTCAAAATCTTAAAAAATTGCCAAGTCAAGAAGGTAAAAAAATAATTTTCAAATATCTGAAGGAAGCAAATAGTTATTTGAAAGGGGATCATTTATTCACGAAAGATGAGCTTGCGGAACTGTCAAAATAGAGACTTTCTGTGGAGTTTTAAAAATATTTTCATTATAAAAAACCTTTGTCCATTGTCGGTTGTATCTATACTGATCGATATTGATAAAATAAATAATATGCTGATGAATCAATCCTATTTTCAAAAGGTATGCAGAATTGCTCTTGGTACTTTTTTAATGACTGCTGGTATCTCACATCTAACATTTGCTCGTAAAGAATTTCGGGCTCAGGTGCCTAATTGGGTTCCACTTAAAAAGGATGATACGGTGGTGTTTTCTGGACTAGCGGAAATTTCTTTAGGTGCTGCTCTAATTTTTACAAATGAAAAACATAGAGAAACTGTTGGTCAAATAGCGGCTGGATTTTTTACATCTGTGTTTCCTGGCAATATCGCCCAATATGTAGAAAAACGTGATGCCTTTGGTCTCGATACTAATGCTAAGAGATTTGCACGACTGTTCTTTCAACCCGTACTTATTGCTTGGGCATTAGCGAGTACGAAGGATAACAAAAGCAAATAAAATAACTTTCTTTTTTTATTCAAAACATATTATTTTATCCCATATAGTAATATGATGGATATATTATTTTTTATAAAATTCCTGTATTAATTTCTTAATACCATTTTCAACAATATATGCCTAGACTTTATGCTATGTTTTGAGTCACATTGATTCAGTACAAGGAGTATAATGGATCTAATTATGCACAGCATGCCTAGCATGATTAATACGTGCTGATATTATCAATTGGTTATTATTTGTAAGATGCTCCTTTCCTATGGATCTATCTGCTTTGGCATGTCTTAGTTTTGCAATTTACGGTATGCTGAATTTGCTTGGATGTGTTCAGCAAGTGTCTCATCGCCATTTACAAATAAAGGGGTAGAGTCTGAGTGAAAATTTTGGATTATGATATGCGACACTAGTCATCTCATGATGGATTGAAATTTCATTTGCCAATTCTTCATAAATTTTCATTTTTAAACAATTTTCTTTGCTTTTATCAGTTTCGATCTTTCCTCCCCGAAATTTTCATTTCAATATAGTTTTCATTAAATCAATATAGTCTTCATTAAAGTAGAACGGTTATATTAATACTTTTTGATCATGTTATAGTGATAGGTCCAGAGTAGCATGGTGGATTAAAAATAGATATTCTAACCTTCTAAAATTGTCATATCTGATTGTCATAGAGGGTTTATCATGTTCATTCATGTATCAAGATTGTGTATGATAAATTACTTACTAAAATGGCTTAGGGATTGTATTAAATACCGAAAGGGCAAGCATTATGCGAAAACGCATAACCTTGCCCAAATCGTAATCATATTAATTAAATATGATACATGGAATATTATTATTTACTGGAGTTAACCTCTTGTCAACCATCCGCTGCGTCCTGCTGTAGCAATTGCATATGGAGTAATCCAGAATAGAGAGAATGCATAGAATATACTGTAAGTATAAGCCCAAAATGCTTCTTTTTTATTGTCACTTTTTGAGGCAAAGAAGAATGCTTGAATACTTGAAAAAATTAGTATTCCTACAAAAGTTGAACTCAAGAACATTAAAGGATAATGATATATTGTCCACATCATTAACAAAAGCAGCGGATAGGAAAGCAATACTTTTTTCCATTGCATAAGTAATAAAATACGCGTTCCTAATTTTTTGCCCTCACGGAAATTGGTAAAAGCAAAACGGCTCATCATAATATTTTCACGCACATTACTTCTTTCCCAACGAATAAACATCTTATATAAGTTTTTATAACGTACAGGAGTATCGGTATAGACATATGCATTGGATTGAAACAAAACATGGAAACCTTGTTTCAAAATCATGTTGGTCATAGCCCTGTCTTCTCCAATATCCGAAGGTTGATTCATAAATGTTTGATTCATCCAATCTTCTAAACAATTCATGACGGCATCTTTTCGATATGCTGATAAAGCTCCCGGTGTACACATTACCGAACCTAATACACTTTGTGCGGAGCGGACAAATTCAAAACTGAATATAAAACTCACACTAAGCATGCGTGGTATTATAGCTTTTTTATTATTGAGTACACGAACATTTCCAGCAACAGCACCACAATCTTTATTTTTCACAAAAGGAGAGGCCATATTTCTAAGTGTATCTTTTTTTACTACAGAATCACTATCAACAGTAATGAATATATCACCTTTACCTAATTTGAAACCACGGTAAAGCGCATGTCGTTTTCCCATGTTCTTAGGTTGTTGATAAATTTCGACGCGATCACCCAACTCCGCTTTAGCGCGTTGTATCCACGAGAATGTATCATCTTTACTACCATCATCGATTGCTATTAATTGGAGCTTGTGCCCAGGATAATCGCTATTAGCAAGACTACGTAAAGTATCATAGACAAGATGTCCTTCATTGTAAGCTGGTACTATAACTGTACATGAAGGCAATTCTTCATCAGATACAGAGGCAATAGGCTTATATTTTGTATGTAAAATTATCAAATAGACTAAGAAACTGATACTGGATAGTAAAAGGAAAATACCAAATCCAATAATTATAGTTCCGCCAATGCTATCTAGACGTTCAAAACGTAATGCTTCGAATTCTGTCTGAAGCATATATAGACCAAATACTGACGTTAATAAAATCAAAAATGTTATGCCCCATATACTATACTCTTTGAGACCATATTGAATTGATTTGCGTAACAAACTGTTTTTTTGTTGTTTTAATTGCTGCTCGTTTGAATTTAATACAGCTGGCTTTACTAGCACCTTAACCTCCTTTGTAGGAGTGAGAACTTCTTCCATGTAATTCATATCCTATATTATTTAGTGTGTGTTAATGCATTTGATCTGAGATACAAATGACAAACTTACCTTTGTAATAAAAATATTACGATTTGGTATTTACAAAAGACATGCCTCAATAATTGGCACGAATTGGACTAAATTTATAAGTGTAACAAACTCGATATAATAAATGGTGTTGTAAGCAATTGATTTACAGTGATATTTATGTGAATATTTTTCTTTAAATCTTTTTTAACATGATATATGGTATGTGTGTTTTTTAAGGTTTTTTAACATTTCGATCATTTTTTCATTATATTCTTTATGGTTATGATTTCGAATTTGTACTGCAATTTGGGATAATTATCCATAGATCTTATTCCATTGTGACGAATATTTGGATGGTTTTCTTTTAGAATTGCTGTTCTAGTAAACAAGATCATCCTACCTAAATTTGTTATTTAGATGGCTCTCCTTAATATAATTTGATGTTCAAATAGATGTTTCCACTTTATAGATGCAAATAGGTTGGTTTGATGATGGAAAATGAACCAGTGCCATGTAAAAGAATGATAGAGTAGTTGTAAATCTCTGCCAATATAAAAAAGAAGGATAGATGATTTCTAGTTAAACATCTGTTACTGGATCTGGTAGTAAAGAATTTGCTGCTCTTTCTGTTTTTTAGAAAGTGTAATTAAAACTTATGTCAAATGTTGCTATTTCAGCTTCAGATGCAACGGGTCGAGGTTCTAAGGCGACTTTTGTGAAATAAAAAACTAGTCTCATATACGAGAAATAGAAAACGGATTGGCCCTAAGGGATCAATCCGTTGATTAATAGTTTAAAACTGTATTGGATTAATATCTATTTCGATAATAGGGCGAGTAATTCCTTTGCCGTTTCTTCTGAAGAACCTGGATTTTGACCTGTGATCAAATTGCCATCTTTTAAAACATAACTACCCCAATCTTCTCCTTTACTATAATCACCACCAAGTTTTATAAGTTCATCTTCTACTAAGAAGGGAACAACATCTGTCAATTGAACAGCCTCTTCTTCAGAATTCGAAAATCCAGTAACTTTTTTACCTTTTACTAATGGGATACCATCGCTGTCTTTAACAAACCGGAATACACCAGGAGCATGACATACCGCGGCAACAGGCTTATTGTTTTTCCAAAAATCTTCTATAAGTGTTATAGAGGTTTTATCATTCGCCAAATCCCAAAGTGGGCCATGTCCGCCGGGATAAAAAATAGCATCGTAATCCTGTTCGTCTACTTCACTCAATATCATGCTATTGGCCAATTTAGCTTGTAATTCCTTGTCCTCATCAAATCGTTTTGTCGCTTCAGTCTGGAATTCTGGAAGTGCGCTTTTAGGATCTATCGGAGGTTGTCCACCTTTTGGAGAAGCGACTGTCACATCGACTCCTGCATCAGCCATAACATAATAGGGTGCAGCAAATTCTTCGACCCAAAAACCTGTTTTATTTCCTGTATCTCCAAGTTGATCATGAGAGGTAAGTACGACTAATACTTTCAAATTTTCTTTTTCCATCTTTAAAATTTTTTAAATGTTTAAAATGATATCACAAAATAGGGTATAAATTATCGAACCCTTATGTGATATACATCACATTTTAAAGAATGTTTGTTTTGGTGACATATATCACCCTATCTGGCATGATACAGGCGGCTGAGGGTTTCGCGGGATACACCAAGATACGCCGCAATTAAATGTTTTGGAACTAGGTTGTAGAGTTCTGGATATTGTTGCATCAATTCTTCATACCGACTTCGGGCATCGTTGTTAAGTAAGGAGAGAATTCTTTTTTGTAAACCTATATAACCCTTATTGGAACGCCACCTTAGAAAAGTTTCCACTTCGTGTATTTCTTTGCACACTTTTTCTCGGTCTTCACTAAACAGGCAAAGGGTATCTGCATCACTTACACAATCCAGATTAACTGTTGCTTTTTTATTGTTATGTAACGCATTATAATCAGATGCCCACCAGGTTTTTGTTGCAAATTGTAGGATGTGCATCTTTTGTTCATCATTAACAAAAAATGTTTTAAGACAGCCATTTAAAACAAAATACTCGCATGGTACATCATCACCAATTTGGATGATGGATTGTTTCTTCTTAAATGATACGGGTTTAAAAAAAGAAAAGAAATAATCAAACTGTTCATCGTTGAGTTGAATAGTTTGATCGATATGTCGTCTAAGAATTTCGCGATCCTTCATGAGTAGAAGATACATTTTTTATAGCAAAGTTCAATAATATCTCGATTATTGAACTTTGCTCTTTCTTATTATTAAGAATAATCATCAGCTTCTAAACGATATTTTGATCTTTATTTTTGTTTTTAAGTTTGTTCTTTAGATTTTTCCCGAGTATGTAAATGGAAAATATAAAGACAACGCTGTAAACAATAGCTAGTGCTGGTTTCTCAAATTTTAGATTTTCAAAGTCGAATTCTTTATATAATCTTACCCCAATTATGATCGCTATAATACCAAAAATAAAGGATGATGCTTTTTTATTTTCCATATGTTAATGTTTTATAAGTATGTCAATTAATGTTCCTATTGCAACAGCTAAAATTGCAGCACTCACGACCCCTAACATATATGCAGCAAATCCTTTTAGATAATTACTGAGTTTCTTGTCAAAAAATTGTCCAATAGCCCAACTGAAATATGCAATTCCAATAATGCCTCCATATTGCATGATGTCAATTTTTATTAAACCTTGTAAGAGTGCGCAACATGCAAAAATGAGCATCTCTATCCCCATGACAAAACAAAGTAAGATTAGAATCTCAAATAGATTGTAGTTATAGTTTTTAAAAAATATTTTAACCCAGAAAGCAATGAATATTCCAAGTATAATATTGGAATAACCATAGTGAGCTTGCACCCAAGTAAAAATTTTTCCTGTCGTTGTTTGCTCGATTTCTTGATAACTTATATAGCCGTCTTCTATATGGAAAAAACCATTAATCAACGAATAAATAAGAGAAGTTACAATAATAAATATGATTGGTTTTACAAGTCGAGCACGATTTTCTGAAATATAATGCCTGACATTATCACCGGGTTTGGTTAGTAATTCTCTTATCGTATATAAAATCCCTCTTTCGAAATGTAAAACATGCTCGATTTCGTGCGTAATGTAGTGTCTATCAATTCTTTTAAGGATTGTGGGTTGTCCACAATTTGGACAATAGTTTTGAAAGACTTCGGTGTTGCAGTTTTTACAATTCATTTATTTTTTAATATTTTAGACAATATTTAGTTAAGGTTAGTTCGGTTAAAACTGCTATTTATATACAAATATGTAAAAGTTTCATCAAATATGCAATCGGCATATCTGTAAAAAGGAAGGTTTATATGATTTAGAAGTTTCAAAGGTATGATAATGATTTATCCGATATGTTCCTTTTAGAATTGAGATGTGTAGAAATTTAGGTTTTCAATCTTAGTAATCCAATGATTGCCAGATCATTTTTAATATTGATGTATTGTACTATATTAGAAGAAAGCTTATTGTTAACAATTTTCAGACAATGATCTACATTTTAGCACCATATTTGATTCATATATTTAACATAAGTGGTTAGCGAGCAACAACAATAATTGAACTGAAATTTTGAGAGGAACAATTGGTTGAAAATTGGTGTTATATTTTTTACTGATGAGGATTTTAGGTACGTTATTTTCTTTATTGAGTTGCTGCGCTCCTATTTTTTGTTGTTAATTATTATTTTTTCAAAGATATTAAAGTTAATAGCTTGCTCAAAAGGATTATGACATATATGATTCTCCTCCTTGTAGTCTCCATTTTATTTGGTTACGGCGGAGATTGGTTTTTTTAATAATGCCATATTTTGAGCAGGATCTGATTGCATAAAAGGATAGGCAATCAACAGAAATATCCTTTACTATTTCCATATTTAATTATCTTAATCATGACATTACTTTTTAATTTCCTATCATTACCTGATCACGTTGTATTACAGATAAAGGCTTTGGCTAAAATCATCTATCGGCAACAAATGATCAACTGGATGAAATTTTTAAAAGTGACTATCTTATTTTTTTGTTATCAACAAGTAGAGGCTCAAGTTTCAAAAGATGCTTTAGATGGGATGACCTCTTATATGCTAGTAGAGAAGATCAATATCAATGGGTTTCATCATCAGGTATATATAAAGAATATTAAAGAAAATACGGTAGAAGCGGAGATACCCCCCGAAGACCCTAATGCTCCGCAACAAGTTACTGCACTAAAAAAAATTATGGATTATGATGCTGATCAAAAAGGGGAGGAATATGTTCTTTATTGGCTGGACGATAAAAGTCAAAAGATATTGGAATTGACCTTTCCTAAACAAATTAAGGATGCAGAAAATAAGATTATAGCTGAAGGGAGTTACTCAATCATAGGTAAAAATTTAAAAATTGTAATCTTGCATTTCGATTATCATTTTCCAGCAAAAATGGTTACCATGTATCGCTTAAATAGGATAGGGAGAATTTCTTTTGTTGATCGGAAAGCGATGACCTTGGATCCGGATAGTTTTAGCAATGATTATGTAAAAAGAGCAAGGGAGAAAAATATCATATCGAATTAATTAAAGTGGAACAGTGGTCCATGTCTATTTATTTTTCATTTCCATCATATATTTATCTATCTCCTTTCCAAAACCATCCTGTACAATAGCTATGGTATGAAATCCATTTTTTTCGTAAAATGCTGCAGTATGCTGTGAGGTTTCCAATACATATGTTTTATGCGGGTAGCAGTTTTTCATGATCTCTAGCCTGTATTGAGTAAGCAATTTACCTATTCCTTTTTTATGATGCTGGGCATGCACCATTCCCCATGCTAGACTGGCTTCGCCTTTTATTTCGTCAATAAAAATTCCTCCACAGGCTAATATCTGCTCACCTTCTTTAATCAGGTAGTAATTTTCATGAGTATGGTGATCTAAAAAGTTTTCAAATAATGGCAACTCTTGCTGGTCAAAAAAGATTGGTAAATTACTTTTAAATATTTCGATACATTTTTCCCTGTAAAATGCTGTATAGTTTATGAATAGCATGAAAATAAAAAATTTAAGCAATTAAGATACAGCAAAAGTAGTAGAATACCTAACAGGTCATGGTTTTTTAAGAGATTGTATTATATTCCAATAGCCTTTTAATGAATAGTGTATTAAAAATGGTTGTTTACCATAACGTTAGTAGTACGATAGGAGTAATGATCAATGGATATGGTAATTTTTAAATATTGGGTTTGATTATCTATTATCATCATTTAATAATGGCATCATGAATAAAGGTATGGATCGTGTTTATTTACTTTCAATTCTCGTTAAGATCATGATATCTCGATCTATGGAATCAATTTTATATAAATTGTTTGATGGATAAAATGCACTGTCGAAATGGATCATATTCTTTGAAAATTTAAATCTTCCCTTTGTCGTTTGCTGATTATTGGGAATGGTATAAGACTCACGATACATGCGATCGTATTCCTTACGGTGACGCCATGCATTTTGATATGTAATTGTTTTTTTTCCTTTATAGGTTCCATCTTTGTTTAATTTAATTAAATAAGAAGTTTCTATATCATAAGATTCGGGACTCCATGCCGTGTCGGGTTTGACCGGATTCTCAAATCGATGGAGTAATCCGCCATTGAATTTGTTGTCAAAATTAGGATTATTTGTGATTGGGTTTTGAAGACGATAATTTTTATTGATCCCAAATAAGGTATCGAGATTTTTATTTGCAACAAATTGCCAGTTGTCGTAAATATAATCTTCAGGTTGGATTACTTCACTTATACGTTTAATATATAGGGTATCTAGATTGTCTATGGCACCCTTTGTTCTACCGCCACCATATCTGCTAAAAAAATCTTTGCTATAACTTTGATAACCTGGCTTATCAATGTCCAATTCAAAAAATAAAGGCGGAGCCTCCATAACCATGATCTCTGATAATAAAAATTTACTTAACCTGATTTCTTTCAAATAAAATTTTCCGTTTTCATCAGTATGTGTTTCTCCAACTTTACAGCCAGGGATAGGCTTATTGTCATAATCATAAATATAGCCTGTGATAGCGGGGCGGCTTAATCTTGAAATACAAGAATTAAATAAGCATAAGATTGTACTTAAACACAAGATAATGATGATGCTTTTTTTCATGATTTTAATTTATTTGTATCTAAGCCTATTTTCTTTCAACCAATAATTGACTAATTTGTTTTCCAAAGTAATCAATTTTGAATTGGGTAATGTATTGTGAACAAAATTTCTTATTTATCAGGTATGAATAGATTTTAATATCTATTTAGTAGATATTATCTTATCAATTTATAATCGATCCATCTGTCTGGCGATACACTAATTCTATATATTTTTTAGATCAAAAGATTTTATATAACCTGTTCCTTGAAAGGAAACACGTGCACCTACAATTTTACCAATACTTTTTGCAAAACGACCTTCATAAATCTTCGTTCCATTCAAATCAATTTTTATAGATTTTGATTTTGAAATACAGCTGATTTGTACTGGTTTTTTAAAATCAGTCGAGAATGTTGATAAGTCATTTGTCATACCATCAACTAACTTTTCACCAATCCTTAATTTAAGTTCCCCAACACACCCTGGTGTTGATAAAGGAATGGTAATCACACCTTCAGTTCCTAATAACATGATACTTGCTTGCTTGCAAGGATTATTGTAATGGTTAGCAGTATTTTGTAGTTCGAGCTTTAATGCAAAATTTTCACTGGAAACATTGAATTTTTTACTTACATGGGTAAGAATAAGTGTTGGTACTTCTTTTTGATTATCCAATTGCTCATTCTTTAAATCAGTTTCTTTAATCCCAACCCAATCGCCATGATTAATCGTCTTTTCTGGTAAATAAATGGGGATTGGTTCCCTATGAAGCATTCCCATCCAATCTTTAGATTCTATCAGAATATCATGTTCACGAACGATCGAATCATTGAGAATCAATTTAGCTCGGTAATAGCCAGGCATGTAATAGGTACTCGTATATTCATGTTTATTTTTATCTACTTTAAATCTTCTTTTAGGATCCCAGCTTTGTTGGATAAAAACACTGTCCGCATTACTTTTGCTCACATTGTATTTGAATATCACTGTATTGGGCACGCCAAAGGTGACAGGTCTACTGGAAAAAGTGATGTGACTATAGATTATTTTTTTAGCACCTTTAATGAAGAATGCAAAGCTGATCAACAGTGTACATGCTAAGATTAAAAAAGCAAGAAAGAAAGCATTCTTCAAATCATATTTTTTACGATTTATTGGAGTATGGCTTATATTTAACGAATTTGTAAAAGATCGCCAGTTAGGAAAATCAGCAAACTTTGCTAGAGCATCCAGTGTACTCAAATTTGGAGTACTATTATATTGAATTTTACCCCAAATACGTTTTAAAGTACTGGCACTTAGCATGACATTGGTCTGCTCGAATATCAGATTGCTCAGATTCTCAAAATCTTGAGATTGCCACAAAGAGCTATTTCCCCAACCAAGTTTGTTTTCGATCAGTTCTTTGCATTTATCTATAAGCTGTTGATTTTTAAACATATATTTCTTGTGATCAATCTTGAAAAGACTTGAATGGTTTTGAATATACAACTTATCCAGCATATAAATATCTTAGTTGCCGAACAATAAATTAATTAAATATAAATTTCAAACCCTAACACATGTTAAAGATGAATAGATTTAAAATTTTTCTATGTATCATTACTTTTATCAGCCTTACATTAAGCACCAGTGCACAAGAAATTATTCTTAAACCAGTTCTCTCGCATGAGGTATTCGAAGTGATGAATAGAACAATAATTGTTTTAAAAGATCAGCATAATAGGTCAATCGTGAATGTAAAGGCTCAACCTTATCCTGGTATTGCTTGGATAAAAGGAATTGAATTTCAAAATGGGACAATTGAATTTGATGTAAAGGGAAAGGATGTTTTACAGGAGAGTTTTGTAGGAATCGCCTTTCACGGCATGCGTGATAGTATATATGAAGCAGTTTATTTTCGTCCGTTTAATTTTCATGCTAAAGATCCAATAAGAAGAAAACATGCTGTACAGTACATTGCAGTCCCTGAAAATGATTGGCCTTATTTAAGGGAGAATTTTCCGGACAAGTATGAAGCTCCTTTGTCCATTCCAGTCGATCCCAATGACTGGTTTCATGTCAAAATTATTATTCATAATAACCACATTAAAACCTTTATAAATGGAGATCCTAATCCTGCTCTTATTGTTGAATCTCTTCATCCGAATACAGGTGGCAAAATAGGTTTTTGGACTGGACACAAATCGGATGGTTATTTTTCGAATTTGGTTATTACTCGTGAAGGCAATGGCGTTTTAGTAGAATAATAAAGGATGAGTGGAATATATTTTTAGTAAATAGATCCCCTGTACAAGTTAGTACTAACTTGTACAGGGGATCTATTTTGACAGTTTTAAAATTTGTACACAAATGCATTGATATTCATGCCTGCTCCAACAGATGCGAATAGTGTAATATCTCCTTTATTGATCGAATGCTCGGGTATTTCTCCGTGTAGAATCATTGCTAATAATGTAGGTATGGTTGCAACACTATTATTGCCTAATTTTTGAATGATCATAGGCATAACATTTGGCGGCTTCGGGAGATCGTATAGTTGATAGAATCTGCTTACGATCGCTTCGTCCATTTTCTCATTAGCTTGATGAATGATGATCTTAGAAAGTTCATTTATAGAGTAGCCGCTATTGTCAAAACACGTTTTCATAGCCTGAGATACATTTGTTAGTGCAAATTCATATATTTTACGTCCTTTCATTTTTAAATACTTGGTATTTGAATCCTGATGGAAGTAAGATTTGCCGAAATATAAATAATCGCTTTCATTAAGGGTGAAAGAAGCAGATAGATGAGATTGAAGTCCAGAATCATCTTGATTAGCATCTAGGATTACTGCACCAGCACCATCTGCGTAAATCATGCTGTCTCTATCGTGAGGATCTATTACTCTAGATAATGTTTCTGCTCCGATAACCAGACATCTTTTAGCAATACATGCTTGAATAAATGCATTGGCCTGGATGACGCCTTCAATCCACCCCGGACAACCGAATAATAAGTCGTACGCAACACAAAAGTTATTTTTAATCTTTAAAAGATGTTTAACACGAGAGGCTAAACTTGGAACCATGTCAGATTGTACAGATTCATGCACAACATCTCCATAATTATGAGCAAAGATGATATAATCTAGGGTTTCGGGATCGATCTGAGCATCTTCGATTGCTTTCTGTGCAGCAAGAAAACCAAGGTCAGATGCCACTTGGTCAGTTTCTGCATAACGCCTTTCTTCAATTCCAGTTATTTCCTTTAATTTTTGGGTAATAATTGCATTTGACTGTTTTAATGGTACTCCGTTTTCGTCAAAGAAGGTAGACTCGTCAAAAAATTTATTTGTAACAGTATGTAAAGGAATATAATTTCCAGCGCCTATAATTTTGCTATTCATTTTTTTTTATATTACTTATTAATGTAGTCATTATTACTGATATCTGCAAATCTGCATCTAACGACAATTGTAAATTTTATCAATGTAATATAATTTTCCTTTATTTGTGAATATTATATTTGTATATTAAGTTAAAGCTATACTTATGTAGTTTTTAAATTGGTTCACACACTATAATTTGATTTTATAATGGGTAATAATTGTAATTTGATATTAGGTTCGTTTTATACGAAAAATCTTGTAGATGAGCTTCAGCTTTCGATGTGTGTGTTTATTAACAAGCATAAACAAAAGTCGATCGGGTTATTTCTCACGAGCGATCTAAAAGTAGATAATGAATTATTGGTCAGTTATGTACAGAAAAATGCAGGTCAAGGTCCAAAGCTTATCATCAATGAGGATTTGGTATTAAAGCATTTCAATAATAAAAAGGAACAATTTTACTATTGGAAAGGTACTGTCGCTACAATTCGAAGTATGGTACGACTATTGGATTTCTATTGTTTTACTGAATTGGGACAAAAACCGATTACTCCGATTGAAGGTCATCCATTTGTTATTCAAACAATGTATATGCTCGAGGAAGTGGAAAAGAGAAATTTGCAGATTGAAGCGAAACTGAAGCAATAATTGTTCTCCCTTCTATACAGGTCGTGTATACAATATATTTGATGGTTCAAAGAGGTTAGTATTTGAATGCAACTTTAATATTTATTCTTCACATTCGCTCTTTATGATGATTTGGTCATTCTTCGATTTTGCTTGGTGTTATTTATACAGGATGATTTCCTGGACTCGTGAAAAATTCAACCTCATTTCCAATCTTTGAGTACCATATCTTTCGTACATCTTCCATACTCAAAGTATCTTTATTCTCTAAAAGTTTTATAATCTATTTTTATCACGTGCTATAACCATATTGGGTTGGTTTTTAGCAGCGCAGACTACTTTTTCAAATTTATCACCGTACCAACACATACATTCCTTAGATGTGAGGGTGTAGATTATAGCGGTAATAAAAAAAGTTAATAAAGGACAAGATTATGCGCGATCAAATCAGTTGGGACTTTGGAAACGATATGAAATACCGGTATTTGATTAGTATTCTACGAGTGTTTAATCAAAAGTTTTCTTAATAACAGCTCGATCTCTTTAGCATGAGTCATGGTCATAAAATGACCTCCATGTTCGATCACATAAGACGGAATGATATTTTTAATGGGGATTATACGATCTTTGCTTCCATGTATATGAATGAGATCAGCTGAAATTATTTCATTTTTCCAGTTTAAGATTTTATCAATTGCCCATACTAAGAATTGTGGATCAGTATCCCGTAATATCTGCTTGAGCATCAATTTGTCTTCTTTTAAGGTTATGCCAAAGAAATAATCCAAAAGCATATTATGTTTTTTGAGCAAAGCATTAGGGAGAATATGATTAAGTTTTAGCGCTCCTATGATTCTGTAAAGTGTCGGTATTTCCTTTGTGCCTTTTGCTGAGGCTAGTAAAACAATTTTTTGCACTTTAATGATTTTAGCGATTTCTATCGCCATCATCCCTCCGAAAGAGAGTCCAATTAAGATAGGATCTTTTGCTGTTATTTTTAATGATAATCTTTTGGCATAAGATGCCATTGACTCCTGTGCAACCGGATGCATCCAATCTAAATATTCTATAGGTAAACCTTCGAAGTTTATTCTTGAAAATACCCTTCTATCTACACCCAACCCACTTAGTATATAAATATGACTGCTGTTCATCTTCTAATTGCTGATTATGCTCGACATATAATTTAATTTCTTAAAATTTATAAAGATATTTACCAGAATTTGTATTTTAATATTGATACTTTCAAATGAGTGAAAATTTACAGAATCGATCTTATGAAAAGTACTTTTTGCTCTCACTGGAAAATGATAATCACTTCTTATTTGATCGTTGTAAAAATTTAGTTATATTATGTCAGCAAGCCGAGAGCCTACGTGATTTTTTTAAACACGTAGGCTTGCACTAATTATTTCCCAGTTATGGCAATTTTGATTTCATTTCCTGTGTCCAGTCCACTGACACCTCCACCAGTGTATTTAACGGTGTAATTTCCCGGTTTCATCGTGTAATTCTTTGCTAGATTATATACGGTGCTCACGCTATCATGCGGTTGTACTTGAATATAGCTTTCTGCAGGAGGAGGCATTACTCTTCTGGCCATAGGACCATTAAAAAGTGCTTCGTTGCCCTGCTCGTCGATAACTTCCATATATTTTCCTAAAAATGGTTCAAAGGGTGTTTCCCATTTGCAAAAACGTTGTACCGTATCCGCATGATTGACCACGGTGAAAGACAATTGTACCGAATCTGTGGAGAAATTACTACCTACTGCTCTTAGATGTGTTTGAAGGGTGAGTAGTGTGGAGTCATTTTGTTTTACATCATTGGCTGAGCTTATTGTTTTTTGGTTTTGACAACTGGTAAACATGACAGTTGCAATACATAATATTAAAGAATATTGACGAATCATATATTTTGGAATTTAAATAGTTAATTATTGTGTTGTTTAGGATGTATTTAGATCGTTTTTTATTCAGTAGATAACGTAGAAAGCGGCATGCTGCTGATTAGTCCTGATAGCAAACCCGGTATGTTACTCATATCATTACTTGGAGGAAATCTCTGATACTTCAATCAATTCGGGTCCTCCTTCTAAAGGATAGCCTGCTACTTTTTTACCTTTAAGCGTGACAGATTTATCGATATAATCATCTAATTTTATTTTAATACTTTTCAAAGCATAAGTTTTGTTCTCTGCATCTATCATGTGTGTTCCATACTGAAAAGTAGTCATTCCTAAAGGAATTATTTTCCCTGTAATAACAATGGTGTCCCTATCTCCGGTATTTTTCATACTGCAGCAGCTAGAGAGTAAGCCTACGAGCATGGTGAATATCACGATCTTTTTCATATGTACTAAACGAAAGAAACAATGTTTACGCTACATGTTTATAATAATAAAGGTATTAAAGAAATCAGTTGTAGAAGGAATAATTAACTGTTATTATTTCTTTGTTGTGAAATGTTGCTGTTAATAGTAAATAATCATGCTAATATATCGATATATTGCTATTATATATCGATTTATGATTAACGACGAAGACATTTTGATTGTTAATTTGAACACTTACTCATATTAAGAATCTAATGTCATTATCTCAAGAACCTATTTCCGCGTTACAGCATATTCCGGACGTTATATTTGGTACAAGTAGTCTGGGAAATTTATATCATGAAGTTCCATTTGATGAAAAATTGGAAATTGTAAGGGCATGTGTACAACATTCGGATGGCCTTGCAGTGTTTGATACTGCGGGCAAATATGGCGCAGGTCTTTCTTTAGAATCTATAGGGACATGCTTAAAACATCTAAGTGTTCATCCATCAAAGGTATTGATCAGTAATAAGTTGGGTTGGTTTAGAGTGCCATTGGTAGGATTAGAACCGACCTTTGAACCAGGCGTATGGAAAGGAATTAAACATGACGCTGTACAAAAAATCAGTTACGAAGGTATTTTGGAGTGTTTCCATCAGGGAAATAGTTTATTAGGAGACTATACTGCGCAACTTGTTTCGGTACACGACCCAGACGAATATCTGGAAAAGGCGATAGATCAAGCTGATGAAGAAAAAAGGTATTTAGATATTTTGGAGGCATATCGTGCACTTTTGGATCTTAAAAAAGAAGGCAAAGTATTGGCTGTAGGTATAGGTGCTAAGAAATGGAAAATCATTCAGCGAATTTCCCAAGATGTCAAATTGGATTGGGTCATGATTGCCAATAGTCTTACCTTACACGATCATTCTCCTGATCTTTTAGCGTTTATCTCACAATTGGCAGATAAGCATATAATGGTTATTAATTCCGCTGTATTTCATGGAGGATTTTTAGTAGGAAGTGATTATTATAATTATCAATTAGTAGATAGAGAAACGAGGCAGGGGAGTGTTCTTTATGAATGGCGTGATAAATTTTGGACGATTTGTGATAGATTTAGCATTAAGCCTGCAGAGGCTTGTTTTGCCTTTGGTTTTGGGGTGGAAGGGATAAAATCGGTTGCATTAAATACTAGTAAGTCCGAAAAAGTACAGGAAAATATATCCATGGCAAAACGTTCAATTCCTAAAGAATTTTGGGATGCAATGCGTAATGAGGGATTGCTAAATTGAAAATTCAATCGCATTGAATCTCATCTTCCTATTCTACGTTTGTAACTTGTAGGGTTTTCGCCTGTCATTTTTTTAAATAATCGATTAAAATAGGATATATTTTCAAAACCTAATTTAAAGCTTATTTCCTGGATATTAATATCGTCCACCAGCATCATGAGTTGAGCTTTTTCTATTTTTTTCTGATTGATATATTTCATAGGGGTTACATCCATATGTTTTTTAAAAAGACGGATAAGATGATCTTTAGATAAGAATGTTAAATCGGCAAGGGCATCAATTGAGATCTGTTGATGAAGATGATCATCGATATAATCAAGCACCCGAGACAAGCGTTTGTCAACATCTGGTATTCTAGAGGTTGCACCTGCTAAAAATCTGCTGATCAATAGCTGTATAATTGCTTGGCTTTCGGCCTCTAAAGCAAAAGGAGAATTGATCTGTATAGCAATGTTTTTCATTAATTCAGATGAATTGTCATAGCTTTTAGGATCATATATGGATAGCTCGCGCCCAGGATTGATGGAATGTAACCTTTTTACAAGTTCAAGTAAAAATTTGTCCGCAAAGATTTCTTTTGGAAAGATATAGCGATCAAATATGCTGGATTTTCTTTCGGGGTTCTCATAGATGTGGATATAAAATAAAGATAATGTCGAGCTGCACTCATATCCGTGATGTACATGTGCGGGAGTGAGGTACATGTGATCAGCTTTTAGTTTGATAGACGTGTTTTGAAAAATTATGGTTGCTTCACCTTCTAGGATATAGTGTATTCTTGCAAATGGACTTTTAATGTTTTTAAAATTCCAGTCTCCGTCATGCTTCGCATAACCTATATTAAGTAAAGTGAAATCAAGTTTATTCTTTTCTTTGGTCATCATGATTTTGAAAGTCTGTTGAGTATGTTTTAAAAGTATGAAAAAATAGGCATAAAAAGTATAATGGCTAATTTTTAAAATGTCGATAATGTGTCTAATTTTGTCGATTACGTGCATGAAAGATGAAATCAGTTTATCATAATTTTGATTTTAATACTATTTGATCCCTATATGAAAAGATAACACTTTGTTTATTAGTGTTTTTTGATATATCTGGTGTGGGGAATTTTCAATTAAATACTTACTGTTATTTTATGAATAAAAAAGAGTGCTTATCAGACAGTAACTCAGTTCCTGTTAAGAGATATTGTCAGACGCTACAACTTAAAAATGATCAAGAATTGATTGAAAAATATATTCAAATGCATCATGAAGATCACCATTGGAAAATTATTCGCGATGGAATACGCGCTGTTGGAATCCTTAATATGGAAATATATTTATCTGATAATAAATTGTTTATGATAGTTGATGCTCCTTTGGATTTTGAATGGCACCTTGCGTTTGAAAAATTGAAAAAAATGCCCTTTCAAGAGGAATGGGAAAAAGAAATGTCTATTTATCAAGATTCCAGTGGTGGGAGCAGTATGGAAAAATGGCAGCTGATGGATCGTATATTTTATCTTTATGAATAGTATTATCAGTTTTATCAATTAACATCAAATTGACTAAAATAATATTATTATATTTTCTATTTATCGATTTTGTGCAATTTTTAGTCGATTATGTAACTCATTTTGTTAGCGATTAGCTTTACTTTTGTTTAAGTAACAATAACAATTATAAACCGAATGAACTCAGTGAAGTCTCGTTGATCTTAGTTCTTTCAATATTTAAAATCTGAGGTATAAATTATGATGGATAGAAGAAGCGCAATTAAGTTTCTGGGCGCCACAATTCCGGTATTGTTTTTAAGCAAATTTAGTTCCGCCACTCCGGATTGGGCTAAAGCACCTTTTAATCCGAATTGGCAATCACTAGAGCGTTATAATGTTCCAGATTGGTTTAGAGATGCAAAGTTTGGTATTTGGGCTCATTGGGGCCCACAATGTCAACCTGAGTATGGAGATTGGTACGCACAGGGGATGTATAAAGAGGGATCCGATCAATATAACTATCATCTTGAAAAGTATGGCCATCCTTCTGTTTTCGGATTTAAAGATGTGATTCATACTTGGAAGGCTGAAAAATGGGATCCTGAGCAATTAGTAAAGTTTTATCAGAAAATTGGTGCGCAATATTTTATGGCCATGGCAAATCATCATGATAATTTAGATTTGTATGATAGTACCCATCATGCCTGGAATAGTACACGTGTAGGTCCTAAAAAAGATATCATAAAAGGGTGGCGTGATGCAGCAAAGCGTCAGGGGTTGCGCTTTGGTGTGAGCGTTCATGCTGCTCATGCATGGACGTGGTACGAGCCTGCTCAACTATCTGATAAAAAAGGAGGAAAAGTAGGCGTTGCCTATGATGGAAAAGCCACCATAAAAGATGGTTTTGGCAAATGGTGGGATGGTATGGATCCGCAGGAATTATATGTTCAGGAGCATGCACTTAGCCAAAATGCTGTAAGTGGCAAACAAACGCTTGAGCAATGGGATTGGAAGGAAGGGTCTGGAGTGAATATCCCAAGTCAGAAGTATAGTCATAATTTCAGAGAACGTACAGTTGACCTGATCGATAAGTATCATCCAGATCTGGTTTATTTTGATGATACGGCCTTACCTCTTTGGCCGGTAAGTTCCGTAGGTCTTGATATTACCTCACACTATTACAATAAAAGTCAGAAAGAAAATAAGGGAGTTTTAGATGTTGTTGTGACAGGAAAGTTGTTAGATGCGCAACAAAGGAAGTGTTTGGTATGGGATATCGAAAGAGGGCACAGCCAAAAGATTGAGCCAATTCCTTGGCAGACATGTACATGTATCGGTTCATGGCATTATGATAAGCGTATTTATGATCGTGATCAGTATAAAAGTGCCTTAACGGTTTTACAGACATTAGTTGATGTGGTCAGTAAAAATGGTAATCTGCTTTTAAGCATACCGCTTCGCGGAGACGGGTCGCTAGATGATAAGGCATACAAAATTGTGTCTGAGATTGGTGATTGGATGGCTGTAAACCAAGAGGCGATAATCGGTACAAGACCTTGGCATACCTTTGGGGAAGGACCAGCTCAACAGTTCTCTACTCAATTTGATGGACCCGGAAATAACGAAGGAAAGGGGATTGCTTTCAGTGGAAAGGATGTGCGATTTACCACAAAAGGTCCTGCTTTATATGCCTTCATTATGGGATCACCTGATCAAGGGAAGGTTAAGATCAGCTCACTGGCCAATGGATTGAAGCAAGCAAAAAGAATTAATTCAGTGACAGTCTTGGGGTCGAATGAAGAAATAGTATTTGATCAAGATCAAACAGGTCTATCTGTTGTACTGCCCAAATCAATTCAAAAACAAGATTCGATTATAGTGATGAAGTTAACGTAAAACCTAGAATACAAATGAAAAATGACTTAGATATCAATTTATTTGATATTATCTGATGAAATTCTAACCGATTAAGCAATGAAAAATAAAAACATGTGGCCGCTCCCCTTGGGAGGGAAGTGGCAATTATTGTCTCTTGGGACCGCTTTTATATTCTCACAATCTACTTTTGCGATGTTGAATAGAAAAGAAGTAGATAGGAATGGTTATAGTATCACCATACCATTTCTTGATAGCCAACAATTAACGATCACGGGTACTGTTAAGAATACGAAGAACCAACCATTGGCGGGTGTTACGATCATGCCTAAGAATGGTACTGGTTCAGGTACTTCAACGGACGAAAATGGTAAATTTTCATTACGTGCCGCAGCTGGGACAACGTTGATTGTGAAGTATGTTGGCTATAAAGAACGAGAAGTATCTGTAAGCGATAGCCGTTTATTATCGATTCAATTAGAAGAGGACGTAACGGCAATGGATGAGGTCGTAGTGATAGGTTTTGGTTCACAAAAGAAAGTAAATCTTACTGGAGCGGTTGCGACGGTGAAGGGAGATGATTTGGTGAGGAGACCCGTAACGAATGCTGGATCCATGCTACAGGGACAGGTACCGGGATTACGTATCATTCAAAATTCAGGAGAGCCAGGAAGTGAAGGATTGACGATTCGTATGCGTGGTCAGGGCACTTTTAGTGATGCTGGAAATAATCCATTGGTTTTGGTTGATGGTGTAGAAGGAAATCTGTCTGATGTCAATCCGAATGATATCGAAAATGTATCCGTTTTAAAAGATGCAGCTTCGGCAGCGGTATATGGTTCGAGAGCAGCAAACGGTGTGATCTTGGTGACAACAAAGATGGGAAAGGCTGGTCGTATTACCGTTGATTATAGTGCAAACGGATCCATACATACTCCGACAAAATTGTTTGATCTGATTACTAATTCGGCCGAATATATGGAATTATGGAATGAGGCTAAAGTAAACAATGGCATTAATAGTGGCTTATATCCGCAAGAGACGATTGATTTATATCGTAATGCTACAGATCGTGTACAATACCCTAATACTGATTGGCTGGATATTATGTTTAATCCTGCATTTGTTCATCAGCATAATTTAGGCATCAGTGGAGGTAGTGAAAATACACAATACAATCTATCTTTAGGCTATGTTGATCAGCCTGGTGTAATGAAGGGGTTTGACTATAAAAGATATAATGTGAGGTTAAACATGACTTCCAAAGTAGCGGATTGGTTAAAAATTGGAGCAAATATCAGTGCAAAACAAGGAGATACGAAACGACCGAGACAGGGGGCACAGGATGCATTTATTGCTACCTTGTCACAAGCACCTACCTATGCACCTCAACTTCCAGATGGAAGATATACATTCAAAGCCTATGACTTTGAATATAACAACAAAAATTTATTAGCTATCGTGGACAACGATGTGCTATGGAAAAATAGGGATTACTCCCTTAATTTTCAAGGTTGGTTTGATATCAAGCTTACCAAGGGGTTGAATTGGTACTCAAAAGCAGCTCTCGTGGGAGACTTCGATAATGAATCTGATTGGCGACCAGTTGTGCCCCTATATAATTACCATACGGGTGAATTTGCTACCGATCTGGATGTCGGTGGAAAAGGATTGGGAAATACGCGTCGTGAAAACAGATATACCAATGTATTTTCTTATTTAAAGTATGAAAATATATTTGCTGATGTTCATAATCTTGAAGTTCAGGCTGGATATAGCCAAGAATCTAACCGACAAGAGTACCTATATGGCTATCGTCGTGATTACTTTAATAATAACTTGAAGGAGATCGATGCCGGAGGTTTAGCGGTACAAAATTCGAATGGATCAGCCTATGAATGGGCGCTAAGATCTTTCTTTGGTAGATTGACCTATAACTATAAACAACGGTATTTATTTGAAGCTAATTTGAGATATGATGGTACATCGCGTATGCACCCAGATACACGATGGGGAGCTTTCCCTTCTGTATCTGCTGGTTGGCGTGTTTCTGAAGAGTCATTTTTGAAAAATGCAAATTTAAACTGGTTGAATAATTTAAAATTGAGAGCTTCTTATGGGAAACTTGGTAATCAAAATATCAATATCAGCGTAGCTGGTAATAATTCCTATCCTTATCCATACCAAGAGATACTAAATTATACAGGCAATTATTCATTTGACAACACGAATCTAAGTACAGGTGCCGCGCAAACAGCACTTGCAAACCAAGGGCTGATCTGGGAAGAGACATCTGTAGCTGATATTGGTGCTGATTTGACTCTTTTCAAGGGCTTGGATCTAACATTTGATTGGTATCGCAAAACGACGTCTGATGTCCTCCGTCAATCGCAAATTACGGGAGTAGTAGGTTTGGAGGCTCCAAATGTGAATAGTGGTACAATGCGCAATCAAGGTATCGAACTAAGTCTTAGATATTCCAATAAAATTGCATCGGGAACATTTGAAGGATTGTCTTATAGTATTGGTGGAAATATTGACCGGTTTAAAAATACGGTGGTCAAACTGGGGAAACAAGAAATCCAAGAATATACGATTAGAGAAGAAGGAAGACCTTGGGATACCTTTTATATGCTAGAGTGGGTAGGAATTTTTCAAAACGAAGAACAAATTTCAAATGCACCTAAACAGTATAATGATGATACGAAGCCTGGTGATCTTATTTTTAAGGATCAGAATGGAGACGGAATAATCAATGATCTAGATCGTACTTATATGAAAGGACAGTTTCCATCTTTTGAATATGCTTTAACAGGAAATGTAAGTTGGAAAAATTTTGATCTCTCTTTTATGTTTCAGGGAGTACAGGGACGAAATCTATTTGTCAATAATTGGGGAACTGTTCCTTTTGTTCAAGGTTCACCACCTACAACCGAATGGAGAAATCGCTGGACGGAGGAAAATCCTTCACTAACAATGCCTCGTATTTACTGGGGATTTGATGCTCCAGCTAAGATCAGAAGACCATCGAGCTACTATCTGCAGAATGCAAGTTATTTACGATTAAAAAACCTAACCATCGGATATACCATTCCTACTTTAGTTACCAATAGAATAGGGATAAATAAAGTTAGAGTATTTGTATCGGGCGATAATATATTCACAAAAACAGATTATCCTGGGCTGGATCCAGAACGTTCGGGAAGTGGTACATTTTTAGGGTATCCACAGAACAAAGTGTATGCTTTTGGTTTAAATGTTCAATTTTAATAATTAGAAAAATGAAAAAAATTGTCATAATAACAGTAATATCATTACTTGCATGTTTTATTCAAGGATGTGATAAAAATTTTTTGGATAGAGACCCGCTAGATAAGTTGTCTTCTAATCAATTTTGGCAAACCAAACAAGATTTCGACATGGCACTTACGGCTATTTATGGAAATTTGCAGACTCCTATGTTTTCCGCAGGCACGCCAGACTGGGATCTGATTACAGATAATGGATATGGTCAACACAATTCCAATGGTAGCCAAGCTATCGTACGTGGAGATATTTTCTCATCATCAGATGGCTATATCCGCGATGTATATAAAAACTGTTATGCAGGTATCGCAAGGGTGAATATTTTTCTATCGAAATTAGGTAACTATGAGGGAAGTGCCATAGATGCGACAGTAAAGAAAATATATGTTGGGGAGGCTAGTTTTATGCGCGCTTACTATTATTACTTGTTGTATACATGTTACGGAGACGTACCTTTGGTAAAAGAACCATTGACATTAGAAAATCAAATTCAGCCCAAAGTGCCTGCAACTGAAGTGTTGGATTTTATTTTAAATGAGGTAGATGAAGCTATTGCTAATCTTCCTAATTCGCTTTATAAAGATGCAAAGGGACATCTTGTCAAATCCTCAGCTCAAGCTTTAAAACTACGCATACTTTTGTTTATTGCTTATGGACAAAATGGGAATGTAGATTTGCAAATTATCCAACAAGCTAAAAACGTTGCGACGGAGATCATGCAGGCAGGATATCAATTGTCTCCACAATTTGAATCTATTTTTAGAAGTACTACGCAGGAAGGAAATCCTGAAATCATTTTCTCGGTTAAATTTTTAGCTCCTGACAATGCGACATCTATGGATCAATGGTATGGGGACTGGTTAGTAGCAAGTCCTTTGAAAAGTTTTTACGATGCATTTGAAGCCAATGATAAAAGAAGAGACCAAACCGTTTTTGTAGGGCAAGTTGATTTTAATGGCACCATCCATAAACCCTCAAATAACGTTCCTACGGGATATGGACTAAAAAAGTTTCTTTCTCCAGATTTGATCCCTTATGGTTATTCAACCCAAAGTGAGCAGGACTGGGTAATGTTTAGGTATGCGGAGGTGCTTCTTTCCTTTGCGGAGGCAGAAAATGAATTGTCAGGTCCTACTATTGCTGTTCATGATGCCATCAACTCATTACGCTTACGTTCAGGACTTGGCAATTTATCGAAGACACTGACAAAAGATGAAATGAGGACAGCAATTCGTAAAGAAAGAAGGATGGAACTGGCTTTCGAAGGGTTTCGTTATTTTGACTTGAAGCGCTGGCATATTGCAGAAGAAGTGCTGAATAACGTAAAAGATGGAATTTTAACGTATAAGTTTGAAGATAAATTTTACAAATGGCCTCTTCCGCAAACCGAAATTGATCGAAGTCAAGGGGTTTTGATACAGAATCCTTCATATTAATAATTATTGTGGGCTCAATAAAATATGTAATTTTATTGAGCCTATGTTTTTAATGCATCTAATCCTTAGCACGTGAGAGAGAAATCTTAGACTTAAAAAAACCTGAATCCAATTATTGTTATTGATATAAACGTTCCAATTCTTCAAAATGACCAATCAGTAAAACATGTGAAATAATAGATTGCATCCTGAAGACTAAAAGCAAAAATACCATCGACTATCATTTTTTCTTTTCAACCCAAAAGTTTAAAAAATAATTTTATGTATTTCGGTCTAGAATAGCATAATTAAAATTCCGTCTTATCATCATAAACAAATTGTGCTGTAAGTCCAAAACTCCTCTTGTTTTCAAGATTTTTAAAATCCAATAACGGATTATGATAAGTATCCTCAGGTGATATATTGTTGAAGATATTTAATTTATTTATCCAAGGATAATATTGTAATGTCAATACACTGTGTAGCTGTAAACGTTTCAGATACTTCAATAATTTACTTTTCTCTAGGATCGCAAATTGGATAGGTATAAACCATAATGATAATGTTGTTTAATCTTAATAGTGTTCATCGATTTAAATCCATGAGTACTGTTTGCTTTAGAGGTAGTTAATTACCAATAAATTGATCGAACTCTTTAATGTCATGATAACCAAAAACTATTATTTCAGGGTGCTGATGGATAAAGTTTCGAATGATATTTAGTGTAGTGATCCTTTGAATATCATCGTCCGCTCTATTTTTTGCCAATTGACTAACAGGTTGACTATCACCCTCTAGTTCTGTTCTGAGGTAATAGGCATCACCTATGTAGAAAAGACTGGTATCATGCAGGTTGATCGCTACTCCGCAATGTCCATGTGTATGCCCAAACAAAGGTATTAGCGAAATATCTGCTATTTGGAGATTAAGATGTCTGGATTCCAGGCCATTCCACTGATTGGAAGAAGGTCCATAAGTAATTATCTTTGGATTATGTAGCATAGGAGCTTGTAAATACCTTGGATTTCCAGATTTGAAATTATTATATTCTTCCATGCCAATATGAACTGTCGCATTTGGAAAGTCTGCGAGCCCACCAATATGATCATTATCCAAATGAGAAATAATACAGTCGGTAACCAGAGCCGGATTTAGACCTAGTTTTTCTATTTGCCTGATTGCAGTAGATGATTCATTAAATCGATAACCAGCCATTTTAATCACTTCTTTCCCTATCCTTTTCAGCGGATCTTGTACATCGGCAAGTCCAATTCCAGTATCAATTAAAATAAGTCTATTTGCTGTTTCCAATAAAAGGCAATGACCTATGGCGCTGAGTTTCATGGAGGTTAAGATATCCACGCAGTTTAGATGATGTATTTTTATTTTGTCCATGCTATAAATGTTAGCTGTCAAAATAAAGAAATCTAATTTTTATAAAATAGAACTATGGCGACATCATCGCCGATTTTTCATAATGCGTAATAGACTTAACTCTTTACCTTGTGTTGTATCAACATCATTTTCTGAATGTTGTAATGCTAAAAATTCCTTTGGTGTTAGGCTCGAAAATAATTTAAATTCTCTGCCAAAGTGAGAATGATCGGCATAACCAATCCTGTAAGCGATATCGTTTAACTTATTAAACTGTCCAGTTTTTAGGAGGTGAATTGAGTTTTGAAACTTAACAATTCGGGAATATGTTTCTGGACATATGCCGACGTATTCTTTAAATTTGCGCTGAAATTGTCTTCTTGATAACAGAGATTGTTGCGCCAGCAGAGCAGAATTTACGTTAAAAGCACTGTTTCGAATCAAATTAACACTTTCTTCTATACTGTTTTGATTTTTAGAGTTCAATAATTTTTGAGAGATCTCTTGACTAAATAGGTCAACAAGTTGTTGTATGGAGGATGCATCTAATAACTTTTCGGTAAAGTGTACGGAAAAAAAATTTCTCAATTCGACTAGTGTATTAGTCAATTCGGATGTGTTGATTAAAAATAGTTTTTTGACTGCTGCTGGTTGAAAGTTGACTCCAAAGATAAAAGATGCTCCATGAATGTAATTGGTGCAAGGGGCACCATTTTTCTGCCCATAAATAAAAGAAATGGGTAAAGCAGTATTCTGTCCTCTAAATAAATTAGAGTTTCCGTTGTGATGCTGGAAAATAATCCCTGGGGCCCCATCAGCTAAAATTTTATATTCATCAACTCCAGATACTGTGCTTGGAATAGTGGCAGACCAAAACTCATTGATGACATTTTTTAGATGAACTGGAGGCTGTATGCTCAATAGTTTCATATTTGCTTTTATTGTATACAGTTAACTACATTGATCGTAGTTTTTTATGATTGCGGCAAATTCATCTCTTCAAATATACTATAAAGTATACTCCAATTGAGACATATATGGTAACTTCTGAAGATCTTAATTGCTAAGGTTGAAGCTAGGTATTGCCGATTTAAAAATAAATTATATCTTTTTTTCAAAGCAGATGCTACTCGTTATGTTTTCATATTGACCATAATTTTGAATGATGATGAATGCATGCTTTTTATACAATCCAATTGCTTCAACCATCTGATCGCCCGTTTCTAAAATACATTTTTTATAACCCAATTCTTTTGCCCATTGTTGCAATTCTTGTAATATTCCGCTGGCAATTCCTTTTCCTCTATTTTCAATAGGCACAAAAATCCGTTTGATTTCCATCATGCTTTCTTCATATTCTTTTATTGCACCACAGCCTACAGGCTGTTTATCCATATAGGCAACCACAACATATCTAATCAAATCTAACTTGTTATACTGGGCAAAAAAATCATTTTTATCACCATTTTTAAGGACGAGATCTCTGTCTAATTGCTGGACTAATTTTTGAAAATCTTCATGATCTGAATTTGTTCTTATTAATGTATACATCTGTATTATTTATAATTTAAAAATTTTTTATCATGGCTATGCAAACACACACCCTTTTTTAGTCGTAAAGCCCATCCTTATTAGTGGATTCATCATCATGTTGATTTTTACGTCGGGAGATGAATATAGAACGTTGTTTAAAGATAGTAAATATTAGAAATTTAATCATAATGACATGTTACACCGTAAAATATAGACGATAGGAGACCCGTAGATCTTTTTAGTTTAGGGAGGACTTATTTTGGATAGTCAATCATCAACGTGAATAATAACAAAATTTTGGCTTTATGTTTGCCTAAACATGTTGTGATTGGTTAAGTATTAAGTCCATCACCGCAAAATAATATACCAAATAGATTTATCATATGGTGGATGGCTTGAATTATTTTATTTCCTTGATTGAAGTATGATGAAAAATTTTATTTTACTCGTGTTGATAGCTCTGACAGTGCCACTTTATGGTCAAAATATGAATCTGTTGGAAAAAAAATTAAATGAACTGAACGAGCAGAGAACAAAGTGGAGCGATAGTCATGATGATAAGGCATATGACTCACTCGTGTATTATAATCAGGAATTGGAGAAATTTATTCTTGATTTTACCTCAAACAATAGCAAAACACTTCAATATCCGTTTAAAAATATCAGAGACAATATTGATATCGTGACTTCTAAGGATGGCTTATTTAGGATATATACATGGAATACCTTGGAAGGTGGCACCATGCAGTTTTTTCAGAATGTGTATCAATATAGTCATAATGGGAAAGTATATGCCCAATTAGATCGCACAACTAAAAATAATGATGGTTATGATTATTACGATATTAATGATGTTAGGGTTGGGGATAAGTATTATTATATTACCAGTAGAGTAAGTCGTGGTAGCAGCGCACTGTTCTATTATCAAGCTAAGATTTTTTCAATTGAAAATGGAAAATTAAATCCTGATGAGAAGTTGATTAAAACAAAAACTGGAATTAATAATACATTAGGTTATGAAGTGGACTTATCGAGTTTATCTAATAGGAATAGATTGGATAATTTGGAATCGAGTGATTATAAGTTGACATTTGATAGCAAAAGTAAAACAATTATACTTCCGTTGATTCAAGCTGATGGATATATTACTAAACGTAAAATTAAATATCAGCTTAAAACAAATTATTTTGAAAAAGTTGATTAATGAGAACAAAAGCCACTTAGTACAGAAAAAGGTCATGTTCCGATAATTTTTTAAAATCTGAATAGTTATTACAATTGTTAAACCCATCATAAACAATTCAATATGAAATACAAAATAGTTCTAATTTGCTTACTTCTTGTGAGCTTTTCCGTGACAATGGCTCAGGAAAAATCTTTCGTCATTAATAAGGACATGAATACTTTAATCAGCAGAGTAGGGGATTTTCAAAATCTTGTTGCACCTGATGGAATGTCTGATGCAGCTAAAGGTGATGATAATTTTATAACTAGTGTCACTATTGATCAGGAGCAATATGCCGTTGCTATTGAAAAGAATTATCTGGCTGTTAGTTACAAAAAACCTATGGATGCGGTAATGATATCATCTACTTGGGATATAACCTTGACTAAACTATCAGATGGGAAAACAAAGGTGACAGTTGTACTGACTAAAGTTGTACCCCATGGAGAAGGGAAAGAAAATGTTGATCTAAAAAAAACAGTTTCAAGTGGAAAACTGGAAAAAGAACTCGAAGATTTTCTGAAGAAAGAGGAAGAGCAATCTGAGGATTCGGGTATAGAAATTAATGAGTCTGCAAGAGTTTAAAAATAATTAAATCAAGCGCATACTATTTGCGCTTGATTTTTTTATAAAGCCGAATTTATTGTAGCATTCACTTGTTTTTTATACTATCTTGTCGCAACAATAATCAATTTCAATTTGAATTAAGCTTACACTATCAAAATAATTTAGAAAATATAGATCTATTTTTGTTTGTAATAGTTATTGAGATTTATTGAAGCGCACTAAATATTTTCCACTTAAATGGTTGGGCCTTTATCTATTCGCTCGCTTGTTTGGTTTTAGATCAGACGATATCCTCTTCATTTTTTTCTTTTAGCAATGTACTCCTTATATCTATTGCAGATATATTTTTCATTTTTTTCGTCCTGCGACTTTTTCATTTATTTTGAATTTACATTTTTGTCAATATGTTAATTACTTATTAATAAGAAATGACTTAGGTGCCTGATATTTATATATATTTTAACCTTATTTATAATCTTTATCGATATAGGTTAATGAGATAAAGATTGCTAGGTTAAGTCAGATGATAAATTCTCTTTGATCTGTGATAATAAATCCTGATGAATACCCACAATTTTTTGATCGAAAGTCAGTTGAATTGTTTTTCGCAATTAGATTAGTAATTGTACATTAAAGGTTATTTTGACTATAGATTGATTCCAGTCATCAACAGTATTCTCCCTGTAATCAAGTCATAATATGCTTTGGTCAAAGTAATTTGATTAGCGTATGAGTTGCTCACATCTTTGCTGAAAAAGATCAACATGTTAAAATTTAAACAATACCTATTGCTACTTTTCATCTATATTGTCAATTCTTCTACATTCGCATGTTCACTTGATTCGCTACTGTTGTATTCTAAGTTACCAAGAGTAGAAAAGCCAACGCATTTTACCACACCTATCGTGATATCGGGAAGCCTAATTGGCTATGGTTTAGGTTCTCTTGAAGTTCCGGCCTTAAAGAGGTTGGACATACAGGCAAAAGAAATTGCCAATAGTGTATACACAGGAAGAACATATGTAGATGATTTTATTCAGTATACACCTTCCTTAGCTGTTTTTGCATTGGAACTGACCGGTCTAAAAGCAAAACATAGTATTTCTCAGCGGATGAAAGCAATGGCTACAGCTGCGACCATCACCGCAATAACTACCCAAGCACTTAAAAAAACTACTCATATTTGGAGACCTGATCATTCAAACGACAAATCTTTTCCCTCTGGTCATACCGCAACCGCTTTTGTAGGGGCACATATGCTTTTTAAGGAATATAAAGATCAAAATATATGGATCGCTTCGTCGGGGTATCTAGTAGCCGCTAGCACTGGGATATTCCGCATGTTGAATAACAAACATTGGTTGAGTGATGTCTTAGCAGGAGCGGGCATTGGGATTCTATCAACAGAACTGGCTTACTCTATTACACCTAAACTTAAAAAAATGTTTTATTCTGAAGGAAAAAGAAACCAGAAAATGATCTGGACCGACCTTACAGGTGACTATCCGATGCTCAGAGCATCTATCTATTTTTAGGAATTAAAGATGCACGATTGTTTTAAAGAAATCTTCGCGACGGTGCTTAGATAATGGCAGTTCATGCTCTAAAATAAAAATACGATTTCCTTTAATACTATTGATGTAAGCAGTGTTGATTAAATAGGATTTATGTATCCTATAAAACAATTCCTTATTCAATTTATCACTAATAGAAGACATGGTCTGATGCGCAATATAGGTCTTTTCAACCGTATAGATTTTTACATAATTCTGCATAGACTCCACGAATAGAATATCGCAGCTATTAATTTTTAAATGCGCATCAGCGTGCTTGATATAGAGAACATTGATTGGAGATTCTACCAATGAAGAATAACTTTTTCGAAGATGTGCTTTTTCAACAGCAGCAACTAGCCTCGGCATAGAAATGGGTTTTAGCAAATAGTCTACTACATTTAAACGATAACCCTCCATCGCATACTCTGAATAGGCAGTTGTTAAAATCGTCATTGGAGGCATAATGATACTTTCGAGCCAATCCAACCCAGATATATCAGGCATATTTATATCTAAGAAGAGCAGATCGATCTGATTTTCCTTCAATTTTTGATTTGCTTCGAGTGCTGAGTAGCAGACATCAGCAATAGAGATATCAGCTAATTTACTTAGATAAAATTTAATGCCCTCTACTGCCAGCGGCTCATCATCAACAATGAGACAGGATAATATCCTTTTATTTGCCATTTTTACTATTTCTATTTAAAGCTGAATGATCAATTCGGTTATATATTCTGTTTCATTTTGTTGTGTCTTGAGCAAATGTCGATCTGGATAGATCAATTCAAGTCGTTTTCGAAGATTATATAACCCCAATCCTGATTCAATTCTATTTTTCGGCAGAATGGTTGCTGTAGAAATTGAGTTTGCGACAACGAAGTGAATTTTAGTTTCTTCCTGCCACATTTTTACAGTTATAAACCCCAGATTTGATGTTGATCTGGACACATGTTTAAATGCATTTTCCAACAGGGTAAAAAAAAGAAAAGGTGATATCTTCGTTTGTGGATTTCTGATTTCCCAAGAACAGTCTATAGACAATCTATTATCCCATCGGATACCTTCAATCGTAATAAAGTCTTTCAGGAAGGATATCTCAACCATTAAGCTTGTTAAATCCTTATTTCCTTCATAAAGTTGATAACGTAACATATCAGCATATTTTAATAATAATACGGAAGCTTTATCCTGATTTGTTTGCATTAAAATATGAATATGGTTTAGAATATTAAAAGTAAAATGAGGATTAATTTGTGCTTGTAACGTTGCGATTTGACTTTCTAGAAGATTCTTTTGCAATAGATTGTTTTTTTCGGATAGCCGTGAATGATCATATAAAAATCTCAATCCACCAAATCCCATATTTAAAAGCAAAGCAATGGGGGTAAAGCTAGATATAGCAACAAATAATTCATCTGGAGCTCCATCTAAGCTCGGAGAAATAATCTTTTTCTGTTCTAAAAAAAATAAAAAGACATCACAATAATATAATGATGTAGCCTGAATCAACGAAATACCGACTAATATAACGATAAAGAGATAAATCCTGTTGCCGATGATGATTGGGGGTAACAAGATATTACATAAGATGTATGTAGTTAATATTAGGATAAATAACTGTAGACCTAAATAAATGATCTTGGAAAATGGATCATGCTGATGATAATCACTCACTACCCAAATTACAGCAACAATAATTAACCAGAGTAAAAAAAATAAAATATTAAACTGTTTGCCCTGTACCAATTTCATAACGTAAAGTTATAAAATCCTATCAAGTAAACGTAGTGGAATCTGTATCGTTTTTGGGATCTAAACAAACAGGTAACTTTAATAATGAGTGAAATTTTTATAAATCCAAGCTATCCTTATAAAATACCGACGATTCAGTTTTTCACTTTCATTTTTACACAGAAATCATGGTTAAACTAAAACTCAATTCTTATTGTAAACTGATTTTTACTAATTAATCTAACGTAAATTTAGTTTTTATAATTTTTAATTGATATTTTAAATAGCAGGTACTATGGATGATTAAATAGAGGCTGTTATGACCGATTTAAAATCATAGTAGATGTAGCTTAAATAATGTTACTTTATACAGATTATTTGATAAAGGGAATCGTATTTGAAAACTAAATGTATTATAATACGTATTTAACATTAAGTATCGCTTCATTTTTACTTAAAATATATATGGAAAAAAGAACTGTTCTTGTATCAGGAGCCAGTATTGCTGGTCCAACTCTTGCATTTTGGTTGTCTCGATTTGGTTTTGAAGTGACTGTAGTAGAGCGTGCTCCAGAATTGAGATTAGGTGGACAAAATATAGATGTTAGAGATGAAGCACAGAAAGTCGTACAACTCATGGGGTTGGAAGATAAAATCCGAGCCGCTAATACTGGTGAGTTAGGTATTCGTTTTGTCGATGCCGCTCATCGCATTAAAGCTGAGTTTCCAAAAGCAAATTCAGATTTTGGAACGGCTGAATTAGAAATCCTCCGAGGGGATCTTGCTCAAATCCTCTATCATGCAACCCGGGAAAATGTAGGTTATATTTTTGATGACCAGATTACGGTGTTAGAAGATCAGGGAAATCAGGTTTTAGTTACCTTTAAAAATAGTGCGCCGCGCATTTTTGACCTCGTGATCGCTGCAGATGGAATCCGTTCTACGACACGTAAGTTGATGTTCGGAGATGAGCCACAGATTAAGTACATTGGCGTTTATTGTTCATATCTCACCATTCCTCGGATCGAGTCTGATGATGAATGGGCATATTGGTATAATCCACCTGGCTCGAGAGTATTAAACACAAGACCTGATAATGTGGGTACAACCCGAGCTTCCTTTTCTTTTCTTTCACCAGATAACGGCTATGAAAAATTAGATTTAGTAAAACAGAGAGAAATTTTGAAGGATAAATTTGCAGATGCCGGATGGCAAGCTCCACGTATTCTAAAAGCATTAGATCAAAGTAAAGATGTGTATTTTGATCGTATAAGTCAGGTAAAGGCTCCTCGATGGTCTAATGGAAGATGCGCAATGGTTGGTGATGCGGCCTATTGCCCCACTCCAATGTCAGGAATGGGAGCAAGTTTATCCATTGTGGGCGCATATATATTGGCAGGTGAATTAGGACGACATCAAAATCATCAAGATGCTTTTAAAGCTTACGAAAAGTTGATGCGACCTTTTGCTGAAGGTATTCAAAACTTACCTCCCGGAGTGCCATGGGTAGCACATCCTAAGACAAAGTTGGGCATCACTCTTTTTAATGCTGTCCTTGGAATAGCATCAAGCAGGTTAGTTAAAAAGATCTCAAAAATTTTTGGAGGTAATGCCAAAAAGGATCTAAAAGAGCGTGTTAAATTGCCTAATTATAAATAAATAAGTTGTTAAGTTTTAATGGTTCAATCTTTCTTTGTTTCCATATTAATATTTGGATAATAAACAGATACTAAATTTAATTTTTTAAGTCAATGCTTATATACTCTCCCAAATATCTGGTTTTAATTTTTGCCATGCTGGTATTGATCGTAAGTGAACTGAAAGGGCAGTTGATTAATAATAATGATATTGGGTATGTTGAAGATTACCAGAAATTACCAAGAATAAATTTTGTAAAATCCAATGTTGTGGAATATGAACAATGCAAATCACTAAATCAATTCGTAATACCTAAGATTAAGCAGAGCAAAACAAATTTTTATTTACAGACAAATACCGGTCAAATAAAATTTAAGAAAACACTACCGGATAAAAAAGATTTTAATGGATATGAATTCCTTGGATACTATCCTCAGCTTAATATGTATGCGATCACAGAGAATATCATGTCTGATGAATTAAGTTTTGGTTCACTTGCATTAATCGATAGTCTAACAGGAAATTCGTATACGATTGTTTCCATAGGGGATGGGGCAGTTGAAACCCCTATCATATCTCCACGGGGCAACTATTTAGTTTATTATTATAATTGGCTATATGATGGCAATAGTTGTTTTATTGGGTTATTGCAGATGAATAGAAATAAGACACATATTCTTGAAGAGCATCAAAGTTTCGAGAGTAAAAATTTTACGATTGAAGGAATCCGTTGGTTGGACAACGATACGTTTATAGTAAAAACTTTTCAATCAAAAGATATCGATGGTGTTCACTTTAAAAAAATCAATTATTATAGAGCCAGTTTAAATTGATAATGGATCAAAGACATGTAATAGATCCGTTGGAATGTTACTATAAAATAAAGACGTAGTTCCCACATAAAAATGTATGTTAACATTTAAGCGTATTTTTTGTTAATAGAGTACTTATGGTAAATCAGAAGTTAACCGTTAAATTATAGATATATTGAATTATAAATATTTTATTATGAGAATTAAGTTGGCCATTTTATTATTGTCCGTTTTGTTTTGTGCTCCGGTTTTTGGTCAGATCAAAAGTATTTATGAAAAAACAGTAGATTCTTTAAATCAAATCGGCCAACCAGAGAAGATTATTCCATATTTAGAGATAGAAGTTAAAAAGCAACCTAAAGAAGAAACGTTACTTCGATTAACGGGATATCAATATTTGCAATTAAACAACTTAGAGCGTGGTGAGCATTATTACCGTCAAGCACTTATGGTCAATCCAGCATGTGCACGTTGTTATCTCAATCTAGGTCTGATTTACGCTTTTAAAAATGATTTTAATCAAGCATTAAACTATTTAGATAAAGCTGTGGCTAATGATTCAAACGATGATATGATTTTATCAAATCGAGGAAGAATAAAGGATATGATCGGTGATAAGATTGGTGCTTTAGTAGATTATAATAAATCAATAGCAATTGCTCCTGATCGCGCCAGTAACTATGTGGAAAGAGGAAATTATCATTTAAATCATCAAGAAAAATCTAAAGCTTTGTTGGATTTTAATAAAGCGATCGAACTCGATTCTAAGCATTATAAGGCTTATTTTTTTAGAGGTAGATTGAAATTTGAAAATAACGACCTCTCTGCTGCATTGGAAGATATCAATCAAGCAATCTCCTTAGTTGCTCCTGATCCTCAATTATATAATTTTCGGGGTACTGTTTATAACCATTTGAAACAATTTGAAAATGCTTTGACAGATCTTAATACATCGATCCAACTTAATCCCAATGATGTTATCACTTATTTAAATAGAGCCGAAATATATTATGCGCTAGAAGATTTGGATGCATCCTGTCAAGACTATACAACAGCAAAAGCATTAGCTCTGGAGCAAAAGTTAGAGGATGCTGAATTATACAAAAACATGGAGGAATCAATGTCGACCTTTTGTGATTCCAGCAAAGCCAGTTATTACTATCAGCGCGGGGTGGCTTTTTATAACTTACAACAATATGAAAAAGCGTTAAAAATTTACGATGCAGGATTACGGCAATTTCCTGATAACGCCATGATTTTATCTTTTAAAGGTAATGCACACTTGGCTCTGAAAGATTTTACTAACGCTACTTTAAATTATGATATTGCTTTAATTAATAAGGCGAGCTTGATGCTTGAATTTAAAAATAATCCTCGCTTTATCAATGCAAGCCAACAAGAACTTCAATCCTATTACGATGCTTCTTTAGCGGATATTTATTATCACGACGCGGAAAGTAAAGTGAATACTGGAAAATTGGATACCGCTTTAGTACGAATGAATGATGCCATTGCATTGATTCCAAATCTCAATGGATTTGCAAAAGAATTATATTTTAATAGAAGAGGCCATATCTATTTGTTGCTAGGGCAATATAATCAAGCTTTGGTTGACTTCAACCAAAGTATCCAAATCAATGGAAAGTATGCTCTAGCTTACATAAATAGGGCCATAGCCAAGGTAAGCCTATCCGAAAAACCAACCCAGTCAGCTATTATTATCCGTACTAAACAGCCTAACCAACCTTTCAGGATGAATTGGACAATTAATTCAAAAATACGTTCTGAAAAAGCAGATCTAAATCTTAAATCTGCTTTAGCAGATTGTAATAAGGCAATAGATCTAGACAAAAGCGATGGTTTTTCATATTATGTTAGGGGACAGATTAAACAGTTTTTAAATGATCCAACATGTTGCGCAGATCTTCTTAAAGCAAAAAAAATGGGTATTGTCGTAGAAGATGATTTGCTAGTTTCATGTAATCAATAATTCTAAATTAAAATAGTATAACCTAATCGTTAAATAATGAAAATTTTAAAATACTTTCTATTACTTTTTGTTGTCGTTGCTAGTCAAAGTATAGCACAAACAAAGTCTACAAAGAAAACTAGAATTAAAAGACCAGATATTATAGCCCCGCCAGAAATTGTCATTCCTGAGAAATATAAAACGAGTGAAAATGTACCGCTTTTTCCTCTAGCTTTTGCTTGGCAAATAAATGCGGATACGACGTTAGCTCCAAATGTTATTTTTAGGGAAATTATCGAATTAAACGGTGACCAGGTAGACAGCAGAGTTTCCTTTAGAGATGTTGAAGTTAAATTGAAAAAGAGCGAACAAGAGAATTATAATGTACAGAACGACGTGCTATCTATGTTTGTCAAATTAGTTCAGTATGATGCAAAAATTGACCAGAATATGCTTTATCTCACGGATAGGAAGAACAAGATTTTGCGAACTTTTAAAATATTTTATGATCAGCATAACCATATCGAACGCTTGCAAGATCTGAACACAAAAAAGTTCTATGAATCTACCCCGTTCGAAGGTGCTTCACCTTCTATGTAAAAAAGTTAAAAATTGCTTTAATGTAAGTTGATGTCTAGTCATTATATTACAATTATAAAAAGCTTATAGGTTTGGGTATATTCCTCCAAAACAAAGCTAGACTTAGTTTGTTGTTTTTATATACATAAAATGATACTAGATATGCTTAGAGTTATTCAAAATCTACCAGACCATGTATTTGGTGTACGTGCAAGCGGAGAGGTCACAGCAGATGACTTAAAAAATGTTTTATTACCCGGGCTAGAATCATTAACTGATCGTTATAACGAGATCTATTATCTTTTACTGTTGGAAACAGAGGTGCAAAATTTTACAGCAGGTGCTTGGGTGCAAGATCTAATAGCGGGCTTGAAACATTTTACAGCTTGGAAAAAAATGGCTATCGTGACTGATCAAACAGCAGTAGAAAAATTTACGGATGCCTTTAGTTATATCAGTCCAGGAGAGGCTAAAGGTTATGAAATAAGTGAACTACAAGAAGCTATAGATTGGTTAAGCATAAAAAAGTAAGAAAAGTTTATCCATTTATTGTAGGAGTTTAGGCTATAGAAGTGCCTAGGATTTATAGGGAATAAATAAATGGAATACAATATAAATGGGTTACATCATGTGATGTAACCCATTTATATTTTGGGAAAATATTTCATCAATAATGATACTGTTTATTGATTTATTTTCTTGAAGATTAGTTTTTTAAGGTAATTAAAATTTCATTTGGGATTTTTTTTGTTTAAATTTATTAGATTAGAATAACCAAAATTAGAAATTAAATTACTGATAAAATAGAAATCAATGGAAAACGAATTAAATGATATTAATAAGTGTCCATTTCATAATGGAACAATGCGAAAAGCTGTTGCAGGTGGAGGTACAACAAATCAAGATTGGTGGCCCAATCAGTTAAAAGTTAATTTGCTACGTCAACATGCTACTAAGTCAGACCCAATGGGATCAGATTTCAATTATACGGAAGAATTTAAAACCTTAGATTTAGAAGCAGTAAAAAATGATTTAAAACAGTTAATGACACAGTCACAAGATTGGTGGCCAGCTGATTTTGGGCATTATGGGCCATTATTTATTCGAATGGCTTGGCATAGTGCTGGAACTTATCGAGTGGGTGATGGACGGGGCGGTGCTGGGCGTGGGCAACAACGATTTGCTCCGCTAAATAGTTGGCCCGATAATGTGAGCTTAGATAAAGCAAGACGTTTATTATGGCCTATAAAACAAAAGTACGGACGTAAAATATCTTGGGCAGATTTACTGATCTTAACTGGAAATATGGCTTTAGAATCCATGGGATTCAAAACTTTAGGTTTCGCAGGTGGTCGAGAGGATGTATGGGAAGCAGATCAAGATGTGTATTGGGGTTCCGAAAAAACTTGGTTAGGAGGTGATGTCCGTTATGCGCAGGGATCTGAAGGTGTTGCAGAGTCACATGGTGTATTGGTGTCGGATGATGATGCAGATGGAAAAATACACAGCCGGAATTTGGAAAATCCCTTAGCAGCTGTTCAAATGGGATTAATATATGTGAATCCAGAAGGTCCTGATGGCAACCCTGATCCAATTGCTGCCGCAAAAGATATTCGTGATACATTTGGTCGTATGGCTATGGATGACGAAGAAACCGTTGCGTTGATCGCAGGCGGTCATACATTCGGTAAAACACATGGTGCAGGTCCTGCTGACCATGTTGGTAAAGAACCTGAAGCTGCAGATCTAGCGTCTCAAGGTTTAGGATGGGCAAACTCATTTGGATCTGGAAAAGGCGCAGACACGATTACCTCTGGCTTAGAAGTAACTTGGACTAGTAAACCCACAGAATGGACGAATCAGTTTTTTGAATATTTATTTGATTTTGAATGGGAATTAACAAAAAGTCCTGCTGGAGCACATCAGTGGATCGCTAAAGATGTTGGAGAAATTATTCCGCATGCTCATGATGCCACTAAGAAATTAAAACCAACCATGTTAACAACGGATTTGTCACTGCGTTTTGATCCGGAATATGAAAAAATATCTCGGAGATTTCGCAATAATCCAGACGAGTTTGCTGACGCTTTTGCTCGTGCTTGGTTCAAGTTGACCCATCGCGATATGGGACCTCGGTCACGTTACTTAGGACCAGATGTACCTCATGAGGAGTTTGTATGGCAAGATCCACTTCCAAAAATAGAATATATACAGATCGATGACGCTGATGTTCAGTTTTTAAAGACTGAAATTTTGAATACAGGTCTATCAATTTCTGAGTTAGTATCCGTAGCTTGGGCATCGGCATCTACTTTTCGTAATTCGGATAAACGCGGTGGTGCCAACGGTGCTCGCATCCGCCTTTTACCGATGAGTAATTGGGAGGTCAATCGGCCGAACCAATTGAATCAGGTTTTGATCGTGTTAACAGATATCCAGCAAAGGTTTAATCATGCGCAATTTGACGGAAAGCAGGTTTCAATTGCAGATTTAATTGTGTTGTCTGGCGTAGCTGCTATTGAAAAAGCAGCACAGAATGCAGGTCATGATGTGCAGATACCATTTAATCCTGGACGTACGGACGCTAGTCAGGAGCAAACCGATATGGAATCCATTGCATTTTTAGAACCACTTGCAGATGGCTTCAGAAACTATCGTAAATTAAAAAATAAAGCCATTTCAACAGAGGAGCTTTTAATTGATAAAGCTCAGTTGTTAAATCTTTCTGTTCCCGAAATGACCGTTCTAATTGGTGGTCTTCGAGTGTTAGACATCAATTATGATGGCTCTAAACATGGTGTCTTTACCTTGCGCCCAGGGCAATTAACTAATGATTTTTTCGTGAATCTGTTAGATATGCAGACAGAATGGAAAGCCATGGACGAGACAAAAGAATTATATTTAGGGACTTGTCGAAAAACGGGGCAACCAAAATGGACTGCTAGTCGAGCTGATCTCGTGTTTGGATCACATGCTGAGTTGCGAGCAGTGGCAGAAGTATTTGCTGAATCGGGAAATGAGAAATCTTTTGTCCATGCTTTTATAAAAGCATGGAATAAAATCATGAATGCTGATCGATTTGATCTGGTATCAGCATAAATAAAGATTTGATTTTAGAATTCGTATTATAGTTTTTTGATCTAAAATAATATTGAAATATAATCAATCCTAGTTTTTAACCTAAAAGTGCCTAAAGAATCTAGTTCTTTGGGCATTTTTTATGCTTCATTATTCCCCATGTTTTTAGAAAGAGCAATCCGATAAGCACAGCGTCTAGCACCAGCTACTATGTGGTCGGTACGGTGAATAGAAACACTTTCTCCTAAAACGGACTGGAAAATTTGTAATTCTGAATTACAAAACCCTTGACAAGCTTTTGCCGCTGCACAAATGGGACAATGATTTTCGACCAGTAGATATCCTTCTTCATCTTCAGAATAATCTGCCATATACCCCTCACGTGTACGAATAGCAACCAAACGGGCGATTTTAGAGTTTAGATCGGGTAGAGGATCGATCTCTTCATGATATCTTTTTTTACCTGTTACCTCATTAGCATCAATAATCGTTTGTAAAGCATCCTTGCCCATTGCATCTTTGATGATTGTTAATAATTTAACAGTCAATTCAGCATGAGTATCCGGAAATTTCCGATTTCCGATTTCTGAAATCGTAAAATACTTTTGAGGCCTTCCAACTCCTTTCGATTCTGTTTCAACTTCTATTAAGCCTTCTTCCATAAACTTAACGAGTTGTTGTCGAACACCTTCCTTAGTTATTTTTAATTCATGGGCAATGTCGAGTGCCGTTAGAGGCCCACGCATTTTCAGTAACATTAAAATTCGATTTGTCGTCATAAAATAATAAAACAAATATTTAGTTGTTTTATTATTCAAAATTACTACTTTTGTTACACTTATCAAAATGGATAATTTTAAGCATAGACTTCCAATTATAAATTTGATGAATGTAAAGTAAGAATTGTAATATTTATTTTATGTGGATTGATACATCAAAAATACACCTTCCTAAACAAATAACTCAAGGAGTTCATTTTGCCTTTATAATTGTGGTTCCGTACTGGAATACACTGAAGAGGTAATAACCCTCGCGCAAAAGATGAACATATAGATTTCATCATCTAAATATTTAAAATATCCCCAACCCCAAAACAGGTTTGAGCGGGGGAACGGGATAACTATGTCTTGTTATTAATAGCAGGTTGTGGTCTAAAAATCTCATTATTAAATTTTTACATATTGTTTATTCAAAAATTATTACCATGGAAAAAACACACTTATATCTATTATTCTTTCTTTTCATAGGATTAATATCTTGTGAATCGAAAAAGGAGTCTCCTACAAATAAAATTTCTTCATATCCAGTGTTAACGTTAAATGCGCAGAAAGCGGATTTGTATGTTGAATTTCCAGCTACATTAGAAGGGATACAAACTGTTGAGATTCGATCCAAAATAGATGGTTACATCGAGGAGGTTTTTGTCGAGGAGGGTAGTCTGGTCAAGATAGGACAAAAGCTATTTAAAATTGATGCCAACCGTTTTGTCCAAGATGTTAATCAGCGAAAATCAGCGGTGCTAGCTGTCGAGGCTGCTTTGGAGACGGCTAGTATTCAAGTTTTGCGAACACAGGCTTTAGTCGACAAAAAAATAGTGAATTCATTTGAATTGACTACAGCAAGAAATGTGGAACGCGTGAAGAAAGCAGAGCTTAACCAAGCTAAAGCTGCTTTGTCCGATGCGCAATCACAATTGGCATTTACACAGATTGTAAGTCCAATTACGGGTATTGTAGGTCGTCTTCCTCTTAAAAAAGGTAGCCTAGTCAGTAGTAATTCTGAGATGGCCTTAACCACAATTGCCAATACAAGAGAAGTATATGCACACTTTTCATTAAGTCAGAAACAGTTAAATGGCTTTTTAGATCAATATACAGGTCGAAATATGGCTGAAAAATTGAAAAATATGCCTTCTGTTACTTTGAGAACAGCAGATGGAAATGATTACATGCCCCAGGGGAAAATTCAAAGCTTAAGTGGTGTGATGAGCAGGGAAACAGGTTCTGCTAATTTTAGAGCATTGTTTCCTAATCCTGAAGGACTTTTATGGAGTGGCGCCAGTGCGATACTTCGTATACCTACTACTATTGATCAAGCAATTCTGCTTCCTAAAAAAGCTGTTTTTGAAATCCAGGGAAATTACTTTGTTTATAAAGTAGGTCCAAAGAATATTGTCAATCACACTGAAATAGTGGTGTATCCAACCTCAACGGAACAAGAATATGTTGTGAAAAGTGGGCTTCATATTGCAGATATTGTCATTACAGAAGGTATTGGGACTTTAAGTAATGGGATGGAGATAAAACCGGCCCCTATTTCGAATAAATAAAATAGAAAAAAAATGTTAAAAAAATTCATAGAAAATCCGGTATTATCCACGGTAATATCGATTATAATTGTGATGCTTGGTGTTTTAGGATTGTTATCGCTACCCATTTCACAATATCCTGAAATTGCACCTCCTACAGTAGTGGTAACAGCCTCTTATCAAGGAGCAAATGCCAATGTGGTCATGAAAAGTGTCATTATACCTTTAGAGGAACAAATTAATGGTGTTGAAAATATGACTTATATGACCTCTACTGCCAGTAATAACGGAACAGCTGCTATCACTATATTTTTTAAACAAGGAACTAATGCAGATATGGCGGCAGTGAATGTCCAAAATCGGGTTAGTAAGGCAACTAGTTTATTACCTGCTGAAGTTATTAAATCTGGAATTACCACCAGTAAGCAGTTGAGTAGTACAGCATTTAGTTTCTTATTGTATAGTAAAGATGGAAAGTATGACCGTAAATTTCTCGATAATTACTTACGTATAAATATTATGCCTCAGATGAAGCGCGTAGAAGGGGTTGGTGCAGCAGAGATCTATAGTGATCAAGAGTATTCCATGCGTATTTGGTTGAAACCAGATGTCATGGCGACTCATGGTTTAATACCAGAAGATATTATAACTGCTTTGAAAGAACAGAATATAGAGGCTGCACCAGGTAAAATAGGAGAGAATAGCCGTCAATCTTTACAGTATGCATTGAAATTCACGGGTCGCCTTGAGGATCCAGAGCAATTTGAAAATATCATTTTGAAAAGTGGTGTATCTGGAGATTATTTACGGTTAAAAGAAGTTGCAGATGTAGAATTTGGTGCGCTTGATTATACGACTTCATTGATAACACAAGGTAAGCTCTCGTCTGGAGGAGCGATAAGTCAAATTTCAGGTTCAAACGCAAGAGAATTGATTATTGCTTGTGAAAATATTTTGAAAGAAGCTTCTAAAGATTTTCCTCCCGGTGTGGAGTATCATACTTTTTTAAATGCCAATGAGTTTTTAGATGCATCGGTTGAGAAAGTTATTTATACAATCATCGAGGCGTTTATATTGGTTTTCTTAGTTGTTTTTCTTTTTTTACAAGATTTGCGTTCTACCCTTATTCCTGCCATAGCCGTTCCAGTAGCTATTATAGGAACATTTTTTTTCTTAAAACTCTTTGGCTTTACGATTAATTTATTGACTCTATTTGCACTTGTGTTAGCTATTGGTATTGTGGTAGATGATGCAATTGTCGTAGTTGAGGCGGTACATGCAAAACTTGATCAAGGGGCTAAGTCTGCAAAAAAAGCAACTCTGCATGCCATGAGTGAGATTAGTGGAGCTATTGTTTCGATTACCTTGATCATGTCGGCTGTATTTGTTCCTGTTACTTTTATAACCGGTTCCGCAGGTGTCTTTTATAAACAATTTGGTTTAACGCTAGCTGTGGCTATTATTATTTCGGCGATTAATGCCTTGACTCTAAGTCCAGCATTATGTGCTTTATTATTGAAACCACATACAGCTGATGCTGAAAACCACAAAGGTTTTATTCCTAAATTTTTTACAGGTTTTAATATCGCCTTTGAAGTTGTGACTAAAAAATATGTAGGAGTGGTGCGCTTTTTAATACGACGCAAATGGATTTCTTTTGTTGGTATTGTAGCCTTTGCATTGTTATTTTATACCTTAATAAAAACCACGCCAACGGGGTTTGTTCCTAATGAAGATGGCGGTGCGATCTTTGGAAATGTTGTTTTACCTCCAGCCTCAACTTTGGAACGTACTGAAAAGATCGCTTTCGAGGTTGATAGTATCGCCCGTAGCATACCAGAAATTGAATTATCCTCGACATTGTCTGGAATGGATTTACTGCACGGTACCGGTGGATCTTATGGTGCCTTGTTCATCCGTTTAAAGCCTTGGAAAGAACGTAAAGGAAAAGATCAAAGTGCAGCAGCGATTGTTCAAAAATTATTTGAAAAGACAGCTCATATCAAAGGTGCAAGTGTTATTTTCTTTGCGGCACCGACTTTACAGGGATTTGGAAATAGCAATGGTTTTGAAGTGCAGTTGCAAGATAAAACAGGAGGAAGTTATTTGCAATTTAACGAAAATATTGATCAATTTATTACTGCCCTGAGCAAACGTCCAGAGATTAATTATGCGACGAGTTCATTTAATGTTGGTTTCCCTGAATTGGAAATTAATATCAATGTAGCGCAGTGTAAAACTGCTGGTGTGAGCGTCAATACCGTGTTGACCACTTTGCAAGGATACTTTGGTGGTATTTATGCCTCAGATCTCAATCGCTTTGGAAAGCAGTATCGTGTGATGATGCAGGCTGGAGCTGATTATAGAGCAAAGGAGGAAGATATCAATAAAATTTATGTGCGTACGATAAAAGGTAATATGGCGCCAATTGCTGAGTTTGTAACCTTGAAAAAAACTTATGGGCCAGAATTTATTCAACGATTTAACCTATTTACCTCCAGTACCATTACAGGAATCCCAAATGTGGGTTATAGTTCTGGCGATGCTATTAAAGCCATAGAAGAGACAGCCGCTCAAACATTAGATCGTGGCTATTCGTACGAATTTTCAGGATTGACGCGTGAAGAATTATCCAGCGGTAGCCAAACGGTTTTAATTTTTTCCCTTTGCCTTCTTTTTATATACTTTCTTTTAAGTGCACAGTATAAAAGTTATATTCTTCCATTTTCAGTACTCTTGTCATTACCTATTGGTCTAGCGGGGGCATTTGCTTTTGCGCAATTATTTGGAATTGATAATAACATTTTTTTACAAATCAGTCTAATTATGCTGATTGGTCTATTAGCAAAGAATGCGATTTTGATTGTAGAATTTGCTCTTTTACATCGTCTGAGTGGTAGAACTTTGGTTCAGTCCGCTATTTATGGAGCAAAGTCGCGATTAAGACCTATTTTGATGACTTCCTTTGCTTTCATTTTCGGATTGATTCCTTTGATGTTAGCAACTGGGGCTGGTGCGCTAAGTAATAAGTCTATTGGGACTGCTGCAGTAGGGGGTATGTTGATTGGGACTGTATTTGGTGTTTTTGTAATACCTATTCTTTTTATAGTATTCCAAGGTTTACAAGAAAAGATTTCAGGTGTGAAAATATCCGATCAATCAGCTCGTGCCTGAGAAGATATATAATAAAAAATGACAATCACTTTTAAAATAAATTCAATTTAGATGATAAATATGCCTTATAAAATAATGGTGCTTGTTATGATCGGCCTGGTTAGTTGGAGTTCCTGCCAGATAACACGCCCATATGCATCACCAGAAAATAAAGTGAATGAACGTTATCATTCCCCTATGTCCAACCCTAAGGATACCACAGGTCAATCGTCTTTAGAGATCGATACCATGAATATAGCTACTTTAAAATGGTCTGAAATTTTTACTGATACCCTTTTGCAGGGATTGATAGCAGAAGGACTAAAAGCAAATATCGATATCAAAATAGCTGTTGAACGTATAACAGAAGCGCAGGTTAATTTACGTTTGCAAAAGGCAGCATTTTTGCCCTCATTGAACACTAATATATCTGCAAATTCTCAACAATATCCTACTTTTCAAAGTTTTGGTTTTCCCAGAAATAATACACAGTATGATGTGCGGTTAAGCACCGATTGGGAAATTGATATCTGGGGTAAACTAGGGAGTGCTAAACGTGCTGCTTTATCTCAGTTATTGGCTACTGATGCAGCAAAACGTGCTGTACAGACGCAATTGATTGCAGATATTGCGTCAAATTATTATGAACTATTGGCGTTGGATCAACAGTTGCTGATTATAAAAAAAACAGCTGAAAATCTGGCTGAGGATGCAGCTGCCATTGAAATGCTTTTTGAAAATGCATTGCTTAATGGAGTAGCAGTTGTACAAAGTAAAGCTAATTTTTATGAAGCTAAATTGGATATTCCAGATATTGAGCAAAAAATAAAAGAAAAAGAACATCGTCTTAGTTTTTTAGTGGCTCGAAATCCAGGTACAATCATACGTCAATCATTAAAGGAACAGCAGGTTGAATATGATCTAAAACCAGGTATTCCTGCACAACTCTTAGCGCATCGTCCAGATGTACAAATGGCAGAATTAAATTTCAGAACAGCATTTGAGGAAACGAACGTAGCCCGTACCTACTTCTACCCCGTTTTAAAAATAACTGCTTCTGGAGGTTTTTCAAATCTTGGTTGGAACCAATGGTTTTCAAGTAACAGTCTTTTTGGTTCCATCGCTGGTGGTTTGACACAGTCAATCTTTAATAAAGGTGATAATCAAGCACGTTTATCTACCGCTCAATCTAGACAGCAACAAGCTTTATATCAATTTGAAAAATCCCTATTGATTGCCAGTCAAGAAGTGTCTAATGCTCTTTTTGATTATGATACTGCTTTACAAAAAGAAAAATCGAGGAGAAAACAGTTGGATGCCTTATCCCAAGCACTTGAATTTAATAAGGAACTGTTTCTAAACCATCAACAAACTAATTATACAGATGTGTTGGCTGCGGAACAAAATCTTTTAAGGGCACAATTGAAAGATATTGATGACCAAAGCCAAAAATTATATGCGGTAGTTCAACTATATCGTGCATTGGGTGGCGGTTGGGATTAATTAGGATATGGAGAAGGTCTATTCGATTAAATTAAGGACTAGACCTTCCCCATTCTATATTATTAGATCCATCAATCTCGAGGTTGACACATCACATATAGAACTCTATTCTATCAATACACCTATGTAGTAATTGAAAGTGTCTATGGTGATATTTTCTTTAGTTAGATTGGGTATTTTTATTTCTTTGAAATGTTGATCCAGCATCACAAGCTGTTTTGGATTTTCGTTTGTACCGATATGGATGGGCATATGAAAGTCTTTTACTTCACTGATCCACCGCCCAAGTATTTTACCAGAAATATCCTTTCTTATTTCAAGTATCGGAATAGAAATGTGTTGTACATATTGTTCAAAAAACTTGGAGAGATCTATACCTGATTTTTCAATAATGTACTGAGCAATATCTTGATAGTCAACCTGCTGATGAAAGTACTTCGCATTTAATCCTCTCAAGATGGACCGCCATTTTTCATCATCATCAATCATTGTACGAATCATATTGAGCATTACTCCTCCTTTGGGATACATATCACCAGATCCTTCTTTATTAACATGAAATGGGCCCTGCATGGGCTTATCATTCTGTATGCCGCTGCGATTACCATGGACATAGGCCTGACTCGCTTCTTTTCCATAGAAATAATCTATAAATAAAGCTTCTGAGTAGTTAGTAAAGCTCTCATGAATCCACATGTCGGCAAGATCTTTGGAGGTTATGTTATTGCCAAACCATTCATGTCCAGATTCATGGACCACAATGAAATCCCATTTTTTGCCCCAGCCAGTTCCAGAGGCATCTCGTCCACGATAGCCGTTTTGGTATTGATTGCCATAGGCGACTGCGCTTTGGTGTTCCATACCAGTATGTGAAGTTTCGACTAATTTGTATCCATCCTCATAAAATGGATATGGGCCAAACCAATGTTCAAATGCTTCTAATGTTTGCTTTGCATTTGTTTGTAAATGTTGTTTTTTCTGTGGTTGATTATTTTCTCTCAAGATATAATAATCAATATCAAGAGGACCTTTTTCACCCTTATATTTTTCTTTGAAATGAATGTAGTCTCCAATATTCAGAGCGACATTGTAATTGTTGATTGGATTGACAACCTTCCAATGATACTTAGTAAAGCCGTCCTTCATTTTTTCTATTTGGATTAATTTTCCATTGGAAACATTCATAAGCCCATTTGGAACCGCTATGGAGATTAGCATACTGTCCACTTCATCATATTGATGATCTTTATTTGGCCACCAAACACTAGCACCCATGCCTTGACATGCCGTAGCAATCCAAGGTTTTCCATTGCTATCTTTTTTCCAATCAAAACCACCATCCCAAGGAGCGCGTGCTGCTTCTGTTGGATGACCCTCGTATGATACTATAAACTCATCTTCTTTGCCTTTGGTAATGGTTTCGGGAAAATCAATAAAAACGGCATTGTATTCTCGTGTAAAAGGTAGTTCTTTACCACGATAAATAACCTTGCTCACTTTTAGATTGGCAAATAAGTCAAATTGTAATTGCTTAAAATCTTGTGTTGCCTTAAAACGAAATAGATTAGTTCCTGATATAAATTTACGATCAATATCAACTTTAACATCCAGATGATAATATTGAATATCATAACAGGTCCTTAAAGGAGTTAAATGACCTCTTAAGGAATCTGCTCGGGAAAATTCTTCCTTCTTTTTCATTAACTGAGCTGAAGCAGATTTTATACCTGCTGTAAATAAACAGCAACTGGTGAATAGATATATTAGTTGTCTTTTCATATTAAGATGATATGTTATGGAGCCTAATTTAGTAATGATAAACACTTATAATTTGCTCTAATTTTATCGATTTTTCTAATTTTTTAATTCGGTTTGCTATTAAACTATTTTTTGAACATTTCTTATTGAATAGCTATCTTAAATATAGTGACATCATGGTATATCAATTGATTGTCAAAATTGGACCATAGAGAAGATGACTTGTTCATAATTTGTTACAATTTTTTAAATATATTATATTCTTACACAAAATAGACTAGGAATGAAATTATATAAAGTTCAATAATTTTCATGAGGTACAACAACAGAAAATTATCTAAGTAGATTTGTATATTAACATTATTCTTTTTTTTGGAAAAAAGATTCTCAGGATGATGAGTTTGTTGCATTAATCTATTCAATCACGTCGATTAAGTAAGTTTCCTTTTTATGATTTTTTAATTATGTTTTTTGAATGTTTACTTGATTTTTGGGGATATTGAGATGTAGTTGTTATATTTAGATCAACCAAATAATAAATTTTTGTAAAGTTTAATTTTGAATATGCTATGAAAACTCTCCAATTTAACGTGCCAACAACCCAAGGACAAAGCTTAACAATACAAGAAGATGTAATGGATTCTTTCTATCCTCATTTGCACAGGCATCAAGAAGCACAATTGATGTGGATTAAAAAAGGTAAGGGCGTATTGGTTGTTGAGGATACTTTGCATCCTTTTAAAGAAAATGATATATTCTTTTTGGGAGCAAATCAGCCACATGTATTTAAATCGATGTCACAAGATGGTTTATTAAATGAATCAAGATCTATTTCTATTTTCTTTGATCCTAATGGTAAATTGAAATCTTTGTTTTCGTTAGGCGAGTTTGATTCTTTGAACCATTTTATTCAGAGTAATTCTCGCGGATTTAAAGTTCCTGATACTTATTTTCAACAAATCTCGGAAAGAGTAGTGCAATTAAAGGAAGCTGATGAGCTCGATAAATTGATGCAATTTTTTTATTTGTTACGCTCTTTAGCTATGATTTCAAAAGAAACAGACCCGCTTTGTGTAGAAAGAATTGAATTTAATCATGAAAGTTCAAGTGGTGTAAGCCGAATTACTTTAATATGCAATTATATAAAGGAAAATTTTAAGAATGAACTTACTCTAGAAGATGTTGCCAACTATGCTAACCTAACCCCACAGGCTTTTTGTCGGTATTTTAAAAAACATTGTGGAGTGACTTTTGTATCTTACTTAAATCGTATTCGGATAAAAGAAGTCTGCAACCAATTAAATGAGGATCACTTGGAGAGTGTATCCTTTATTGCCTATAACTGTGGTTTCAATAGTATCACTAATTTCAATCGCGTCTTCAAACAGATAAGGGGATGTAATCCAAAAGAATATACGGATAATTATAAAAATACTGTTTTTGCAGAAATTTAATAAAATGCATCTTTAATAAATTGTGTTTTACAAGAGCATAATGATATTTAACATTTAGGGTTAAAATATGGCTGATCATTGTTAAGATAATGTTAAGATTCCAAGGATAGTATTGATAACTTAGTTTATACATATAAATCATAAACTAACATTTGAAACTACTATTTTATGAAGAAAACAGCTATTGCATTTCTAGCAGCTAACTTGTTGGTTAGTTCAGCTATTTATGCACAGACCGTACTCAAAGGTACGGTTGTCGGTCAAGATGGAAAACCAATCCCTGGGGTTTCCATTTCCTTACAAGACGGCACAGGAACACAAACTGGGCCAAATGGTGATTTTTCTATTTCTTACAAACAAGCAGGCACATTAAGTGTATCAGCAATTGGCTACGAGCGAAAACAAATTAATCTCAGTAACCAAACAAACCTCTCTATTACTTTAATCTCAAATACGGAAAGTTTGGACGAGGTCGTGGTGACGGCAATGGGTATTTCAAGAGATAAGAAATCTTTGGGATATGCCGTTCAAGAAGTAAAAGCCAAAGAATTGACCGATGCAGGACAATTAAGTGTCACAGGTGCATTGACAGGTAAGGTCGCCGGAGTACAGGTGAATCAATTTGGGGGAGCTGTAGGTTCTTCTGCAAGGATATCAATTAGAGGAAATACGTCGCTTTTAAATGATCAACAACCTTTGATTGTTATTGATGGAGTTCCTATTACTAACAATTCACAAAGAAGTGGGGATAACACCTATGGAGGGGTGGATTATGGTTCTGGTTTAAATGATATCAATCCAGAAGATATTGAAAGTATGACGGTCTTAAAAGGTGGATCAGCAGCGTTATATGGGATGCGAGGTGGTAAAGGTGTGATTATGATCACTACTAAGTCGGGTAAGCGGGCTAATAACGGTGTGCAAATCTCTTATGATGCTAATTTTAGTATGGATAGAGCTGCAACGATCCCCAAATATCAAAATTCATATGGACAGGGATCAAGAGGAGATGAATATAACTACCTGCTGAGCGAAAGCGGATTAACTTATCAAGAATATGCCCTTAAAAATTCTTTTTCTTATGTTGATGGTGCAGGGGGGGGAGTGAATGATGGATTTGATGAATCTTGGGGACCACGTTTGGATGCAGGTTTAATGATTCCACAGTTTAATAGCCCGGTTGTGGATGGTGTAAGACAAGCAACACCATGGGTATCGCATAAAAATAATGTTAAAGATTTTTTCCAAACAGGTTTTTCTCAAAATCATAATCTCTCTCTATTATCAAAAAGCGATCGCTCATCTACAAGAGCTTCCTTGTCTTTTAGGGATCAAAAAGGAACTGTTCCTAATACAGATCAAAAGAAATACACAGCTCAACTGAATAATGAATATAAAATCAGTGATAAATTAACCTTCGATATCATGTCAAATTATACACGAACTGAAAGTGATAATTTGATTATGCAGGGATATGATGGTGCAAATCCGATGAATGGATTGATTTGGTTTGGTAGACAGGTCGATATGAAGGATCTGAAAAAGAATTGGAATCAACGAGATGAGCAAGGTAATTATACCTATTATAATTGGAATTCCAACTATCACATGAATCCATATTATACGATGAATGAATCGCTAAATTCATTACAGATGAATCGTATTTTTGGAAAAAGTTCACTTTATTATCAACCCTTTGACTTCTTGAAATTTGAGGGACGAATTGGAGTTGATTATGCTAACGCTAAAAGGTTTGAGAGAAATTACTTTAATTTTGATCATTTGAATGGTAGTTTTAGCGAAAATAAAAACAACAGAACAGAGTTTAATGCTGATTTTATAGCAAATTTTAACAAACAATATGGAGATTTCAACGTATTAGCTACCGCGGGTGCGAACTACCGCGATTATCAAATGAATTTTAACACCTTGGGAGCGACAGGTCTCAATGTTTTAGGTGTTTATACGATCGCTAATAAAATTGGTCCTGCAGAAACAATAATGGATAATGAGCATAATCGCTCTAATTCTATTTATGGGCAGGCATCTGTTGGCTGGCGAGATCAATTATATGTTGATGTGACTGCTCGAAATGATTGGTCTTCCACTTTGACAAAATCATTCTTTTATCCATCAGTGAGTATGAGTTGGATTCCAACAACTTCTTTTGAAAGTATTAAAGGAGATTTCTTGTCATTTATGAAATTGAGATTAAATATTTCGGAGGTTGGTAATGCTACTGATCCTTATCGAAATAGAAATTATTATTATGCACAAACAGACGCATTCAATGATTTAGCTCAGATGTATAAGAGCATGACCTATGCGATTGAGAATTTAGTGCCGGAATCTATCAATACTTGGGAAACAGGGGTTGAATTAGGGATGTTTAATAATCGATTACATGCAGATTTCACTTACTATCATAAAAATGCCAAAAATCAATTACTTCCAGTAAATACTTCCAATACGGTAAGTTTTACAAGAATGTTCTTGAATGCGGGTAATATTGAAAGTAAAGGTATTGAACTTCAATTGCGTGGTGATATCCTTAAGAAGGAAAATGGTTTAAATTGGAGTGCAACAGCAAACTTCTCAAAAGATAATAGTAAAGTAATAGAACTATATCCGGCACTTGATTTAAAAGATTATCAAATTGGATGGACCTGGGGTATCGCAAATATGGCCAGAGAAGGCCAACCTTGGGGAACACTAGTCGGGCCGGGATATGATCGCGTTGAAGAAGATGGTCCTATGAAGGGAGCTATTAAAGTGACAAGTGCAGGTCTAGTTCAAAGTAAAGCTGCGCAAAATATAGGTAATGTTGTTCCTGATTTCTTAGCAAGTTTACGTAATGACTTTACTTATAAGGACTTTAGTTTTGGCTTTATGTTGGATTTTCGTAAAGGTGGAGACATTTGGTCACAAACGATGTCGCATGGATATACTACAGGTGTAGCAGAGATAACAGCAGCCAATGGAATACGCGAACATGCAGTACTTGCAGGAAGAGATGTAATGACAAATGAACGCTTTGCGATGTCTGATGGTAAGGGTGGATGGATAGAAAATAATATTGAAACGACCGCTCAAGATTGGTATGAGGGTGGTGGTATTGCAGCTATGTATGTTTTTGATGGTTCATTTTTAAAATTAAGGGAAGCCTATTTTACTTATAATTTACCTCAACATCTTTATAGTCGTATCAAAGGAATTAAGCGGGCAAATCTATCTGTGATTGGATCTAATTTGGCTTTACTTTGGGTAGATAAGTCTAATACCATGAGAATAGATCCTGAATCAGGAGGTGTTTCTAGTGATTCTAGAGGAGTTGGTTTTGAACAAGCAACGGTTCCAAATTCTAGAAGTATTGGTTTAAAACTAGGATTTACTTTTTAACCTTTCTGCTGTTAGGCAAAATGATATTTCAATTGAATTAAAGAATCAGAAAAATGAAAAAACTACTATTTAATATAAAATTTGCTTCCATACTCGCGATAGTTTGTCTAGCAAGTTGTACAAAAGATTTTGAGAAAATAAATACAGATCCAGATGCGTTACCAGATGTTCCACCTCAGAATATGTTGATCAATGTACTTCGTAATGCGGGAGAACAATTTGGCGGAGATATCGATGGCTATGGAACCTTTGCTGGGTATATTGTTAAAATCCAATATCCAGACAATATGAGTGGACTAATTCCCACGAATAATTCTTATGGAAATCGTTGGTCTGCTTGTTATTACAACATTACGCAGATGAACGATCTTCTAAAAAAGACTGAGGAGCGAGCACAAGGATTTAAGAATGTCAGAACGATTGCCCGAATTTGGCAAAATTATATGTGGTCACACTTGTTGGATGGATGGGGTGATATTCCTTATTCCGAAGCATTTAAGGGTATGCCAGTTGACGGCAGTTTGTTGAAACCTAAATACGATAAACAAGAAGATATTTTTCCAGCAGTATTAGCTGATTTGAAAAAGATAGCGGATGAAATGGATCAGGGGATAGGGGAAGATGTTATTGGAAATTATGATATTATATATAACGCGGATAATAACACACCATTAGATGTGGAGATGTTAAGATGGCAGAAGTTTTGTAATTCTTTGCGGCTTCGTATGGCTATGCGGATTTCATCAGTAGCACCCGCATTAGCTAAATCAACGATCGAAGAGATTGCTGGAAATAAAAGCAAATATCCAGTTCTGGAAACTAATGATGAAAACTGTTATTTGTACTATCCAGGTACATTACCATATATGGAGCCTTGGTACAAATCAGGAATCAATGGTAAGCGTATCGATAACTGGGGTATGTTTGATATTTTTATCAATTATTTAAACGAAGTAGAAGATCCTCGAATTGCTTCTGTAGCACAAAAAACTATTTCAGGAACATATCTTGGTTATCAAAATGGATTAACAACATCTCCTAGCCCATTAAAATCGGTATCTTGGATAGGTGAACATTACATTAACAATGCGGGAGGCTATACGCCATTTTATAGATCTAGTGAAACATATTATATATTAGCTGAGGCAGCCATGTTAGGCTATAATGTTGGCACAACTGCTGAAGCGGCCTATAATAAGGCGGTCATGATTTCCATGGAAGATAATGGAGTTTCTACAACAGATGCTGAAGCATATTTAGCAGGTAAAGGAAAGTTTAATAATACAAAGGAGAGAATATGGTGGGATATGTGGGTTGCTTTATTTAAAGAAAATTATGAGGCATGGGCACTATATAGAAGAACTGGCATTCCTTCCACTAATTATCCTGCTTTAAATTCAGTATTTAAAGGAAAGCATACCGATCAGCCATGGAGGCTGCCATATCCAAATAATGAATACTTATACAATAAGGTCAATACAGAAGCAGCAGCAACTGGAGTTGTTGACCAAGCTTGGGGTAAAAGACTTTGGTGGGCAAAAGATAATGGTAAAAATTAATTTCAGGTGCATATGTTTATTGAAAAGCGGGGTGACGAAAGTCATCTCGCTTTTTTTAAGTTCACTGAGGGAGGTGTTACAAAATTTAGTAACAATATTTTGGTTAAGGACATTAAATGCTTTTGAGCCCTCTAAAATTGAATTGTTAAATAAGAAAAGAGCTATTCTTAGAATAGCTCTTTTGTATGAAAAAGGTTTTATAAAATTAATCCATCTTAATGGTCACCATATCCGACATCATCTAATTTACCTTTGAAAACTTTAAACTGAATGATGAAATATACAATCACCAATACCGCTGCTACAGAGAACCAACCTATCCCAACAGATAAACCATATTCGTGTGCGGCTACATTCTGTATAGTTAAAGAAGGATTTACGGCATTAGTCGAAGGTAGTAATATCGGAAACATAGAAGCTATAGTAGATCCAAAACTCCCAAAAATAAATAAGGATGAATAGATAAAGCCGGATAAATCTTTTGTAAATTTTTTAATTCTAAACTGTCCAAAAAGACCAACTGTAGCAATAATAGGGAAGATCCACAACCAATAATAGGTTTCAAAATTATGTAATGATATTGGTTTCACATCATGCCATACGTAAGCGGATAATATTACTAAGAACAATAAAACAAAGTTGAGTTTAAAGATTACAGTTTTTAAACGCATATTCAGGGTGCTTGATGTTTTAAGAATGATCCAATTTGCACCATGAATGGTCAGTGTCACAACTGCGACAAGACCCAATAATAAGGTGAACCAATCAATGATTCCTTGATGTTCGGCCAATGGATCAAATGTTGGATTCCATAAGGCCAAGAAAAAATAATGTGCTTCTTGAGTAGATACACCATTTTCAACCATACCAAGATTAACTCCTCGAACGACATTTCCTAAAGCTGCTCCAAAAAATAGAGCGAGTAATAGACTCGCCAAACCGAACAATTTATCCCACATCAATTCCCACATCCGGTTATGAACTTGCCCTCTTAATTCTAGACTGATCGCTCTAAAGATGAGCAACCATAACACAAGCATAAGGGGTAAGTAAAATCCACTAAAAGCTGAAGCATATAAGGTTGGAAAAGCGAAAAATAGTACACCTCCCGATGCGATGAGCCAAACTTCATTGGCATCCCAAAAGGGTCCAATGGAATTGGTTACAGCTTTTTTTTCTTCTTCTGTTTTAGCAAAGAAAAGATGAACAATTCCTGCTCCAAAATCGTAGCCATCGAGAATTACATAGATTCCGAGCATAATCATCAACACAACAAACCAAAATATTTCCATAGCTAATTATTTAAAGCAATTTGGGATTCAGGACCTTTTCTGATTATTTTTAATACCAGCATTAAAAACAATAATCCCAATAGTATATAAAGTCCTACGAATCCTAAAAGTGTGAATAATGCATTTCCAGAAGAAACGGTAGGTGATACACCATCTACCATGCGCATCAGGTTATATACCAGCCATGGTTGCCTTCCTAATTCAGCTGTATACCAACCTGCAGTATTGGCTATATAAGGAAATGGAATCATAAACATAAGGATCCATAGTAGCCATTTCGTTTGAAATAGTCTATTCTTCCAAAGTAAAAAAGTAGCTGTTAACATGATCGCAATAAATATGGTTCCGAGACCAGCCATGATGTGGTAGCCATAGTATAATCCTGGAATATTCGTAGGGTGTATAGATTCATCAAATTCATTTAAACCCTTGATTTCCGCATCCCAGCGTTGATAAGTAAGAAAGCTAAGGACGTTTGGAACAGCAATTTTATTGTCTAATTTTTTATTTTGCATATCGGGTTGTCCGATAAGTACAATTTCTGAACCTCCTTTTTCGGTTTTAAAAATACCCTCCATGGCGGCAAAAGTTACCGGTTGATATTTGACTACATTTTTTGCAGCCATATCACCTGTAGGGAATGCAACCACAATAGAAGATATGACACCAAAAATAACTCCAGTCTTCACGAATATTTTTCCAAATCGACTATGCTTGTTACTCAGCAAGTAAAAAGCTCCCACTGCAGCAACAAAGAATGAACTGGTGATCAGAGAGCCAGCTTGATTGTGTAAATATGATGGCCAGAGCCAAGGATTATTGAATAGAGCTTTAAAGTTATTTAAGACAAACTTCCCATTTTCTACTATTTCATATCCCACAGGATATTGCATCCAGGAGTGCGTAGCGATAATAAGGAAACCACTTGCCCAAGATCCTATAAATACCATCAACCCAGAAAGAAAATGGAGTTTATGACCAAGAAGCTTTTCCCCAAATAGAAACATTCCTAAAAAAGAAGATTCTAAAAAAAAGGAAAACATACCTTCCATGGCTAGTGTTTGTCCGATAATACCTCCCGTCAATTCAGAAAATTTGGCCCAATTTGTACCAAATTGAAATTCCATTGGTATTCCTGTAACCACTCCCATTGTAAAATTCAAGGCAAAGATTTTCATCCAAAATTTTGCAGCATGATTGTAGTCATCAATTTTTGTGCGTAAAAATTTCCATTTGAAGTAAACAATCATTAAAGATAATCCCATCGTCAATTGCGGAAACAGGTAGTGAAAAGTGATGGTAAAAGCAAACTGTAACCGATTGTAAAGTATCATGTCTTCCATACGACATTTTTGTAGGTTGAAATATAAATTAAATATAACTGTTTTTTACTTAAAACTCCATGTTAAAATGCTCTTTTTTATGGTATAATTTAAGGGAATATTAGTTGTTAAAATGTCTCATGAGTAAGCATTATTATTGGATAATTTCAAATATTTATTTTATATTTACCTATCAGTCAGGTTAAAATTGATTTGAGTGTAAACCTAAAAAAATCTCCAGGTTATAATTAAAATACAAAATAGAAAGCATGCAGATGTCTTTATCAACATGTGCATGTATGATAATAGTATGTTTAATAAATTATAAATAAATATGAACAAGAATTTTTTAATGATAATGAGTAGTTGTATGCTGTTCTTTGCATCTTCAACTTATGGACAAACGAAAAGACAAAGCTCTTTCATACCAATTTTTGATGGAAAAACATTTAATGGATGGAAAATCCTTGGAGGAAAAGCAAAATATACTATTGAAGATGGTGTTATTGTAGGTGAGATGGTCAAAGGAGTGCCAAATTCTTTTTTGTCAACAGAAAAGGAATATGAAGACTTTATTTTAGAATTAGAATTTAAAATTGAAGGAACAGAAACTAACTCTGGGATTCAGATTAGAAGTAATTATGATCCGCAGGGAAATAATGGGCAAGGTCTTGTTTTTGGTAAGCAGATGGATATTGATCCAAGTGAGCGAGCATGGACCGGTGGAGTATATGATGAAGGTCAGCGAAACTGGCTTTATCCGCTGGATTTGCAGGAATCTGCTCAAAAAGCTTTTAAAGCAAATCAATTTAATAAAGTACGTATAGAAGCGATTGGTGATGAAGTCCGTATATGGTTAAATGATATTCCTACCGCCGCTGTAATTGATACACTTGATAGAAAAGGAATAATTGCATTGCAAGTGCATAGCGTACCAGATCGTTTGGTTGGTCAGAAAGTGTATTTTAAAAATATAAGAATTAAAACAGCAGAGTTGGCATTCACCAAATTGCCTCAAGATATGTTTGTTGTTAATCTCAAAAAAAACAATATATCATCTCAAGAAAAGAAGTCTGGCATCAACTTATTGTTTAATGGTATAGATTCAAAAGGATGGCGTAGTATAGATGCTAATCATTTTCCAAAAAAAGGATGGGAAATTAAAGATGGTGAAATAACTGTTTTAAAAGCAAACGGAGGAGAGTCAACTAATGGAAGGGATATAATAACCGATAAACAATATAGCGCTTTTGATCTTTTATTTGAATTTAAACTAACTCCAGGAGCGAACAGCGGTGTGAAATATTTTGTTACGATGCAGGAGGAGACGAAAGGATCGGCGATTGGACTTGAATACCAATTGTTGGATGATGAAAAACATCCAGACGCTAAAATGGGTAAAAATGGTAATCGTACCATGGCATCTTTATATGATTTAATTCCTTCGCTGAAACATGTGCGCGCACCACGACCTATAGGTGAATGGAATAGAGGACGAATTATGGTTACACCAGACAATCAAGTCACACACTATTTGAATGGTATAAAAGTATTGACTTATAGACGAGGTTCGCCAGAATTTAAAGAACTTGTAGCAGGGAGTAAATATAAGGATTGGCCAAATTTTGGAGAGGCTGAAAAAGGACATATTTTGTTGCAAGATCATGGTGATGAGGTTCATTTTCGAAATATTAAAATTAAGGAATTGAAATAATGAAGCAATTATCAAGAAGAAATTTTTTACGTAACACAGCTTTTATAGGGGGTGGATTATTGATGTCAAACGCAGCTCTTGGAAATGTAAAATTAGCATCGGCAAATGAAAGACTGAATTTGGCATGTGTAGGAATAGGAAATCGAGCAGCAGAAGTGATCAAAGAACTTTACAAAACAGGTTTGTGTAATGTCGTAGCATTATGTGATGTTGATTTAGAAGCTCCACATACTTTGGAAATATTAAAGTTGTTTCCTAACGTGCCCCGATTTCGAGATTTTAGACAAATGTTTGATAAAATGGGTGGACAAATTGATGCGGTATCTATAGGTACTCCTGATTTTGCCCATTTTGCAATTACCATGATGGCTATAGACATGGGGATTCATGTATACGTAGAAAAACCGATGGCGAGTACATTTTGGGAAGCAGAGCTTATGATTCAAAAAGCTCAAAAATTTAATAAAGTAGTTACTCAAATGGGTAATCAGGGACATTCGGAACCCAACTATTTTCAATTCAAAAGCTGGCATGAAGCCGGTATCATCAAAGACGTGACACGCATAGATGCACATATGAATTTTGCAAGACGTTGGCATACTTGGGATGCTAACATCAAAGGTTTTCCATATCCAGAACGCATTCCGTCGACGTTGGATTGGGATATGTGGCAGATGCAAACTTTGGGTCATGATTATAATAAAGACTTTGTTAACGGACAGTGGCGTTGTTGGTTTGATTTTGGGATGGGGGCTTTGGGAGATTGGGGAGCACATATCTTGGATACAGCACATGAATTTTTACAATTAGGTTTACCTCATCGTGTAGAAGCAGTGAAACTTTTGGAGCATAATTCTTATTTCTTTCCGAAATCATCCACGTTGAAATTCAAATTTGCCAAAAGAAAGCATATGCCGGCTCTTGATATCAATTGGTATGATGGATTAGACAATTTACCAGAAATACCATCTGGTTATGGAGGTTCTGGCTTAGATCCAAATATACCAGCTCCTAGTACAGGTAAAGTAGAAGCTGTGCAGTTGAATCCTGGGAAAATTATATACAGTAAAGATTTGATATTCAAAGGAGGTTCGCATGCAAGTATCTTAGAAATTATTCCAGAAGAGAAGGCTCGTGAGGTGGCAAAACTTCTTCCAGAAATACCTAAATCACCCTCTAATCATTTTGCGAATTTCTTGAAAGCCTGTAAAGGGTTAGAAAAAACACGCTCAAGTTTTGAAGTAGCAGGTCCATTGAGCCAAGTGTTTTGCTTAGGCGTCATTGCACAAAGATTGAATGCTAAGTTTGATTTCGATCCAGTTAAAAAAGAAATTCTAAATGATCGTTTTGCTAATGCTTTGCTCTATGGTCCTCCACCAGCAAAAGGATGGGAGCAGTTTTATCGAGTATAAAAATAAATTAGACCATCTTGAAGAGCAATTAGCTACAGGATGGTTTAATTTTCTTTCTTTCTTTCTTTCTTTCTTTCTTAAAATGGTTTTACTTCAGGACTATTGAGGATTGATTGACAATTCACTTATATTCTTATCTATATTTATGATCTCGTCATGCTTTTATACATGAGAGCATAAAGTATAAATCATTTTATGTATTGCTGAATATTAACTTATGTCTAAAGCCATTTTGAGAAATGATTATGATATGTTGAGATTAAAATTTATAATTTAATTAAGCAACTATGTTGCATTTGATTTTTGTTTTATTACATTTGCAACATAGTTGCTAATACTATAACATTTAATGGTTGAATTATTAAACTGAAATCAAAATCAAATCATGAAAATTAAATTTATCAAAAGTACTACTGTATTCGTGTTAACATCCTTAGGTCTTTTAGTTGGTATTGTATCGTGTAAAAAAGACGAAGATACTCCAATAGTAGGGAAGGAAATAAGAGCATCTTTACAATTTACTGAGCTTGAGGGAACTAAAGGTGCGGGTCATGGAGATCATTTCCATGGTGTAGCTTCTGCAAAAGAAGGTGCTGTGATCAAAATAAATTTTGATGCTTCTGGTCATTCACTAGCGAGTAGTGCTATTAATCTAAATGCTGAGATTGCCTACAAGGTCGACTTAAAAGTTTACGATGAAAATGGACGAGAAATCCAAGATACGTATGTCAATAATCTCACTACAGCAAATGAATATAAAGCTTTCCTAATCGGCGATAAATTGATCGCTAATGCAAATTCAGAAACGAATGGTGGAGCGATTTTTCAACCACGCGATACAATTTATGCAGATGGAACAAAGGTAAATGGTAAATATGAAATGACAGGTTTGATGGCTTTTTTTACATTAGGGAATGAAAACAAAGGAAATACGAAGAGATTATCGTACATCTTACGTAAAATAGAGCCAGGTGTTAAAGCAAAGATTGAACGTGTAGACCTACTTGATCTGGCATATGCCACTAAATTCCAAGGCAAGAATATCTTAGAATTGAAATTTGATATCAAATAAGTACTCTAATGATTTTAAATTGAAAAGGAAATTATAGAAATAGGCTATCCATTTTGGATAAGCAAGTACAGATATAGGAGAGGAGCTGTCTAATCTTTTTGGACAGCTCCTTACTTATTGCTCTTCTATTGAATAGTAATGGTTAGCTTTCTAATAGCAGATTAAAAACTTATAGATTATGATTTAATTCAATTAGTTGTAAGAATTTTCCAATAGGGTAATAGCGTCAAATAGTACACCAGCTTCACCCCTAAATGTTCCTGATCCTTCAGGTTTGTTATCCTTTGTGTACCACTCATAGAATCCTTTATTTTTTATAACCCGATCCAGCATGGGTTTTATTTGCTCATAGGCTTCTTTTTCGTAACCATTTTTTACCAACTGTTGGATCATGCGACCTCCGAACCAAGTCCAATCCCCACCGTTTTGATATCCATATGGATACATACCTTTATTTTTGAATGAACCTGCAGGATAAGTCGGATAAATCGTCAAGCCGATTGTGGCAGCACCAGAATCTTTCACATTTTTCACCATCTTATCTAAGGCTGTTTTTATTTGTTCCTTACTCAGCAAATTGGCTTCGATAGCAATAGCAGTACCACCATGATAGTAGATTTGATTCTCATCAAAATCTGAAGAAAATGGCGATCCATTGATATAGATATGAGGGATAAATTTTTGATTTTTCTCATCCCAAAGATGCTTCATTGTATTGGAAGCGATTTCATCGCGGATGGGTTTCCACTGGGATGCTTTTTCAGGAACGAGCTCTATATAATTGTCCAAAGCAATTAAAAACATCGCATTATCATAAACGTCTAGAGCAATATGGGAGTTTTCATCCAGATGTACCCCCCAATCATGCTCGGGTTGCACATCTCCCCAGTCAACAGTCGTAGCTCCCCACAATAAACCATAAGCTTTATTGTATCGCTCATTCATTAAGAATTCAAGTGCTCTATCCATTTTGTCCTTTACGGTGCTATTACCGACTTTCATGGATAAAAAAGATGAATCTTGAGATACCTTTATATATTTATAGACTGCTTGTATCAAAGAAGTTTCCTGATCTGTTTCTACGGTATTTTTATGCCCCGCATAATCTGGAGCTAATACATTTATTATCGTATAGTAGTCAGATGTGCCATTTTTTAAACTCGCTTTTTTTACAAAACCATCTGCAATATTCCCATCAGGCCCCTGTAGTTTCAGAAAGATAAGCAATTGATCTTTGATTTGCTCATGAGGATGGACTTGTGTAGCTAAATTGATAAAGGTATTGTAATCTCTGATCCATACCTCTCCATATCCATCTCCAGCATTGAAACCGGATTTTATGGTATTGGTTGCCATATCTTTGACTAGTTGAAAACTACTGTCATTTTTCATGTCGGCCTGCCAACTGTTTTGTGTTCCTTTGCTTCCGCTTGGATTGCAGGAAAATAAAAGGGCAGAGGAAGCTATTGCAAAAAATAAGTTTTTCATATTTTTAAATGTTTAGTTTAAAATTGGTTGCATTTTGAATCTTTAACGTATGATTGGATCACTTTTGCCGGCTGTTTTCCAAGGTTACGAAGTATATATGATCCTGTTGCAGCTGGAATGGCAAATGTCTCAACATAATTAAAAACTTCTCTCATACCATTTGCAGTTGTTAATTCCACAGCCTCCCCTTCAACAAGCATCAGAATATGACACTGATTTTTTGTTTCAATCGTTACCTCTTGGTCAAAATCATAGCGTACAACATCATAAAAATGATCTTCATGGGTAGCTAGATGAACTTTAGTTGATTGATTATCAATTTTGTGAGAAACAGGTTTCGCAATTAAGGTATCGTTGACCACTTGTCCTTTTCTTTCAAAATTAAGATTGTCAAAAGCACGGTCGATATTTAAAGGACGTGGTTTGCCATCCAAATCCGGTCTTACCCAATCGTACATTTTAAAGGTGAAGTTGTATGGAGTCGCACTAATTTCTAAAACTAAATTATCGATACCAGATGAATGCACTGTACCATGCGGTATCAAGTATAAATCATGCTTTTTAGATTCAAATTTTTGAATATATTGATCTACCTCAATGGCTTCTCCGGTTTTAAAACTATGTTCTAAAGCACTTTGAAATTCATCTTTATTGATATCGTCTTGAAAACCTAGGTATACCTGTGCATCTCCTTTTCTGTCCACAATATAATAGGTTTCATCTTGGGTAAAGTTTTCTCCAAATTGTGACTTTGCATACTTCGGGCTAGGGTGACACTGTATTGATAAATTTCCTCCATCAAAGGTATCTAAGAAATTAAATCTAATTGGGAAATCTACACCAAATCTTGGTTCAGCCAAGCCTAGGATATTTTTGCTTTCAGTGAACATCAATTGATCAAATGAAATTTCCAGAAGTAGATCATTAAATTTTAATGACAAGCCATTTTCCGGAACAATCATTTCGAAGGACCAGGCGTAGTTTTTTGCACTTTGATCTATCCCTGTTAGATGATCTTTCATCCATTGTCCACCCCAAACACCAGATTCAAATGTAGGTTTTACTCTAAAATAATTAACAGACATTTGATGCAAGGTCTGTCTTAAATCAGATCCCTTTATCCAAGGTAATGTGTTGTCAGATTGCTGGTCTGCCATGATTTCTATCCGAGATAGGATTGAATTTTTGTGGCTATTTAATGCTTGCCAATCCACAAAATAATATCGTTTGTAAATCTGTTTTGGATCTTTTGAATTGCTGCATCCTAAGTTCCACGCCTTTCCAGCTCTCATGCGCTGAATTAGAACACTTTTAGGCAAATCAACATACATAATTGAAGCTTGATTATCTAAAAGAGCTGCTCCAGGTCCGTAAAAGATGATACACTCTTGGTTGTTTGCGAGCATATCATGGAATTTCGCTAATTTTTCAGCGTTAAAATAAGAAGATAATGGAAGAGGATATTTTTTTCCAAATAAGGGATCATTTCCACCAAGATAAGGTGCTAGCTGATTATTAATAATCTCTTCTGATAAAAGTGCCTCATCAATAGCGATGAAGCGTGGTTTAATGTCGTAAATTTCAAATTCTTTTGAAATCTCTCCAATGACAAATTCCCAATCTACACCAACAAAACCATCGATGATACGTATATTATTGTCGTGAAGTACACGAACTAATTTTTGAAATGCGCTTGAGATTTCACCTGTAGCAGGGAAAGTGGGCATAATATTGTACTGGCCTATTCCTGAATCTTTAGTGGTATGCATGTTTAATTATTTTATTGAAATCTGTTGAATGTATAGCTAACTTATTTACGGGCTTTATCTTTCCAATATTTCTCTATTTCTTCCAAGGGTTTACCCTTAGTTTCAGGTAAAAATAGGAGTACGGTTATAAAAGCAATAGCGCAGAAGAATGCAAATAGCCAAAAGGTGTAACGAGCTCCCCAAGCATCTAGAATGATCGGGGTCAATTGGCCGATAATGGCATCTGAAATCCACATAACCAAGATACTGATACCCATGGCACGTGCTCGGATAGAATTGGGGAAAATCTCTGAGGCAACTACAAATTTTAAAGGACCAATAGAAAAGGCAAAGAAAAACATAAACGAAAGTATCGAAATGATTAAAGCCGTATTGTTAATCTCTTGATTTGTTGCAAATAGAAACCCGGTCACAATTAAACTTAGGGTAGCGCCCAATGTTCCAAATACATATAGAGGTCTTCGTCCCCAGTTGTCCACTTTCCATATTGCAAAGCATGTGAAAAGTACGTTTGCAAGACCAAAGAATAATTGCGCATGATAGGAATTGCTCATCGAAATGCCCGAATCCAAAAGAATCGTCGGACCATAGTAAACAATGGCATTAATACCACTAAGTTGTGAGAATAGCGGTAGGAGTAAACCCAGTAAGAATGCTTTTCTGTAAACCGGAGAGAAAAGGTCCTTTAGTTTTCCTTTGGTTTCAGGTGGACTATCTTGTAAATTTTGGAGATTAAGTTTAGCACTTATTTCAGCTACCTCAGCATTTCTTCCAACTTTTAGTAACCAACGTGGGCTTTCTGGAACAAAGTATGCTCCAATAGAAAGTAATATTGCAGGTATTGCACCAACTAAGAACATAGTCCGCCACTGTCCATGAGTTTGTGAAGGAAGATGTTGAATAATCAGATAATTACTAATATAAGCGATAAGAATACCAAAAGTGATTGCCAGTTGATATGAAGTCACTGCCCGGCCTCGAAATTGACTTGGGGATATCTCTGCAATGTATAGCGGAACAACAATAGAAGCAATGCCGACACCTATGCCACCAAGTCCACGAAAAAGAATAAGCATCATATAGTTCGTGCTCAATCCACAGCCTATCGCTGATATTAAAAATAGAATAGATGCAACGATAAGCGCAGGCTTGCGGCCGTACCTATCGCTAAAGCTACCTGTAAAAATCACGCCCACTATACAACCAATCAAAGCCGAACTGACAAATATGCCCTCTTGATTTGGTGTTAATCCAAAAAAATGCTTTACTAAAGGTAATGCTCCTGCTATAACGGCCATATCAAATCCGAAAAGTAGTCCCCCTAGCGACACGATACATAGAATAAGGATGAAAAATTTATTCATATTAAGGTTTTATAATTAGTATGTATATACATACAAACATATATTTATTTTTTTAATAAAGCAAAAAATCTTACTTTAGCCTAAGTAATAAATATGATGAATCTTAAAATAGACCATAAAAGTCCGATACCATTACATATACAGGCCGAGAATTTGTTGCGTGAACTGATCAAGCAACCGGAATATATTGATGGGAAATTATTGCCAAATGAAATTGAACTGGCTAAGCGCTTGGCAATTTCACGTTCAACATTACGGCTGGCAATCAATAAGTTGGTTTACGAAGAGCTGTTAATCAGGAAGAAGGGGATAGGTACCAAGGTAGCAAGTGCTAAATTTAGTTCAAAGTCTAAAAATTGGTTAAGTTTCTCGCAAGAGATGAAAAATCGGGGTCTCGAGGTGAAAAATTTTGAACTTCATGTTAGTTGGGAAATACCTGATAAAGCAGTTTCACAATTTTTTGATGTACCAGAAGATTTGAAGTTACTTAAATTAGAACGTTTGAGAGGTAAAAAAGAAGATCCGTTTGTTTATTTTATCTCTTACTTCCATCCACGTATTGGTTTGACCGGAGATGAAGATTTTAAACGTCCGCTTTATGAAATATTAGAAGCCGATTTTCATATTGTAGCCGATCTGTCTCAGGAAGAACTGGATGCGATGGCCGCTAATAAATTTATCGCCGACAAGCTTGAGATAGCTATTGGTGCACCTATTTTGTCAAGGAAGAGATTTGTCTTTGATCAATCAGGAAGGCCTATTGAATACAATCTTGGATATTATCGTGCTGAGAGTTTTACGTATACCGTAGAAAGTAGACGCGATTATTAGTATATAAAATGAATCTAGATAAGTAATTATCCAGATTCATTTGTAACAAAGTTTTTAGTTTTTATCTAAAGTTTCTTTAGCCCAATCGTTCATTAATAAAATAGCTTTGCTTAAAACTCCGGCAGAGCCTTTGAACTTACCAGAACCACTAGGAACATCATTTTTTCCATACCATTCGTAAAATCCTTTATTTTTGACCACTCGGTTTATCATCGGTTGAATCTCTTCATAAGCTTCTTTTGGATAGCCATTTAACACTAATTGTTGGATCATTCTACCACCAAACCAGGTCCAGTCTCCACCATTTTGATAGGCATAAGGTTTTGACATCCAACCTTTGAAAAATCCTTCAGGATAGGTCGGATACAGTGTAAGACCGATACTTGGCATGCCAGATAGACGTACATTTTCCAACATTTGATCATTGACTGTTTTAATTTCTTCTTTACTTAAAAGTCCCGATTCAATAGCTATGGCTGTTCCACCGTGGTAATGAATTTTATTTTCATCAAATCCTTCAGGCAATGGCGAATCTTTAGGATAAATATGCGGAATGAATTTTTGTTGTTTTTTATCCCAAAGGTGTTTCATGGTGTTGATCTCAATTTCCTTTTTCAGACTTTTCCATTCGTTTATTTTTTTTGCGTCGGGCATAATATCAATAAGTGTTTTTAGAGCAATGATGTACATGGCATTGTCGTAAACATCAATCGCTTCATTGGATAGATTATTCCAGTCACAACCAAAATCATCATGTGGTTGGACATCTCCCCAGTCTGCGGTCATTGCTCCCCACAAGAGTTTATATTCTTTATTGTATCGCTCACGATTCAAGTAATCTAGCATCAGTTGAATTCGGTCTTTTACAAGTATGCCACCGATGTTTTCTTCGAGTATGCTATAGTCTTTTGTTTTTGTGATGTATTTGCCCAGCAGTTGAATAAGCGAAGTTTCTTGATCAGTCTCCACGGTATTTTTAAAGCCCACATGTTCAGAATCGTTCTCCGAGTAATAAGGAGTATCATCGTGCCAGGTGAAGTCTTTTTTCAAGACATAGCCATCGACCATTTCCCCATTTTTCTGTTGCATCTTAAAAAATACCAATATAGCACCTCTAACTTCCTCTTCCGTACGTTCTTCTAAAGCGGTTTCGATAAAAGTGTTGAGATCACGCGCCCATATCTGAGAGTAACCGCTTCCAGCATTGAAACCTTCTTTAATGACTTGTCTAGCTAAGCTGTCGACAAAAGCTAATTTTTGATCAGCTAAAATAGTTTTTGCAAGTTCCATATCTGAACTCTTCTGTTTCGATGTGCAGCCTGCCAACAGTAGCGCGAAAGTAAGGATCGGTATGCATCTTTTCATAATGGATTAAATTTTGGTTTGTTATTATGTATATACATTCAAAAGTATGAAAAAACAATCTGTTATTCCAAATGATCAGGCTTTAAATTGTTTGGTATTCATAATTTTACAATTATTCGTATTTTTTTTAATGTTTAATGCTTTATTTTTTGATCTTTAATTTACGGTATGTCTATACATTTGAAATTTATTTTATAAGTTTGTGTGTAAACCTTAAAAATAAAGATGATAAAAAATATAATCATGTATGGCTTGGGAGTCTTGACCTTTATTACATGCTCTTACGCACAGCAAAAACAACATTTAACACAATATGTTAAGCCCAATATAGGATCGGTTCATAGCCGGTATTTTTTTTATACTCCAGCGGCAGTACCTTTTGGAATGGCTAAATTAGCACCGAGTACAGATGGTAGTTATGGTAACCGCTCTGGCTGGGAAGCAGTTGGTTACGATGATAGGCACCATTCAATAGGTGGTTTTCCTCATTTTCATGAATTTCAAATTGGGGGAGTGGTCTTTGCTCCGACAGTAGGTGCCATTAAAACTAATGCCGGTAAGCTGGATGAACCAAACAGTGGTTATCGCTCTGCATTTGATAAAGCAGATGAATTTGCCACATCTGGCTACTACCGTGTAAAGCTAAAAGATTATGACATTCAAGCCGAGTTGACAGCTACAAAAAGAGTAGGATTTCATAAATATACTTTTCCCGCAACTGATTCAGCCAATGTTATTTTTGATATTGGTCATGTTATGGGAGAGAGTGGTCCTGTTCTGGATGCAGAAGTTAGTTATGATCAACAATATGTATGGGGTTATGTGATAACAAGTCCGCTTTATGTACAGAAATATCAAAAAGGAGCCGATATAAAAATGTATTTTTTTGCTGAGATTGATAAATTGCCGGTCGCTTATGGTACTTTTCTAGATTCAGAAATTTTTGCGGATAAAAAAACGATAAAAGGTAAAGGAGCAGGTCTCTATTTACGCTTTAAGACCAAAAAAGGGGAAGCGATTGAACTAAAGACAGGTCTATCCTATACTTCGATTGAAAATGCTAAATTGAACCTGTTTCAGGAAGCTAAAAAGTTAAACTTTGAAGAAGCTAAGAAGAACGCGATTCAGATTTGGAATGCTGAATTGGGGCGTATTCTTGTTGAAGGTGGCAAGATTGAAGACCGGACCAAGTTTTATACAGCACTTTATCATGCTATACTCGGAAGAGGCTTAGCGAGTGATATCAATGGTGCATATCCTAAGAATGATGGAACTGTTGGACAGATTCCTTTAAACGCCAAAGGTATTCCAGTACATCATCATTATAATACAGATGCGATCTGGGGGGCTTTTTGGAATCTGACACAATTATGGTCTATTGCTTATCCAGATTATTATAACGATTGGATCCAAAGCCAATTGCTCGTATATAAAGATGCAGGTTGGTTAGGAGATGGTATTGCTAATAGTAAATATGTTTCCGGTGTTGGTACTAATTTTACTGGTTTGGCAATCGCTGCCGCATATAATGTTGGAATCAGAAATTATGATGTTGACTTAGCCTATCAGGCAGTTAGAAAAAATGAATTAGAATCTAAAGATCGGCTTCCGGGTGCTGGAAAACTGGATGTAGGAGTTTTTGTCGATAAGGGTTATTCCCCTTATATAAAAGATGAGACAGGTAATCCAGAGCTCTTAACCAATGGATCTCCATTTGGTGCTTCGCATACCTTAGAGTATGCCTTTTCAGCAGCAGCGGCGGCACAATTTGCGAAGTCTTTGAACCATGAGTCGGACTACAGCGTACTCCATAAATTATCAAATGCATGGCGGACATTGTATGATCCTTCAACCAAATTTATGAGACCTAAAGATAGTGAAGGAAGATTTATTCAAAATTTTAATCCCTATGAATCATGGCGCGGTTTTCAGGAAGGAAATGCCTGGCAATACACTTTTTACGTTCCACACGTACCGCAGGAGTTAGTAAAACTTGTCGGCGAAGATTTGTTTAATCGACGTCTGGATAGCATCTTTACCATTTCGCAAAAGAATATCTTTGGAGGAGGTGCACATATTGATGCTTTTGCTGGGATTGAAAGTCTCTATAATCATGGTAATCAACCTAATTTACATATTTCCTGGTTGTTTTATTTCTCAGGGCGACCAGACCTGAGTCAGAAGTGGGTACGTGCCATCTGTAATGAATTCTATGGTACAGAAGCAATACACGGTTACGGTTTTGGACAAGATGAAGATCAGGGACAATTAGGGGCCTGGTACGTCATGTCAAGCATGGGGTTGTTTGATGTAAGAAGCCTAACCGGTGAAAACCCATCTTTTCAAGTTGGGGCTCCTCTTTTTGATCGTATAACCATCTCGTTGCCTAAAACACTACGCAAAAATAAATTTGAGATAGAAGTTAAAAATCAAGATATAAGTAGGATATATCTGGATCAGATCCAATTGAATGGAAAGATCTTGTCTGGTCAGGAGTTGCCGTTTCAAGACTTGGTAAAAGGAGGGAAGATGACTATTTTATTGAAAAAATAATTAAACTTTCCGTTTTATAGTAAATTGGATTAACTCATTTCTATCATATTAGATCGTTTTTTTCATTAGTATAACATAGACGAGAGGCAGATATTAATTTTGAAGGACGAGAATTGTGCTCACGCGCCATAATAAAGAGGGAAAATGGGTTAAATTGTATGTAATTAATGCGAGAAGATTCTAACGATGGGAACTTAAAGCTTAAAAATAAAAGCAACAAAAGCACCCAATATTATGCTTTCTAAATTATCATTAGTTGAAGATGTAGATTAATTACCATAACTAAAAAAAGCTTTCCTTATTTAGAAGGCCTTTTTTATGCAATTGTCCCGTCCTGAAATAAGTTGACATCTAACTCAGCTTATTATGAAAAAAGAACTAAAGAACAATTTACGACGGAGTCAGCGAGATTATAGCCTAGCTTTTAAATTATCTGTTGTCAGTCAAGTC